>Ga0075437_14567_pt1 | contig 18921 bp, 10 predicted proteins | sample MintriMetagenome_FD_74266 | JGI IMG/M metagenome (GOLD analysis project Ga0075437, IMG submission 74266) | Marine eukaryotic communities from Monterey Bay, USA to study complex ecological interactions - Minidiscus trioculatus and... | ecosystem: Environmental > Aquatic > Marine > Unclassified...
CTTCAGCGTAACCAAGGTCTCCTGCTCGATGCCAGAGTTCTAATGCCGTGCTATAATCTTGTGGAAAACCGTTCTTCCCATCTCGATAATAACTTCCTTGATTGGACATTGCTTCAGCATCACCAGCCTCGACTCTTTTCTTCTCTCTTTCAATCATCTCCTCATCTGAAGTGGCACGTGGGGTTCTGCAAAATGGACACTTTTTGTTATCGACTTCATTGCCTTGGTTATCGTAAACAGGTGCATGAGCGCATCCACTGCAAATCCTTTTTCCGCAACACGATTGATATTTACGTCCCGTTCCAATTACTGGTAACAGAAGAAAGCAAATTGGGCAATCCTCTAATGGCGGAGATTGTTTGAATAGTTCCTCATCACTAATGTTCTTAACGTCCTCCAAATTAACAGAATCTAATGATTTGATGATTTCATTGGTGTTTGAATCGTTATTATCCTGTTTCGGGATTGGTTGCACCTCTCGATTATTAGTAACACAACTTTACACTTCCGCCGCTCTAATTTCCATTGTTTCTTACTATAACTCTCCTTCGGTAAATCTTTATGACATGCTGCACAGATCTTCATAATTAATAATTGATATAGATATTTGTATGATTCCGGGGTCCGTTCTGTATAGAAAGGTTGCGTTTTTATATGTTGTTTATATTGTATGGTGCACCTTCTCCAAAATTTGTTTTGCAATTATATATACCTCAGTTGGGGATACACTCAATATATCAATAGCCAACCAATATATAGCACTGGACTAAGATGAGTTCCGAACAGTAAAATCAGTACTATTACAGCACAACTACCATATACTAATCTGTTATAATTGGTACCAAAGCCAAAAGTTATCGTAATGTGGGTGCACCTTCTTCTCAAAAATGAAAAGTATTTGTGCCAAGATCGATGCCGGCCGATGTTTTTATTACCACTACTACCAAACGACGCTACAGATATACCAATTGAACTACTCCAAACCCCCTTCGCGCAGTTAGCTATGGTATCATCATAATAAACACTATCGCTTTATATTGTACTCTAAGCATGAAAATGAACCGATTCTTACTCTAACCTTCGAAATTTTTTACCAACCGTCCTGAACCGTCTTTAAATAACCAACATCAAACATGTAGATAACATGTCGTATGTACATGCTTACCATATAGAGATAAGTTCACATAATAGTAAGGCCACCACGTATTATAATAGAGTATCGAATCAATAGCCGCCGCCGCCGCCGCCGTGCAAAGACCTTATCAAAATGAGTACACTAGATGTGTCAGTTGACAAGATGAGCTCTGATGAAAACACAAAAGTCGACAACAACATAATTAATGCAGTCTCCAATAATATATTATGCAAGACAGTTACATCATCTGATAAAAAGACAGCAGCAGCTGAGCATAACATACTCCATTTTGGGATAGAGTTATGTGCAAATTGTGGGAAAGAAGGTGACGAGGTCATGAACATATGTAACAAATGTAAGAAAACAACTTATTGCAACGCCGCATGTAAGAAGAAGCACCGACATAAGCATAAGAAAGACTGTGAGGAACATCAAAGACTTGCCGCTAAGTTACATGATGAAAAGCTATTCAAACAACCACCGCCGAAAGAAGATTGTTCACTTTGTTTCATAAGATTACCAATACATCATACGGGATATAAATACAATTCATGTTGTGGGAAACTGTTATGCAGTGGATGTAGTTATGCACCTGTCTATGATAACCAAGGCAATATAGTTGCTGGAAAGAAGTGTCCGTTTTGCAGGGCTCCGTGTACTACTACAGATGAGGATCATCTTCAAAGGTTGAAGAAAAGAGTGGAGGCTAACGATCCTATTGCAATACACAATGAAGGATGTGACTATCGAGTTGGAAGAAACGGATTTCCTCAAGATTACACCAAGGCACTTGAGCTATGGCATCGTGCTGGTGAACTTGGATATGCCGTTGCTTACAACAACATTGGTTGTGCTTATGACTATGGAGAAGGTGTAGAAGTTGACAAGAAAAAGGCTGTACATTACTATGAACGAGCTGCCATGAAGGGAGATGCACTTGCAAGAGCCAATCTAGGTAATAATGAGAAGACTGCTGGTAATACGGAGAGGGCATTAAAGCACTTTGTGATAGCAGCACGGAGTGGAAATACTAACTCTTTGAAGCAGATCCGAATATTATACACAAATGGACATGCAACTGTGGATGATGATACAAAAGCTTTGAGATTATATCAAGCGTATTTGGGCGAGATTAAGAGTAATCATAGGGAGGAAGCTGCCGCGGCCGATGATAATTATCGTTACTATTAATAGATTATGCACGTGAACATGGGATTAGAAAAGATCATTCTAAATGATACTGACTAAGTTTAAATTAATCTAAAAGAGTAACAAACATAATATAACAAAACAAGCCAACATTAATAACAATTTTGATAGGAATTCCCGTGCATTTGCTAAGGATGATTCCTCCTCACTCATCATCGTCGGATCAGCAACATTGCCATTTCGTACCTCCGAGGCACGGCCTATACCACCCATTCCACCATCAGAACGATGTAATGTTGGTACTACCGGTGCCGTCGTAGTTGAGACTTGACCTGCTCTTCCTGATGAAGTACTATTATTGGCAAGATTATCAATAGTATCAACAATACCAAGTAATGCAGATGTTAATCTACCATGATGACGATGTGAATGTGTATATGCTTGTGAATAACTCTGTCCCTGTCGGTGAGCATGTGTAGCCGGTCTCTGTTGATGAGCCATACCTCCCCTCATACTCAAGGAAGGATGACGAGGACGTAATGCCAATCGAAATGGACTTGATAATGCCGATTGTGTCATGTTGGGTGATATTGATTCATTCAGGGTAGTATGATCATTAATCAAATCTGGTTGTGACATGGGTGTGTTCTGCGGTTGCATGGGATAATTAGGTACAGGACGTGATGGAACATTGCTCGCTGATCTATTTGATGTATCCACATTATTTATACCATCGACGAAATCAATACTATTCCTATGGATAGGTGTGTTATCATGACTGGCCAAGTTATTGTTGTTGGCATTCTCTTGTCGTCTGTATTCGGAGTCTAATATGCCACTCGTGTCACTTGTTCGTGTTGGTGATTTACAGTCATACTTCTGATGTTCGGGTGGTTGTTTTAGCTGTTCGGGTGGTTGTTTTAAATTGCCATTGTCATCACTTGTAGTAGTTGAAGGAGATGAACGTTTAGTACCCCTCCTCCGTCGTCGTAATCCCAAGTTACTATTCGTTGGATCTTCTAATTCCATGGCAAGTAACGTATCAGTGGCGGGTGTATTCGATGGTGAACCTTCCGCTGTAGTTGCAATTGTTGTGGAGGTTGCAAATAATGATGATTGAGCCGCTGATACTGTGGGTATATTATCAATATCTAGTGAATCCAACGAATCAACAGACTGTCTTCTCCTTCCTTCATTCCCTGCTGTATCCCCAATATTTGAAGAAACACTGACCACCATACTCGAATCCCCATCATCACCATTAACACTACCACCACTTCCCAATCCAGTTAAATATATAGGTATAACAGAATCAACTGTACATGAAGCCTTACAAACAGGACAATGTCTACGTTGTTCAAATTTCCTTTGTGAGAATTGTCCACCTGATGGATTGTACGGACGATCATTAAACGTAGACTGTTGTTGTAAATTAGTTTGGTACGATGTTGATAGAAAGTTTAACCCACCCGAACTAGAACCATTGCTACTAAGGCTGTTATTTCGAATGCCCATTACATTATAACTCCTACTTCCTCCTCTACTATTCACATTACTTCCCATACTATTTCCACCACCAAAAGCGGAATTGTATTCACTCAACATCATTCCCGGCTCCAACCATTGATATAAACAACGCCAACAATATAAATGACCACATTTAGTCACAACTGGTTCATCACTTACGTTTTCTAAACATATTGCACATGTAAATCGATTGTCTACTTTTTGTTTTGATGATTTTGATTTGTTGTTTGTATTGGATGTGTTGGAAGGTTTTGCTGCCGGCAATTTACGATCCCCCTCTTCGTCATCATTCATATTGTTATCAATATTATTTGTATAATCTTGTTCTTCAATACAAGGGCTCATTGATCCATCTACCCTTTCATTTATTGTTGAGGTGGCAGTAGTTGCAAATTCTTGTGTACTTTGTAATGTTGTCGTGGTATCGTTTTGTTGTTGTAACGCATCACCAACGGCGGCGGCCACGGCAGAGGTACTATGCCCGCCATCAAGAGGAGTGTCCTCGGCTGATATATTCACGTAGTCGTCATCCATTCTCAATTGCAATAGTAGGGGTTCTCTCAAACCTTAGATTCAGTGACAGTAAGTGCAGAGCAAAATGCAAAAGCACAAATGAATATGGCGATAGAACAGAATAGGAGAACCGGTTTCATGTTCATTGCAGTGGTATAAATATGTACGAGAGGTGAACTACAACACCATCTCAACAGAATGATGATACGAACACCAATTTCTTCTTCTCCTCTATTATAATTACTTTGTTTATCTGTGATCTGTAATAATGATAACATAACACTAGTAACCAGTCACCCCTCTCTAGGATTGATGGAGCTAATAGTATCGATAGTTATCACTAAATGCAGCAGCTTCATCCCTCTGAGGACTCTTAATCTCACTCAAGTATTCTTGATAAGCTTGTAATGCTTTTGTGTAGTCTTCTTTTGTTACCGTTCCATCAGTATATAATTCTTTGATCCGCTCCAAGGATAAATTAAATCCACCCCCCACCGCAATCATGAGGTGTTTCAATGCTCTATCTATATTGCCTTTTTGCCCCTCGTTAATACCTAGGTTGTACCTTGCTCTTTCATTACCCATCATAGCCGATAATTCATAATAATGATTCGCCTTCGTCTCATCAACTTTTACTCCTCTGCCATGATCATAAGCATAACCGATGTTGGAATAAGCCATTGCATGACCGAGTTCTCCTGCCCGATGCCATAATTGTAATGCCTTTGTATGATCTTGTGGGTATCCGTCCGTCCCATCTCGATAGTAACATCCTAGATTGTAGATTGCAATAGCATTATTCTTCTCCCTGAGTATCCTTCTTCTTTCCATTGCTTCCTCGTTTGATTTAGGATATGGCGTTCTACAAAATGGACACTTCTCCTCAGCAACTTTATTGCCTTGGTTATCATAAACTGGTGCATGAATGCATCCACTGTATATTTGCTTTCCACAACATAATTGATATTTCCACCCTGAGTTTAGATTTGGTAACCGTAGGAAACATATCGGACAATCTCCATGTTGTGATGGTGGCTCTTTGAATAGCTTTTCCTCGTGTAGTTCAGCTGCAAGCCTAAGTTCTTCACTATGTTTCTCGGCAGCTAGTCTTACATATTCCTCGCACTCTTTCTTATGCTTCTTTTTGTGTACCTTTTTACAGACGGCATTGCAGTACTTCACCATCTTACATTTGTTACATACATTATTGGCACCCTCCTTACCACAATTTGCACATACCGATACTACCACATCTTCCTTATCGGCCGTACTCATATTCTTTAACTTATCATTCACCTCACATACACCATCAATATTTGATTTTAATGATATACCATCTTTGCAAATCTTGCCAGACTCGCCGCTCATCATAATACAGGTATCTGCAGTATATTATTAGTTTAATATTGTTATTCGTATACCTTGCTTTGCACTGATTAATCTATTATACCTGTCTCTTTACTCTCTTACTGGTTTAGTACTAGCTAGAGAGGTGAGTTATGAGTTGTAGGTTGATAGATATACTGACTCTTCTAATATAATCTATGCGCGGCATGCATAATTTATTGATAAAGACGACCAAAATCGTTAAAGTTCAGACGTTTGATAATAGTTTATATCGTCCATCCATATAAAAGGCATATTCTTCTTCTTCTTCTCACAAACAATGTTATGTAAAAATGTACAACAAAATCAAAAAAGTACCGATACGGCCTAATTCCTTCTTCCGTGCAGTGGTTGTATTGTGTTGCTCGCTCCACTATATAAGCTATTACTGCAGTATAATTAGCACGAAGAGGGTGTGGAATAATATATGTAGCGTCGATTGGTATTATATCGGCCAGCATCGATCATCGTCTCAAACATCGAGCAAGTTTTCACAAAAAGTGTAGGAGCTACCACAACATATAAAAGTTTAGTACAACTAACAGATTGGATATATAGATATTATATGGTAGTTGTACTATAATTAGTACTGGTATGGAAATTATCTTCGTTATCATATTGATATATTGAGCGTACCATTGGGATATATAATTGCAATACAAATTTTGGATAAGGTGCACCATATTAAACAAAAACAACATACAGCCCTTTATATACCTAGTAAACACAAACACCACTGAATACTGAAATACATAGATATACAGCAGCAATAACTATCAATCATGAAGATCTGTGCCGCATGTCATACCGATTTACCAAAGGAAAGTTATAGTAAGAAACAATGGAAGTTAGACAAATATCAGCGGAGATGCAAAGTATGTATTACTAAAAATCGAGAGGCACAAGAACCACCTCCTCAACAGAATAATAACGATACGAATACCAACGATGTCATCAGTAAATTAGATAATCTGTATTTGGAGGATGGTGAGAAGAAGACAAGTGACGAAGAACTATTTAAACAGCCACCACCATATCAAGAAGATTGTCCGATCTGCTTCATACGATTGCCATTACTTCACTCGGGAAGTAAATATAAGATATGCTGTGGAAAAGTTATTTGTAGTGGATGCTGTTATGCACCTGTTTATGATAATCAAGGAAATAAAGTTGATAATAAAAAGTGTCCCTTTTGCAGAATTCCAACGCCAGCTACACACAAAGAAGCAAATGAAAGGATAAAGAAACGAATAGAGGCTGGTGATCCTATTGCAATGCAAAGTATGGGGTGTGTCTATCGAGATGGAGGATTCGGTTTGCCACAAGATTATACAAAAGCATTAGAACTATTTCATCGTGCAGGAGAGCTTGGACATGCTGAAGCATATAACAATATTGGTTATTTATATGATAATGGTAGAGGGGTAGAAGTTGACAAGAAGAAGGCCAATTATTATTTCGAACTAGGAGCTATGAGAGGGGATACAGCGGCAAGGTATAATCTAGGCCGTGTTGAATACAAGACGGGCAATAAGGAAAGAGCATTGAGACACTTCATGATTGCAGTTAGGGGTGGGTGGTCTAAATCTTTGGACACGATCAAAAAGATGTACATGAATGGATATGCAACAAAAGACGTCTATACAAAAGCATTACAATCCTATCAAGCATACTTGGGTGAGATCAGGAGTCCCCAGAGGGACAAAGCTGCAGCAGCCAACGAGAGGTATCGTTACTACTGATAGGTTTTACAGCCAATAGATATGACCGACTAGGTTTCATGTTTTACAACTCTACCTCTAAATTAACGGAATTTGATAAAGAAACACAATGGTTTAAGTTTAACATTTACTAGTAATAGAAGTCACATATACAGCCCCATAAGTCAATCAGATCAAACAGCTACAGGGGTTCTACCGGGCATGGTTAATGATGGGAAGTCATGACCAATATCAGGTTGCAACTTGCCCGGTTGTTGTTCTTAGTTTGTTGATGTTGTTATGTTAATGATGAATAGTGTACAGTAACTAATATAATGTAATATAATAAACATTTCTTTCCGTCTATTGATTTTACTACTATCGAGGCTTCATGTTAGAACATTTCCCTATTTATTTGCTGTCTAATAGTACCGAAACTCATCACGAACTGCCGCCGCCGCTTTATCCCTCTGATTACTCTTAATCTCTCCTAAGTAAGTTTGATATAACTGCAATGCTTTTATGTAATCATCTTTTGTTGCTCGTCCATTTGAGTACATCTCTTTGATCCTTTTCAAAGAGTCATTATTTCCATCTCTTGCTGCAATCATATGATGCTTGAGGGCTCTGTTTACATTGCCTGAATTCTGCGCTTCAACTCCTAGATTGTACCTTGCATCTGCATTTCCTCTCATAGCTGCTAATTCATAGTATTGTCTGGCCTTCTTCTTATCAAGTTCTACCCCATGCCCATTGTGATATGCAAAACCAATATTACAATATGCTTCAGTTGAACTTAGTTCAGCCGCCCGATGATATAATTCTAATGCCTTTTTATGATCTTGACGATGACCGCTTCTTCCATCGCTGTAATAATTTCCGTGATTGAAGATTGCAATAGGATCTCCAGCCTCCACTCGCTTCTTATCTCTTTCAGCTATCTCCTCATTTGATTTAGGATGTGGAGCTCTACAAAAGGGGCACTTTTGATTAAATTTAGACAATCCAGATGCATGAATACATCCACTGCATATCTGTTTCCCACAACACCCCATATATCTATACCCTGTACGTAGTGAAGGCAAACGTAGAAAACAAATTGGACAATCTTCGAATTGTGGCGGTGGTTGTTTGAATAGCTTCTCATCCCGTTCTTTATTTTCATTATTATAATAATAATCGCTCAATATGAACACTAACAATACAATCAAAGCTACTATAACCGATACCGCTGTATCATACGATATAAATTCCGATATATAGCTAATACTGATGCCCATTGTTGTTAGTTAGAGATGTTATTGTGTTGGTGATTACTTTATCGATGGTGGTTACAGAACACAATACTAATTTTTATTTTTTGTTTATAATACTTATCGATATCTTAGACACTACGACGATCTGACGGTCTACCGGTGTTCTCGGGTAGATTGTAGGCTGCATGCACTGAACAACCGCATATTACACCAACACAAAATAAACTAATGAATATCGTATTGATACGGTAAAATACCATAAAATAATAATACGAAAGTACGAAATACGCTTAGTTGTTTGTATGTAGAATGTAGCTGAATGTAGTGAAGGGATGCTCTCTCTCTCTCCTCTCTCTCTAGAGAGAAGAAGGCAAGTAACACCATATCACATTAGCACGAAGGGTGTAATATTGTACATATATATTATTACGACGTCGTCTAGAGTAGTGTTGATAATATCGGCCAGCTCGATCTTTGATAATCTCAAACACGAGCAAATTTCCAAAAGTGCACCACAATAAACTTTAGAGTTACGATACATCATACATAGTATATGGATTGTATATATTAGTATTATATTATTACTCGGAATTCATATTAGTTCAGTGTTATATACTGGTTGGTCAAACAGGTATATAATTGCAAAACAAATTTTGGATAAGGTGCACCATACAGACCATATCAAATCAAAACACAAACAACATACAGCCCTTTAATAAACACAGACCAACTGAAAATAGATAAAAGTATACAACAATCTATATCAATCATGAAGGTCTGTGCTGCATGTCATGAAGATTTACCGAAGGATAGTTATAGCAAGAAACAATGGAAGTTAGATAAATTTCAACGGAGGTGTAAAGTTTGTGTTACTAACAACCAAGAGGTTAAGCCGCCCTCAAATAACACAAATACAAACACCAACAGAATCGTCAAAGCATTAGATTCTTTGTATTTGGAGGATGATGAGAAGATTAGTGAGGAGGAATTATTCAAACAACCACCGCCAGCAGAGGATTGTCCAATTTGCTTTCTACTTCTTCCAACATTTAACTCGGGACGTAAATATCAGACATGCTGTGGAAAAGAGATATGCAGTGGGTGTCTTTATGCGGTTATAAAAACAAAGAAAACGGCAATAACACTGTGTCCCTTTTGCAGAGTCCCTGCTCATACTTCAGACGAAGAAGCAAATGAAAGAGATAAGAAAAGAAAAGAGAAAGATGATCCTATTGCAATCTTCAATCTAGGATGTTACTATCGAGATGGGAAGTACGGTTTTAGACAAGATCGTGCCAAGGCTTTAAAACTTTGGTATCGGGCGGCAGAACTTGGTTATTCTAAAGCGTATTGCAGTGTTGGTGTTGCTCATTATTATGGTCGAGGAGTAGAAGTTGATGAGAAGAAGGCCACGTATTATTACGAGCTTGCGGCTGTGGGAGGAGATGTATCAGCAAGGTACAATCTAGGCTATAATGAGGAGAGAGCAGGTAATATGGAAAGAGCATTGAAACATTACATGATTGCAGTTAGCAGTGGAGATGCTGAATCTTTGAACCAAATCAAAGAATTGTATACAAATGGATATGCAACAAAAGATGACTACACAAGAGCATTACAATTATATCAGACATACTTAGGGGAGATAACGAGTATACAGAGAGATGAGGCAGCTGCTGCCGATGAGATTTTTCGGTACTATTAGTGCTATGGGCACTGTTGTAACTTTTGTATCAAATTATGATTAGTTACTAAACGATGGAGACAAGTAACAGAGACTACATAGGCAGATCAATACTATTTGTGTCAAAGTATAATAAGATCTGGTTTATCAATATACTGTATTAGCTTACGTAGATCTATATCATTATACTCTTCAATCAATAGTATCGACAATCCTCATCAGTATCAGCTGCAGCTTTATCCCTTTGAGCACTCTTAATCTCCCCTAAGTATTGTTGATATGATCGTAATGCTGTAGTATAATCATCTTTTGTTGCATGTCCATGCTTATACATCTTTTGAATCGTCTCCAGAGAGTTGTTCTTTCCACTCCTCACAGCTATCATATGGTGTTTCAACGCTCTGTCAAGGTTGCCTGATCTTGCCTCATTAACACCTAGATTGTACCTTGCCACTTCATTCCCTCTCATAGCTGCTAGTTCGTAGTAATGTGTAGCCTTCTTATAATCAACTTCTACTCCTTCCCCATAATTATAAGCATAACCAATGTTGGAATAAGCCATTGCATGACCGAGCCCTGCCCGATAAAATAGTCACATCCCTTGTCATATATTGCAATAGGATCATCCAACTCCACTCTTATCTTTGCCCTTTCCGTTGCCCCTTCATCTGTGGGGTGTGGAACTCTACAGAAGGGACACTTCTCTTCGGAAACTTCATTCCCTTGGTTATCATAGACAGGTGCATAAAAGCAACCACTACATATCACTTTCCCACAACATGTCTGATATCTCCATCCAGTGTTTAGATTTGGTATACGTATGAAACAAATCGGACAATCCCCATGTTGTGATGGTGGCTCTTTGAATAGCTTTTCATCGTGTAGTTCAGCTGCAAGCCTAAGTTCTTCGTTATGTTTCTCAGCCGCACGTCTAACATGTTCCTCACATTCCTTCTTATGCTTCTTCTTGTGTACCTTTTTACATACAGCATTGCAATAAGTTGTAACCTTGCATTTGTTGCATATATTCATATTGTCACTAGTACCCTCTTTACCACAATTAGCACATACTGATAACGCTATTTCTTCATCGGCTGTACTCATATTTTGTAACTTTCCAATCACATCACATACATCATCATCAACACTACTACCGTCTTTGCAAATGTCAGACTCGCCACTCATATCATAGCCGTATCTGTAGTATATTAGTGTTACTATTTTTATTATTGTATATCCCGTTTTCACTTAACTATTAACCGGCCTATTGTTGTATACATATAGACCTACCCTCCTATTTGTATTTGTAAGTGTACCTAGTATCTAGATGATATGATATCGTCTCTTCTAACTCTAAACGCCGCCGCCTATGTAATAATCTTTGATATCGACGACGAAACGTTAGACTATTTAGGCAATAGTATATATACCGTCCATCCCCAAAGCTATGATAGACATTTGGGTACATTTAATTATACCTCCTCATCAAATAACTAAAAAAATGTATCGATACGGTATTATTTCACACATATCATGATACTAAAGTACGAAGTACTATATTTTACACTCTCATAAATAAACACAATCACAAAAGAGACTATCTACAATCTACAATACTTGGTTGCTGTGATACCTCGACAGCAATCGCCCTATCCTCTATAAATCATAAGAAGACAGCTAAGTATCACTCTAGAAAAACATGTGGGCAGCAGCAAACGATACGTCAAACCGGCGTCGTCATAATAAACGAAGTCGAAAAAATGATAATGATAAAAGTTGCAATAACTCAGATTATTATAGTAGTAGTGACGATGATGAACATTCCACTACCGAGTCTATATCAGAGGGTATATCTAATGCATTATCAAATGTTAATAATAATAATCTAGGTGGTACCTCGTCCACTCTACAATCTTCGACACTGCAATCCTCTACAAACAATAACACATCACATGCACCTTCTTCTAACAAACATTCTAACACATCACATGTACCCTCTAATAAACGTAAACGTCGTAAGCATAAACATAAACAGAATCAAATAGGTGAAACAGCCGAGGCAACAATAGCTCGATTAAAAACAACCTATTCAACTGCCATATCACAAGTTGGTACATTACATTCTGTTAGTAGAAAATATTGCAAATTGTTAGATGAAAAGCAGCAGCACGTTGTTAGTGAGAAAATTATAAATGAAGCAGCTGATGTTGGTATATATTATGATAATGATGCAAAAGATGTAAAAGCAGTATCCAAGTCGTTAGAAGAGGAGGCATACCAATCACTTCAAAGCGCAGCAAACACAGCCCGATCAACATTGGAAACATCCTTATTATTAGATTCAATTATACTATCTTCCATCCTAACTACTGCTGATAATAAGAAATCTACTCAATCTTCTTCGTATTCCGGTGGTATTGTTGGCAATGGCGGTAGCAATGTGTCATCGGCATGGTTAGACACCTACTCAACATCCTCATCCAATAAAGATTCATCCACATCCAACAAAGTAGTAGCAGGAGTGGCAAAGAAGTGGACAAAGTTAAGTAAGGCACATCAAACTGTTATACGTCAAATATCCTATTTGATATTAGTTAATTATGCTGATTTATTATTGTCTGGTATTGGAGATGGAGGGGATAAGAATGGTGTTAAAGATGCTCACCGAAAGGAGAAGGGAGGATTAGGACAAGGAGGGATTAAAAAGGGAATGGATATATTGGATACAGGAGCGGTAACCAAGCTTGACATACTAAGTCGACTCTCATCTTTCTCTACTCCTTCTTCATCACCAGTTAATGAGATGGAAGTAGATTCTCCATCTACTACCACCAACAATAAAAGTCTATGGTCAACTGAAACAAACGAACAAACCATCCATCTAGCCCTATCAGCATACTGTGATGCAACTGAATTAGATTCATCAGATCCAACATTATGGTATAAATTAGCTTGTGCTGCACGATTATTGGGACGTGAGGTTGATGCCAATAATAATAATACTGTATCATCGGAAGAAGAAGGTAGTAGAAGAAGAGATGATCCACCAATGAAATATCGATGTTTGGAACGATTGGCAATTGAACATGGCTTATCGGTATTGCCTCGGGGTGTACCGCCTAATCGTTTGTTGTTAAGGGCATGGAAGGAGATGGAACGTTGGGATCAACAACAAACTCCTGCCTTGATTAATGCTGTAGGAGTAAGTGATGAATCAATGGATGAGGAGGGTGAGACAATTAAGAAGGAGAAGAAACCAACCGAACTGGTATTAAATCTACCAAAATATTCATGGGTTACATTGGGTAATATATTACTAAAGGCATGTAACGAGGGTACATCATTCGGTGGTCAATCTAATATATCCGAAGATGATGAATTTGGTTCACCTTTGGTTGATATACAAATGTCACCATTGTTGGCTGTACCGTATAGTGTATTGGAAAGAATGGGGAACTATTTGGATGCTGATGATGTTAAACGGATGAGATGTGTTTGTAAGGAGTTTAGTTCTTCGAGTGCCCTTGGGCTAGTTGTGAAGAAGAAGCCTGTTAATGCCGATAAGGAGGCAGTGGCAACAGATGTGGAAGAGGATACTGGAGTTTCAACTGCCGACGAAGGCACCGAGGGAGAGGTGAACAAACCCAGTGATCCTTCCCAACCCGGTGCCTCTGATCCTCCACTCGATGCAATGTCGACGGACGATGATTCGCCTCCAACAAAGGAGTCGTCATCAACATCTCCCATGGCTTCTTCTCCACTAAAGTTGGCAAGACTTTCCGCTGGTGTAGTATCGTCCCCACCAAAAGAAGTACAACAACAGCAACAACAATTGCAACCAGGAGAAGGATTTGAATTCAATGGACATACCTATCCGACATACCAAGAGATGGTAGCAGCCAAACGTGAACGTAATCGTAAGGTATTAGAACTAGCCACTGGTGACATATCGGCAGTACTTGGTAGTGCTTACAATAACAAAGATTCGAATAAACCAGCTAATACCAAACCAAAACCAACAAAGAAGAAAAGAAGCAAGTCTAATAGTGGTACAGAACGGGTATCAAAACGTGTTCGGTCGCAAATGTTAACATCTGAGAAACAGACGGAAAGGAAATCAAAGCGGGGTAGTGTTGAGTATTGTCTATTGGCTGGGGCATTGTCATGTACTGCTCAGAATCCATACTATACCAAGTTACTCAAGGATGATTTGGATAAGAAGGATCATCTTCCACTTATAACACAAGGAGGTATGATCCTCAATTCACCACCCCGGAACTCGTCGGGTATGCCGCTTGACTCGGATGAGGCACCGGTAGATCAGATTACAGCCTTCGTTACTCCTACTTCATTGAATTCGTTTGTCACAAAGTGGAGTCGACATAACTCGGGACCAAGGAACCTCGCCGAGATCTTCCTTGTCCACGTTTCTCTCAACGTTAGTGATGTATTTGAGGTAGAACGCACAGATTCTATTTCATTGTGTGTCCTTGATTGTGAGTAGGTATGAATGTTTCTTGTCTCATCCATCCATGCTTCCTTATATGCTAACATTTACACTTGATCATATAATGTGTATATTTATTTAGGTTTCAATGTAATGACAACCTTAGCTGGCAAGACCGAGTTGATGCCGTGGTATGGAGAAGACTCGCTAGACGAGATTAGTAACCTGCCAGCTACCCTCTCAATCCTGGCCGTTAATCTATTGAATGCCGAGCTTCGGTTCAAGAGATCAGAGGCATATGATATTGGCTCAGATGAACAGCAAGAAGGTTCCGATGTTCTTGCCTTTATGATTCCCAAGTTAGTGCAACTCGTTGAGGCAATGCAATCACAAATAGATTCTTCACTTGATAATGATACAAACCAGCAGTTACTTGAGTTGCAATGTCGTTGTTACTGGCTTGCATCTGCTTACTACCTACAAAGTGGTCGTATTTGTAACGAGAGTTCTATAGCAAAAGCTGCCGAAGATTTGGGACTTGATTATCTCGACAAGGTTATGAATATCATGTCATCCGACAAATCACAACAACAGAGGCATCAGATCAAGACACCACATCTACAATCATCTACTCGTCATGAAGATTACTGGAATACACTTTCTTTAGAGACATTATCAAAGTATAAGGAGTACATCCAATCATCGGCTATAGTATCAAGTGCCCGACAACGATTTAGTGATATTCAAAACGAAGTGAACAAGAGATCTCAGTCTACTACTGCTGATATGGAAAAGACAGTTAATGTTATCACCAAAGATGACAAAGCAAAGTATAGTTCATTAGGATTGGAACTATTGGAAAGATATAATATTAACGGTGAGAAAGCAAGTGAACTTATCAATGAGCTATTAAAAGACTTGCTTCTACTACATGAAGATCACCTCCAATATACACCGGATATGAATGATGAGGATAATGTCACTACACCCAGATCAAAGGCATCTACATGGAATGGAGCAACACATTGGGGCAGATTATGGACTGAAATTCCGTCATCGTCCAAGGCCGTAACTAATACAAGGGAGGAGTCTTCTCGTCCATCAATTATTCAAGTATTGGCATCATCGTTGGTAGCATCAGGAGAGAAGATTTCCTCCCTACTTCTCATGTTCTCAAAATTAGCATTATCAGCAGTGTCTCAAGTACAAGCTACCCAACAAGATGATTCAACAGTGAAGAAAGATAATGAAGTAGTAGATCTTCAAGCCCCATCTACCACTAACAACACAAGAGCAGGCCATGGCAAGAAGAACCGACTGCTCATGCTTGTTGTGAATTTCTTTATTGATAAAATGAATGACTTGATAATGTCCTATACTGATCAAGCTGATATGGTCGATGCTATGGAGTCTCACGTTACCAGCCAAGACTTTAAGGGTCTGATTTTAGCATCACTCAACATGATACCCTTTGTCCTGGACGATTCGACAGATAATTCATCTCTTCATATGAACATCTTCAAGTCGGTACTAGTAGACAACTCAACTGCCTCCTGGAAGTAGAAGTTGCAACGCTCGGCAATCCTTCTCTTCTCAAAGCCCAACATCGGATGGATTGGATAGCCGTATACAGTAGACGCCATTATTTCACTATACAATGCCGTTCCAACATCCTCACACACTTCAGAAGGATGCATACTAGCACGGCTATCTCTTTTGTTCTTCTTGGCAAGATATCGAGCCACCAAGAGGGCCTTTAACCTCATTGTTCTTAGAGCAGTAATATACATGCCTGCCCATGAATTGGCCCACTCAACATACTTGCCCTCCTCAAACTTTGATTGTATCTCTTTCCAGCACAAGTAATCGGAATTGTCTTGTCCCTCTTCAGTATTGGAGCCTTCGTCCATAGTACTATCTACTGAAGAGATTGACGAGCCAAGTTCTTTGGCAAATGCCTCGAGTGATGATAAGTTTGACCATGAATACTTCATGTAAATGAGAAGATCATTCCCAATAAAGGGCTTCCAATTGGTTTGTGATACTTGAAACTCCTCCCCTTGAGCTTGTTTTAACTGATCTAATGTTATCATGGCTGGTTGTTCTCTTTTAGACTTGTCAGTAAGGCAAAACTCAGACGATTCATAAGGATCTTGAATTCTAACAATCCGATCACAAATGTCTTCCGCTTTAAAGCCGATACATTCACTGAGCTTGACCCACCCCTCAACATTATTAGGACGGTAACACAAGTCGTTGAGAACTGCACGGAAATTCTGATACAGATTGAGCTCGTGACGTTGGGTAGACTCTCGTTCGATAGACAGTCCTTGATCATCTTCTGTGGAAGGAGACTCGAGATCAGCGATCTCACCCTTGGCAAGTTCATGAGCCACACCACGTCGAAGGAGTTCAATACTGTCCTGTTGTTCATCATCATCGTTTGAGGAACTATTGCTATCAGAGATTTCAAACACCCACTCAGGGCATCCAGAAGGCAAGTCATCAGTTGAATCGCTCATCGTCATATCAATGTTCTTGTTGGCATTTAGTAAGAATGCCTTGATAGCTTTGCTAGCCTGGCTCTCTTCTATGGGAGGTAAGGCAAGTTCAACCGTCTCCCAAGCTTTAGTCGGAGGCACTTTACGGTTGGCATTGTATACACGCTTAATACAATGGAACAGTCGAGTTGCGGCCTGAGTGTGGTGGAGAGAAGAAGAAAGTTGTGTGAGATAATGCAATACTTGAATGGTAAAGCTAGTCATACTTTAAGTCAAGAGACAATACTCACCTTGATTGATTCGGGGGCATAACTCTTGGGTGCAAATGATTCGGTACTAACAAATGAGAATCCATATAAATGACTGTATGCTCTTCCTAGTAGACTGTCAATCATGCTGCCACATTCTCGAGCCCCATATGGATAAGCAACTTCGGAAATATCAACTGAGAAGAGATCAAAGATGGCTTCGGACATTGATGATAGAACACGAACAGTCACCAAAGGCAAGAATGGTCCATGTTGACTTGATGGAAAGTCAAGAGTAGATAGAAAATCTTCTTGACGCATGAGCTTGAGATTCACTGATTTGAGCACAAGAGATACACATTGCACGAGTTGGCATATCTTTCTCAATAAGACACGACGAGATCTCTGCTGCCGATTCTCTTCTGATGATGAACCATGTAAGAACAAGCCATTTACACTATCATCCGACTCGAAGAAATCAGACAGGCTCAAAGAAGAGCTCTTGTTGTCAGAAGACATTGTATCATCTCTCGAGTCCAACAAGGGCTCAACTGAAACGCCTGGGGAGCCACATAGACCAACAATACTTGAGACGATTGGTACCATTAGCCTATCTCGGATCGACAGTTCTGTCGGAGATAGTATATCATATGCATTTGACAGGTAGTTCCAAAACCAAAGCAATGTTGATGCAAACTGAGCTAGTGTGGCCGTGGAGTTACTTCCTTCCCCATCTTGACTAGTAATTGCTTTCATGAGGTGAGACACCTCAGCACTCCCATCTTTGTTCACTCTTGCCGGATTCAAGGATAACAATTCAGCAATCTCATTTGCTTTGAAGAATATCAAGTCAGCTTGAGAAGTTATCAATAACTGCCACTTCTTCAATCTCTTGTCATTAGTTTTTGTCAACTCGGCAAAGTCCTTCTTCTGACGAGTGATAGATTTGACCAAGCTGCTAAAGTATACACTTTCGACCTTCTCTCGAGTTTGACTTGACAGACCTTGGTGATCTCGTAGGGTATGTACAAGACGTGAAACCGACTTGAAGATGGTCATATGAAGAGATGAATTGTCTACCGAATCGTCCTGGACAAAGGGTATCATGTTCATTGATGCTAATATGAGACAATTAAAGTCTTGGCTGGTAACATGAGTCTCCATAGCACTGATAATATCAGCTTGATCAGTATAGGAAATTATCAAGTCATTCATTTTATCAATGAAGAAGTTCACAACAAGCATGAGCAGACGGTTCTTCTTGCCTTGGCCTGCCCTTGTGTTGTTAGTGGTAGATGGGGCTTGACCGTCTACTACTTTATCATCTTTCTTCACTGTTGAATCATCTTGTTGGGTAGCTTGTACTTGAGACACT
>Ga0075437_11281_pt1 | contig 18867 bp, 10 predicted proteins | sample MintriMetagenome_FD_74266 | JGI IMG/M metagenome (GOLD analysis project Ga0075437, IMG submission 74266) | Marine eukaryotic communities from Monterey Bay, USA to study complex ecological interactions - Minidiscus trioculatus and... | ecosystem: Environmental > Aquatic > Marine > Unclassified...
TCGCGCTGAGCCTGCGGAATATCACCGTTTAAAGGCGATGCGATAATGCCTCGCTGCACCAACCCTTCAGAAACCACGATCGTTGAATTCCGGGTTTTTACAAAAATGATTACGCCGTCACTCTGTTCAGTCTCGAGAATTCGAACCAAACGCTCCATCTTTTCCCGTGGTGAAACGAAAACACATGTCTGAGCAATTGATTCAGCAGTTGCCGTTTTACTCTTGATTGCAATATGAGCCGGATTCTGGAGATAATTCTTAGCGATCCGTTGAATGGGAGGTGGCAGGGTCGCCGAGAAAGAAAGAATCTGTCGTTCCCGAGGGAGCTGTTCCAGAATCCACTCCACGTCATCAATGAACCCCATTCTCAGCATCTCATCTGCTTCATCGAGGACGAGAGTTTTAAGATTCCGCAAATCTAATGTTTTCCTTCGCAAGTGGTCCATGACCCGCCCTGGCGTTCCCACCACGACCTGGACGCCACGATTGAGTGCTCGCAACTGAGTTTCATAACTTTGACCACCATAAATCGTAACTGCCCGAAAGTTTTCGATTCCAGTCGCATATTTCTCAAACGCAGCGGTGACTTGAATTGCCAACTCACGAGTTGGTGCAAGCACCAAAACTTGCGGCCGATTCAGTGACATATCGATTCTTGAAAGTAATGGCCACGCAAATGCCGCCGTTTTACCAGAACCAGTTTCGGCCTGACCCATGAGGTCTCGACCCGAGAGAATCACGGGAACTGATTGTGCCTGAATTGGTGATGGAGTTTCGTACCCCACTCTATTGATTGCTTCAAGAACTGCTGGACCAAGTCCCATTTCCTCGAATAAATTTCGGGGTTCCTGATGATCAACGACTTCTTGTTCTGCCACTGGTTCAGCGACGACAACCACTGGTTCAGCTGGTTTCTCAACTGGTTTCTCAGCTGGCTTCTCAGACTCTGAAATTGACGCATTTCCCTTAGGTGATTCCAAATTTTCCGTCGCCGAAAATGGGTCATCTACCTTACTGTCAGTTTCCGTAACCTGAACATCAACAACCTCCACCGGAGCAACTGTTTCCACTTCAACAGCAGGTTTCTTTTTCGGTTTTTCACCAAGTAAAATGGCGACTTCCTCTGCTGGATCGATCGACAATGAATCGACGAAGAGTCCCTGTTGTACCGCCACCTCCACGGATTCATCGACGACACTCTCAGTCTCAACCTGTCCCTCTACGACAAATTCAACAGGGACGGGAACCTGACTAGAGTTATTTTCTTCCTGAGAAACGACTTGGACTTCCGTCGTTTTCGGAGAAACTGAATTGCTATCAGTAGAATTTGAAGACGTAGAACCACCAGAAACATCATTAGACATTTGCGTAACCACTCAATTAAATTGTTAAAAATACACAACCCCGTCGTTTCGAAAACGAATGGGTGAGAGGCGAATCCTCTCTGATACCTAGCGGTCAACAATGGATAGCAACGCTATCACCGTTTGTGCCGCAGAGTCTCGTGCAATTCCAACTACCTAACCAAGGTTTTTGCCTGAGACGCGTTCGGTTCAATTTTCGCCGCGAATTCGTAACTCTCGATGGTAACCAAGGCACCATTTTCCAAGCATGTCGGTTAACCATGGGTTTCGTTAACTCGAAAACCCGTTCTAGAAAAATGACAGCAACAAATTCGCTTTTGGCGAGCTAAAAGAATACGCAAGCGTGCTGAAAAAGAGAAGGGCTTTCTTACGGATTTAGCGAAATAGTCCCAGACCCACTTGGCAATTAGCCACCCAAACGCCGGAATTATCGTTCTAACCACCACGAAAACAACCAAGCGTCGACTAATGGCTGCTGCTTGACTTCCCCCGGCCCTACCGATTTAAATACCAGTCACCTTACGCAATCGCTTTCGCTGACTATCTCGTCCAATTTCGTCCGTAATCTCATCCCACTGCTCCGCGACCCTATCGAGCGCTGCCTGAGCCTCTTCTTCACCAGCGACAACTCGACGTACGGCCAAATCTAGCACTTCAAGATACCGTGAAGCCTGCGGAATGCGCGGGAACATCAACACAACCCCACGGGCATGATTCTCTTCAATTACGTCTGCGTACTCGAACGCGGCATCCTCTGAAACCCAGTTTCCGGTCCACCGCACCATCTCGCCAAGATGACTCGCTCGAAATGGGCCACTCACAGCCGACTCCGACATGGTCACTTTACTGATTGCTTGATCCGGAAGCCATTTCAGAAACCCCCACGCAGTTTGTTCGTTTAAACTATCCTTAGCAACCGACGCTACCAATCCAGAAAAGCCGATCAGTCCGACTCGTTTCTCATCAGACTTCCCCCGGATAATCCAGCGTTCCGATTTTTGATCGTACCAACGCAAAGCCCCCGGCAAGGGATAGATCGAAAATTCGGTAACCGTCTGCTCCGAACCCAATGGTTCGGTGCCCAAGTCCCCGCTGCCTTCCCCATCAATCTGTTCATTGAGACTGGGATCAAAAGCAACCGACGGCCATGATAATGCAATCGCAGATTCCCCCTTTTGCATCAATCGAAACACGCCGGCAGGATCTAAATCACGGGAACGCTGACTAGCAATCGACTTCAACTGTTCGAGCGCCTCAACGAATGGCGGCAAATTAATCAACGGCTGAATATTTTCCCGATCGAACACAGTCGACAATTTACCGCGGTTACACACCGAGGGTGCAGCCCTGGCGAGGAACGTCCAAGCCGCCCACCGCTCTGCTAATGGCATATCGACTTTTGCAGGAAACTGAAATCCAGCCGGGTTTTGTTCATCAAATGACGAAATCTGCAAAAGTGTTCGCCCCACTTTGGACCAATTACCCGGAACAGATTTTTCACCCAAGACCTTTGAATTCACTAGCAAGGAAAAATTTGGACCTCCCAGCGGAACCGCCCAAGTTTCTCCCTCGTGCCGAATAATTGAAACACGAAAATGTTTGAGCAATCCAAACTTGTTAAAATCTGACGACTGAATTAACTCGGTTGGTACCTTCCGGATACGCTCCCGATTCACAAGCTCCGCGACCATTGCCGGAGGGTAAACCATCACGTCCACGGCTTCGCCCTCTGGAGCATTGAAATCATTGGCGATGAAATCCTGAACTGACATTCCTATGATTTCAAGTTCCCCATCCTCGAGCGCCCGCCATTGCCTGGCTATTCGATCACCGACCCCCGCTTCGCCGACAATCAACATTACGAGTGGATCCGGTTTCACGGCCACTGGCTCAGCAACCTCCCGCTCCGGTTCAACCGTTTCATTGCATCCGGTCAATCCGGCAAGCGCGCAAAAACTAATGATTAAAACCGCCAGCGAGACCGAACAAATGCGGTGCCACGTTTTCCGAACAATTTTCTTCAAGAGTATTCCCATTACTAACTAATTACCGACCTTTAAATGGTACTTTCGCGATCACTGTATCCCCTTTGCCACCCGCATCGGTAACACTTTGTATTGTCCAAAGGTCCAGTCCATTGTCACCGTCCACCACGCTGCCGCTGTAATCTCCCCAAGCCACTCCGTTAGTAGCGGCCTGCCCCTCACCGATCGATACAGTAGGCTGCAAAGTCCCCAAGGGGTCGTCGCTTCGACGAAATGCAAATCTTGGACTAATAAACATGTCCGCGCCAGTTTCCTGAAAACCAATTAACACGTCCAGCTGGCGGTTAACCGCGATTGTAGTCTGGATGAAACTCCTTTTTGGATCGCTGATTAATCCCGTTTGAACAAAGGCACCATTGAGACGCATTTGATGCCACTGAACTGCTGAACGCCCATCCACCGTAACCGCCTGTGAAAACCAAATAAAACCGCCCTGCAAAACCAAGTTCTTGGGGTTCCGATCACCTGACGCCGTCAATTGCTCAGTCCCTTTTTGGGGTGACTGCCTCGGATATCCCATGTGCTTGAGGTCATGCCTCTTAGAAATCATCTCAGCCGCAGGCGTTCCGCTTGCCGTTTCATAAACACGCGTTATCGATACTTCCCGCTCATTCACTTTGACAAAGTAAAGGTCGTCGATGGCATCTTGAGTCAGAACGGGATGCCCTAAATTACCTTTAAAGTGATAAACGGTCGCCGGCTTGCCCGCTTTTGCCTCTCCCAACTTCATCACGAATGTCTGTGTGGGACCGCCGGGAAAACTATAGCCGATCCATTTCCGACTGTATCCAATTCCTCCACCATCTCTTCCTCCGGGGGCCGGCACGGGGTAAGTGTTCCACGCTCCCCGAGGATCACTCGTCTCCGAAATGGAAATGTTGACAGGCTTTTTCTTTTCCTGATCCCACGGATTCCATAAATCAAACCCAAAGACGCCATTGTGAGCATCAAAAAATAGTTTCGGGTCAATCCCCTTATTGAAACAGTTTTGACTCACGCCATTTACGAACTTCCCTTGTTTGTCATAAATAATAAGACCGCTATTGGTGCCATGTAAAATGTAGCCGCCACCAACTGCAATCTGTGGATCAACCTGACGATTGCCATCCTGTGATCCGTCGAAGACCAAGTAGCCAGCTACCTCGCGTGGATTACCTCCCTGCCGACGAGTTCGACACTTGCCATCTTGGTCAAAACTCGCCTTTCGAATCGGAACAATCACCTCACTCCTTAGCGGCGCATCGGCATTTAAAGGCGTATCGGCAATCGCAACACTTGGAGAAACACTTAACGCGACCAGTGCTCCTAAAATTAAACCCCAACCAATCAAATAATTCATACTTGCCTTTAAAATTTGTTCACTTCAACAGATACCAACTCATACCATTCGGTGGCACGTCTACTTCTAGATCAATCGTATAATCCCGCTGTACGTCAACCTGATTCGATTTCCCTTCGGAACTCATCACAATGGCGGTTTCCTGCAAGCCGGTATAGTAGACATTGACTTTCAGCCGTTCGCTGAGAGCCTGATCAGTTGGATTATAAACTACCAACATACCACAATCATCTAGCTCTGGATTGACGTGCAACATCCAATCGAGCTTTCGACCGTCCGGCCGCCGCCCGTGAATCACATCACTTTCGAGAATATCTCGATACTTTTTAAACCAGGCAACTTTCTGTTTCACAAGCTCCCGTGTCTCGGGGGAATCAAAAAGCCTCGGGCCTCGGTAACATGCCTGCACACCAAGTCCAAGATTTGAATCAATCATTTGAGCATAGTGTTTCAGATGATCCTTGAGCGGTTCGATCGTTGCAGCAGCACCTCCGCCGTGATATTCAGACAACGGAACAAACATCCACCCCATCGATGGAGTTTTATACCAAGTGCCATCATAAATATTTTGCCGCGTGTGCACTAACTGCAAGGCTCGTGGCAAAGACCAGTTTACTTCCCGATACCCCATTCCGCATTTGCTGGTTCCGCTTAGATAATAATAATCCGGGGCGTTAATGTAGATCCCTCGTTCACGACACCATTTGTAGAAATCATTCGAAATTTGCCCCTGGACCCACTGCGAATCCAATTCACCCTTTTGAAGTGGAAGTCTCTCGGTAACGTCGATGTCTCCGGGATAAGGCCCATCGTGTTCGAGGCACAGGAAACCGGTTTTGTCATAAAAACGCCGTAATCGTCGAAAGTACTCCTGCCCCCATTCACTCGTCAGTGAAGGACAATTCCCGTGCGTCAACTTCTGTCCGTCGGGGGGGACGATATCGTTCCCGCCTCCAATTCGCCGACTTGAAAGTAACGAATAGCCCCCTAATTCAACTTGCTTACTCGCCGCGTAATCAGCTAAATCTTGCCATTGCTGAAGATACGCCGGCGTTTCATTTTCGATATTAAAACCACTCCCGAAACTCAAAATCACCATCTCAAACCCCACCTCCGAAGCCTCGTCAATCGCCCGTTTCACTTCTACTGGATTTGCATCCCTCATGTGATGCATCAGTGGATTTTCAGTGACCCACGGAGCAATCACGCGATACATTTTTCGCAGTGAAAGACTTCTTCTCTCACGGTCGTTACTATCAAATACCAATTCAAAGGTTTTAAAGCTTTGGAATTCCTGACCCGACTTCACCGTTTGCATCGGCCCAAATGACGGAGAAACGTCGAGCAGACAGGGCGCACTTTTTAAATAATTAACCTGGGTACTGTACTCCGGGTCCGTTCGCCAATGAACAACGTGGCGGTTAGCATTTTCAAAATTGAATCCACCAAACGCAAAATCAGTTTCTACATGGATCGAATTTGGCTGCGGATAGCTGACACCTTCTCTTAGTTCAACACGACTATCGTATTCCACGACCGCCAGCACTTCGGATGAAAACCGATCGACCACCAACGCATTCGAGCCAATATTCTCAACTGTTATCCACTTACAAAAAACGGGCACACCATCGTAGAGTTCGTAATTAACAAACACACGAAATTCGGCCTCAGCTTGAGCGACATTCTTTGGGGCGAGTCGATACTCAAAAGAAACCTTAACCCCTCCGGGAGGCCAGACAGATTGTTTTGATGCATTCCGAATACGCTTCCACTTCAACCGTTCCTCGGGAAGCCCAACTTTCCAACCGACCAGCTCCAACGAACCTGCCGCCGGAGCCATACCAGCCAGCCAATCGTCTTTAAAAAAAGCATGATCTGGTTGCCCCACCAACCCGCCGACCTGGTGGGACACGCCATTGACCATTACTACAGCTTCCGGTTTTACCGCCCTCACGATAGCTTCACGATTACTCAAACTCTCAAGGCCGACCGTGGCGCAAATATTCTCACGCAGATAAAAACGGCGACTGACAAGCCCGTTCGTCAATTCATATCGATGGGGATCCGTTGTTGATTTTTTAAATTCGGCCTCGAAACTACGATCGTTGATCAACCAATCTGTACTTTCCTGCGCCCAAGAAACGCTAGGCGCCAAGCAAAGTAGAAAGCAGGACAAAAAGCAAGCCAGAGAAATACGCAAAAACATATCGTGCCAATTTGTTAACCTGAAATCAGAAAATCCCACAAGCGGTTCCGCAGATTGTTTCCAGCCATTGAAGCACACTATTTTACAATTGAAAAAATGACCGCAACAATTCAGAGACCAATCAGTCCGCGTCCAATGCCATCATCTTCTCCACCCGGCGGAGATGCCGACCACCTTCAAAATCAGTTGAAAGCCAAGCGGTCACAATGGCTCGAAATTGGATCTCATCAAAATGGTTCCCCGCCAAACAAAGAACATTGGCGTCGTTATGCTGTCGGCTCAACTTGGCGGTCGTAATATCACAGCAAAGTGCCGCCCGAATTCTGCTGACCTTGTTGGCGGCAATGGACATCCCAATGCCCGTACCACAGACAAGGATTCCATAAGTCGCCGCCCCTGAGCTCACCTCACGGCAAACCTTCACAGCAACATCCGGGTAATCGCATGCATCTTCTTTGAAGGCCCCTTTGTCGTCGACTTGGTAGCCAAGTGATTCAATCGTTTCGGCTATAACCCTACGCTGGGGCAACCCTCGATGATCGCTGCCTATCGTAATTATCATAACGAAGTGTCTTTGTTGGGTGAACGAATTATGGAAACGGTACTCTCAACGTCGCGCATACGAGCGTTTATTCAAAGCGAGACAGGTCAAATTCCTGCACCCACTCGGATAGCTGTTGATCAATCTGCTCTGCTGTTGAACTGTAAACGGAGATGGGGCGTCCGATCGGATCCCCAATGTCCCCACCATCACGGCGAATTGTTTTAGTTCTGGTTTCAAGCATTGGCCAATGGGAAATCAATGCCTGCCGATGCCCGTTCGTCATGGTCAAAATCACATCGGCAAACTTGGCCAACCGCCCTGTAATTGGCTGGCTCTGATGGCCTGAAATATCAACTCCGATTTGCCTCATCACCTCGATTGCTTGATCCGCAGCGGGGGCACCCGGCATGGCCGCAATTCCAGCCGACATCACCGTTACGCCTTTCTCTTCGAGAGACCCCATCGGAATTCCTAATCGCTCCGCAATCCGTTGTGCCAACAGGCCTTCCCCCATTGGGCTACGACAAGTGTTCCCCGTGCAAACGACCAATGCGATAAAGTGGGTCAATTTTTCGATCGTCGCTTCATCAACTAACCCAGTTCGAAGAACGTCAAATTCGTTATCCTTGATCCTCACGACAGATGACGGCTGACCAAATTTCACAGGGCCGTCATCAAGAATCAAATCAATGTGCTCCCCCACCTTCTCTTGTACCTCCGCTCCATTGATCGCGGGAGCATCTCCTGACAGGTTCGCACTGGTTAATACGATTGGGCCAGCACAGAGCCGCATGATCTGCAAAGTCAGTTCGTGGTCGGGAACTCTCAGCCCAACAGTCCCCTCGGGAATTGTTGCCTCCCGCACGGATGGATCAAGGCGGTGGATGACACTGTCAGGATGGTCAGTATCTAGAACCAAAGTGATCGGACCGGGCCAACTGCGACGCGCGATGCGCCGAGCGACGCAGGACATATTTGGAACGTAATCGAGAGCGTCATCTGAACTCTTGATAGCGAAGGCTAATGGCTTGTCTGGAGATCGCCCTTTAATCTCGACCAAACGCTGAACCGCCTCGGGATGCAAAGCGCTTGCCGCAAGACCGTAAACCGTTTCGGTCGGAATAGCAATTATCTTCCCTGCTGCAAGCGCTTCGACAGCTTGGTGGACAACGTCACGGGGGTCTTCGGAACTTTTTAAGTCGAGAATAACGGCAGTCATGCGGTTCTGTTTGTGAAGATGAACTTAATGGATACCAACAACGTCATATTAACAGCAAACGACCGCGACCGCCGTGCAAAAAAGCGATCAGGACGCTAGAATAATATATCGCTGTACGAGTGAGACGGTCAAGTAGCAACTCACGCGTCGAAGCGCGGTTTAGCCATCCCAACGCATTCTATTAACACCCAAAATACTTAAATTGAATTTGAACTTAGGGACAATCCAATTGCACGCCGCCCTAATAGGGCTGTTTTGTCTCGTGACAATCTGTGGCTGCCTTGAAGCGCCAACCACACCCAATCAGGACATCTTCGTTTGGGGACGTCGCGGACTCGACGATGGCAGGTTCATGAAGCCGCGGGCAATCACGATCGACGAAGAGGACCGACTGTACATCGTCGACAAGACCGCCAGAGTTCAAGTATTTGATCGAGATGGCAATTTCATCCACGGTTGGCGAATGCCGGAACTCATTCAGGGAAAACCATGCGGACTTTCGATCAGCCAAGATGGACACCTGATGGTTTGTGACACTCATTATTTCCGGCTGTTGTTTTACACATTTGAAGGAGAGCTGATTGAAGAACGAACGATCGGTGGAGTCAATGGGCGGGGACCGGGGGAATTTGGCTTTCTGACAGATGCTGTACAAGATTCCAAAGGCAATATCTACATCTCCGAATACGGAGATTACGATCGAATTCAAAAATTCACGCCTACCGGAGATTACGTATACGAATGGGGAGAGCACGGTGAGCAGCCAGGGCAATTCCAACGCCCCCAAGGCCTCGCCATGGACGAGAACGATCATCTTTGGGTCGCAGACGCCAGCAACGGCAGAATCCAGATATTCGATGTATCCGGAAACGAGCCAAAATTTATACGCACCTGGGGTAAAATGGGAACCAAGCAGGGCGAACTAAGCTACCCTTACGAGATCATACTCGACGGTGAAGGGCACGTTTTTGTGTGTGAATTCGGTAACCATCGCATTCAAAAATTTGACCTCAATGGAAATTCATTAGGTGTCTGGGGGTCAGCCGGGAAAGAGCCTGGCCAGCTTCACCAACCGTGGGCAATGTGCTGGGACTCTGAACGGGAACTTCACGTGGTGGACTCCTACAACAACCGAATCCAAAGGTTCCCGTCTTCCCAATTGAACAATTCGAATCCGCCTGTTGCTGACAAAAAATAAGGCATCGACGCAGATTTTTAGTTTTGGTTTTACCCAGTCAAAATAAAAACCAATAACCCATACGATTCTCAGGAAAAAAACTGAATGTCTCACCAACCGACTACTGACAATGACAGCCGTTATTGGATTGGATTCGATCTAGGCGGAACCAAGATGCTGGCGACCGTATTCAATAATCAATTCAAAAAGGTTGGCCGTGCCCGCAAAAAAACAAAAGGCCGGGATGGAATGAAAGCAGGATTGCTGCGAATCAATACCGTCATCCAGGAAGCGTTAAATGACGCCGAAGTATCCGCAGACCAAGTTGGTGGACTTGGGATTGGCTGCCCAGGACCGCTGGATCTAGCAAAACGACAAATTCGCACCGCACCCAATCTTGGCTGGGACGACGTACCAGTGGCTGACTCCATCGAAAAGGAATTTAAGTTCCCCGTCGCCATCGCCAATGACGTTGATGCAGGTGTATTTGGCGAATACAAATTTGGTGCCGGACAAAATGCCCGGTGTGTTTTTGGCATATTCCCTGGAACTGGAATCGGTGGCGGATGCGTTTATGAAGGCCGGCTGTTTCGTGGCGCAAACTGCACCTGCATGGAAATAGGTCACATTCCAGTGATGGCAAACGGCCCCCTCGATGGCGCCGGGAACGCAGGCACTTTAGAATCGCTCGCGTCACGCCTTTCGATCGCAAGTGGTGCCGCACAGGCCGCCTATCGCGGCCAAGCACCTCACCTACTGTCAAATGCAGGCACCGATCTCTCGGAAATCCGAAGCGGAGCCTTGGCAGACTCCGTCAAAAATGGCGACCGTGCTGTCCTAGACATTATCGAACACGCCTGCCACCACTTGGCACTTTCCGTGGTGACCGTTGTACATCTCCTTGCCCCCGACGTCATCGTGTTTGGAGGAGGACTCATTGAAGCAATGCCCCAGTACATGCTGCCCATCATTGAAAAGAAAGCTCGCAAACGAGTTTTGCCATCCCTTCAGAATGTCTACAAGATTAAAGAAGCAAAACTGGGGGACGACGCTGGAGTTATTGGCGCGGCCGCTTTGGCAAAACAAATGGTTGACAATCCAGCCACATAAAAAACAGTAACATGAAACCTGAGAAGAACTCACCGCTCACTGACACAAGATTAAACGCAACCCCGAAATTGGTTGCCGTGATCGATATTGGCGCGTCTTCCCTGCGAATGCAAATTTCTGAGATCGATCTAACCAACCACCAAATTCGCAATCTCGAGTCATTTTCTCAAGCGGTCAGTGTTGGCAAGGACTCGTTTACGAAACACCATATCACCAAAAAAACAACCGAGTATTGCGTTCGTGTGCTGAAGATTTACCGTAACAAACTGATTGAATACGGCATTACCGACCATGAAAACATCAGAGTCATCGCGACCAGCGGCGTCCGAGAAGCAACCAATGGAATCGCGTTCACCGATCGAATTTTCATCGCTACGGGATTTGCCATCGAACCGTTTGACGAAGCTGAACTGCACAGAGTTACCTATCTCGGCGTCCTGCCCTACATGACTAAAGAGGAAGAGGCTTTTTCGCAGCAGTCTGTCTTATTTGAAGCAGGCGGTGGAACGGCTGAAATTCTCTTGCTCAATAGCACCGATGTTGTTTTTTCAAAAACTTACCGCCTCGGAAGTCTTCGCCTAAGACAAAAGCTTGAGCTGTTTGACGCACCTTTCAGTAAATCCCGCTCCCTAATGGAAGCCCAAATCCTCCAGACCATTAGCGAATTTAAAGTCAGCACAAACCATCCAACTCCCAAGAGTTTTATCGCCATGGGAGGCGAAGTTCGATTTGCGGCGAGCGTAATTGATCATAAACCAGCTGCAAATGAACTTTTGGAAATCGAGATGAAATCGTTGGAAGAATTCACGTCTGAAATTCTTCTTCAATCTCCTGACCAATTAGCCGGCAGGTTTCACATGAGCCTGCCGGATGCTGAATCACTCGGCCCGGGACTACTAACCCAACTTGTATTTGCGCGAGAACTTGGCGTCACCAACTTCTACGTAGCCAACGTGAACATGCGGGATGGGCTAATTAAAGAAATGGCCTCAGGTCGCAGATGGTCCCAATCCATCCAGACACAAATCATTCGCTCAGCACTCCAACTGGGTCGCAAATATAGGTTTAATGAGAATCATGCTCGCCACGTTTCCCAACTTGCTTGCCAACTATTCGACCAACTGCAGGATCTCCATCAATTACCTGAGCGGTACCGCGGAATTCTTGAACTTGCTGCCCTGCTCCACGAAATTGGTGTTTTCATAAGTACGAAATCGAAACATAAACATTCGATGTACCTCATACTCAATTCCGATTTTTTCGGGATTGGAAATTTCGACCGCAAGTTGATGGCACTCGTCGCCCGCTACCATCGGGGAGCTTCGCCACTTCCCCGCCACGAAGGCTATTCTCGGCTGACGCGAGAAAATCGCGTCCTTGTTGTAAAAATGGCAGCAATTTTACGGATTGCCAAATCACTGGACGTGGGCAAAGCCCAACGCATCGAATCCATTACCTGTATTGAAAAAGAAGACCGAGTAGAAATCTCCCCTTCAGATGTCGCAGAATTCTCAGCAGAACACATCGAACTACGACAGGTACGAAGCCTGTTCGAAGATATTTTTGGTAAGGAAATCGTGCTGGAGACTGCAAGTAATCAATCATGAAAAAGTCGAAACAAACATATTTTAATCGCGAATTGAGCTGGCTTAGCTTTAACCAACGCGTACTCGACCAAGCGAGTCGATCGACTAATCCACTTTTGGAGCGTTTAAAGTTCATTGCGATCACTGCATCGAATCTTGACGAGTTTTTCATGGTTCGCGTTGGTGGACTCGCGATGGTGGCTGATTCTGCTACGGTACTCGACATCAACGGCTGGACCCCAACGCAACAACTCGAAAAAATCCGCACCCGCGTCAAGGAGATGTACGCAGACCAATCCGAATGCTTGCTTAACGAACTCGAACCACTGCTTGCTGAAGAAGGGATTGAGCGAGTCGAATCCGGAGATTTATCGAAATCCGATTTGAAGTTTTTGCGTAATCGATTCCACGAAGAAATGATGTCGAGCCTCGCGCCGATCGCCATTGAAAACATGGAAACCTTCCCTGCCCTCAGCGGTGCCCGAATTTGCATGTGCGTTCGATTAAAAAATGATTTTTCTTCACGGCTAGGTGTTCCGACCGAGAAGGAGGCGACACTCGATCAAGTCGCCAATCGAGAGAAAGATCGCTACGTGTTAATCCCCATGGGCAAATCCTTACCAAGATTTCAATCGCTTCCATCGAAAACCGGTTACCGGTACATGCTGACCGAGGACGTTGTTGGAATGTTCCTGTCAGATTTCTTTGGTGAGCAAGAGATTATCGAATGGAACACTTTACGAGTCACCCGCAATGGTGACGTCGATCTTGAAGAGGACGGACGAGCTGATTTGCTCATTGGAATGCAAGCAATGCTCGAAGCCAGAAGAAAAAGCGAGTGCGTGCGACTGGAAATATCTGATTCCACCAGCCAAAAAATGCAGACATTTCTTCAGAATTCAATCGATGTCCAGGATGAAGACGTTTATTCAATCCAGGGGCCTTTGGGGTTGTCCGACTATTTTTCACTTGCAGGCCTGCGCGGATTCCCCCGCTTGAAGGATGCCAGTTGGCCCGCTCAACCATCCCCTGAATTCTCTAGCGCCGAGGGCATATTCCAAACCATCGCCCGGGGCGACCGACTGCTGTACCACCCCTATCAGTCTTATGAACCGATCGTTCAATTCATTCAGGCCGCTGCCACCGACCCCGATGTTATCGCGGTAAAGCAAACGCTCTATCGAACCAGCGAATCCAGCGAGATTGTTAAAGCCCTTTGTCTCGCCGCGGAAAATGGAAAACACGTAACGGTAATTGTCGAACTTAAAGCCAGATTTGACGAAGCGAGAAACATTAACTGGGCCAGAGAACTCGCAGACGCCGGAGTAGATGTGATCTACGGCGTTCGCGGACTGAAGACCCATGCCAAAATGTGCCTTGTGGTTCGGCGCGAGCCCACCGGAATTAAAAGGTACATCCACTTTGGTACCGGAAACTATAACGAGTCGACGGCAAAACTTTACAGCGACGCCAGCCTTTTCACCTGCGATGAAAAACTTGGACGTGACAGTGTCCACTTCTTTAACGCCATCACAGGTCTCTCCGTACCACAAACGCTTGAAAAGCTAATCGCAGCGCCAATCAATCTCAGAGAGTCACTCCTTGAGATGATTCGCATTGAGACCGAAAGTGCGACGCGTGGTAACGCCGCCGCAATCACCGCTAAAGTCAATTCGCTCGTGGACAAACAAATTATCGACGAGCTTTATCTCGCCTCACAGGCAGGCGTGAAGATCAGATTGAATATTCGCGGGATCTGCTGCCTCGTTCCCGGAAAAAAAGGACTGAGCGAAAACATCCGTGTGATCAGCGTTGTTGATCGACTTCTTGAACACGCGAGGATCTTTCACTTTCACCACGGAGGGGATGAACGAATCTTCATCTCAAGTGCGGATTGGATGGGACGAAATCTCGATCGCAGAATTGAATTGATGGTTCCCGTTTTAGACAAAAACTGCAAAACGAGGCTGACCAAAATCCTTCGAACCTATTTTGATGACAACCTCGCCGCAAGCGAACTTCAACCTAACGGCGATTACGTGCCGGTCACCAAAAAGCGGAAGAAAAAAGATTTCAGAAGCCAACTGAATCTCCATCAGGAAGCCTGTCAAATTCATAGCGCTCAAACCAACCCCAAACACACCGTGTTTGAACCACATCGCGGCGAGAGTCAGGACTGACGCGTTGACGAAAAAAACCGCCTCCATGGCAAGCATGAAGACGGTTTTATGCTTTAGATGAACTCAAGCTAAGAGTCCAATTACCGGTCTAAGATTTTGACCTGCATGCGATCGTTGACTTCCTCGTACCAATCCATCAATGCATCTCGACGATAAATCTGAGACGCCTGCTGAACCTCATCAGGAATCCGCTTGAATTTAAAGAGTTGATTGGTCAAGAAATCCTCACCGACAATGTCAATTTCTTTACCTTCGACTACTGGCTGGACCACATAGATAGTGTCCCGGGACTCGTTCTCAGCAACGCCTGCCTTGAACTGATCGGTATTGAATGCGGCCTCCATGAACTTCTCTCCCGCCCCAGTCACTCCAACTGGACTTGAGTACCGAGTAGACCCAAAACTACTAAACCAGGTAAATGCACCTGTCTTAATTACGTTAGCCGCAGGAACCCCCTCAACAAGACTCATCAATTTCCCACCACCGTCGTTGACCTTCGCCTGATATTTCGCAGCGTCTTCCATCGCAAGCTTAAACGCCTGCTGTTTCTTCCAATACTTAGCAACTTCACCCTCCGCCTCTTCAAGACTTGGAATTTTGGTATCGACCTTCTGGGCAACCCAATAGAGATAACTATTCCGAGTGTTCCAGTTATCATCAATCGTATTGGGCTCGTAATCATTGAGTCCATTAAAATTACTAAATAGGATCTGACTCAACGGAATCAACTGAGGCGACGGCCGCCCCTGTACCATCCTATTTTGAAAGACCCGAATCGAGCCAAGTGCATCAGCTGAAAATTCAGTGAAGTCAAGCAAACCGGTTTCTTTCTTCACCAAACCGTACTGTTTCGCAATGCTGTCCAGATCCATTGATACGGGTTCGTTTTCGGAGTTCTGATCTTGCTCAAACTCCCACCTTAAACGCTCTTCGTAATGAGCCTGAACAGAAACGCTCGCATCGGAAATTGCCTTTGTCATTGCTTCCAACGCTGGCTCTTCGCACATCGATCGTTTTACTTCTTCTTTAATGTCTTTGAGCGGCTTGATTGATCTCTCCTTAGGGGCCGGCTCCTGGGTAGCCGTCTCACCAGCAGGCTCTTGAGTAGACTCTCCTTCACCTGCATCCGTAGCTTCCGCCTTAGGTGCTTCTGCCTTAGGTGCTTCTGCCTTAGGCTCAGCAGGTTCCTGCGGATCAACTTTCGACTTTGACTCTTCCTGAACCGATGTCGATACAAATTGATAGTCGCCAGCAGTCGTCAAACTCGATTGCTTTTCAGCCTTTGGTGCTTCTGCCTTTGGTGCTTCTGCCTTTGGTGCTTCTGCCTTAGGTGCTTCTGCCTTAGGTGCTTCAGGCGGAGGGGTCACATCACCAGGGGCGTCTTTCATCTCTTCGCCACCTGTCGGAGGAGGCGTCACATCCGATGCTCCGGGCGGAGGGCTGTTTAGTTGAATTGACCCGTCATCCACAGGAAGTGGCTCGAGGACCATTTCGTCCTTTGCTGCCACCAATCGCTCGTATTCTTTTTGAACTTCTTCGTCAGAGAGCTTATTCATTTCCTTTTGAAGGAAACTCTGGAAGTCGGCAACGAAATATTGCACCCGTAGCCTTGGTCCCATTTTAAAGCCGGGCTTTTCACCATTGGCAGTTGGGAAGTCATATTTCCCCTCTTCATACAATGCCTTGAGCACAGCGCCATCTGGCTTGTCCGTAATTTGACTTTCCATTTTATTAACATCGATCGGCAAAACTTCGCACTCGACCTGATCCGTCGTCCTGGAAAACAATTGCACTGCTTCTGTAACATTGGGAGCACCGGAAATGCCGAGCGTACCAAAGAGCAACATTTGATTGGCGAGTAACTCAATCTTGAGTCGCTCCCGAATCCTGGACATTGTTGAATACTTGCTATTAACTTGGTTATTAATCGCTTCGAAATCTTGGCGGCTAAAGTCTGCCCCTGCGGAAAGCTCTCGAAGATAGTCATCCACCATACCGTCGCTCGCAACGACCCCCTCTTCCGCAGCCAACTGTGCGAAAATGTATCGGCTAATAAGTTCGCCATCAACAACTTCCGGACGGTTGCTGTTAATGGGCGAGATTGGCATCACAAATGGTCGCCGCTCTCCACCAAACTTTTTCTCAGTAGCCTGCCGTACTCCGTCAAGGAAAGCGACAGTCTGATAGTGATCGACTCTCATCGAATCGAGTTGAAGTCGATCGATCTCGCCACCCTTCCAGGTCGCAATCACTTTGTACTCATCGGGGTTTTGATTCTCCGACCTTCTTCCGTTGGACAGAGTGTCAAAAACTGGACCTAGGCCAAAAATCGCCATAGCAGCGGAGCCGAGTACAACCATTAAGACTTTTGCGTGACGTCGAAACCAAGCGAGCATTTTCTTTATCCATTACCGAAAACGGGGATACACTTTTCATAATTACGCAGTTTTGCCTGAAAAGTTGCTTCATCCAACCCACGCCGGAATCCCTCCGGGGTTGACAACTTTGGTCTCAAGGGATTATTTCTCATCCAATGAACCAAGGCGGGGAGGCGGATCGAGTCCACCACCTGAACTGGCGTTTTGACGAATTTATAGCTCTTAAGCGGTAATTTCAATGCCAAAACAGCTTAACTAAAGGATTGGTAAATAAAACAATCGAGGATTTTTTTCAGTTGAATTCTAGAGACGACCGATCAACATTGTCGTAAATCAGAATTATTCGATTTTTTTAACGCCAATTGAGAAACACAAGCCACGGGTACACTGCCGGATGTCCAAATTACTGATCATTGCGGAAAAACCAAGCGTTGCCACCGATCTCGCCAGAGTTCTCGGAAAACTCCCCGAAATGGGGAAATTCAAGAAGCAAAAGGACTATTTTGAAAACGACCATGCTTACGTTGCTTCCGCGTTAGGACACCTAGTTGCACTGAGAATGCCGACCAAAGACGACGGCAAAAAACTCCCTTGGAGCATGACCCATCTCCCCCATGTCCCCAAAGCCTTCGAGCTCGAACCGATCGAGCGAAGCCTCGCTAAATACAAACTCCTCGTTCGACTGCTTAAGAAAAAGGACGTCAACACTGTCATTAACGCTTGCGATGCCGGGCGCGAGGGAGAACTGATTTTTCGTTATTTGATGGACATGGCCAACACCAAAAAAGATCTGACGATCAAGCGAATGTGGATGCAGTCCATGACCGACAACTCCATCCTCGAAGCGTGGAAAAGCATGCGGACGGGTGACGAGATGAATGACCTCGCTGATGCTGCAGTCTGTCGCAGTCAAAGCGATTGGCTAATCGGGCTTAACGGTACCCGTGCGCTCACAGCCTTCAATTCACGTAATGGCGGTTTCAATGTCACCTCAGCCGGTCGCGTGCAAACTCCGACGCTAGTAATTCTTACTGAAAAAGAACGGCTTATTCGAAGCTTTGTGTCCCGGCCGTTTTACGAAGTTCATGCAGACTTTAAAGTCGAAAACGGCGAGTACCCATCCCGGTGGTTTGTTGAGAACTTTGAAAAGGATGAAGACGACAACCAAAAGAAAGCCGAGAGAATTTGGACGCTCGAAGAAGCGGAAGCCATCAAAACTAGATGCGAAGGTAAAACGGGAAAAGTCGAAGAAAACAAAAAGCCTTCCAAACAGGCACCTCCGCAACTGTTCGATCTAACCAGCCTACAACGCGAAGCTGGAAACAAATTTGGATTCAGTGCGAAACGGACGCTTCAACTCGCACAGGCACTTTACGATAGATATAAGTTACTAACTTATCCCCGTACCGATTCGAAATATCTTCCCGAAGACTATGTCGACACTGTCAAAGGAACGGTTCTCACAATTTCCCAAGGGAAACCTAGTGAGACGCACAACCCGACGATAGTCAACTCAGCCAAGTGGTTGATCAAGAACAACAAGATCATTCCCTCAAAACGGGTCTTCAACACAAAGAAGGTCAGCGATCACTTCGCGATTATCCCCACTGGAAAATTACCACCTGCAAAACTCGATGAAGCGGCTGCGAAACTCTATCAGTTGGTTTTGCAACGGTTTTTCGCAATCTTTTATCCACATGCTGAATTTGAGTTGACCCG
>Ga0075437_12227_pt1 | contig 18823 bp, 5 predicted proteins | sample MintriMetagenome_FD_74266 | JGI IMG/M metagenome (GOLD analysis project Ga0075437, IMG submission 74266) | Marine eukaryotic communities from Monterey Bay, USA to study complex ecological interactions - Minidiscus trioculatus and... | ecosystem: Environmental > Aquatic > Marine > Unclassified...
ATGGTTTTATATTGATATGATATCTCATACAACCTCTTCTATTGCATGAAAGATCCTCTAACTTTGATGAATAAACTATTCTCGTCTGTCCCCAAAAGAGAATTTGCAATACAAGATGTCAATCTATCATTTGGGGTAACATCAGCATCGCCATCAAAAGAAAAGACGGCTTCTTCTGAACATGATGATGGAGTTATACTGCTCGTTGGCCGGTCTGCTTCTGGTAAATCAACATTACTTCGATTAATGGCAGGTATGGAATCTTCAACGAGTGGATCTATCTACATCAATGGTCATAAAGTTGATGATGCTATGCAGATGCCAACAAGTATCGAACAAGGTACTACCCCTGTTATATTGGCCGAGAAGCCTGACCTCGATGATACAAAGTCTGTTATAGAATGGATACAATACTTTGGATTAGACAATATAGATCAATGCAATAGAGCATGGAAGATTGATAATGGTGGAGAATCTAAAGAAGAAGAAACAAAAGAGATAGTTCAAAAACTGTCTGAAGACTTTGCATCAATATTAACCCTATCACACGAGCAATGCTTTTCACCTCCATCAGAACTAACACCATCGGGCCAATACCTCTTCGGTATAGCGTCAGCATGTATTACTTCTGTTGCACCGTCAATAGTCATTCAACAAAATACAGAAGCTACTCCTTTGAATAGCATACATTATCCTGTCATTTTATTTGATGAACTATTTGATACTGAGCATTCAAGTATAGTAGAGAAGTGCAGTAAAGGTATAACTAATCTCAATCGAGCAGGAGGAGTGATGATCAGTGCAACGCATAAGCCTGAATACCTTGCTGCTATTTCATCAAGAACAGTAACACTGAGCGGGGGCAGAGTATTGACGGATATAAGAGATTAACAATCCCTCTTTCTTCTTGCTGCTAGCTACCTATTTTCTACAACACCTCCAACACTATCAATCCATCTGAGTTGGAGCACTCATTGTGCCTGTATCAAAGTCTTGATCCTCACATACATCTTCATCAACATCTATTATTTCGTGTTCATCTTCTGTATCTTGGGAATATGGTACATCAGATGGTGATGAGAAATCAACCCTATCATCACTAGTTAGATGATCTTCTTCTACCTTTGCTGCTTTCTCTCGACGAGCCTCGTCGAATACGAGATTGTTTTCATACTCATCGTCGTATCCATCACTGCCGTCTTCGTCGGCATCGCCTTGAGGCGTTCTCATCGTCTCAACACATGCTACCAGAACAATTCTCTTCTTGTTCTTCGATACAAAGAAGTAATTCATTGACCAGAGTGTGACATGTGGCGAAGAGTCCATAGCCGGGGAGATTTGTCTTGGTACATCCAACATTGACATGTCTATTCCATCACTACTCAGTCTCTCCCCACTTATTATTCTCCCTCCGCCACTAGGACTGAACATCACCACAGGCTGATCTTGATTAGCCACGGCCATTTGAACACTCGCAGCATTTGAGACTTGAGTTTCATTTGCCATACTCGTCGTTAGAAACTCCAATGGATCATCACCTCCGGAAGCAGGTGCATAGGAATATACCTCACAATCTTTCAATCCATGAAATAACACATCATCCAGTGCATTCCAAAACCTTGGCAGAAAGTCTCGTCCTTCATCAGTGGTGGCAGCAAACTCGCCCAACTTTTCATTGACACGACGCATAGCTTCATCAGTCGATAATGTGCAAAAGTCAGATGTTTGGGCATCACCAAAGTCATAATCAGGGAATGAGGCATTCAGTGTTAATATCAAATCTGTCATGAGACGTCTTGGTACCATTGTAGGTCCAGTCTTCTTCTTCTTGTCACCATCACCTTCCAACGACGACTGATAAAGAGATGGTTGTGGAATAATCGGACGGGTATTATAATCTTCGTCATTTGGATGATGTATTCTTGTACTGCTACTACTGCTACCCCATGTACTATCTGCTAATAATGAACTTGATGATTCATTACGATGATACGGACGACTACTTATTGCAGATGGTCCTGTGGATATATCAAATGATGTAGCTCGACATCGCTTGTTACTTGTTGGTTCTTTCAATATCCCCTCTAGTGGTAAAGTTCGTTTGGCATGTGATGTAATTGTTTCCTTATCTTCATCAAGTGGACTTAGTGGGGCTGTAGATTCATTTGATTCCATCATTTCGGAAGTGGTGGTAGACTTGTCATATACTAAACTAGACGAAGCAGTAGTATCAAATGTTACTCCATCAAGTGATCGTGACCTTGCCCTTCTTTCACTCTTTTTGCTCCTGACAACTCCTCCAGATTCCTGAAGAGCATCATCATTATTCTCCTCGCCCATCTCCTTTACCCTAAGCTGATGCTGCTCAGCATGTCTACGCTTTAATGCCTCCACAGCCTCATTCAACCTTTCCATCTCATGCGCATATCGTTCACCTACCTCAAATGCTAATTGTTTATCTGATCCAGCACGTTTGGTAGTGTATGCCTCGACACGACCATATATTACACGACATGAACTAGGTGTGGATGTTGTCTTTCCATTGTTATTGTAAGAACTGTATCCCACGGGATTATAGGCATAATAATTTGGTGTTGATGCACCACTGTCCTTTTTATTATTGGATGAACGCTTGGAAGAAGCTTGTTTATTAGAACCAGACTGCTGCTTATTCTTGCTTCCCTTGCCTCTACTATTGTTTTTAGTATTGGTACTTCGTACTAAACCAATGGGTGTAGGGCCAGTACCCGAACCGCGAGTGTTTAGTGTTGCACCTGTTAGATCAGTTGTTAGCTGGGTTAATCGAGAATCTTCGAGATATTTCATGGTATATTGTGTTATGTTTGAAGAGAACTGTGTCTGATATATTTAATAAGAAAGTACATGTCATGAGAATTATTTTTTTGAGACAAATAATTGCAATACACTGGCAAAACTATATCTATACTACTCAACATACTGCTTCACATACCTGTTTTTTTTCTGTTTCTATATCTGAACTGTCTATTTAACTTCGTATTATATTCTGGTATTGACCTTGGTTTAAAGAGAAGTGAATTTTATTATTATGAACTGAAGGTCTATGACACATAACTATATTTGTGCACTCTAGATCTTGCGCTGCAGCGGCAGATAAAAGGATCAATACTAATGTAACAACCTGACGATTATTCTTAATATGGATTGCAATAGATTCCTCTCAATAGGGGCCAATATACACAGTAGATTCACTTCAATGCCATCAACTTGAAAAGTTCTTCCTTCGTCATGAGGTATCCTTATTGGTATCCTGCCTAGGAAGTTTAGTAGAGAAGAAAGCAGCTCTTCTTGATCAAGTAGGTAAGGTAGTATACGGAGGTTACAGTATGAATATAGTTAAAGATATAAGTATTAATGTTGGAGACACTCTTGTGTTACTCCTCCTATCAGTTCCAATTCCAATTAACGACGCCAGTATAATTAATCTGTTTTGCCATCTCGGGAGATAGATATCGACTTGTTTTGAAGAAGCCTACATCTTCAAGCGTTGGTATTCGTCCGTTAAAGATTGCTTTCAGTCTTTTCCCGATCCATATATCTCGATATTGTTCCCTTGTATTACATCGTGATATCATCTCTTGTGTAGTATTCTTCTTATCCTCTTCACTACACGGAGAACAGTCAATTGAATTATCATTGTTCACAATCATATCTTTACCAATCAATGGCCTTAACGAATAATTGTTCTTGGCATCCATAATTGCATGTCCCATTCGTTTCTCATAGTAGCTGATAAAGTTATTTCCCTCCTTTAGACAATCAAATATGGCACCAGCTTTCATTATCAATTCTAATCCTATTCGATCAACTGCCCACATCATAGATTGTATATGTACATTGAATGACTTTTCACAGTTTAGATTCAACCCAGTCATTTTTACTTGATTATCCAGCAAATCCAAGAAACGATATGTCCAATGTCTATTATTTGTTGTAGATGGTGGTGGAGGACCAGTCGTACCACAATTGACCATGATAAAGTAATCATAACTTGTCACATTTAGATCTGGTACACCACCATACAACACCAATCGTGGTGCTTCAATATCATAACATACATCTCTTCTTGATATAAGTATCGTTCTTGATTTAGATCCTACCTTTTGACATTCTAAATTCAATCGTTGTATCCATGGAAAGTATGTATCATAAAATTCATGCCCAACAACTATTACTGTATCAATAACTTGTGTCGATATACTACTTTTACAATCTATTCCATTATGTAAGAAGAATTCTAGATTCTTTTCATATAATGCTACCTTCTTGGCGGTTTTTGATGATGGACCGGCATATACTACCAATACTCTATCCTTTTGATCTTCTTGAGATGTAGATTTATGATTGATGTTGGATAACAGTATACCATTCGTATTATCTTCATTACAATCCAACAAGTATTGCTGCAAATAGAAAGGTGAAAAGACGATTAATATTGTTGCAGGTAAAAGTAGAAGTACAAGGAGATTGTATCTTCTACTACAACTCGTCTGTTGGTGACTATCAATTCTACTGTGACCTTTCATATCTCTACCATTGTAGGTGATGTCACGCAAACGGAACAACATTAATCATTCATCTATCGGCCGCGGCCAATGTATGTTCTTACAGATAGAGTATCGATTATCGACAGTAGGTAGATCAGAGTATGTAGAACTAATCTTTTTTGCAAGGATACCGTGGACTGGGGGATGTAAACGTCATTGCTCCTATCCTCACTTCGGCCCAACAATACCATAGAGAGCACGGACGATATCCCATCGCGGCAGTGGATCATATATATCAGTAAAGCAGAGACTAGATAAAATCGCTGTGTTAAGGGGATATAAGATACAATATGATGATGAGATCTACTGATACATATCTTATGCTCTTATTTACTCTCCTCCTCCCCATATCATCATTGGCATTTACTTTCATCACTAGTAGGGGAGGTTGCAGTAGTAATAATGCAGCTATTTCACCATCTCGACAGCATGGAAATAGTATAGCAAGACTGCTCAATAATGAGCATTCCCAAACTTGTGCACATCATATGAACACATTGACAGCATTGCAATTATCAAAAGAAGATGACGATTCCTCTTCCACCTCCTCTACAACAATAATAGCAGATGATCGTCCACAATCATTTGCAACAGGATATTCCACCAATCCATCATTATCCTCTGCAATTGAGGAAGCTACCAATCAAGCATTATCATTATTACCACCGGCAACATCATTACAATATGAGATTGATTTAGCAATCGTTGTGGCATCGTCGTTATATGAAGAACCATCGAAGATTGTTCCCACATTAATTAAAGTAGTCGAGGCGTCGAGTGGCTTATATGGTTATAGTGCCGTGAAGCATTTAGTTGGTGGTACAGCCGGTGGTGTTATTGGTAGCAAGTCACTTACTACATCGAATGAAAACGATGAAGCAGTTATGAAAGAATGTCAACCAATTGAAGCAGAGGCCACCCCAGCCATATCAATTACATTATCATTATTACCAAATGTTGAATTACAAACTTTCCATGTGAATAAGGAAGATGTTCCCGAATATGATGGTGATTTAACACGAGATAGTGAGTATGCCAAAGAACAGTGGAAGGAGGAAGTGCTTGGATTGAAAGATTTTGAAAACAGTTTAGAAGATGATAGTGACGAAGAGGAGAAAGATGAAGAAGAGGATGAACCAATCTTTATGGTAATACCATCACCAGCATTTCAAAATAGTTTAGATGATTTCCTACGTGGATTGCAATTTGTATATCCCAATGGACTTACATTTGGCGGCATAGCATCGACAGTATCATCATTATCACGTGCACGAATCTTTGCCTACTCCTCCCAAGGTACCACTGGCTCACCAGACGGTAGTACCTATGGTGATGGATGTGTAGGTGTGGCAATGAAGGGTGATATAAAAGTTGATTTAATGATTGCACAGGGTGCCAAACCAGTGGGTGGTGTTTATCGTGTAGTATCAGCTGGACAACAATCTCCCGGTGGTGCCACCACTGAGGCCGAAGATGAGGCTATACGATCAACTATTGGTGCTATTGTGTTAGATGAGGTGGCAACTGTAGAAGATAGTGAAGCTATCGAATTTGATCAGGAAGAGGAAGTAAAAGAGGAGATATCCGATGATGATTTGGAGGCAAAGCGTAATAAGTTATTAGATACCTATGCCAAGGCACGTATACCCAAGCCACCATTGGCGGAAGCTAACTTTTTGATGAAGAATTTATCCGATGATGATCAAGCATTCATGCGTCGAGCGTTACTTATTGGTTTAGAAAGAGGTAGTGGGTTAGTTGGTAGTACTCCTAATGAACTTGCAAGGCTTGCCAAGGGTGAAGGACATCGATTCACGGTCCGTCAGATTGCATCAGCTGGTATGAAAGACGGGTCTGTTACATTTCCCTTGGGAAGTGTGAATGTAACACCTGGATCAAGATGTAGATTCTTTGTTCGAGATGGAGAATTTGCCAAACGAGAAGTAGAAGCGTTGTGGACTGGATATAAGAAGAAGGAGTTGGAAGGTACCCTGTTGGGTGATAATGATGTTAATCCTCCTACGGCATGCTTTGTATTGCCAACATTGGATAGAGGTGCCAAGTTATTTGGTGGTAAGGAAGGATATGAAAGTCAAATGGTATCAGACTTCCTGCCAGGTGTCCCAAGTGTCTCGGGATTCTTTGCCAATGGAGTCTTGGGCAAGCTAGATGGTACAGTTGCATCAGGTAATGCCAGTGGTAATGATGTTATGCTTCATGGCAGTTCATCGCAATATGTAGTATTCCGTAGCAAGACAAAGCGACCATTCTATTCACCCCAAAAGGCCAAGGCTGATGCCGCCAAGGCCGCCTCTCTCATGGCTCAAGATGAAGAGTTTGTTGCCGGTGTTGATGAAATATTTGCAGTATCTAAAAAGGATGACTCTGATAGCAGTGATGAGGAATCTGCCGCTGCTCCACGATCAGAGGATGGAGAGCTAATCGTTAGACGTCGTGAAATACACTCAGGACGGTCCATGTCTGTATCAACAGTCGAGTGGTCGGTAGCTGAGAAGACGGCCCGGCCAACATCAACACTAGAATTTTACATGTGGGAGAAGGAGACACAAGTCGATAGATTACGAGAGCGCATATCATTGGCATTACTCATGTCACAGACAAAGATGGCAATGAAGGATCCTACCAAGCCTAAGCCGAGAGATTGGATTGGGCCTGTGAAACGAGCAGGTGAAGGAGGAAAGTTTGTCATCATCCCTGAATGTAAAAGAATAGAGCCAATAACAGGCAGTCTTCGTAAGAGGTATGATATTACCAAGCTGGCAAAAGAACTCACAGTAGCTGGAGCACCAGCCATCTCCGTCAACAGTGATGGGGTACTATTTGGTGGTACCATGGAAGATATTGCAACGGCCCGAGAGGCATCAAACTCTGCTACCGTGGCTGCATCACTCGATTCTATTGATGGGGATGGAGTTCAAGCTCCTCCAATATTGGCAAGCGACTTACTACTCTACCCATATCAATTATACAAGCTTCGTTTAGCTGGTGCTGATGCAGTGACATTAGTTGTCGGTGCTCTTGAAAGCAAGGATCTGTTGTACTTGACAAAAATAGCAAGCACTAGTCAGCTACAAGTGGTTGCAAGTGTTACATCCGAGGTTCAAATAGACATGCTGACCAAGTTGGAAGCTGGAAGTATAGCTGCCTTGGTCATATCTAACCGCGAGTTGGAGAATTTCGACTTTGATAATACCGGAAAGCAAGCACTAGATCTTCTAAAGAGTGATGCACTTGCTGCATTCAGAGAAAAGAATGGTGATAATGTTCCAGTTCTAGTAGAGGGACGAGTAGGTATAGTGGAAGCAGATGAAGGTGATAATGTAGCATATATACAAGCCTTAAAGGATGCCGGTGCCTTTGGTGCGATAGTTGGGGGCGGTTTAGCGGCATTTGAGCGAGATGTCGCTGAGTTATCAAGCTCTTGGTCGGTGTAAAGTTGCGTAGAGGCTAACTACAATATTAACTTAATCTTAACGTCATCTATATAGTGGACTTGACATGAAGAAGCGATTCAACTTTTGCAGTGTATTTCGAGTCGGCTCAGCGTGCTCCCTGTCCTGTTTGACAAGATGAAGGACAACTCTCAATATTCAATATTCTTTAATAATTTAAAACCTATCTATTATAGGCACACATAGCTTTAGTGTTTCTTTTCCTCGAAGGAGCAAGAGCTATCGAGGCCCTGAACATTATTGTTCCCTCAACTGTTACGTCGGAATTTGAACCGTAGTCACAATATGTTCAGGTTATTTCTTCTTCCTTCGAGTAAATCTAATGCTACCTTCGGTGTCTACCAGGGGAGGGTCGAATTGAAGGGGTTCCGTACCAATATTCTCACCGTGAGAATATACTATGTTACCAGCATGATCCATCATGATTGGGTTATCATGTCTTCTTGCTGACTCTATTGCAGTTTCCATCTCTGCTACCCAGTATTCCCTATAGGACGATGGAGCTTGGCCAAGGTACTGAAAGTCCTCCGTCAGTAGTAAGTGTCTATCACGTTCTAGTAATTCCATTGGGTCCGTTCTCAGCATTCTACGTACCTTCTTCATTATCTCATGATGTTCTACTTGCGTTTTCCCGTCTCTCTTTTTGATGTGTACTTTTGCGTTTCGGTGGAGCCATTGTTTATGTGTAATGCTCAGCAAGCGTTTCATTAGTTGTTTTGCCCACCATTCAGCCGTTCTCCAGCTAGCTGACATGTGATAGTGTAGTCTCATATGATCTACCATGAGTGATAATATTCTGCCTTCCATGAAGTTGTCCCATCCAAGTTGATCTTGATAATACGCTATCTGTTTGTATACTGGATCGTAATCATGAAGATTGTCGAGGATACTACCCATCGTAACGTTACCTCTACCCTTGAGGTATCGCACTATCAGTGTAATCATTGTGTCGTCGGTACCAGCCGAGTAAAGCCAGTCTGCTACTTCTTCCACTGACTCTTTAAACAATTGTGTTCTACCACTATCCTTACATCTGTTGATATGGCTTGTAGGTTCATCATGTTTGCCGCAGCTCGGACATTTATTTTTGATCCTGGGGTCAATTCTGTTGAGCTGTCTATTTGTACCACAAAAATGTGATACATGTTTTGTGACCCAAACACGGAACATACGTGGAAAGTCTCGCATTACCTTACCCATACCCGGCCAATAGATTAGTTTGAAGTGATCTTTATGCACTATCTTCCGGTTGTGGAACAGTGCCCGAGCTGTCTTATAACTCCAAAACTTGTGAATGGCTTGCGTCGGGGATGACGTGACTTTTTCATCATTGATGACTAGTCTGATCTGTTCAAAAGGCAGTACCCCTGTAATATAATCATCATCTAGGAACGACTGAACAAGGCGAGACTTGGCATTTTGATCACATATCTCATTTTTCTGTGGCACTAATTCAAGTTGATCAAACGTCTTATTCTTTAGTTGATGTGCTTGAACATGATGGTATTTTATTTTCGTTTCGAGGATTGAGATGATATGTTTCAATAGGGCAAGGCTATCCGCTTGTGGTTGTTTTTCACGGAGAGTCCAGTCAGGATGATTAGCGTGATTCACTACTCCCATATTATCGCAGTGACAATTCAGATTGGGATCAGGATTTACACGACCAGTCGTAGCTGCCTTGATTAAAAGTAATGCAGTCACACCACCAAGTATCTCTCCTCTGTAATTATCTGCAGACGAGGATTTTTCAGCTATAGTACATGATAGCCATTCTCCACTTTCCTTATCACAGATGATTACTGCAGCAGAACAAACGTCGGGAGTCAATTTGGGCATAAAGGATCCGTCATGTACCACGATTGTTGTCCCGTTACATAGACTATCGTATAGCCACTCCTCAGGATCTTTACTCCAGTCCATGTGTCTCCATAGTGAGTCATTGTTGTAAGAGGCAAGAACATTCCAAAAGCCACTAACTTCATCTTTTGTTGGAGGTAATGCTGTAGAGTGAAGTCTTACCACTGAGGGGTTATTATCATCCCTCACTACTGTCGCCAAGAGAAGGTCTGAGGGGGTTGATTCGACTGGAAGTTGATATTTGTACCGATTAGAAGAAGAACGAGTAGTACCACCATCTATCTTGATATACCTAATGGTCACAGTATTAATACTGTTATAGAGCACATCTTGCAATGAATCATAGTACCATTCGTCAAGATGAGGAGGTGGACGTAAGAACTTGCCGAGTCGGTTACCCAGTACTAATCTAGGTGATGAGATGGCCTTGAGAGCAGAGACCCATAGCTTATGATCTCCTTTGGTGGGGCGTTCGTGTGGATATGTGAGCTTACTTATGCCTTCTGAGTGTGTTAAGGCAGAAGGTAGGATTGTAATGCCATCACAAGCAACTATATCTGATACGTATCGTGCCTTCTTGTAGTGTCTGTATCTTTGGAGCACCCTTAGCTCTGCAATGTTAAATATTTCGGAGTCACAGAATAGGTCCATCAAAGTTTTATCGCCTTGACGTATGGGTTGAAAGTTATTGTCTTCGTGGAAGAAAAGCTGAACTCTAAACCGCCAGCATAGGCACCATATGTGTTTAAACCAGCCATCTGCTGACAAGGACGAATAGCGGTCATAGTTGAGGTTGAAAAGGTCACCGCCGAAGCCGAGGTCCAGAAGGAACATTTCATAAGCTTGTTGCAACATATTGCCAATAGTGGTAGGTCGTAGCCAATTCCGTAGACAGTATGATATCTTCTTGCCAAGACAATCGATGTTTGGATTAAACATTCCTAGGCCTTGATGTTCCGGTAGCATCATTCTATACTCTTTGGTGATATGCTGATTCACTCGAAGTGGGCTGAGAGCTTGATAATGAACTTTCTGATATGCCTCCTCAAGCTTGGCCGGGTCATCTGACATTGCCACTAAACCCCACTCCATTTTAGGTTTTAACTGATGGTCAAGGTAGTTCCATGCAAGACGTGGAGGTATATGATTCGAACGAAGTGCCACTGTCCAGTCAAGACCTTTATCCTTCATCTCCTCTCGTTGCTTTTTCCAGATACCCGCCGGATTAGTCCATACTCCCAGCTTTTCACGTGAATCAGAAGGGTCTAAAATATCGATTGGTACATCATCACCATTCGGTTGTGGTATAACAATTCTTGTGTTCTTCCACTCCCGCAATTTCCGTAGCTTGGCAACACCTTGAGTAAATTTGAAGGCACAGAAGTAAGAGAATGACTTCTTCTGTTTCAGGTATCCACCGAGAGCTTGTGCCAGTTTTCCCCAATCATAAACAGCATCTTGTACCTGCCGGATAAAGGCCTCGTCAGTAATGGATGGATCAGCTACCTCGAGAAGGTTAGCATCGTCCACGTATAGGATGGCTGCAAGATAGAAGGTCCTTCGTGAGATGGCAGAGGTGTATGTAACCCCATGACCCAAACGTTTGTAGGCATTAACATTGAGAGTGCTGGTTGCACTGAATGAAGCAGGAGCCCATCCTGCGCCTTGTCCAAGGCCATAACACGGATCGTCACTTGTGCCACCCCACGCTTCATCGGATACTCCAAAGCCAGAACGCAGAAAGAAGTCCATTATCTCCAGAGTCTCAAGAAAAAGTTTCACTGTATTCCTCTCTAGCCCGAAAGCTTGGAGGCCAATACTACAAATAGGATGAGCCACACAGTCATAGCAGTCACCAAAGTCTGCACTGCTCTCACTGAAGGTTACATGCAGAGTTCGATGGATATCATGGCTGAGGACTGATACCATGACTGCATCATTCGGATCTGTACCTGCCACCGCAAAGTGTTCAGGAGGGTGTATGCCCATGGCCCTTGCATTTGTCATCATACGCTTGGCAAATAAAATCTTGGATATCCAGTTAAAGTCGGCTTCGAAGAGACATATTGCCCTCAACTTTTCAATGTAAATCTGACCAAACTTCTTTTCCAATAAAACCGTGAGGGATTTCTTCCATCTATTCAGTGGAACTCCTGTCTTGAGGGCCAAGTTCATTTTAGCTGTTTGAATTACGGAAAGGTAATCATCATGCGCCGCACATTTGTAATGGCTAAAGTGTAGTTGTGAGTAGGATGACTGAATGGATTCGTCAGCAGTTTTCCACCATTCCTGGAAGTCGTCCGATCGGAGGAACTGATGCATATGCCCTTCTACAGCCTTGGAAAAGATGAAGGGAGCTTCTTCTAGCAGGAGTCGAGTATAGCGTTCAGTATCTTCCGGGAAGTCAATTGTGCCGTCAAGTATACTATCTGCCACCTCATTTAGTGCAAGATGACCTAATTGTCGGCCAAGTGTTGAATCACATATCGGAGCAATACGACTGAGTTTATACCTCTTCTCCAAGGCCGTGCCCACTTGTTCATTCAGGTCATCCTTTGTGGCAAACTTGATGTACTCTCCATACTCATTGGGTATTTTTACTGCAACAGGGGGGGAGGATCTCGGTTTATTCTTAAGGAGAGCACATGGGGTCCACTGACGTTTAGAGTGTTCCTTTTTCAGCATCTTCTTGATATCTTCCACTGCTACCTTGTCTTCCCGTTCCATAGCAAGGTTTAGACACTGACCAAGATGATCAGCTCTTAACTGAGGTGCAATAGGACGGAGATTCTCAATGCGTTCCAATACCGCGGCATGATTAATCTTGGCTTGATTAAGAGTGGTAATTGTAGGGTCCGCTACCCTATTTTTTAGGCATCGTTCTTTCAAGTTACGTACATCAGATATCTTGCCGTTGGCAAACTTTATTACATCCGAAGTGATATGGCGACGTCTCCACCATAAGGCCACTGTTGGACTCCACTCCATGTTGTCACTTTGTTGTACTGCACAGTAGTTTTCGGCGCTCTTCATGTAATCTGTGTATTCCTCATCCCAGTTATTGAATGTACGGTCAAACTCTTCGTTTGTCATACTATCATGATCTTGTTCCAATTTGTTAATCCTCACTGCCATTTTATGACTCTTACTTAATTTAGTAAGCCTCTTATTATATCTCCGCCTCTTCATGGTCACATTAGAAGTTAATTTACGACCTGAAGCTCTGACAAGATGAGGAAAGTCTTCACCTATCACCGATGTCGACTCAAAGTCACAAATGTGATATCTGTGATCACCTATACCTTCGTCATGTGAGGACTGGTATGCGTTAGTGCAAACTATACCCGGAGTAGCATATATACAACATACTGGCTTCGTTGATTCAGATCCTGACCTATGTGAGAAGGGGGCTTGTTCCCCAGTATACGATTGGAACTGGCACTTCATACGAATGTCTGGATGTGAGAGACGCTTGGGTAGATCACCTGTATACACACAATCATTATAATCCGTCATGAGAACTACATCATCCCCAGCAAGTGCCCACTTCTTGATTTGAGCAACGACTTGAATAGTCCATATTTCTCTGGGATTGCGATGATCGTCCCTCCTCCTGAAATATCGACTGTGTTGTTCCCAGACCTTGGATCTCTTCCGCCTAGCACGTTTTAGTTCCTTCTTACTAGGTTGAATTGGGTTGTAAGCAACCATGAACCATGTGTTCTTCGATCCTGTTCCAACCTTAAAACTAGCCCATCTGCCTAGGCCCGTCGGATCCTTGTCTTGGTCAATAACAAAGTTTGCCATTCTACCAACTGCAAACATTCCTACTCCGCCAGGTACACTACGTTCAAAGCGTTCATGGACGTTATGGGCTGTAATACTCCGTCTTGTTGTGGTAGCTAGTATATCATGAAATCGATTACTAGGAGGGACCATATCAATATTTGCACCATGTTCAGTACCCGCAATAATATCCGGTTGATACTTTGTGTTTTGTTTTCTCAGTTTCCTACGTTTATCATCAGGGCCAAATAGTTGTAATGAGTTAAAGCTTTCAAAATACACTCTTAGTTTATTGTCTTCTTTCGGACCTGGAGGTACCCCGGCACTACCATTCTTATTGGCTTGAAGTAATTCACTGATTTGCTGTTCCTGTAGCAGTGCCGACTTGTGTATCTCCCACGCTTTCCCATCTAAATCTTTATCTAGTTCACTATTAACCCCGGTATCAAACTTGTGTGTCTTATTGACATAGTCGGAAAGATCTACCTTCGTAGGTCTTGTTGATTTCAAGAACTTCTTGGCAGATCTATCGAATCTCCCCTGATTTCTCATCGCATTAAAACGTTGTTTGTTAGTGTGTCTCGTAGCACGGCGTTGAGAGTGTAGTTCACGAGATGTTTGTTGGGCGGCTTGAGTTTTCCTACTACCGAATGCGCCCGCATCGGTAGTTCCCCATGAATTACTCATGGTCACCGTGTTTCACTTCAGAGTCGTCGTCTTGACCTGAAGTGGCACTTTGTAACCATGATAATGCGTCGGTGATGGAATAAGGGCATTCACTGGCAGCGTGGTCAGCATCCTCCTGATTAGTAGCCACGTCTTCCTCGAGAAGATAGTAAAGGATTTGAAGTTTTAAGTGCAAGGAAGAGGAATTGTGGACTTTACCTTGAACAATAGCAGCCTTCACCTTGTGGTACACTTGGTATCCAAGGGCGTTGTCGGACGTACTGAGGGCATCAAGGTAATCACGTACCCATTGTTCAGGCGAGACCGTCCATCCAAGGATAGGAGTCTTCCAGTTGGCAGCGTCCAGGATAGCAGTCACAGCATTAGACGGACCACCCAACTCTTCATCAGTTGCCGCGTTACCATAGTTCACTTTAACACTCGAGGGGATCAAAATCTGAAGACGATTGGAACAGAGTGAAACTGCTTCTTCCAATTCCTTGGTTGACTCAATCTTCTTCTTCTTCTTGGCACGAGCATAGCATCCGATGGCATTCGACATTGTTTTTACAAACTGGTCAATATCGAATCCTTCGCTTGGCTTGGAGTTATGCTTAGAGGGCTTGTGGTAGGAAGGAATAGACGAGCCAGAAGAAGAGGAAGAAGAGGATGAGTTAGAACCCGACGCCATCGACTCATCCTCATCACCACCAACCCCATTGCTATTCATCGACATGTCCATCTCATCAAGATCTGAGATGTCGTCCATGTTACCAAACTTAACTCCACTTTTCTTATTCTTGACTACTCTACTCTCACTAGAAGAACTCGAATCCACACTCATTTCCTCATCCTCTTCAGCAACCGATGGGAGCGATTCCTTAGAAGAGATGCCGGAAGTCTGGGAATGAGAAGACCGCTTTGTCTTTGATTTCTTCTTCTTCTTTTTCTTCTTCTCATTCTTCTTCTTCTCCTTTTCAAGTTGCCTCTTGAGTTCCGCCACTTCCGATTTCAGGCCAACAATTTCACCCTTCGCTAATGCATGATTAATCTTCGTACGCTTGAAGTCGGTGTTAAGGTTACCAACATCGATATCATGCAAGGACTTGTTATCACCCCCAGTAGTGTGTGTTGCTCCAGTCCTCTTGGTAGTTCTACTGTCAATCGTCTTAGCCTCATCACCCTCCTGAATATTTAGACGTTCACGCATCTTACGAGCAGTTTCCATTTCCCTCTCTTTGTCAACACCAGCTGCCTTATCGGCAGCGGCTAAGCTGTCCGGTAAGTTATCGAATGAGAATCCACGGTTACTGTTGATAGTGTCGATGTGATCGTCTTCACTGATGAAGGGAGTAGTAACTTTGCCAGAGCCAGTAGAGTCGTATTGAGCGAGCTCCATGGTTGCAACATATGAAGGGTCACAGCATGCGAGGAGTCGTTGAATAGTTCCTTTGCTAAAGCGGCGTTGCCATTGACAATGTCCCATAATATAAACAAGGAAGTGAGGCGAAGCATTATCAAGCATTTGCTGACGAATCGGATCCTGTAGTTTGATCGAGGCTTGAGAACTGTCAAGACTGCCTGAATCAGTAATAAAAGGCACCATCGATTCCACGAAGCCACCAACAACTGCGGCGCCACTGTTATCAGTAACCGGCATGAGGTAGAGAATCTTTGCAATTGATGCCTGCTTGAAAGGACGTGCATATTCGATGTTAGCATTAGGAAGAACGATCTTATCACCACCGGAGTGAGGCTGAACCATGGACTGACCATCTGGCATGAGTTGAACAAACTGCGCTTCCTCCGAACATTTATCTTTGGAAGACGTGCCTAGACGACGAATAAGTAGTTCTGTACCTTCTGTGGGAGGATGACAGTCTTTAGTTTCACGACCCTTGTACTCCGCCATGCTGATGTTGACAATTTGATGAGGGTTACTGACGCCAGTAATTTCAACGACGGTTGTTTCAAGATTGTTAAGAACTTGGAAGGCAATAGACTTTGTAAAGGTCTTCTTATCACCAGGCTTTTTAGGACCTCGTTGGTTGCCAACATAGAGAACTGTAGTAGCCTCTCCCAAAATCCTCCTGATGAAGTTCTTGTTCTCTCTCAACTCATCCCAAATCTTAACTAAAGTACTCTCCTTGCCAAGAAATTCTGATGCGTACTCCACAGTGAAAATCTTCTTCTTATCTGAGATTGTATCCTGTAGATAACTCCAGGCTTTACGATGATTGGTATCTTCACTACTAGAATCAGGACGAATGAGGCTAGAGTCTTGAGGAACATTGAGACGCATATTCATCTCCGGAAGTTGTATATCAAGTGTTGATTTTGACAGTACACCTTGACTGACAAGATGTTGATGGGCATTACTCAAGGCCAGTTCAAGGGACTCCTTGACTCCAGCCATGTTCATACGGGTGTTAATACCACTAACGGCCATATCACTTCTCGTACGTAGCTCTTGTAATGCCTTCCTGTAAACCGATCCACCACGGTCTTCGATCATGACCTTCATACGCTTGATGATATCTCGGATATCGACTACATGGCCTATAACCATAGTAAGATTCAAGGTACCACGCTTGTACTTCCTGCCAGTATTCTTGTTAGTTGGCATCTCCACCTGTGCATGCATGTCGTTCTTGATCTCACAAATGTCGTACAGGTCGGCAAAGTTCTTCGGAGCATGTGATTCATTAAAATTCTTTACAACCGTCGTCACGATGCCAATTTTACCTTGAGCAAGAACATGTGCACAGAAGTTCTGGTCCGCCGCACTTCCACCTTCCATAGCCGCTCCTATAACTCTGTAGACATTATCCTTTACTTTGTGCTTGTTCTTATGAGGCTGGATACTGATGTCAATCAAAGTTAGAGATTCACCTTCTCTCTTGGAAGGGAGGTGATTCATCCATTCCTCACTACCGTACGTAAACTCCGACAATGTCAGGGGAGTAATGCCACCTGAGCCTTTATTCCCACCCGAAGAGTCTGCAGAGCTTTTCGACTTCGTCTGGGTACTCGGAGGCTTCACTTTCTTCTTAGCTTTGATACCCATACCCTCGAAGATATTCTTAATTGAACTTTGTGACCCCGGAGTAAATTTAGACTTCTTGAGCTTGGAGGGAGCTGCCTTATCAGCACGAGGCTCCGCGGATGATTTACCCTTAGTCTGACTCCTCTGTGGGGCAAATGTGGATGTTTTGTTAGTACGAACAGTGGAAGGAGGTGTAGAAGGGGACTTGCCACCAGACACATTCACAGGTGGTTCATTAGCTTCCTTCTTCTTACGGTCCTTCTTCTCCTTCTCCATCTTCTTTCCCAACTTGCTTGAGATATGAGGATCGGTAGAAGTATCAATTGTACTGTTCCTCTGCAAATTAGTTGAGTCCTCCTCATCATCCGAGGATGTATCTCCACTTTCTTCTGACGACCCGTCATTATTTTCATACTTCTTCCTTTCAAGGAACCTTTCCTTAGCTTTCCTGGCAATCCGTACATTGTTTTCATGTTTTTCTTCACTTACTTCCTTGTCTGGTTCATCAATCATGAAATCCACTGTTGCGACTTCCTCATCATTGGCATATTTCTCCTCGGCACGGTCAAGGCTGGCCATTCTCTTATTTAGCCTATCCGCAAGAGCCGGGGATGATTTAGTCTCCAAATCTCCAGCATCTTCACCTTCCTTAAATAAATCCGACGCTTTATGTGGGGAGGGTGAAGGAGAGGCACTACGATCAGAAGGTGACTTAGTTGGTGTTGACATCATATCACGTTTTGTGCCTGCCTGTGCAGGTTTATCATCACTACCACGGACAGGTGTTGATGGCAAGTTCTCATAGTTAGCATTTGCAGCACCAGATAGATTCTTGGATCGTTTGGATGGGGATTTCTCCTTTGCCGAGGGTGGGATAACAGTAGCCTTCTTACTATCGACAGACATTGTATCATCAGCAGCTTCACTACCACTATTAACATTTTCAACACGAGGATCAGTGGGGATGGATTTCTTGGCGGAGTTCTTATGCTTTGGCGCGCCACTGGCTTTACCCTTCTTCTTCTGTTTGAAACGATGTTTTTTTGCCATGTTATCGTTGATGAATTGAAGGCTTATTGTATATTTGATGTGTTTATTGTAGCAGTTTAGTTGCAATTCAGGAGATAATTTTTGTTGGAATCGTTTGTAATGTAGAATTGATCCTATGCGGCGGGGATTTTTATATTGCGTTAACAACGCCTTTAGCTTGGACGTTGGTGGGAGATATTTGTAATAGCGGCCGTATAGGAAACGACTCGCCGGCGCAAAGTTGGGTCTAGTACAGATAATTTGCCGCCTTGATGGGGGAAATTCAGTACTAGTTCCTACGTGGCTATACGTATCCATTATAAATTTTAGTAAGTAGTAAAAATTTTCATTTTCGCGATAACTCCTAAACGAATTAT
>Ga0075437_13966_pt1 | contig 18811 bp, 9 predicted proteins | sample MintriMetagenome_FD_74266 | JGI IMG/M metagenome (GOLD analysis project Ga0075437, IMG submission 74266) | Marine eukaryotic communities from Monterey Bay, USA to study complex ecological interactions - Minidiscus trioculatus and... | ecosystem: Environmental > Aquatic > Marine > Unclassified...
GATGAAATTGTAGAATCCTCTTCTTGTATTTGTAAACCGATGTACCCAAGTGATACAAATAGCATCACCAATACTACAACCCTAACAGTGGGTATCAATGAGGTCATATTATGTATCATTGAGGTTGATATTGAGCGCCAATAATAAACTGTGGTAGAGCAGGGGGCAGAGTAAAAGTCATTTCAAATCACTAATCACTAATAATATTTTGGCGAATAAACAAAGTCTTAATCAAGTCAAGCACACAGGTTGTTAATCATGACCACTCTAAACTAATGCCTCTCTATACTTATCATCCTCTCTATACTTATTATCATCTTACTATCTATGACCTCGCTGTCTTACAGATGAAGTGGTACTTCGACTAGATGAATCTAACACTCCAGTACCATTTCTATTCTTGCTAAGTGGAGACCTCTTTCCTCCATTTGCAACGAGTGGTACTACTTCTATGTCCTCTTGATGATGCTTATTGATTGAATACCCAAGCTTTTCCATGAGATATGATGTTGCCCCTCCGAGTACAAACACTGTAAATATAACGGACGCTGATGTCATCGCCTTAAGCTCTGGCTTGTATCTTGATCCTTGTCCAGTAGTAGTATCAAACATTGGAATATGTTCAACCAATGCAAAACTCATTGCGCCCCTCAGTCCAGCAAATATTAGAACTAGTTGCATTCGTTTATCAATGTTCACTCCTTCATTATTATTGCTTGATGACCCTACACTGGATCGATTTCTTCTTGCTGTACCCACTCGATTGAACATGTTGGAGATATGGCTAAACAATGGGATCATAATAACGCGACCAGTGACAGTTGCAAATATCGATATGATGGTGAGATACATACTCCAATGATACCTTGGACTGAAGAGAAATAGTCCGAGGTAGGCAAAGATTGCAGTCTCCATCAGTGTTGCAAATATCTCTATGACAAAATGGACATGACTGTTCGCACTTGATGACAAGTGACCTTCATAACTGAATATAGTTCGAAACTGTTGTTGTCTGTATGTTTGTCTTGTCCTGCCACTACCATTTGGAGCGCTACCAGTACCATTTACTAAATAGTCAATCTCATCGTCGATGATCGAGCTGTTGCTTGGTTGGTGGTGCTGTTGTTGTTGTTGTTGTTTCTGCCCAATAACATACAAGTCCATAACGAAGCCATTTGCAACGATTGCCACTATGCCCGACCACTCCACCATATCACAAATGTAATATGGTATGAATGACCAACAGCAAAACATGATCACTTCCACCATGGGTGTTTGGCATCCATGCATCAATGAAAAGTATATTGTGGCACAAGCACCACACAACACCCCAACGAGTACTGATCCGAGAGCTACCACTACAAAGTGCATGAAAGCATCCATGACGACATCTGAATCAATTACCAAAGACTCATCTAGGAAGTGAACGAGTGTCTGGAATAGCACAATAGCCACACCATCATTTAGTAGTGACTCTCCAAAGATTAATACATAGATTGTATCAGTATCCGTCATCCCCATGTTGTTCAGGACACTCAACACCGCAATTGGATCTATACTCGATATCAACGCTCCAAATATCAAACTTTCTCGTACGGGAATGGCAGTTACATAGTGTCTTAGCATGGATGAACCCTTGTTCAGTATGAATGCAGTGAATGCTGTACTTGCCAATGTGCCCACGATTGAAAATATCACAATGGGCACGACGTGTCGTCGAAAACTCTGCTTGTTAATCTTCACAGCTGCTTCAAATACTATGGGTGGCACCATGATGCGCAAGAACATATCACCATCGAAAGCAAATTGTACATGTGGCATATGTTGTAATATGAGATATCCAAATACACCAACGAGGATGCACCCACCTGCTTCCGGCAACCAGCGGATATTCAAATGTCTTATTACAGACTTAACCATACCGCAAACTGTAATAACGAACACCACTACCAACAATCGTCGATCGGAATAATCTTCCACACCCGTTGTGGTTGGATCACAATGTTCATGAAATACAGATAAGATGGATGCACAACATGTACGTGCCTCGATACTCTTTGGATCGTTCATTATATTCTTTACACCCTCGACTGCAGTACGAATAGCACCCGCGGACTCGGCAGCATCTTGTACAGCAGCCGAGGCTTCGGCGGTGATATTTGGTTTGGGTGCCACCGCTTCTATTGTCTCATCTTGATTTTGGTCGGGTGTTGTTACTTGAGTCTGTGATACAAGTGTGTTGGCATCTTGTTCTTCTCCTTCAATCACTTGTGGAGATTGAACATCTAATGATGCCGCTGAAATATGTTTAGATTCAGTCGAATCTTGAAGCAAGAGGGCATCATTAAGCATCGTCTCTGATATATGCTTGTCTGCCGTTGGAATATTAAGGGATATAAGGGGTTTGACCTCTTCCTGTTTTTGCTCATTAACTGGCGTCTGCACTTCCGGTTCCTCATCATCTTCAGAAGTTAATGTACTTTCTTCTCCATCATCTACTTCTTCCACCATTCTCTGTTCTAGATTTCCTCCTGCACTGACTTCTTGTAATGTTCTATTCACATAATGTCTAATATGACTACCTTCTGCACTCAGCCTCCTTCTCCTTTTAAGATGTGAATGCACCCTTCTCAATCTACCACCAGCATCTTGCAAATGCTTCTCGAATGCACTAGGTATTAAATTCCACAAGTGTGGCTGTCCCCATTCGGATAATCTTCTTCTTTGCCTTTGATCATGTGTCCGAACCTTTACAGTATCTGCCGAAGTAGCCGCACTAGCAACCCCACTACCTGTTGTGGATGACACACTGCAAGTCTTATCAAATGCTTTTCGTAATCCATCACACTCATCTTTAACATCTGTGGCATTAATCACAAATGCAATCACACTTGATCTGCATTCTAATGCATCACTTGCAGGTAATGAATAAGTGTATGTATCTAATGCCTCGGCATTTTCCGGTAATGTATCATCATCGGCATGTACCACTGGTAAATATTCCTCTTCATCATCAGCTGCCAAAGCATCATCATCTTCTTCTCCTCCCTGTTGTTGCTGTTTCTGTATAATCTTATTCTTTGCAACAGTATTCCCAGCAACGGGTCTATTATCCATGAATACTTTATCAATATTCTCAATTGCCTCTTTAATACCCCAACCTCCATTATCTTTATTATTGTTTCCTCTCTTCTTCTTCCTTCGATTGTTCTTAGTGAAAGCAGTAGTCTTATCGCGTAATCTTTTGGTGTTACCAAATTTGTCATGTCGTGAATTGGTGGCACGTTGTTGTTCTTTAGCGCTATGTATCATCATGGGATGTGTAATTTCTTCAGTGTTTCGAATAGGTTGAGCCGGTGATATATTGTGGTGCTTGTCACCATGATGTACATTATGTGCATTATTATTATGACCGTGACCGACATCATTTGAGGATGAATTATCTTCTAAAATATCCCATAAAAATCCTGTCGGACCGAAGAATGCTAGTGATAATATGATCGAACCAAGTAACCATAGTGTCTTCTTACCTCTAGTTGGACCATTGTTTATATGTGTTGTAGAATGATGACTATTCCCAGATGATGGGCTGATACTTCTACCTCTACTACTGCTATTGCTATTTGCTGAATGATTACTAATATTGCTCATATCTTCAATTGATGGCATAAGAGAACTACTACTTTCCTGCTGCTGTCTCTCTTGACTTCTATGTGGATTACTAATATGGGATGATGCTCCAGATAATAAACTTCTCAAGTCGTCGTCTTCGTCTTCGTATTCGTTGTGATCAAGCATACTATTATTATTATTTTTTGTGCTCTTCTTTCCAACACTTAGTTTTCTTCGTATCATTTATAGCACTGCAATAACAATCTATTGTTACTCGTAAGTAACTATCCGATTCTATATTGCAGTGATCCCAAAGCAATTTATATCGGTAGAGCTTGCAATAGAGAGTTACAATACTAAGAGAGTATAAATTATTATCTCGTACTGCAAAAGATATTATCCTGATTTCGGTACTTTGAATCGATGGGCGAGATATACAGTGCACCGGCCTTCTCAGACTATAAGGGAACTATATCTAACCTCTTCTTACAATAGGGCCGGTCATTTATCGTGTGATCATAAAAGTAAAGCAAGAGTTAGTAAGAGGCAGTGTTTTTTTGACATGGACACGTATCTTCTTTTTTGGGCTTGTTATCGAAGAGGATGGCATAGTTTTGGACTTACTTATGTGGTGTGCTTGCACTTTAAGGATATCTTCTTATATTTGTTCTTGTGTTCTACATCTACAATTCTAAGCTTTTTTGTAGATGACCTAAACTATCACATGAACATTACCTCGAATTCAATTGCTGTGAGGTAGTGACACACTCTTCTTTATAGGCAGGGGTTTCTTCCTCTACCTTTTTATACTCCTTATGCACTGTCCCGGTAACCCCATATGCATGACATTGCCCCTCTTCAGTCACACCCACACCCTCATGTCAATATGTCAAACAAACACACAAACTCATCTTCTTCCCTAACGACCCTGTTCATTATTTATAACACTTTCAAAACTCATCACATATACACATTCATCATACCATTATTGCTTTTGTTTCTGTAGTAAGGATCCCTAACATCCACAAGAACCTGATGAATCGGCAGCAGCACTTGCTCCCTCTCCCCTAACATTTCCCTCATCTAATTTCAAAGTATTGCCCCCGCCTGCACCTGTACCAGCACCCTTGGCACCTCCAGCACCACCACCACCTCTTGCTGCTAAATTCTTTTCATGTACAATAGTGATTAACCTTTCAAATGACTTTAATACATTCACTCCACTTTTTGCAGAAGTCTCAAGATGTTCCATACCGAATTCCGCACAAAACATTTCTGCCTTCTCTTTCGTAACCTCTCTTGAATCTTCCAAATCGCATTTATTACCCACTAATAATTTTGCCAATTCATCTGAATTTGCATGATCATTTAATTGTGCCATCCATCGTTCACCTAAACTTTCAAATGATTTTGCAGACGTTACATCATATACCAATATAACTCCCTTGGCTTTTCGAAAGTACGTGGGTAACAGTACACGTGCAAATCGTTCTTGACCGGCTGTATCCCAAATTTGTGCCTTAACCTTCCCGTGTGGTGTATCAAGCATTTGTGTATCAAATTCAATACCCATTGTTGCTGATATATCGTGGTTTAGTGGAGCATTAGGATTCGTTAGACGTGCAACTAGTGAGGTTTTACCCACACCAGAATCACCCAACATTACAATTTTGTAAAGGGGTGGTTTTGACGTTGTTGATGTAGCTCTATTCGACATGGTTTATATTATTGTATATATTATGTATGTTTCTTCAACTTATAATTATTTTTTGTTGGTGCACCTTATTTGGATAAACTAAAATGTTTAAAAGTGCAACTGATATCTAATAATAGACTGCTTTATCCGATAATGATAATATAAATCTTGCTATATCCAACAAACCGCTATATTATTGTGAGAGTGGAGTACTAACAACTAACAACTCATAAGAAAGTTTCGACATTTTTCTCTCATCGGCCCAGCGGTATCCTAAAAGATACCCTCACAGGATGACAAATTAAATGAAAGCATTTAGAATCTACATACCTATCTCTCAACAATACGTCATACACAAATACATATTGTATCCTAACTGTTTGATTAGCTTATTGACACTTCTATTTGTAACCACTGACTATCCAAATCCAACAAAACAATAGAGTAGAGAACACCCTGTTTCCTATTCTCTAAAATGTAGATGTTCGACTTCTCGTGTGTAGTGGAGGTCTAGGAATAGTACTGGTAACATTGTTATTTCCACCCATCTTCATCTTCTTCAACATTTTCTTTCCACTCGGAGGTAGCCTTGGCGACGGAGGCAATCTAGGCATGAGTTTCTTATTTGAAGACTTGGTAGTTGTCGACTGACTAGCAGCTCCAACAATTGACATCTTACTGTTTACAACTTGTGGCTGATTTATATCCAACTGTAAATTAGGGTCAAATACCACAGCATTTTGACTTATTGATCTGCTAAGCAAGTCAGGCATGCCGAAGTCTGGATCGTCCAAGTCCGTATTAGATAGAGGAGACAGGAACAAGAAGGAGTTTGGATCGAACGGTGCCTCAGTACCACTGCCTATCGAACCAACTCCTATAGAACCGACATTACTACGATCAAGGGCATTATCAAGACTCGTTGTTGGAGAGAGTAAGAACCCGTCCTCATCTATACACGATACCGGTGACGAGATGTTAGATAGACAGGTAGATATTTGTGGTGGCGATAAAATGATGGGAGTTTGAGTATTCATCTTCATCATATCTTGATATGATTGACTTCCGGTGACAGCTTTACTGCCGCTAGCTGTCTTTCTCAAGGTTGACTTTGGCGTATTGTAACCATTGGGTGGCGGCGGCAGTTGAATAGTATTCAGCTTACTACTAGTACCAGTACCAGTAGAACACGAATGCAAGCCTACCGATTGCATGCCATCTGTGACTGTATCCTCATCAATAGAAAGTAGTGAATCGATCTCATTCCGCATACTAGCTCTTGTAATCGTATTCGGCGGTAAATGATGGGGCGTCGTGTTCAATGTTGCAGGATTAATTGTCTTGCCATGTATCGCTGGACTAAACTTGGGTACTTTGGGCTTGACCTTTTGTAATAGAGCACTTGATGCCTTGTCTTTCATGGTACTCAACTTACTTGCATGTTTGGTATACTTCGAACTTAGTTGAGAGATGGATGCAACGGAAGATTGATTACCCTTGCTTGTTTGTCTTGTAAACTTCTTTGCAAAGGCATTTCTTTGAGATATCAAAGTCTTGTTCTTCGGCTTGAGTAGACCTTGATCATCGAAGGAAGATGAATTGAAATGTTTACTAACCTCAGACACTTGAGATAGTACTTCATTATCATCAGGATTGGGTGTTGTAATTTCCATCCCATTTGGATCTTGCACTTCCTTCTGACTAAGCTCTTCTTCTTCTTTGCCTATTGTGCTAGCTTCGCTTGTCAACTGATGAGCTTGGACCTTACTCATCCAATATCCGTTCTTGGCCTTTTCTTTAGCTCGATTAGCCTTGGCGACTAGTGCAGAACTTGCCCGTTCCTTCATTGCCATTGCCTTTGTGGCTGCGGATCGTTTCTTGTGCTCGAAGGAGTTGATATTCTTTCTCTTGCCATACTCTCTAGTACTGTTAGCAGTCGATACCTCGTCTCCGTCATCTTTGACTGTCAATGTGGCGGCCATTGTTTGCTTCTTCTCAACTACTGGCTTGCTGGCAGTATGCCGTTCTCGACTGGCAACTTGTTTCAAAGCCACGCCATTATCTTGAAACTCATCATGAGAATATGTCACGGGCACTTCGTGTGAAGTAGTTAGACCAAAATCCAACTGAAGACCATCACTGCAATTATCATCTTCATACTCTTCCTCGTCCTCACTCTCCTCCTCTCGCTCATCCTGATACTTGGCGGCGGTCAAACTATCATATACAACTTGTTGTTCTTCATTGAGATCATCAATACCACCCTGCATATCCAATTCATCACAACTAAAGTTTGGATTCCACTCTCTTTCATCTTCACTATCTTCTATATCACATGCGGTAGCAAACTCATCTTGTATCCCAAGTAGTAATGCTGTATGATCTATAACATGTTCACTTATTGCACTGGAGATACTATCACCTGCTGGAGTACTAAGAGCTGGATGTTGTTGGTGATGATCATTATCATTATTGTTATAATTGGTAACATTTGTCATTGGACTGTAGTTTGAAACTGTATCAGAAGGACTAACATTACTCATTGCATCAATATCATCATGACTTGTCGGAGTTGATGGTGATAACGAGTTGTGTGTTGTTGGACTACCAGTACTATGTGTCCTTGTGGATGGAGTTGGACTATCTGTTAACAGTACTGCCGCCTTTACATTGCTAAATACTTGTGTCCCTCCTGTACCAAAGCTTGATCTATTACGGTAGAGATCACTTATTGATGGTTTCCTTGTTGATAGACCATCACGACGTTGCTTGGGTGAGCTACGACCAAGTGTACTGCCGTGAACGATGAGGGAAGGGTATGATGATCCTGGGGAGGATGGCATTATAATTTGCTCGATGTTGCAATCAATTATTATAATATGTAATGTTGATTCTATTCCCTCAAAGAATTATGCAATTTAATAATTCATGATGATCCGTGATTGTAAAGAGGCGTTCTAATTAGCTGTGGAGTAGTGAATACCGATAAGTAAGTTGAGAGAGTTGCCGTTTATCGATGTTGCAAATATTGAGTGAGGAGTAAGAGGGCTATTGTGACATAGGTACCACCAAAAAGACTCTCTTTTTGGAGTTTGATGCCACCTTTGAGCAAGTAAGGGGATTGCTTATTAATTGAGAAAATAACATTGCAATAGCTGAGAATACTTACTACTTAGTGATAGGAAGATTAACAAGACTTGATGTATATAGAAGTGCAAGATTATGATGTCCAAACGAAGTAATGGCAAATCTCGTCATGTTACTTTTGATCTACACGAAGAAGATGAGGAAGAAGATACTCGCAATCCAATTACAGATCATAGAACATATCCTCGTATATCATTGAGAGATAAGTTTGATGCCCTTATCAGTGGTAGCGATTCCACTTTTACTATTTCAGGTGATGATAGGGATATCAATGATGAGGAAATGGGCACAACTAAAACATTGAGAGATGCGCCACAATTAAACCACAACAATCTGATCAAAGCTCGAGTATCCAAGATATTTTCATTATTTATAATGATTGCCTGTATCATACGAATTAAACAATCGCACCATGATGGAAATAATGATTCCCTTGATATGATGATTCAAGATACGGAGTTGCAACTCATTGACAAACAAATACAACAAGATACGAAGTTGCGACTCATTGACAAACAAATACAATCATCATCACCATCAATAAAGTGTAGTGGTAATCAATTTGCTGAAACATGCTCCGACTGCATTACAACAACACTTGAAAAGGAAGGATGTAATCGTGATTGTTATTTCGTCGATGAACAATGTAAAACAAAAGAAATCATATCAAAAGTTAGCTGTGATGGACATTTAGTTGATAACTGTCACGAATGTTCTGAAGAGATATGTTCTGGGGACTGCTATTGGGGAGATTGGACAAAGAGTCAAGCTATTTGCCTGAGGTTGTTTAACGAGTAGAGAAGATCCCAGCTTCAGTGTAAGACTATATTATATGTAAAATAGTAAATAAGATTGTAGAGTATGTTATGTTATGCGAACATCTCCTTCTCACTATCATTAGTAATAAGCGAAGTCATTACTACTAGCCGAGCGTTCTGATCTATCATTCATCTTATCTTTGATCTTGTAGTCTCTCATCTTAGATTGTTTTGACGACTCAACTTTCGTCATCATTGACATTTGCATTTGGCTTGCTCTCAAGTCTCCGATTACCTGTTCAACGAGCTGCTTCTGTATATCAAAAGTATCTTGCTCAGATGATGATGAATCAGAATCTGATTTGGATGAAGACGAATCAAAGCTATCATCAGAACTAGCTGCACTTATGTATGAGCTATCTTCATTCATACCCTCTTCTATGGGCTCAACCCAGAATGTACTTCGTCTAAATTTGTTGCTATTAGTACTTCCCTTAAGTTTGGAAGCACTGTCATCTTCCTCTCCTTCGTCGTCATCATCTTCAAATAAATGAGCACTACCTACAAAGTATGATCCGAACACTTGAAATACGCTTAACATCTCGGGTTGTAAATACTGTGCACCGGAGCTGATCCCTGTCCCAGAGCACAAGGAAGTAGGCTTGAAGGGAGAAGAGCCTGCTGTAGGTTGATACCACATGTAATTTGGAAGATAAGATGTATACAAAGTAGCGACCGAGGGGATATCTGACGTCTCCAATAACTTTTGTTGTTCTTGGAGATATTGCATCTGATCCATTATATATGCAGATAAAGCTTTGTGATCATTTATCTGGGGAGGTAGAGAAGACCCGATGGGGGATGTTTTGCTGATGAAAGATGCACCACCAACACTATCAGCACAACTCTTCAGAGAACTTTTCTTCAACGACTTCTTCATCGTCTTGTTCAGCTTGCGTTCTCTTCGGCTGATACTTTTTGGATTCCCAATAGCAGCCTTAAGATCGCTCATTTGGTCTCCGATATTGCTGTGAAGTTTCTTCATTGAGGGAAACAGCTCATCAACTGGTCGGAAGGGCTGATCCATCCCCATTGTCGACGTGCTCTTATTAACGTTGCTCATTAGTTCACAAGCCTCCTTGACAATGGTCATGTGTTTAGCATCCATTGCATCTTGCTGTTCCTTATTCAGTCGAGTGCCGGCATCACCGGATGAGTCTATATCACTAACCGTGTACTTATCATTGATATTTCCCATCCCTCTTCTACCCTTGTTCATATTTCGAACGGATACTGATTGCCTGCTCATCCTCTTATTCAATGCACCATAGCTATTGATCATAGATTTTCTCAACGAAGCCTTCATCTTTTGCTTTGAAGTTTTCAACATTGAAGCATTAGATGATGTCTTTGATGTATCACCAACTGAGCTTATAGATTTTCTTCTACTAAAGCTCTTCATTAGACCATTACGCCGTGTTTTGGGGGCCCGGCCTGAATGTTCAGATGATGCAATAGATGATACCTCATCATCATCAAACATTATAGACTTGGCAAGAGAGACGCCTTGCTTGATTTCACATAGCTTGGAAGAGTTCCAACCAACTTGTAGGCTGTCAACTGAATTGTGGTGTTCTTTTGGAGTAGAAGGAGATGTTTCATTGTCTTTGATCTCGTTCGTATGAACTTCCTCTACTCCCCCTTCCATTGCATGATGCTCGTTTTCTGCTTTTTCTTCAATCTCATAGTGTTCTTCCTCCTTCATTTCCTCATGATATTCCTCCTCTACTTCTCCATCTGTTGTTTCATCTAAGAATGAGTATCCCTCTCCCTCTCTAGAATATGCTGAATACTCCGATTTGATACTATCTACCTCATTATTGTTGTCATCCTCGTCATCCTTCTCAGCATCATCATCATAAGATGGCAGTAGATTATTCTCTAAACTACGCTTCAACTCCTCATTTCCATCCACAGACGAGGCACACTCATCATCATATGTATCATTCAGTGGAGGTACGTCCTGTGTTGGTGTACCTATACCCAATTTCTCTAAATCATTAAGCTCGGTATTTAGTGAATGTTCGAATGAGTCTAGTTGGGCATATATATCACGATCAGTCTCATCTTCTTTATCGTTTGATGGTGGTATCTTATCAGGTGTAGCCAGCAACTTGGATGGCGTGGTCGGAGTCGCAATATGCCCAAAGCCCAACTCATTCTGCTCGTCACTATTATCCAACTCTTGAGCTGATGTAGGGACAAGTTTAGGCTTTCCTTTCCTCTTATTCTTGTTCTTATCTATTATATTTCTTGATAACGGTGTCAGCGAATCTTGTGATTTATATCTCATCTCCTGTTGATTAATGATATCACCGATGTCATCATATTCGGATGGACTTTGTGGTGATAAACATTTCTTTTCATTCTGATCTAACTCATCATCAATTCCATTTGTAAACTTGTCAACACTCAGTATCGATCGTTTCTGCTGTTGCTGTTCCTCATTGTAGTTATCATATTGGCTATCTTCTGTTATACCCTGCCCTTGATCTTCGTCCTCAAAACTATCTGAAACTGAACATGTGTCACCCAGATCTATTTTGCACTGGGGCACATGTTTATCAGCCTCATCTTCTTCATTATCTGAATCATGCAGTGACTTTTGTCTACTACCAAAATCAACTAATATTTCCCCTGCAATATTATCTTGACTATTGTATGATGATTCATCTAGTTCTATCTGATGCTCTTCATTTATATCTTGTTTATCATCATCAACTAGTATCTCATCAGGCTCTTCTTCATGACTCTTTAAGGATGGTTCGGATTTACTTCTATTTCTACCCCTATCACCGCCACCACCAATTTTCCACCATGGGTTATTATTTTGCTGTTGTACATCATTCAACTGTTTCTCCTCTACTACAACACTGCTAATACTATTCCCTCCTTCTTTTGATCTTTCACTAACATCAACATGTCGATCACTAACTAATGAATCATCCAAATCTTCCGATCTAGATATACCATTCTTCTTTAACCACCATCCATTATTCACAGTTTCAACAGTGGCACGTGTATCGCCGGTAGTACGACGATTCATCTTCCACCAAGTTGCCGGTACTTCTCTTGCTTTTTCTACTTCCTCTTCGGAGACGGATGACGCTCTTCGATTGTTAAATTGCCACCATGGTGTGTTATTTTGATGTTCATGTGTTGATGATGTTGATGATGTGTTTGTTCGGTTGTATTGTTGATTAATTTGATTTATAGCTGCATCGACTGATGATCGTCGTGATGTTACTGAGGTGGTTGTGGTTGTGGTTTGTGATGATTCCATCTCCATCATACTTGTGATACCAAATAAAGATGTTGTTATTGTTTGCTATCGTTTGCCACAGCTGATATAATATGTTAATAATTGCCTTTTTATCACAGCGAGCCCTTACAGAAAAGATTATGCCCCAGTTATAAGATAAGGTATGCAACGAGGTCAAATAGTGGTATGATAAAGATGTCCAATTGGTACCAACAGTATTGCAATCTGCAGCCCCACAAAGTTATCGTTTGAATCGCACGTAGGCGTAGGAGACTAAATATCTCAAACTACCAATACTCCGCAATATAAGTACCAGTATTAGTACCTCTTTAATATATCAATTGGCCTTTATTAGCACTAGCGTCAGCATCATACTATCCTACAATTAATTCTTATCTTCATGGCCTCAGCGACATTTATTTTATGAGAGTTGAGCCCCTTCAGGCTGGTTCAATCAAGTGAATCATACAATCAGAACCGGCCTTATGGTTGTCTTTGTTTCCATAATTTTATTGTTGAGTTGGCAGTTGGCGGTGTGTTGATTGGCTTCGGCGGTGGCTATGTAGTAGTTATATAGCTAGTAATAAATAAGTAGTAAAGATAATATGTGTGTAAATGATTAAATAGGCTGACGCGCGAGAGTCGCTCGATTGAAAATATAACAAAGATAACCCCTATTAAATTATTATGGATAGCAACGGCCATCAGTCAATGGATGAAGAGGCAGCTGTTTCGATAGCAGCCATGTCCAAAGGATTAATGGGTAGTAGTAGGAGTAGTGATAATAATAATATAGAAAATAGAACAACTGGAGAAAGAGAAGTATCGAGATTGATACGAGCTCAAAATAATAATAATGAACACCAACCTCAAAATAATATTATGAGTAGAGGTATATCGTATGAAAAAGAGAATCAATACAACTCTGATCATACTACTGCTGTTGTTGACCAACAACAGTCTGATATGAATGCGTCAAAAAGTCCAACCTCACGAGGTTTAATTAGAAATGGCGCCGCCTTTGCGAGTGTTGATATTCCAGCTCCAGAAGAGAGAAGCAGTTCATCAGAAGAAATGGTCCATGAGGATGATAATGATAGTAGATTACAGGGTGTTAGATTATCCTACTTTGATAATGAAGAGATTTTTTCATCTAATAATAATATAATGGCAGGTGTTACTAGAGTTGATAATCCAGACGTATCCAATAATAATAATAATAATAATAACCAATACAGCAGTCGATATGATGATGAGGAAGAAAATGAATACGACGATTGTTCATCAGACGCAAGTGGTCAAACAGTTGTGCATAACGATTGTCCGGTACCACCAGTAAATGCTACACAAGAGGAAATCAATAAATTTTATTGGGAATGGTGTTATGGTAAGATTAATAATGATGATAGTGATGATTGTAGTGTTGCTGCTGTTAAAGGTAATAATAATGTGTTGAAGAATGGTGGATTGGGTATCAGGACTGCCCCTGCCAAGTCTTGGTACGTTTATGTTTATTTGCATATACTTTACTTCTAATTGGTTATGTCATACCAACCTAACACATCATTACTCATATCTTTTTTACTACAAATTTAGTTTATCAACCAAGAAGAATAGCAACGTAGGTGCCAACAGACCATCGACTGAATCTATTTCACCACGTAGATTATTACATAATTCACCTCCCGATGAAAACAATAATGATATTAGCTTTACATCTGCTACTGATCAACAACAAATTGAGGATGGAAAGTTTGATAGTCCAGAACAAGAAGATTTAACACCCAAAAATAATATCACACGTCTGGGGGCATCAACCACCGACTTGGTAAACAAACGTAGATCACAATCGGCAGTCAAGTTTGGTACCAATACTGCAGCTGAGTTTGATTTCCTCCGTCCAATTACCGAAATGACTCCCATCCCTTTATCAGTAGTACAAGAAATCTTCCCAACAGATGTCAAGGAGGAACCCGAGGAGAAAGAAATTGAACATAGACAAACTGCACAGAATGTAGCAATACTGGCAGAATGGGAGGACGATTTTGATGATATTATTAGTGAAGATAATGATGTTGTCAAATCAGGAGGACGGTCAATGAAACGTGGACGAAAGAGAACACCTCATAAACGACCGAGGAAACGTCGTGAGAGTTCCAGCTCACGAAGGAGAGAAAGTTCTATATTCTCGAGGGAACGACGTAGTTTGATTGATCCTGATGACAGTATGGATATGGATGATGATAATTTGAGTGGTGATACTGGTAATAATAATGCTGCTGCAGGTCGTCGTCGAAGTAGTATGGATGGTGGACTTCCCTTCTCCGTTACTTGCGATCCTGAAGATTATACATCGCCCTCGGCTGGTAGCGTTTCAACGATGGGCACACCTGCTGGCCTAGCAGCTATCGAATCCAACAAGGCGAATACCACCGAAGAAAACAATGTAGCACAAGCAAAACAAGATTCTGCCGTGAATAGAGACTCGTTAGATTCGGCTTGTATCTCGCCCAACAGTCTCAAGTCGTCACTAGTAGCAGAGGTGAAATGTAATAATAATGACTCGTCAATGGTTGACTCATCCTTTGAGAGTGTTGATCATTCTACCGCCATGACCGGTATAATGCCTGGTGGTGATACGTCCTTTGAAAGCATCGATGACAATGGAAGAGACAGTAATGAGACCAACATTACTGCTAGAGCTACACCAAATAGTGCAAGAACAAGCTCATCAACGATTCTTCGTGCAGTTCATGCCTCGGGAGCTTTACTTCCAGGGAATAATAATTACTCACACTCACCTCATCATCAAAGTAATCACAATGTGGCACCTTCAACATCAGCTAATAATGGTGGTAGTGGAGATGCAGGGAATGGCAGGTTGAGGCCGAATCACTTGAAGTATAGCCCTAGTAGCAGTAGTGGAGCCTCTAGCACTTGTCCTGGGAGAATGGTAAGTCATTTGAATGAAGTCCGTCTTCTATCTTTTATACATCTAATGCTCATTCCTTTCACTTCCTCTGTCTTTCATAGGATACATCTCCCTCCGACTCCTACTCGAGTCTAGGATCTGATATCATGTCTTTGTTTACTCATCACAGTATTGATGATACCAAAGCATCGCCTAACAATAGCCCCCTTCATCTTAGCAAACAGTTGTCGGTGTTGAGTGCACACCCAATTATGCCCTATCATACTAACATTAGTGCCTTGATACAATTGTCACAATCGAGTACACAGCATGATAAGGTACCATTGACATTCATGAATGAACATTTGATGAGAGGAGTTAGTCCATCAACGTCACTCGCTCTTATTGTTCATGAAATGACTAATGAGAAAAGTGAAACCAATCAGTCAATGTTTTGTGGTAATTCAGAATGGCTCAATCTTGCCTTCTCAAATGAAACGAAGAGTAAGTTGGCTGAGACAAGCTTTGAATCGATGCTGATGCATGAAATCAAGGAGATGACTTCCAATAGAATTACTCCTACTCATTCAAGGCCATCGTCGACCATGACTGATGTCGACTTGCATACGATCTCTAGCTGCATCCAGCAGTTTCATACCATGTCATGCCTAGATTGGTCGAGCATGGAGATTGATGCTGCCACTCGTGCCTTGTCAAAATCACAAGAATGGGCTGAGTCGATGAATAATAAGACAGAAGATTGTCACAAGTTTGTAGCCTTGTACTGTAAAAAGTTGGCAGAAACATCAGCTTTAGTGGCGCAACTCACAAAGCCAAATGCCACAAAGTTAAAACTACAAAAGCGCAAGATAAAGTCTCAAATCGAAAGTGAATTATCAATAGTCAAGAATCTAGAGAATCAGTTGGGTGTAGAAGTCGAGCGTCTTCAACAGGCAAAGTGTGTCAAAAGACTGTTTGATGCACATTTAAATACTGAGCGACATAGCCCCATCTCGGCACTAACAGAGGAGATTCGGACGGTAATCACACCAACACCAATAACAGTCAATGCTTCAGACTTTACATTCTCGTTGCTTGATGGTGCTGCAGAGATTGTGATGAAGATTGAACTCGATGATGATGAGGTGGATAATACGATGACTGAAATTGGGTGTTTCATCAAGGACGGAGGAGCATCCATCCAGCTTCTCCAGGCTATTCTAATGGGTAATTTGCAACAAAAGGTTGATGAAAACCTTGGTCCATATCAATTGCGAGCTAGTTTATCCAAGATGATACTGGAGAGTGGCAGTCGAGAGGAATTATTCCTCCAAATGTCTCACATCGTTTCCAGGATTGATGCACTTGTTCGTTCAGTAAGGGTACTTGAAACGACTAGAGGCTTTTGTGTTGTCAATGCTACTGAGGATGGAAATGTCACACTGTCGGTTTCAATGAGTCTTGAGGGACACGAGGGTGTAGTGGTACAAACTACATTTCTCTTTAGTAATTTACTCGACGAGGACTGGTGTGTAACGACTGTTCCAGAAAGTGTAAAAGTATCCGTAGTTTCACCAGTGGAGGGAGAAGACTTGTCCTCGGTGAGCAATCAACTACAAGAGAAGGCTCAATCTATACTTCTTCGTGCAGGATCATCAAGATCAAGTTGTGATCCCATATTACTGAGAAGAATATGTAGTGAGCTGGTTTGTTGATAAGAGAGAGTAAGTCTGCTGACACAGATTATATGTTTGAGATTGGTATCGTACATGTAGATAATAGAGTAATGAGGCACCTAATAAAAGTTTGTAATGTCAAACCAGAGCGAGTGTCTGTCCTATACATCTCCTCCGATCCAATTTCCTCACAATTCACTCCTCATTCTGTTTCGTAGCTCCTCAATCTCTCTACGCAAATGCTCGTTCTCTTCTGTAAGTCCATTGATTTCAACCGCCTGTGCTTGACTCCTTGCTCTCATCTTAGTAAAGTGTCCAGCTGGGCATTCGGTACAATCTATTCCGCCGGTTGATGCACATTCAAAGCAAACCTTTTCACAATAATCACATCCGACTGCAGCACCCACACTTCTCAGCTGTGCACATGCTGAACAATGAACTGTTTCACAACGTTCACACACAGCTCTTCCATATCTGCAATTCAGTTCGCAACTATAGCAAATGGTCAGGTGACAATTGTCACACGGTCGTTCACATTCACTACAACAAATTCTGAAACAAGTGAAGCACGCTCCATTGATGGCATTTTCACAATCTCCACAAATAGTCGGTCGATGATTTCGTAAGATCAACTGTATCGTCTCTAAGACCTCACGAAGTGGTGATTTATGATAATATCCGTTATATCCATCTCGCATCCAGTGTCGACGCGTATCATTCATTAGATCTAATCGATCTAAAGGATTATCGACAGCATTCATAATACTACAGATGATGGGTATAATAGTGGTGTCCTTAGACGCGTAATTAGTGTTACTGAAGTGCAGAGGTAAAGTAAGACTCTCCAATACCGTAGATCCAGTTAGGGCTCTTAATCCACTAGCAGTAAACTTATTATTATATTGATGCCGATCATCCTTAAATCGTAAAGATTTTAATGTATTCTTTGCATCAATGTACATTAATAATGCATGAAGATCTCCATCAGATGGTTCACTCTTATAATATTTATCGAGATCGACAAAATCTAATTCCCAGTATTCTTTTGATGATAGAACAGCTTTGCTATTGGTACTCAAATTACCCTGCCAACCTTTTTGACGGAAGGATTCAGATGGTGCTGTTAATGCAATGGCAAAACATATTCGAGATGTTGTCGGTAGATAATCTGAAATTGAAGTTACCTGTTCAAGAGGAAGAAGGCCTCCTTGAGATTGTGTCATATTATTGAATGTGTTTGTCCTGCGTATTTAGTAGTAATCCGGTGCTTTTTCCTGTCTTTCTAATTCTTTTGCAATAATCCTCACGGGAAGTGCACTGAACTTTCAAGTCGTGACTTCGTACGCCTCAGTTGCTAAAAGTGCTATCAATGGTGAAAATAATAATATCAGTAGCCTATAGTTATACATACGAATCGCTTCCGGGCTGAGACAATATTGTCATTGTTGTAATTAATATTAATTGTTGCTGATGAAAAGAAACACATATGTCGATAAGTGAGTCCCACCTGGGTCCCGTAAATTGGCTTAACTTATACTTTAAGTATAGCTTTCAGAAAATAAAAACTCAAAAAAGTGGCCGGCCATTCTTTTCTATGTCTAAGACATGAAGGGAACTGGCCGGCATCTTTTCCCATTTTTTCATTTTTGCGACATGTAGTTAAAGTATAAGTTGGCCTTTTTCACTTCC
>Ga0075437_12430_pt1 | contig 18780 bp, 12 predicted proteins | sample MintriMetagenome_FD_74266 | JGI IMG/M metagenome (GOLD analysis project Ga0075437, IMG submission 74266) | Marine eukaryotic communities from Monterey Bay, USA to study complex ecological interactions - Minidiscus trioculatus and... | ecosystem: Environmental > Aquatic > Marine > Unclassified...
GTCATCGATGGCATTTGTTCGAAGTATACCACCTGGAGTTTTATCATCATTATCCTTTGCAAAAACATCTGCTAATTCCATCCATTTGTTTTGCTTATGCTTCTCTAGTTTATCATATGCCATGGTTGACTGCTCATTTAATATACCTTGGTAACATGATACTACTTCTTTTGGCCATGTATTAAACTCAGATCTTGGATTAAATTGTCCAGTCTTTGCCATTTCCATTACTCTATTCATGTATTGTATACATTTTTGATTTGATCTGGCATCCGGCGAACCGGGAGATTTATCAACTCGTACTAATGGATGTTCATGTAATATCAGTTGACTTGGCTTTAGTGCTTGTGTCGCAATTACACCCAATCCTTTGCCCGCCAACTTTGTTATCTTAATTGGGTACATGTTAAGTATGGTAAGTTTGTTTGTATAATATGTACGTTGTTGTGGTATGTATGTATGTTTGCAATTTGCAACAACTTGATAATGTTTGTACTTTATCACCCACTATTTTCCCCTGTAACTTTACAGCAAACTACTTATGAATGGTAATCTACCTTCTATTACCAACATTCTAATGCACTGGCTTTAATAGACTGATACCTATTCGATCCTCTCCTATTACTGCATAAGTTGTGATATCAATACCGCCACAAATTCTAGAAGAGGAAGAAACTTCTTACCCGACATACGGTAACGGCTTTACACCTCTTTACACTTTACAACTTAATAACGGCTTTGTTGTTATTTATTAGTATTAGGTACCATAGGTATTGAGGTTGGCAGGGACTGCGGATAATAAATGATACAGTGGGCATGATTTGTTGCAGTATATAGTTGCATGCAAAAAAATTCTCAAAAATAGCCGCCGTAGTACAGAGACATTAACAATTTCAATTGAAATTACCTATCGTACTTAGTATAATATATTTACATATTATTGCAATGGCCACCGCTGACGATACAACAATAATAAACGCCCACTTTAAATCCTATGATGATTTCTCATCACGTATGGTATTGCTGCCTAATGATGATGATGAGTGTACAGGCGCCAAGGTAGGATCTCATGAAGTTTTAGACAATGTGGATGAAGATTCAGCTAAAACTGATACTGATATTAATAACGATTCATGTGAGGCATGCATGGAAGATATGATTGTCAAAATAGTAAAAGAACAAAGTAGTAATAATATTGATATACAAGTGCCGGTGGGGTATGTTCTTACGGAGATAATCAATACAACAACAAAAGCCACAATTTTAACAGATTTGAAGGATATAGAATATACTGATTTGCTATCCTTTCTCAGAGATGCATCATTCCCATTATCTTTGGTATTTATACCACCACCAATAAATGAAAGTTTGGATAATTCAGATACAACATCATGTTCAGAATCCTCGGACAGTCCACTAGAGGCTGAAGAATCATTTGGAGATGATAATAGTATTACAAATACAGAATCAAATGAAAGTACAACACAATCATCATTAGCTTCTTTGAATAAAGAAGAAGCTGCCGAATATGCTAAAAAAGCTGCATCTGTATTGGGTGGTCGTTTAAGTACTTGGGGATATCAGGCTGCGACACGGGCTGCAGATGCAGCCAAACAAGTTAAGGAACTGAGAGATGAGAGACAACGCAGAAGTAATGATGAGCAACAACACCAGCAGAATAGAGAAGAGGAAAATGGCAATAAAGCTGTTGAAGACATAGGGATGGATATTACTACTACTAAGCCAGAAGTAGTTGATGAGAAGAAAGAGTTGGACATACCAACAGTGAATGTTGAAACAGAAGATGCAACACCACCACAGAAATCATCAGATGATCACATTAAGCCTTGTTTTATATTTCTACAAACACCATCAGGCTTTGATCAACTTTCAAATGATGACCAAGATATTAGTGATGGTTCTTTAACCCCAATCAACAACTCATCAGTTATATCAGTAAGATTATCAAAAGATAAGGCATGTCCTTTAGGAAAAAATGGTTATACTTTTCAATGGTATCGATCTAACAGTGCTGTTGTTGCAACTAGTAAGGATTCAAAAGATACTGACAATAATAAGGAGACGATAACATGGTCAGTACTTTGTGGAGCATGCTATCCAGCCTATCAACCGTCTGTCTCGGATGTTGGACATAAGCTTCAATGTATCATCAAACTCAGTACAGCACAACAGATTTGTACTATTCCACAAACGATTTCAATTGAGCAATCTCTATTTGATACTGCCAGCACTTCTCTATTGGGTGAAGGGGGAGATAAATCAGTAACATATGGCAATCTACGAGGCCTGGAGGATCTTGCAAACTATCGGTTAAAGGTTGATGTCTCAAGTAATGATGACTTTATAACAAGCAGTTCCATTTTCATTGCTAAGATGACGACTGGTGATGTCTCAGATCATTTCAATACACCCATTCTTCACTTCAAAGTAGAAGCAGACCCAGCAAAGCCTAAGTTATTTGCTGTTGTTTGTTCAACTCATGGCCGTATCAGACTTGAAGCTGCCAATCGCAAAACAAGAGAATCATTGATACTTGCTCTTGGTATAGCCAACTACAAAGGAAAGGTTTCATCCTTAACCAACACAACGATTCTCTTTCCTTCATATGAAGATGACGACATCACCCAAGGGGACAATATAGCTTTGGGTCAAAAGAGAGATGAAAGTACACATGACAGCTCGTACACAAAATTACTCGAATCAAAGCTTGCTGAGATGACACGAATATTACAGTCAAAGGAATCATCCATTAGTAAACTCCAAAAGAATCTAGCTAAATCTGATGCAACCAATAAAGAGAGAAGCAAGCAGATTGAGACTGTAAAAGAGTCAGAACGTCAGCTGAAAGACGAACTCGCCGACAAATGTAATACGATTGATACTATGACCAAAGCACAACAGGATAAACAGATTGATCAAGATAGAACAGTAAAAGCACTCAACAATGAAATTTCAGTACTTCAGGCGGGGATAGGAGCAAGAGATACAAAGATTGAAAGTCTGAGCAGTCAAATCGAAGATCTAAGTCAAAAATCATCTGCACAATCGCAACAGTTGTCAAGTATTGAGCAACTAAAAAGTGATCTAACCCAAACCAAAGAGAAGTTTAGCACCTCTCAAAAGGTGATTGAAAGGATGAAAAGGACCGAGAATGAACTTCAGAATGACCTCAAGAAAACTGAAGGTCTAGTGATGAACTTGAATGATAAGTTTACTGCGGCTAAGTAAGTTTTATCCCCCTATTGGCTTATCATTTGTTCCTCATATCGATTCACTAACACTTTACTTTTCACAAATAACCACAGGGAGACTGCATCTAAATGCGAGAATGACGTTCGTAAGCTCAAATCGGAAAGGAATAGCCTCAAACATAAAGCTGAGGGGTTGTCGAAGGAGATGTTAAAGATAAAGAAGAGTCAAGTTGAAACTACAGTAGTAGACAAGTTGAAGGCAGAGATTAAAGTTCTAAAGCGTGAGAATGATGAAGTCGTTCACACGATGAAAAAAGAGAATAGAGATTTGTTAACACAGCTTGAAGCAGCAGCAATAGAGACGAGGAAGGCACTTGATCAGTTAGAGACGACGAGAGAGGCACACCAACAGTCTGTCGCCTACCAGCTGAACGCCTCTATTGATGGGAATGATATGGTAACGGATGAACGCATAAACGAACTAGAGTGCATCATCACATCTCTAACGGAACATCTTAATGCGAAAGAGATGCAGATTGATACATTGAAGCAAGTTAATGAAGCACTGGACAACGAGCTTAAGCAATCTAAACCTAAATAACTGTAAGTCGAATACCACTAACACTTCTCCTACTTAATTTATATGCGCTCAGGTCCATACTTGATATCGTCCTCTATTAAGTCAAGACTCGATGTAATCCAAGGATGGTTCAATGCCTCAGCGGCAGATGGACGGGCATCAGGATCAACTGTCAACAAGCTACTAACAAAGTCAATGAATAATGCACGCTTTTGATCGTCCTCGGAAAGTTTCGGTTGCTCCATAAAGTCCTCATCAAAACCTAATCTTGCTGCCATCGTGGTCATCTTTGGTTGATACACATCGTATAGACTCCTGTTGGCATCGTCAACCGACCGATCTTCTATTCTATCCATATCATCTACATCGTCGGGATCTATTTTTTCATAGATCAAACCACTGTCAGTAAAAATACGATGACTGTTACGTCCTTTGGCAATCATATGCCGAGGAAATGGGCCACATATGGCTTCTATCCGACTTAGCATGGATAGTTCAGAGTCATTCTGGAAGGTCACTTCATTGGTGTACATCTCAGCGACACAACAACCCAAACTCCACACATCAAGTTTGCCATCATACGGCAGACCAAGAATCACCTCTGGCGCTCGGTAACTACGACTTTGGATGTAAGAGCTTTGTCGGTCAGTAACAAAGCTTGAACTTCCAAAGTCTATCACCTTCACCAAAGCTCTTGAGTAGGATGCAAGTAATATGTTTTCAGGCTTGATATCACAATGCATCAGTCCTAGTTCATGTACAAACTTCAGGGCTACAAGGCACTGTCTCGTTATGAATGACAATCTCTGTCTTGTAAAGTATAATGGGCCTCTACTCTCAAGGATGCTCTTGCCAAACTCATACAAATTCTGCCTTAACAGCTCGGTAACAATAACTAGATGTTCTCGATGGTAAAAGAAACTTTTCATTTCAACGATATTATTCTCATGAACCCTTCCCGTGTCCTTGAGTAGTTGTAATATCTTAATCTCGTCCAAGCTTTGATCAAAGTAATCCTTTGTGTTCTTTATAACCTTAAGACATACCTCATCTTGATATCCATCCTCATCTTCTTCCGAACCAAGGTCAAGACATCGATATGCCGTACTAAATGCAGCACTGCCAAGCTCACTCTGGACCAAGTAATTGTTGGCAAATACAGACCCAGGCTTGAGAACCAAATCTTTCGTCGGTTCAAAGCCTGTCTTTTCTGATTTGGTAATGATTGGTAAGTAGAAACATTCCATCTCCCCTGCCTTGCCTTTACCTGGTGGGTAAATTCCAGGAAAGTCGGGAACCGAGTCACAACGTTGCTGTTGTTCTTCTTCTTCATCTTGGCGTTGCTTAAATTGCAACTCCATATCATTATTATCACTTTTATTTGGAGACGGATCAGGAGGAGAAGGGTCAGTGCCACTTTTACTTTCATATCGCTTCTCTTCTTGATCTAATATCAACTCAGCTTCTTCCAAATCTCGCTCAAAAGTTTCACTATTTGTTCCATCCCGTACATTCTTTACCGATGAACATTCTATTGTATTCACCATCTTTTCAAAGGCATTCTCTACACTAATAAGCTGTGCGTTGGTAAGTCTATGGACAACATATCCCGGTTCATCTGGGTCTTCATTATCCCATTGATTCATACTTTTATTCTCAATAAGTAATGAGTTCAGACTTTGATTCAGTCCGATTGGTAGAAGATGGGAACATAACTTTAACATTAGCGCATCGTCCCCGTTTACTTCTTCGTCCCAAGACAAGGGATCACTACCAAGCGTACTTTGTGGATTGTTTTTGATATTAAGATCGTCGTTGTCATGGTCATCATGAGCATCAATCGAAGTGCTACTTTGACTACTACTGCTACTTGAAGATTCTTCTGGTGACTCTGTTCGCATTCTATCCATCATACTTGGCTTTGGATACTCTTCTTGATGTGTATCTGACATATCCAAGCAAACTCCTGTAATGCCCCCAGCACGTGCACTCCGTGGACCTAACGACCGAGATATACCCTCATCATCATGTGCATTATGACCAAGTCTTGGCATTGTTTGATCAAATGAATCTGGACTTTCGTCAACATACGTGTCATATGGATCATTCATCCTCGTTGGGGTGGGTATCACAGCCTCAACTGCATATAATCTTTCATTCATTGTTCTCATTGGCAATACCGATGGTGATAGACCTTCACTACTTTGTTCATCGTCGGGTGGATCCATACTACTCTTTCGTAATACATGATCATCATCAATTTTATTATTAGCACTCGACCCCCCTTTATTCGCTGCTGCAACTCTTCGTAAGGTATGAAATGATGGTGCCGAGGAATGCATATTATGTCTCTGTTGTAACCGCTGCCGTGCCTCTTCCTCTTCTAGTAATAACTTATCCAAATTATCAATTGACTTCGATTTACTATGATGAATTGTCCTCATATTATTATCACCATAATCTTTGTCCTCGGCATATTTACTTGGTTTATTAGTTTTCTCGACATGTATACTAAATGATGATTGTCTTTCAAACTGTTCTTCATTGGCAGTATCATATTCAGATGCACCCGATGATGACGAATCATCAATCAGTATACTGTTATCAATACCTTCATCATGTTCATCATCATTATCATCAGTTTTCATTATTGCTTTAAGATATGCAACTTCCTCTTCATTAAATTCTTGTGTATCATTCGATTCTTGAGTGTTGAGACTGTCACCATTACTCTCATTGGAATCGTCGTCATAATCAAGTCCTGGAGTAGTAGTACGTCCTGCATTCATTACATAATCCATTGCAGCCGCGGCAGTTATGATTGGACTACGACGTTGTTGCTCTGTTGGTGAAGTTGGAGTAGAAGTGGGTTTATTGTGCGGTGGAGGTGGTCTATGACCACGATGTTTACCTCCTGATATTGCCATTTTCTCCATCTCATTACCTAAACTATTGCTCCTTGATTTAGTTTGTTGAGGATATGAGCGCTGTTGATTCCCAAGCTTTGTTGGTATCAGATGTTGTTGCTGTCCTTGATTATAAGGTGGTAGTGGTGGTGGAGGAGGTGCAGTCTTCTTTCTCCGAGCAGAGGAATACTGCTGTTGTGCACTACTAGGAGTAACCGGACTACTTCTTCCCGCATTATTACTCTTATTCATTTCATCATGCTGATCCAATTGACGTAAGTAGTTAATGCCATCATTTAATGTTTCAACTTCTTCTTTTGTTAACTCTCCCTGATCATTCGAAACAGTCTTTTCTAACAAGTTTATCCCATCGGTGTACATCATATGTTGTTTACTGAATGGTCCATCTGATTTACGTCTTGGCTGAGGTTGTGACATATGTTGTTGCTGAGATTGTGCCATATGTTGGGGAAGTGAACGATGCAACTGTTGTTGTTTATTCTGTGGATTGTATTGATGCTGTTGGTTAGGTGTCTTCTTCTTTCTAGTTGGGATATATTGATGTTGATGCTGTTGATGCATAACATTATTTCCACTCCCAAACGGGGGTGGCTCAATCCCTCCCTGACTACTACCTTGTCTACTCCCCCTAATATTATTAGGACCACCAGCATGTAAATGTTGCATCATCTGTTGTGGTGGAATCTTATATGTAGGACGATGTGGTTGTGGTGCTGACATTGGATAATTATTCATGTAGGATTGTGGATCATCATTATTTCTTTGTTGATGACCAATTGGTGAACGAGATGTTCGTCTGGACGTTGTGTTAGGCGGTGGAGTTTCATTATCTTCATCTGACTCAATTGGATCTGTTGCTACCAGTGGAAAATCCTCGTCGTCTTCACTATCTTCCAAGTCTACTGCCACAGATGCGCTTTTAGTGCTCTTCTTCTTTGTCTTCTGTCTGTTTGGATGACGCGATTGTACACCATGTTGTTGTGACGCAGACGCAGCAGTAGACTGAGAACTGGAATGTTTACCGTGTTTTTGCAATTGTATCAATCTACTCCGTGCCTTCCGTGCCGACTCTTCCGAGGTCGACATATTAACACTGCCTGCCTTTGCAGGAATTTGCTGTTGTTGCCATGCAGCTGCAGCTGCGGCAACATTGGTAGGCAATTCTTTTTCCGGCGGATCAATTCCCCTTAATAAACTATTGGTACTACTAAACCCTACCCCTTCACGTGAACTACGTCCACTACCATAACTTGCACCCCTCGAAATTGAATTGAATGATTTAGACAAATTTGGTTGCTTCAGCATATCACTACTGGAACTTTTAGTCATCATCATTTCGGTAATTTCAATATCTATACTACCACCGCTACGATTACTTCCCCAATTGTTATTGGGCGAATCTGTTTCTGTATTATTGGAAGATCCACTTATGTTATTTGACTTTGAAGTTGAGGATTTATGACTACTTTCAGCAGGTGGAGAGGTTGGTACGTAGAATTGAAATGTAGTCTGTCCACGAGAATTACGACGTGCCTGTTGTACGTTATTATTAATTGATGAAGTATTAGAGTGTAGACTATTGGTACTCCTTGAAGTAGCTGTACTTGAAGAAGGTGCATCAGTTGAAAGGCTGGATTTTGTTGATAATTGACGGATAACATTTGGAGATGCGGGTGTTGGTGGACGACTTCTATCTGTTTCAGAATTCTCATCGGATGTTGTTGGTGATGGTATAGGAGAGGATTCAGTATCTATCATATTAGTATCAATTGGAACTGGCATGATATGATATTATGATGAGAAGATATTGCAATTGCAAATCTTAATTTTTGTATCAATTTTTGAGACTAATACTTTGATAATTAAAATGACCGTCTAGTGCCGATATCCGCGGTCATATCCAGATAGATTGTATACCACTATTAGAAACGTATTATATATCTAAACAATAATATATCAATATCGTACCAATTAATTACAGGCTGTCTTAGCCGTTTAGATTCTAACTCCCGGCATAGGATTTCATACTTTTGCTGACGCTAACAAACTAATCCATCGTCTTCCTTATTATCATAAACAATATACTATTGCATCATGAAGATATCCTCTACTATACTAGCAGCAATTGTTCTCTCATCGATATTGCCGGAGAGACATGCGTTTCAAAGCGCTGCTCCCATTGCAACTCGTACTCGAACACAAGATACACACATCTTCTCTACCCCATCAGCTGAAGATATCAAAAGGATAATGCAAGAAGAGTCAACCAATCCTGCAAGTAAGTATGTTTACAGCGAATATGTTCTGTGTTTATGTTTGCTGCGGTCTTTGATATGATATACATCTTTTATCTGTTGCTCACAAATTACAACTACTTTATTTAACTCTCACAATAGCACTGGCTGATTCAGCAGCTGCTATGAAGAATATGACACCAGAAGATATGGGTAAGCTTATTTCTGAAATGGAAGGTATGCCCGAAGCACAAAAGGCTCAATTGAAAGGCATGGGTATGGATCCAGATACTAGTGAGTATGTTGTGTGTGCTAAATACTTGTATTTTCATAGTATTTACATCTTACCATACATCTTTTCCATTCATGAAATACAGTGCTTACTAGTATGAAAATGATGCAAGAGAATCCACAAATGATGAAAACCGCACAAAAATTGATGGAGAACATGACGCCGGAACAAATGTTAGAACAATCAAAGGCTGCACAGGAGAAAATGTCAAGGTGAGAAGAATAAGTCATTTAGTATACATAATATACTATACATACATCTAATCAATTTATCCTGTAAATATAGTTTATCTAAAGATGAGCTAGCAGCGGCAGCAGAAATGGCACAGAAACAAATGGAAAATTTAACTCCAGACATGATTGATGAGGCAGTTACTGCAATGAAGGATTCTTCAACACCAACAGGAACACAGCCCATACCAGAGGGAGTGACAGCCGGAAGCTCATCCGATCCAAACGTTATTAATGCAATGTACAAAGTAGCAGAACTTATGTCAAAACCATCAAATGGAGGAGTGACATTCCAATCATTTTCATCCTTGCCGCCAATCACTGCATTATCGGGAGATAGAGAACAAGATTTATCACAATCTGAATTGGCGGAATGTTGGAGTGATGGGTCACTTGGTTCTTCTCGTGTGGATCGTGCAGGTTTTGAACGAGTTTGGAAAGAGGTGCAAGAATACTTTGAAGAAGATATTATGGAAGAAAGTAGAGCTACTCTTCATCCAAAGGTTAAGAAAGCAGCACGAAGTACATCATCAGCTTCAGCCGATGTTGTAGGAACTCCTCCACAGGTAGGAGGGAATCTATCAGAGGATCAAATGAAGATGGTTAATGAACAAGTAAAGACCATGACAGATGATGATATGCAACAAATGCTCGAGGGCATGAGTAACATAGGACCCGAGGAGGAGGCTCGCATGAAGGCGATGGGAGCAGATCCGGCAATGATGAAGAAAGCAGCAGAGATGATGCAGTCTAACCCAATGATGCGGAAGGCGGCCCAGATGATGATGAAAAACATGTCACCAGATCAAATGGTAAAGGCTAGTCAACAAGCACAGCAACAGATGGCAAGTATGAGTAAGGAAGATCTTGACAAGGCAATGGAGGAGATGAATAAGCAAGGGAAGTGAAGTGATGATTTGTATTCATAGTATTGCGTGTTGTGATAAGAAGTATTCTAAAGTAACACAATCATACACACTTTAATAGATCTAAGTGGATGGCTCAGTCGATGATGACATATGATGTGTTTGTCGATGTAGTCCGGTACATAGGCTCGTTAGCTTGGTATCCTTTCGTATTCGTACTGAGCTATGCAGTGTTAGGGTGTCCAATACGATACAGATCTTTTGGTCTGCACTGGCCCGGCAAAAAAGTACCTCGAACTATACCCCCCTGGGGTATAAGATTTTACGCTAGCCTCAGATCAGGGGGGGTATAAATCTTGAATTTGTGAGAATATAGCTCAATTTGGGTACTTATTGGGGTATATATGGGTATATTAGGGAGGGGGTATAAGTTCTTGGTGCTAGGCTCACTCGAAAGAGGGGGGTATAGTCCAAGTTGGGGGGTATAGTTCGAGGTACTCCACACTGTAATCTCATAATTTGCATCAGAGACAATAAACAATAGCCAACAAGACTCAGTAGTTGTGTAGACATCTCCTATCCAACTATCCTTTATACCATCATGTTAAATAGTGGTAGTAGTAGCTACTACTCGTCGGGCAATGTTTACGTGAGTTTGTTTTAGTTGTTTTGTGTTCATCGTCATATATTTTCAATGATATCTTTTAAGTCGAACTTAGACGTATCTTCTTGCAAAGAAGACCAGTGCCAATACAATCTTATCTAACTAATGGATTAACCATATCTAATATCTCTATTATATCATATATAATCTGATTCCATACAGCCAACCGGTCGTGGCCGTTCTGGCAGTTATGTCCCTCCACCATCAAGTCTTCAATCTAGATTGAACAACATGTCAACTCCTCCAACATCATCAGCTAATAACAACCGATTAGTAGCAACATCATCGCCATATACTGCTGTTCAAATGAAAGCAATGACTCCTAAATCACGTCGTCCAAGTCCTACATCCGCTACAGATACTTTGATCTTTGATGGTGGATTCGAGAATCGTTGCTTGAGTGTCGGTGCACCGCAATTTGTTCCTGAATCATACTCCACACCTGTCCCTGGACCTCAATCTAATGTATCCACACCCATGAGTATCAAGCCCAAGATGGCACCTTACAAAGGTGGTAACAACCGTGGCCGTAACATCAACCGCCGATCAGCCAACAGGTCAAACAACACTACATCAGGTAATGGACGTAATCCTTCACAACCTTCTTCAAACAATAACAATATCCAGACACCCCAAAACCTACGTGATAATCCAGAGAGGTTGGCAAAGGTTAAAACAGAAATGTGTCACTATTATGAAGAGGGTGGTGTCAAAGCTTGTCCCTTTGGTGCTAATTGTAAGTTTAGTGACACATCTTGTGTTCATTTTTTGTTTAAATTATATGCTTGTGGTATCCTCGTATAGTTTACTTATTATATATGTATGCATCCTGTCTAATTATATATCATTCATTTCATATCTTATTAAACAATAAACTATAGGTAATTATGCACATGGGAAGCACGAACTAAAGTTTAAGTACACCACATTAAGTTTAATGCAATCAAGTGGGCAGATTGTTAATGCCAATACTTATTTGGCAAGGCCATGTATGACATGGGTGTCTACGGGTGCTTGGTAAGTGGTTTGTTTATTAAATTGTATGATATGTTATTAGTTTTAAAGAGGGTGGTTGTTGAGTTAGTTTATGGTATGTTGTCATACTAAACTTCTTCTTCGGTTCACGTATTTAATTTCCAGCCCTTTTGGTCGTCGGTGCGCTGCAATTCACGACCCATCCATCTGTGGACCAAACGTTTATCCCTCGTGGCTTCCTGCTGCTACTGCCAAGACAAATGCTCAGGTCATTGTGGATCGATTGGGTGCTCATCGTGACAATGCAATCCATCAAGAGAATCCTCTCATTCCTCAGAGCATTTGGGAGAACTGTCGTCCTTCCCACCATGGCCGTGGTGATGCTGAGTGTCTTAAAGAACAAGAATGGGAGGATACATATGGACTCGTCTGCAACAGCAGTAATGTCTCTATCTTTACTGGTGGTGTCCGTAATACCACCAACATCCCTGTGAGGAAGGTGACTGAGCTTCAGAAGCTTTGTATTGTCCGTCACATGCATAGCAGTAGTGGAAAAGTTGACTCATATGCTGAAGATTCTTCTCAGTTGTACCGTGATTACGTATTCGCCCCTACACACTCTCTTAACAGTGAGTTGTGTATGATCCTCCAAGCTCGGTACTTCATCTTGGCTGATGTTGATTACAGCGGTTATGTATCCGCTAAGGATATTGTGAAGGAGATCTCGTTTGATGAGTATACATCTCGTACAACACCCTGGGTGTCCGTTGGCCACGGTTTTAATCCATCCAAGGTAGTATCTGCTCATGAGGTTGTCTTCGCTCCCAAGGCTGAACATAATGCAAATCTATCAATCTGGTTTGATGCCGAGCCTGTCAAGCTCGAACAGTCTCAGATTAAACGCAGGTAAGTGTGTGGTATTATTGTAGAATGTTATAAGTCTTTGTTGTTGTATCTCTCGTTTATATTTATATCCTGATATGTTCTCTAAAAACTTCTATTCACTGCACTTTTTATACTTAACCCACAGCCGTCGTCTCAAGCAGAAGAAGAAGACTCAGATCAAGTCTTGCACACCACCTAATGGTAACGGTGCCTTGATCTCTCGTACATCCACCGCCGATTTCCCCTGCGGTGCCCCGGAAATTGATCCCTTCATCTCAATGCTACCTGCCGAGGAGAATGATGATAGCCACGGCCTTATCATGTCCATTATTGAGCACCGTATCGACTCGATCATTCTTGCAAGTAAGAGCTCATCTGTGAATGATGAGTACAAGAAGAGACAACTGTATCTACGCATGAAGAAGCTTCAGAAGACGCTCATTGCCATGTCCAAGTTTCACAAGCGGTGGGTTTGGCCCAAACGAACTGGATTGGAACGTATCACCCCGTTAACTAAAGCTCCTCCTGGCAATATCATGCCCTACATTCCAAGTTTGAAGAGCAAGTCTGAGAGTAACAAATCTCCTTCTGTTCTTTGGCACAACTTTGTCAAGAGTATGTCTTCAACTACTGGATGCGGCCATCGTTATGAAATGGATACTGATGATGCCGAGCGTTTGAGCATCTTCCATGATGTCGATGGTAGGGATGATACCAACTCCGAGTCGAATGGAAAGTCAAGCCTCCCTCATATCACCCCGGTTGTGTACGATTGGTGGAATAGCAAGGCTAGCTCATCCAAGAACGATGCTTGGAAAGAGATTCTTCTCAACTTACCCATGGATGGAAAGTGGCAAGCCGCATTGTCCCTCCACCTTCAGAGGAAGAGATCAGACTCGATTTCGTCTGACAACGTCGCTCGTAGCTTACCATTGAGCACCATCCCTTTCGTTCAACAATCTGGTCCTTAACTTAATACCATTGACCAACTCCTAGAAGTTATAAAACTTCATCCTCTCCGACAAATATGTCGGATATTAGTCTTTTGTTGATCTGCAAGTGACAAACAACATTTATGTTTTGTCCTAAGAGTTTTGGTTGATTTAATCAAACACACTATATTGAATTAGATTGGTTAGTTTTTTAGACTTTCCACTAAAGTAATTCACTTAATTTGTACACTATACTGGCTATTAAGATGTACGTTTATTCTCCAAGACACATGACATACATATACTCTCCCAAGTCTCTCGAGGGATTCCAGTGCGATAAGGCCTTCAGGTCCATTACCATTAGTGCAAATAACGGTAAGCCTGTAAAAGAGAAGAGAAAGCATCTGAAACAACAGTATCATTTTCATTGTACATGTGATTTATGTATGGAACAGGAAACCGAAGAATCTTCCCCTTAATAATGTCCTAATCTTTACAACTAACACATGAACTCCATTTCTTATAGTTTGCCAAGCTGAGCGGCCATTACTGCCATTACTGTCCACATTCGATTCTCTGCTTCTGGGAATACCAATGATTGATCAGAATAAAATACCTCATCAGTCACTTCTTCGGGATGTCGAGGTAAACAATGCAAGAAGACAGCACCAGAGTTGGCCTGGCTCATTAAATTTGCATTAACCTCATACCCAGCAAATGCCTTCATCTTTGATTCATATTCTGATTCTTCTCCCATTGATACCCATGTATCTGTAACTACTACATCACTCCCCTTAACGGCTTCAGATGCTACAGTCGTTGTGAAGACATCTTCGGTACCATTCTCAGCTGCAAGTTTCTTTGTAGTCTCAAGCACGCCGGCATTTGCTTCATATCCTTCTGGTGTTGCAATTCTAATATTCATACCCAACTTAGCTCCGCCTAACATTAGATCGTGTAGTACATTATTACCATCACCTACCCATGCTAATGTTTTTCCTTTTAAATCTCCAAAGTGATCTTCCAATGCCATTAAGTCGGCCAATGTTTGTAAAGGATGGTGTAAATCACTTAATGCATTAATAACTGGAACAGTTGCATGTTTGCTCAATTCAAGAATATCACTATGAGAGAATACACGTGCCAAGATGATATCATTGAATCTGTGTGATGTATGACGATATGGTACATGTTGTTGAGTAAAACATATATACATTTACAAAGATGAGTATTAAAACATATATAATCACTTACCGACTCAATACTAATGCAGTGTCCTTCATAGATTCATTAACACCCAACTGAATATCGGACGGACCAAGGAATAGTGAATGACCTCCCAATAAACTCATACCAGTTTCAGTAGAAACACGTGTACGCGTTGATCTCTTTTGAAATATCATGGATACACTCTGTCCTGTGAGAGGTTTGGGCGCAGAAATGGGCTCGACGAGTGATCCTTTTCCATAAACAGACTTGTACTTCTTGGACAAGTCAAGTAAACCACGTAATTCTTCATTACTTAATTGATCAATAGAGATAAAGTGTTTACCCTCAAAGCCTGATAGGGCAGATATTGACATTGCACGCTTTACAATTGCAAATGAAGAGGATCCCCCAAATGTACTCTTCTTTGTTAAAGTTTCCGCCGCCAAGCGCGCTGCGGGTTGATTTATGCATCGAAGGGATGATAACATGTCTTCGTTTATATGGTATTATTGATACTATCAAAGTGGAGGCTTCTTATCGAGTAAGATCTTTGTTGATGAATGGAGGTGATCAAAATGCAAAAATGCATTGGTATCCTACCACAAAATGTGCGCCCTTCGACTGAAAGCTGAAAGTTGATGGATTGATAAGAGTAGAGAGGGTGCTGCTTAGTTTTATAGTATTACAACATGGTCTCTAGTAGAAGAAGAAGTATATATGGTAGTGTCGTCATGGCTGCGGCGATTGTTTGTACATCAAACATGATCTCAATCGATGGGTACTGTTTTGTTGCAAATCGAAACCGAATACATCAAGTTGGTAACAAATCATCCATAAACACATCAACAACCTCACATAGAAGACGGCATATATTGCCGTCATCTGCATCTTTAGTAATGAAACGACCAAATCGTAGACGTAGGTCCAATGATAATACACAACAAATATTACAACAACCAATCTCAGAAGAACTACCTGCTAATCTCAAAAGACGTATCACAGCCAGCCGTCCAACATTGGGACATATCGTGCCTAAGAACTCAAAGACACGTCAATATAAAGCAGATGACCAACAACAACAATCACAACAAGGTGGGTCCAATACATCCCAACTTCGTGCTCAGGGAGTTGGGCGTGATACACAAAGATATAATAATCCATCAAATCTAAAAATATTGGGAGGTATTGCCAGGGGAAGAAAATTAGAATCACCAAATGTATATCTACGTCCAATGATGGGTAAAGTGAAAGAGGCTGTGTATTCAACATTCACTAGCTTCGGTTTATATGAGGCAAATGGTGTAGCTGGGTCGAGTTGCAATACAAGACATTTAGATATTTTCTCTGGTTCTGGTAGTGTCGGATTGGAAAGTCTAAGCCGTGGAGCAAAGCACTGTACATTTGTTGACATGTCTACTGATTGTTGTGGAGCGTGTGAACGTAATATTGAACGATGTAACTTTGATGGGTGGAATGAAGGTGGTCTTGGTACTGGCATCGCCGATGAAGGCGAGCCGATAGCACGTGTTGTTTGTTCTGATGCATTTCGAGCCTTGAAACAACCAGAGACTGTTGGGATTCCAACCGATTCAAAGTATGATATCGTAACACTTTGTCCTCCATACGAAGAGATTGTTTATGCTGATCTTCTGGAAGCTGTGGCAAACTCAGTGCTTGTTGGAGAAGATACAATCGTCATGGTTGAGTATCCTGTTGAGCTCGGGTGTTTACCTCATGTGATTGGAAGAGAAGATGGTGGTGTATTAATTGGTGTAAGAAATAGAAGATATGGTAGAACGGTAAGTCTGGGTAGTGTGTCGTCTTGTGTAGTTTATTGACATATTGCATCAAGCACAAAAACTTATATCATCTTATGAATTTGCTATAATCTGCTACTATCAGGTTATTGCCATGTACATTGTAAATCCAACAGGAGATATGGAGCTTGCTGAGAGTAGATCAGAGGAGTTCATTAACATAAACTAAGAGAGTGTGCCCTATCGTGTGCCCTATCGTACAGTAGGAGAAGTACAGTCAAGTATAGCTTGAGACTTGAGTACATTTCACCTTACCGTCTGTCTGTCGCTAATACTTAAGTGTTTAAATTTTAACCCTTTCCCGCCCAGGTACCCACAGGTGCCCATTTTTGACTAAAATACCATATCTAACCTTCTAGAAGTCCGATTAACACCGTTCCAAGCATACCATCCTCCTCTATAGTATCTCGGCGATGCGTATACCTAGTTTCATGGTCGAATTCCTCATATCGGCGGCGTAATTCCATCCGCCCCAAGCCGAGTCGAGCAAAATGGTGAAAATTAGCGGTATCCTAAATATGCTGGATTATTGTGCTACTTTGTAGAGGTGGTATGGTATAGTTATATGTTGTGTATGAATGATATGAGTTACCCATGCTTTAGATTATACTATAAACTGTTGTTTGTGAGCTTTTTGTCCAATATGAAACACTCCATCTCATCCTACAATATCGCAATACAATGATGCTTTTGTACCACTTCTCAAATTTGCCCTCACAACATGATATTTCCACCTCCATATCTGTTCATCTAAGGCATATCTCCCGGCTGGACCCACTACTTTTCTCTCCCTTATATAGTATATTAATTGATTGTTGTGTTGGTTGTACTCCTATTCACCTCAGTACTTGCCAGGGCCTCCCTTTCCTACATGCATCCTCCTCCCCCACAAAAAACTACTTTGATGATAGGTGTTGTATCTAGGCATATTATCTCCACCATATCATTTATCAGTAGTAATACCACCATCAGAGATTGTTTATATGATAGTTGTCTATGCATTTGTAGGAGGAGGGCTGCTGATATTGAGTATTGATGGCATAATCATTATTGTTTTATAGGGTGTAGATGGAGGAGGGTCGGTGTCAACTTTCCTATTTTGATGGCCCATATGAGCATGGCCATCTACGGCTTCTAAGGCCTCTTAACCAGTGGTTCCCTCGACAGAATGGCCATAGATATCATATAGATTGATGCCATTGATTGTTTGTTGGTAGTATATGCTGTCTTCTATCCATAGATGACAAGGATTGTTGTCGATCACATCATCGTCTGCAATTGCAAAAAAATTGCGGCCTAGGATGAAATCGATGTAGTAGACCAAGTAGACGACCACTATTGTGCTAATGCAATTACACAATGATAGATGGGTATATTAGCTGTTAGATCCTATGATATGGAGTTGTTGAATAGGCTGGTTGGTGTATTATGGCGGCGACTGGCAATGGCGTTGAGTTTGTGGAGGGCGGCTTGCAAAAAAATGAAATAGGATACCATGGGTGGGAAAGGGTTAATTAACCATTTTCATCAAGGTGCATCTCCTAATAACCTGCACTACTATCACAACTAACTCGTAAACATGCTGAAGCAGGAGGATTTAGTGCTTGCTTTCCCACTTCTAGCGTTATGCTCAACATATGTAAGTTACAGTTACTTATGTTTTATATTTTTGCTCATATCATGTGCTTAATAATTTTTGTCATTGCAATGTTACTTCAATGCTTTACCTTTATCTTTGTATTATATTGTTATTATCTATACAATCGTTATAATTTTTGTTACTGCAATTACTTAAATGATTTCCTTTAACTTTGTATTGTATATGTTTAATATATCTATATCTATAGGCTTTCTTCAAGTATATTCCATTCAATGTCGGAGTTCCTGGAATCGTTGTTTTAGCGGCGCTGATACAAGTTCGGGCTTAGCAGGTAGGTCTTCTGAGATTGGTTAGTGG
>Ga0075437_10157_pt1 | contig 18755 bp, 12 predicted proteins | sample MintriMetagenome_FD_74266 | JGI IMG/M metagenome (GOLD analysis project Ga0075437, IMG submission 74266) | Marine eukaryotic communities from Monterey Bay, USA to study complex ecological interactions - Minidiscus trioculatus and... | ecosystem: Environmental > Aquatic > Marine > Unclassified...
ATGGCCTCTAAGAAGAGCTCCAACAATTATGTTGGTAGACAACAAATACACCAACAAGCTTTACTGTTATCTAATCTACAATCACCTAATGAACCACCTCCTCCGGTTAATTTAAGGCAACGTAAACCACAAAAACAAAATTATAAGAATGACAAGAATAATGGTGCACTTCAGCAGTGTCAACACCAAAATAATACCGGCATATCTACATCAAATGGTTCTTTGTATTATCAATATGGTCGGACTAGTTCTGTACCCTCGGATGTGCCACCGCTACATACGCCATCCTCTACACATACTATATCACGGGATGCAAAACCTACAATTTTCCAACATACCCAAACAACACAATATCATACACCACTCCATCAAACAAATGATACTGGTATTAATTCTTCATATAATAGTCAATTTAATAATGTAGAAGGACTAAATCCTTCCGTCGGCGGTGGCGTGCCCGATAGTACACCCGACGCTACCTCCGCTGCACCGCCAATCGTGCATCGTAAAGATATATCAACCGGTGTATCGTCTGCTTCCACAAAGTTTGATAATGTGGATAGTGGTATATATAATGCAGTATCATCTTCTATATTATCACAGAAACGTGAACAATCAATTAGGATAGTCACACCAACAGAAGAGACTACAATCAATAGGGTAAAAGAAAGTATCATAAATCTTTTAGAATCAGAAAAGGTTGATAAATTCCTAAGTGAGGCAATCCTTGAATTATGTATAAGTGAAGTGAGAAGTGAAATCGTTCCTGGTACTCCTTTTAAGGAAAGTTGTAGTAAACATCAGTTAGAATTACAACAAAATAAACGTACAAAGGTTAATGTGCCACAACAAGATGATGAATTGCAATGTTTATTAAAAGGGGCATTAGATACTTCTACATTGAATGATGATGATACATTAGTATTTGAAACATCATACAATGATGATGATGGTGATAATGATGTTGATGGAATTGGTGTTATTGCAACTAATGAACAGTCTACAGTCGATATGGAATCGGTTGAAGACGAAGGGCACAATAATGAGAATATTATATCCGCTGAAGAGAGTGATACTTTCATGGAAGTGGTAGATAAAGACAATTATGATACAGTTAATGCAGATAAGTCTTCAAACGATATTGATTCGGCTACAGATGAAGAAAAAGAAGATACCAATAGTAATGAATCGGCAGAAGAAGTAGATCAGAGTTATAGACATGAGTTAGGCAGAGATATATTGGTAGATAGTGCCAAAGATATAGTTGATCAAGAAGAAGTCGTTAGAGGAGTACAAAATAATAGTGAGCCTATGGAATTAGCTGTTGGAGAAGGAAATGTAGTCAATAATAAAGATGTGTCAACTGAAGAAGAAGTAGAACAACAAAGTTATGTTGATCCGTTGGATTGTGAAACGGTATCATATGTACATGATGAGGAAGAAGAGACCGTGGAAGAAGAAGATGATGATGAATCAGCCGATCAACAAATTGGTTTAACTATTGATGAATCTAAAAAACTTGACAAGATGTCGAAATGGATTGGAAATGATGCTGCCATTACACAAGTTCTTGATAGTTTAGTATCGAATGCAGCTAAGAAGAAGCTGAAAGACGAAGGGTATGAGTTAGCAGAGACTATGAATCAAATTGTCAAGATTGCTGCAGGGGTTGAAGAGATTGGAGAATTACTTGTTAGTTCAATTGATAAAGAGAAACTATCTGCCGCTGAAATTGGAGAGAAGCTTAAGCAACAGTTCGAGGGTATGAAGGAAGATCCTGATGTCATTAAGACTTGTCTTCTTGACAATACCCAAACTACAAGTGCAGATTCAAAAGCTCCAATTGTATTCGGTGTTGGCCGTGGGTCGGAGCGTACAAACAATACTGGTACCACACAATGCCGCAACTTTTCAGAGGCAGCACTAGTCTTAGTCAGGGCTGGAATGCTTCCAAAGAATACAAGACTCTGCACAGACTACTTCTTTGCACATGAAACGAATAAGGATAAGATGCATTACGCTCCAGCATTATGGCATCTCCTTTGGTCTATACTTCATGTCGATCAAGATGTACAAGTCATCCTTGCAATGAATGAACTCAAACGTTTTGGTCGCGGTCAACTCGTCAACAAGTTACTTCTGATCATCGAATCAATCCATCCAGATATCAAGGTAGTTTCAGTTGCCGAGTTTAGTATGCATCCAAATGATGTCACTAACAACAATGAAGAAGACATATTAGGATACAACAGTATTACAGATGAACTTGGTAGTAACAGAGGCCAAAACAATGGCGTATCTGTTTCTGATAATGAACTGGAACGTTTAGGTCGAATCAGTAGTCGAGCCAGAGTCAGAGCACAACAGCTCATTGACATGGCAAAGGAAGGCTTGGTGCCGAAGATTATTAGTAATGGTTTAAGACGAGGAAGAGAAGTCTCCGAGGATGACGAGTCAGATAGAAATGATTTCAAGCTTGTTATCGATAATGTCGGAAGAAAAGTAGTAGATGAACATGCACCACTCAATAAACAGCCGGGTGGTATTGATATCCAATCGTCTATCAAGACGGAGCTAGACGAGCACATACCTAAAACCAACAGCAACAACAGAAGAAAGGCTGTTCTATACCTTCGTCGTACCCATGGAGATGGTAGCAAATCTGTGTTCGGAGTATCTTTGTGGCAGCTTGCATTAGCTATCGAAGCAGGAATCGAAGATGGTTGCATCACAAAAGATACCGAGCTGATTATCATATCAGAGGACGACATTGCAAGAACGAACGATCTCAACCCTGGCCTTTCAAGAGCAATGTCTCGTATTCGTGCTGGATGGGTATCAGCATTCATTGAAGCCTCCACACTTCGAGGTACAAGCCGTCGTGTTGGGCACAATACATTAGAAGTTATATGTGAAGAAGCGGGTACCAAGGTTATCTTGGCTGCTCAAAGCTCGAACTCTAAGGTTATTAGAATGATGAACGCCGAGGAAGAGCACAAGCGTCAACTTTTATTAGCAGAGAAGAACGACAACTTCCACGAGACTGACGACAGTATTCGGGATAAACTGTCTGACTCCTCACCGGCTTTGTATCGTTTGAGTGTCTTCTTTTCTATCATGAGTCGTACATATCTCAAGCGAGAGTATCTCTTCAAGGAAGAATTAGAAGCTGCAAAGAAACTACTAAGAGCTGCTCGGAAGCGAGCAAGAACCGAGAAGAAGTCACAAGCATCACCCACTGCATATCATCTAACTACAGCATGCCCTGTTTCCTTGCAGGGTACAGGGTTTGCACAAGATGACCGAGTTAGGGTGAGCAGCGAAGGAGATCGGGTATGGTTAGTCAAGGGCATAAAAGAAGACGGAAGATTCGAGCTCCGTGATGAACCTAATAAGGAAACTATCTATGTCAAAATCAGATATATCATCAAATGACCCGTCCCGTGACACCACCGCTATTGTAGAATATTAGAATATTACATAAGAAGTTACCAACTATAGACTATGGCAGACATGTACTAGCGTCTTGAAATGCTCGAAATCTAGGATACCCGTGACACCAATTGAAAGATATTGAAAAGTTGGAACTATTGACAGTCATTCAATACATATATGGTGGTCAGTAGGTATATATGAACTGCTTTATTCTAATATCTCCTCCATATTGACCCCCCATAATATCATTCAGTGCCTAGAGTAGAAAGGATACCGGTTCATTGAAAAATCGCAAAAACTGAGTTGGCAAAGCAACTCTTTCAATAAGAGTAGTAGTACTGGATAAGATACATTAGTAGAACAACAGAATATAATAATGGATTCAATAATCGACTCAACAATAGGTATGGCCACTCGGCTTGCCTCAACGATACCAACTTTATCCTCCACAAAACATGAACAACAATCGTCAACAACAAACGATATAACAAACCACCTCCTAACAAACCTAACCACACCACAATCACTCTCCGACATACTAACATTAACAATTATAGTTATACTAGCATTAGAACTACTATCAAAGCTAGTATATCATATACCACCCAAAGTGAACAGTAACAAAGGGATACCAGTTCGTGGTAAACATTTAGATAATTTTACATATAAAGATTATTTATTTATTGGTATTAATAAATGTATGACGGGTATGTTTGTTTATTGTTACTTTGGTTATTTATGGAGTGTTCGTAAGTTGGATGATCATGTTGAGCACGACAAGCATGATAGTCATAAAGAAGAAGATGCCTTTGGTCAACACAATTGCTGTAATGGCGGATCAGGCATATGGTCATTCACAGACTTATCATTCACCAATACAATATTACCCATACCAATCCTCTTCATCACCTATGACTTCTTCTACACACTACTACATTGGTTATTACACATTAAATCAATATACACATACATACATAAACATCATCATTACCAAAAAGCACCATCCCGAGCTAACATTGATGCCGTGAATGTTCACCCTATTGAATTCTTCTTAGGTGAATTTAATCATGTTTGGGTATTACATTTAGTTGTTAGTGGTATGCCATCACTAATTGGTTTTCATGGTATGGATGTTAGTTGGTTAGGTGCTTTGTTATTTATTGGGATTGGTGGCGCGTTGGCTGGGTTGAATCATACTCGACACGATGTTGTTGCCTCTATCCCTAGTTTGACCTCAACGTCTTCTAGTAATGATAAAGGAGAAGAAGAGGAGAAGAATACAAAGAAGAAGGAGAATGGATGGACTATATTCGATAGTAAACATCATGACGTACATCATCGTATACCACAATCGAATTATGGTCAGTATACTGTATTTTGGGATCGGATATTTGGTACCTTTCGTGAATATAATGAAGATGATCGTGTTAATCCTGCATATCAGTTGGATCCACTGACTGGGAAGACGAAGAAGGAGTAAAATGTATAGAGAGTTGAGATGAGGGGGTCAAGAAGAGCGGAAACGAGTCTGATATTGATATAGAGTGGCAAGTTTCTTTGGATAGATTTGGTGGCAATTTAAACTGTATGAAGAAAGTCTAATAAAGAGTGTAAACCATTTGTCTACCTTGTTACTCTCTTGTGTATGACCCTACCTACGGATGAAAGTCCACTTAGGTAGAGAACTAGAACTAGAAAAGGATACCGTTGCCGTATCTTTATCAACATAACTTGACATCCTCTATACACTTTTAGACTGGAGACTATTTGAAAGAGAGTTATGTATAACTGATACAAGTATTGCCTGAGAGTAGAAACCCTATGTACTAGAAGTAGAAGAGACCAATAAGGACCAGTACCATAGGGCAAAGCTAGCCTACGTACGTACGATAATATACTCTCATAATCTCTTTACACTCATAGGTACCAACATGTTTTGATCGATATGTACAATACTTTGACAATCCTCAACTCACTGATTATTAAAGTACTGTTATACGGTTTATAAGTAGTCATTTAGCTGGCAAAGCTCTCGGTTCTGGGGTTATCCGCGTAGAGAGAAAAAGCAAATCAACAATGCAATACTTTGCAATTGCAATACTCAACCTTCTCCTCCTACTCGCCACAACATCAACACTAGCATCATCTGTAACATCATGTACAAACTACACATCAATAACAGATCTATATACCACAATCTTCAAATCACCACCCTCAACATCATCCGTCATAACAATTAACATTTGTGCATCGTCGAATCCTTTATCATGGAGTATCACATCAAAAGACCCATTAATACCCAAGTTAGATACAGGATCTAGGATATATTTAAATCAAAATACTAATCAAGAATTTGTATTAAATTGTATATCTACTGACGGTAACTTAGCTGTAGCGGAGGAAGAGGAGAGTTGTGTCATTGACTTTACACCTCAAGTTACATTAGAACCGACAGATTCGTACGGTGGATTTGTATTACGAAAATCTAATACATTACGTATTAATGGTAACTTTGTATGGAAGAATAGACTAACTAAAGATAGCTTATTCTATGTCCAGGATGGCAGTGAACTATTTGTTAGTGGTAGTACTTTTAGAGAGTGAGTTTGTGCCTTCACAGTCATAGTCTCATATTTTTGTCATGTGTTCATATCTTATGCACCTATTATCTCTCTCTATATTCACGACACACTTCAATATACAGCAATGGACAAACAATACCTAGCGGTAAAATACCAATTATAGTATATACAGCAGTAGATACAAGAAATAAAATCACCATTGAAAGTTGTAGTTTTAGTGATAACAAAGGATTATTATTGGGTATACAAGCTGGGGATTTCACATTGAAAGACAATAGATTTGATAATAATGGTTTATTGGAGGTGAATCCAAATCCATACTCAACTTCGTCATTCATCTCATGGCAATCAAGGGATGATGGTTCAAACTCAATGTTGACTCTAGAGCGAAATAGTTATATTGGTTTCAGTGGCAATGCCGCGTTTGTTGTTAGCGGGGACGAACGGTACACAACTGAGTCCTCCATTATTTCTATGAACTGTTTCAAAGATAATGCCGTCACATCTTCTACCTGCAACGATGGAGTATATTTGAAGACAGCAAGTGGTAATGTATGTCAGACCCTAGATACATGTACCACAAGCTCACCCAGTAAATCTCCCACCAAGGTAAGAGAGTAGGTAGCTTTAGTTCATATATGTTTCTATGTTTCGAAAGTCGTTCTTTTCAAGTTGTTCTTACTCTTATGCCTCACTTGCTTTAGGCTTTCACCGATGCCATCGTTACTTGTGACTTGGAAGTTGTGCTTCACATTGTTGATCAGACTAGATCATCTTGCCCAAACAACAAGGTATCTTGCAAAGACATTATGACTAATTCAAATGTTGACACATACTTTGATGATGGTATTGAAGTCAGAGTTGCACAGCTCTCTCAAGATTATTCAGCCAATGAGGCTGGTACTTACTTTGATTCTGCTCCCCCTGGGTATGCCATTGCCTCTGGTAATATCGACGATAGTTGTCTTACTTATCCAGAGGCTAGCGAGGGTATGATCAACATTGGTATTGCATGTGCAACATTCAAGTCAACCAATCAGCGTGTATGTACATTATCGGAAGACCTTGCACCCGAGGGGACGTCTCTATCGTTCGAATTCATGTCACTCATTAAAGCAAACTCTTCTGGTGCAACAAAGACACAAGCGCGAGGTGCAAAGAGTAAGAGGGTAAAGGGTAATGGTAAGGGAAGGTTATTGCAAGAAGAAGAGAATATCGACGACTTGGTAGTCACCTTCCCTCAGGACTGGGTTTGGGGTACGAACGAGGAACTGTTTTACCCTATGATTCTTTCATCAGCTACTATCTGGGAAGTTGATGCGTGTCTATTACTTCCACCTGGACATGAATTGGTTGCTGTTATGAATGCTAACTCTACTGAAATCCTGCCCATCGAAGATGAATGTACTCATACAATCACAGGTGACTACTATGAACTAGTTTTACTTTTCGAGGTAATTGATGAAGAGAGTCCATGGGGAACTCGAGCCTTACGAAACAAGAAGGCAAGGAGTAGTGACATTCATGGTCACATTGAGGCTAAGGAGAAAGGTGGCAGCCATTTCAAGAAGCCGACGAAGAAGATCGACTTCTCAACTGCAGCTCGTACTCGACGTTCAAATTCAAATAATGTAAAGAAAGTCTTCAATGGCAAGTCGTGATAAGAAGAGATGGTGCTTACAACATACCATCCACGGCTGGCATATCAAAGGAGTGAAGATGTTTTGTCTCGAGTGAAGTCGAGAGGTTAAAACTAAATGTAGGAGCTTAAATTAAATCTTCTTTAAATGAGCCGCATTTGTACGGAGCCGATCATGTTCGTTGATGGCGATGGTATCCATTTGTTTCATTACATCATATCTTCATTTTTGCCGTTGCTGCCGATCACAAATCCATCAAACTAATCTACTACACTGCAGTTAGTAGTAGAGGGTATGCCGCCATCATCGATTCATCGATACAAATATCTCTTAAGGTATCTATCTCATTATGCATGTTAATGTGCGAGTTCAGTTTTCATGTTGGTGAAAACTTTATTAAGGGGTGTACCAGTACATAAAAATGTAGTGGCTCAAAGTTGGTCTTGTTGATAAATACGATTGGCATGCTATTGGATGGCAGCTTGTCGAACTCCATATCGCGGAGTGGCAGCAATGGAGGGAGGTTATTAAGCTCATAATAATGCTATGATGATGAAGAGATTGCTACTTTGTTTGTTTGCTACGAGCTGCTCGGTGGTTGTCGTTTGCTCATCTGTTAATGATGGGCTATTGCAACAAACCAATAATGCTCAATTGCAACCTGAGCTATCGATAGATGCTACTGATAACAATAGACATAGACGACATAGAAGAAGAAGACGTGGTTTAACCGTTCAAGCAGTAGTATCAGATGACCAACAAAAAGTTGGTATAGATGACCAACCGACACATAATATCAAAGGGGCAAGGCAGCCTTCTCATGAAGATCTCAACCAACTGCCATTACTACCCTCTGAGTTTATACCCCAAGTACCCTCTCCTACTCTCTCCAATACTACTGCGACGAATGATAGCATAAACAATAAGAAGAAGGAACGAAATCTAATAATCGATGGTCAATCTACACCACCAGATCGGTATCCATATGCAGCATCTCTATTAATGAATAATGCACACGTCTGTGGAGGAACGTTAATAGCCCCCGACATAATATTAACAGCAGGACACTGCTCTGGATTCTTCGATTCAGTACTAATAGGCCTACACAATATATTACAAAAACCAACACCCAAGGAATTATATGGCACATACAATCATTTAATAGTCGAACAGCACATATTACATCCCAAGCATGGTAATGTAATAATGAATGATTTTGCATTAGCCAAATTATATGGCAAAGCATCATTTGTTAATCCAGTCCGTATAAACAATCGACGTGATGTACCAAAAGTGAATGATGAATTAATAGTCATGGGATGGGGTGTGACACAAGAATTTGAAAGTTCAAGTAATTCAGATGTATTAAGGTCTGTAAATTTAACTAGTATGAGTAATGATGATTGTGATAATAGTTCGGGTATGTGGAATGGAGATGTTGTTAGTTATACGGGATATGTCGCTGATAATATGATGTGTGCTTATAGTACGAAGAATCAGGATGTAAGTTGTTTAGTTTGTGTTTATGAGTTGTATTTGGAAGGTCTAATCCATAACCTCTCACCACATCCCAACACAGGCATGCCAAGGAGACTCTGGTGGACCATTGTTAAACGTGGGTAGTAAACCAGAGGAAGATGTACAGCTGGGCGTAGTAAGTTGGGGTATCGGTTGTGCGTTGACCGACTTTCCAGGTTCGTTGAAAAGTGTGCATGTCATGTGTACTTTTCATGTCAGATGAGAAATCTAACTCAAAAACCTCATTTTCACAAATCTCAAACAAAAGGTGTCTTCTCACGCATTTCAGAAGAATTTGATTGGATACGCAGTAACGTATGTGAACATTCCAACTACCCGCCAGGATACATGGGTTGTCCGGGAAGTCAAGAGGAAGAAATGTGGGAAGAGATTTCTACTAATTTTGCAAGTGATAACACTCGTTTGGAATTAAAACAAGATGTAACTATTGCAATAGAGCTGGATATGAGACCAGGCGATACAAGTTATGTTATTGAAATTGATCCCAGGAGACCTGATGATATGACATTCATGGTATCAGACGAAGAAACATTCACAGATGTCATGTCTGTTAAGGAACGATCGGAGCGTAGTATTGATGGTGATTTACAGGTTGAATTTGATACCTTCACTTCACGAGAGACTGTCGTGATACGACGACCAAAGTTGGTACCTGATAAGACATACAGGTTTACATTATTGGATAGAGAGAGTGATGGTTTGGCACCAATATTGAATGAGAATCGTCAACGTCGATTTCGAATGTGTTATGGTATCATGAGCGGTGCGGCATGTATTAATGCTCCACTTGAATCAAGTGCTGTGATATGTTCAGGAAACGGCAACTTTAACATGGCCAAGTCCTTGACTTGCCTCGTGGAGAAGCAGACTGAAGCACCAACTCCTAAACCATCTTTACCTCCGCAGCCATTTATGCTCTCTTTGCCAGTTATTGATCCAAATAATCCCAACTGGGGTACGCCTCAATTGGCAGTGCCTGGACCACCAACGACAGGAGCTCCCTTTGATATGCTTGCCCTACCAGAGATTGATATACCGTCGGTAACACTACCGGCAAAGGCACCAACTTGGGCTCCATTTGATTTAGGATTTGGAGAAGAAGAGTTGATACGACCCACGACGACAGCACCCACAGTCTCGCCTATATCACAGCCCTCCGAGATACCATCTGTCTCATTAATACCCACCAAGGTCCCTACTACAAGATCACCAGTCGTTTCATTCGAGACGAACCTGCCATTGGCTACTGGTGAAACAGCACACCCGACCAAGGCTGCTCCCTTGGAGTTCTTATCTGGTACTGCACTTGATGAAGGTTCCTTTACTTTAAACAAGGTAACCGGGTCACCAACTCAGGGACTGATTGTCAAGGAGGAGGATGCAGTTGTATTAGTATCTGATGCTGTTGATAGTGACAGTCCAACAGACTTGGATGATAAGGGTGCAACTATTGGATTGCCAAGTTCAAGTTTATCAAGTAGAAGTTTATATGTTTCGTCCGTATTGATTGTGGCTATTTCCACCGTCTACTTGGTCGTTATGATATGAGAAACTTGACTGTAACGTTCCTGGGCTATGATGTAGTATGAATAACTGTGACTGTGTTTTGAAATGAATAGAGCTGTTTGTTTGTTATTTGAGTCTGCTGAGTGTGACTCCTCTTCTATACTTGGAGTATAGTTGATGACATATAGTTGTACAAGATAGGTATTGTCAGAGATGTGTAATATTAGAATTGTTATTGCTACGGAACCATGGTTTATTCGTCTCTGAGCATGAAATAAAGAGTAGCTCCCGAATAAAAGGACGTACCCAATGTTATGGTGTATCCTTCTTATTTGTGGATTTGTGGATGGATATCATAACATGATCATGGAAACTCCATTCTCTACTGTCGATCAATCCTATGCAGTATTGCAATCCTATGCTGTTTTATAAGTAGGAGGTAGGCCAATTGTGAGAGAATGCAAATGTATGTGCATTTCTTTCTGCAGAGAACAAAAAGGTCATGATATTCTGTCGCATTTCGTACATTTAAACCTTAACCGCGTAAACCTAGATTTGTGCTAAGTCATGATGGTGATACTCATTCGTATTTAGTACCTATTGCAATGGGAATGGGTCAGTAGGACAGTAACATGACACATAAAATAAGTCATGTCTAAAAGAGGAAGGTTGTTAATAGGCTGCGCTGCATTAGTAGCGGCAGCTCCATTGCAACAACAAACAACACAAACCAATAATGTGCCAATAAGTCATACTTTAGAAGATCATGTTGATATTAGTATTGATAACAATAGATATCAACATGACACTGATAATAGGAGACGATGGAGGCATAAAAGGAGAAGGCGTAGGGTGCAAGTAGATGACTCTTTGTTGGAGGAAGATGGCAATGATAATAATATACACCACCAGCAACAACAATATAGCAGACTTAAAGACGATAACGAAGAACATAATGTACCATGGCAACAATCACCCTCCTCCAATACAACAACAACAAATCAAATACAAAAAGAAACACGTATAATAGGAGGACAAATCACACCACCATCACGCTACCCCTACGTAGCCTCCTTACTAAATACACAATATGATACACACGTCTGCGGTGGAACATTAATCGCTCCTGATATTATATTGACTGCTGGACATTGCGCCTACTCTGCTCAAACTGGTGGTAGTGAAGAAGGATCATTGGGACTACCAAACTTTGATTCAATAATGGTAGGATTACACAACATACTCGACCGTCCTATACCAACAAATTTACAAGGAACATATAATCATTTAATAGTTGAAAAACATGTCTCACATCCAAGTTACACTACCACGGCAATTATGAATGATTATAGTATTGCAAAGTTATACGGCCAAGCTACCAATGTTAATCCAGTACGTATTAATAATCGTAGAAATGTACCATTAGATAATGATATATTAAATGTCTTTGGATGGGGTGTAACCTCGGAAGGAATTAGTTCGTCCAGTTCCGATAAATTACAAAGTACCACTGTGAATTCTATTAGTAATAAGGTATGTTCCCAAACATCTGGTGATTATGAGATAATTGATATGGTCGGTACGAAAAGTGTTCAGACTATTAGTTATAATGGATTTATTACTGATAATATGATGTGTGCGCATTCTGATGGGAAGGATGCATGGTAAGTTTTATTTATATTTATATTTGTTGGGTTTTGGGGAGATTTTATGTTTGTTTGTGTGTACTAGTTATGGATTGATATGTTTGGGGATTGATAGTTTTGGGGATTTGACAATGTTAATTTCTCTGGGATTTTGGTTTCTAACTTCTTCATTTCCTTCCTTCCCTCAATTTCTAATTCTTAATTACAGTCAAGGAGATTCCGGTGGTCCATTAATGCGTACAGGAGATTCGCCCGGTGAGGATGTACAACTTGGAATAGTCTCATGGGGATTGGGCTGTGCGTCACCCATATTCCCCGGCGTGTATGCACGCACATCTGCCGAGTTTGATTGGATACGTGAGACTGTATGTGAAATGTCGGCCAATCCACCACAATACTTTGGTTGTGACCCTCCAGAAGGAGCAGATGCTGCTGCCACGGAGGTTAAGATGGATAATTTGGTAGATATTACCATTGCCATTGAATTAGACATGTACCCACAGGATACGGCATTTGTTTTAGAGGAGGATCCACAAGCCGTCAAGAAGAAAAAGAGAAGAGGAAGAAACAAGAAGAGAAAGTTGTATGACTATACCACGTCACAATATTATGAAACATCCCAATTAGTTAGGGGTGTACGTCAAGTTGAATTTGATTCCTTCACATCACCCCAAACGGTTGCAATCCGTACCTCAAAGGTTGTTCCGAATGAATCCTACCGATTTACATTGTTAGATCGAGGAAGTGATGGATTACAGCCCAATTCGAATGCACAACGTCAATCCCGATTCCGACTGTGTCATGGCAGTACTATCACGGGCGAGGAATGTATCAACGCACCACAATCATCTGATGTGGTAATTTGTTCTGGTAATGGTAATTTCAACTTGGCCAAGTCTATAACATGCTTTATAGACAAGGTACCCACGGCTGAACCAACTGCACAGCCAATTACACAACCACCGGTGATTGATCCACTCGTTGCAGTGCCCAAGAATCCACCAACGATGCCTCCAGAGCCATTCTTAGATTTATTCTTTGATATGGATGATGATAGGATACGTCCATCGACGGACTCGCCCACGGTATCCCCAACGACTTTACCACCCGTCTTAACATTTACTTTTGAACCCACACCCATGAGAGATGCACCAACTCCATCTGGTATAGACGGAGGAACATCGGCACCAAGTAAGGCAGTACCCACGGCATTCTTATCGGGTACGGCATTCGAACAGGGTGAATTCATACTAACAAGGGTTACGAGTTCACCGACTTTTCCTCCACAGGATCCTCAAGATCCGTTGTATGCTGTGAGTGGTGGTAATGCAGTTTCTGCTGAAGAGCTTAGTTCATCGTCAGGATCTATTAGTAGAAGAGGAGGACTATATGTTACAACATCAATAATGGTGGCTATATTGACTAGCCTATTTGCCATTATATGATGAAAATTGTGAAGTCACAGCGTATCTTAAATGCTGTGTCGTCTGCTGTTTGCTACATGTTTTGAAGAACAATAAGAAGTATGTACAATATTAAAGTACTGAAGAATGTAGATGGTTAATTAAGTAACTTGTTTTATCTACTGCTAGAGATATATTATAGCAGTACCATCATAAAATATTTAGCTAGCCTTTTCCTCTCTTAAAACATTCTACTCTATCTTCTTTTTATCCAAAGAGTTAGCAATCTTTGCACCCAATTCTTCTGCAAACGGCGTGAGCGCCATTGTCAAACTAACAGCCGTAAGCATGAGCTTGGTCGTATCCTCATCCAAGATGCCATGTGAACGGGCCATCCTGAAAGCGACAAATGCAAATTCTGATACTTCACTCAGTAAAAAGCCTGCTCTTGTTGACTGTGCAAGTGTAAGTCCAAATAATTGACACAATGCAGTGATAACAACTCCCTTGAGTGCCATTATACCCAGTACAATTGATGTAACCAAACCAAGCTTAGAACCAATCAGACCAAGGTCAATCTCAAATCCTACACTAAAAAAGAACAACCCCACGAGAACTCCACGGAATGGAGATATCTCAGCCTCAATCTTTTCCTTGTGTTTGGATGCTGCCAAGATCATTCCGGAAACAAATGATCCTAAGGTATTACTCAATCCCAATCCCTCGGTTAAGAAACTCATACCCAAAACTGTTGCTAAGATTAATCCAACAAATGCCTCTTGATTATGTGCCGAAACAACCATGTCAAATAGTGGATCGAAGACAAACTTTGCACATCCTGCAAGGGCAAAGAGTGCCATGACGAATGCCACGCCAGCTTTTGCAAATGCTTTACCCATATTAGTACCCTCGCCTCCTGCCAATAATGGAGTTACTACTAATAGCGGCACTACAGCAAGATCTTGCATTATCAATACACCCAACGATGCCTTGCCATGTCGTGTTTCTAATTGTCCCTTGTCCTTCAGAAGTTGCAATACGAATGCAGAACTTGATAATGCAATACCACCACCTAATACAATCATGGCAGCTGAAGATTGACCATGGTGTTTGGCAATGCCTGCAACTAATGTAGCAGTAACTAACACTTGTGATAATCCCAATCCAAATACATCCCTTTTCATACTCATTAATGTATCAAAGTTGATATGTAGACCCTTTCAATTCAATTCATATAGCAAGAGATCAAAATAGCATTAGAGATGAGTATACATACAAAATTTGAACATAAGTGTGCACACTTTTTCATCATCAAATACATCTTACCATTTCAAATAGGAAGAATACGATACCCAAATCAGCCAACATTTCAGTAGTATGTATATTATTAATAAGTCCACCCTTGATTCCGTTAGGACCGAGTGCCATACCAGCTGCTAGGAAACCAAGTATATTACTTATACCCAACTTGTTACAGATTGGTGCCACAAGTGCTGTCGTTCCTAACAAAGATAATGTATCAGATTTGGAACCCTTAATATAACTGCATAATCCTGATAAAAGTGATGTTACCATATTGTTGGAAGACGAAGATGATGCAGTTGTAACTTCTCCACCACGAGGTATACCAAGGAAGGTGTCAGCTGATGTTTGCTGCAATAATTGACGATCATCTTTGTGATTGTTGTGTGCATCAATCTTAGTTGATGATTGACGAGTAAATGCCACCGATGAACGAGGGTATATTGCCGATCCTTTGTTGCTACGTGCATCTATGCCAGTTGTGGCAATGGCACAAGTGGTGGTTATTAGAAAGAGCTTCATGGTGGTTGTCAATAAATTATGAGAGTTTGAAGTTTGAAGTTGGTTTTCTAATAGAGTTTCCTATTATGTAAGATGTGAAAACTCATTTGCTATTTATTGCCTCACAAAGCTCACTGTTGTAGTATTAGCTATTTTAGGCTGGTCGGTTGTTTGTTGATATAGTATTGCAAGAGAAGAAACAGATAGCGCTATTATTGAATATCGTCTAAAGGGTAGTCGGCAAGTTGTTGGAAGAAGAGCCCATGAGATGTTACTAGGGTTGTGGAAAAGCGAAAGTTATACAGTGCAACAGTGTATCTCAATACAATGTCAGTATCATTAGAAAAAGAAGAAGATGACGACCCATTCAAGTTAATACAAAAAGGAAATGCCTTCGAGGCCGCGTCTGATCATTGGAGATCATCAGAGTTCTACACAAGAGCATCTATATCGTTAAGAAGACGGGCTGATGATATATCCGCACAGATTCGAAGTAGTAGTGTAGACGATACCAAATCAAATGAGGAGAAGAAGAAGGTCATATCACTATACAGAGCTCAATCACTTGAATACATGTATAAGGCAAGACATTGTTTAATGCAGGCATTGCAATTCGAAAACGATCAAGACAGGTCTAACACATTATCAGTTGCCAAGTCTGGAGTTGGTTCATTAGATCCATTATATTCAATGATATCAAATGAGGAGGGTAGGAAAAGACGATTGATATTTGAAACATTGTTTACTGGTGATATTGATAGTGATGATAATGGGGATGGATTGGTAGAAGAAAGTGCGGTGCAGATGGTTGATAATAATGATGAGGAGGCAGCTATACAAGAAGAACAATCTACAATTGATACAGTGGAATCTGCTGCGATCAACAGCAATACCATTAGTTCAGCTCAACCAGCTCCTAAATCTTCTACATCTACTAATCAGCCACCAATATCAGATACAAATGGAATTGACGATCGGCAACAATCTATTGAGGCTAGGCTAGCACAACTAGACACATCCTTACTGCCCAACGTTCCGCCTCCATTTATATCAGGTTCAAGAACTAGTAATGGAGATAATCAAAATCGCTTAAATGAGATACAAAAAGGATTGAAAGGATTAGGCATATCATTACCAGACAATAGTGGTAAAAAGGATTTGATATCCGACAATTTATCCTCAGAGGAACAAATTAAGTTGATCATACAACAGGCTAAAGATGAAGCTCGTTTTGAAAAAGGTTTACATGATAACAACGAGTCTAATGATGATGATATCATCGACGAGAATGATTCCATGTTCGCAGGCTATAATATAGACGACGAAGATGATGAAGGTTACGATATAGACATCTTGCTGTCAAAAGCTGAAAAACTTGTATCGAGCATAGATTCATCAGCAAAAGATGGGAAGGAGGGATCATCTTCATCGGAGCTTGTACAAATTACCAAGGTACAAGCACTATTACTAGAGGCACGTTTATGCCTTGAGATGGTTAATAATTTAAAGTTTTCTGAGCAAATACTTATGGAGAACAATCTACAGGAACATGTTACTGATGAACAGGGAAAGGAAGAGGTTGAACGATCTCCTAATGATGATGATGCTAAACATGAAGATGAACCGCCAATATCTAGCAGTGATTCAGAGACATTAGCTGCCAAAGAGAAGGCAAGGGTATTAATTCAAAGTGCACAAGATTGCCTAAATAATCTCCTAACACAATGGAAATAGCAGTAATATTGACAATTAAGATATTGTGCATTACTAATCGTGTTAACTAAGCTACTTTGCAGCAGAGAGTAATCAATTATCTTTCACAAAGCCTCGTGGTAGGTCTGTATTTACAAAGCTGACTCCGCAATCTCTCACCAGTCTTGTGGCAGTTGTGATATCGTCTGGGTCTCCATGATATCCCCAAACACCTACCTGATACTGTTTAGACAAGGATAGGAGAGAGTTGCTTCCTGAATGAAGCATCTCAGGTTGATATTGGAGGTAAACTCCATCTAAACACGGTTTATCAGCATGACAAAGCCAAGATTTTACAGGAGAAAAGTCAGATACGCTAACATACAACTCATAATGCTTCTGTGGATCCTGAGCTACTGTTAGCAGCATGATATCTGGCATCTTGATCTGTAATGGAATAGAACGGAGACTTGGGAATGAAGGAAGTTTGGCATCATTAGTATTCGGAGAACCAGTTCTATGCAGAATATCCCGTTCCGTCTTGAGCGACTCTTCTAGCTGATTCAAGCCAGCCTTTAGCTTGTGCATTGTATAGGCATCGAAAGACATGATAACAGCACATCTGTCGATAAGAGATGGATGCCGACTGAATAAATGAACCAAAGCAGAAGAAGATTCTTCATTCCCAGCCTTCACTTCAATGACTAGTCTAGCATCGCCACCGATTGCCGCAGCCGAACGGAGTACATCAAGTAGAAGCGGAGGTCTTGAGCCTGATTTCGTAGTTAAACCGATGATTTCACGATATGTAAGGTCGGCAACTTTTGTCTTCGAGGTAGTATGAGATGGGTGAAGAGCCAGTCTTTGAAAGTCTTCATCATGGGCTAAGACTAACTGCCCATCAGCGGTCAAAGCAATGTCACATTCTACCAAGTGAATGCCATTAGACCAAGCTGTTTCACAAGCAGATAAAGAGTTCTCGAGTGGCCTCTTTCCACTGCTATCTTTTGGATCATGAAACCCACGATGGGCCACAAGTCTGGGGATCATACTACCTGGAATGTTTGCCATCATATCTCGTAGCCAACACAGCTCATCGGCACGACGTTTCACATCAGCATTATCCTTTGTTTGATGACTCTGACTTGTTTTATAGTCTTCTCTAATTGAACGGATAATACTATCATCGTCAACTTCAGTATCAGTTCCATCGGTTGGTTGTAACTTATCACGTAGTGTCTCAATGTGTTCTTCTAAAGAAGGATACCCCATGATAGGAGAGCCGTATAAATCTGGTAGTAGTGTAGATGTTAACATGTCATCTCCTCTATTGATTGCTCTCTTATCAAATTTCTGTGGGTATTGCAATATAAGGAAGGAATATGTATAACAAGCAATATATGAATGACATGCGACGTGCATATCAAAGAAATACATGTATAAGATATGCTACACACCTTGACTAGTTTTCTCAATGCCTCAACATTAATCGATGCCGATGAATGTATT
>Ga0075437_13873_pt1 | contig 18752 bp, 11 predicted proteins | sample MintriMetagenome_FD_74266 | JGI IMG/M metagenome (GOLD analysis project Ga0075437, IMG submission 74266) | Marine eukaryotic communities from Monterey Bay, USA to study complex ecological interactions - Minidiscus trioculatus and... | ecosystem: Environmental > Aquatic > Marine > Unclassified...
TTTAGGTGGGCATAATGAGAATGAAAAGGATGTAATGGCCAAGAAGGTAGCAGAAACTATAAGAGAATGTGGCTGGCAATCTGCAGCATTGGATAGTTTAAGTGATGTGTTATCCTATGCAATTGAGAATTGCAAAATTACAAAGATTAATAACAATCCACAACATCAGCCACTATCAAAAGCGAGTAAGATTGTCTTGTCTAATCCGTATTACAGGGAATGCTTTAGATATGGGACTAGGATTTCGTACATGCGTAATGACAAGTATGAAGAAGACTGGAAGGTTCTTGATCTTCTTGATCTTGATAAAAGTTTACAGATGAGATTAACCGATGGTGATATTGCTGGTATGTTGGTTTGTATCGATGCCGTGAATAATCTCGAGGAGATTAAACTTCCTCATTGTATCAATGTTAGAGGTGATGGGTTGGCACCACTAAGGGGATCGATAGTGTTGAAAAGAGCTGATTTAAGTATTGTATCAGAGGTTGGTAGTATGACACCAAAGCTGTCAATCAACTCAGTTCTACCTGTATTGGATAGTATCATAGCCATGAGTCAGAACTCAATGAGTAGGTTGCATACACCCAGAGAATGGAGTGACACTTATAGTGAAAGACTGAACAACTTTTACCTGGAGAATCATCTTCTTCCACAAGTATGTAGGTATAGACGCATGAGTCAAAGTGAGAAGAGTGAGAAGCGTGCTCAATATCTTCTTGACAATCCAGATCGGTGGAATCATATGAGTAAACGCAAAATGGATTGTAAAGAGTGTTTCTCGGACTTTCAGAATCATAGTGGGAGGAGAGTCACTGAGATGATCTACATCACGTGCGAAGGGGGCAAGTTAGAAGTTTGTCCAGAACCAGGCTGTGGAAGGAAGTATTGTTCTCCAGAACCAGGCTGCGGAATTAAGTATTGCATTGATCATGCTAATTTTCAAATAAAAAAGTGCAATGTTTGTGAGAAGAGGAAGTGTTATGATTGTTCCGATGTGTTCTTCTGTGAAGTTTGTGATCGGCAGCTATGCGGCGAGTGTGTAGAGAGTATTGAATGCTGTGCATGTGGTCATCATTTCAACTGTGCAGAATGTGCAGCAAATGGCGACGGGGATGCGAAACAATGTAGACAATGTCGCGATTGTTTCTGTAGTGATTGTGATCCAGATTTAACTCACCTTGGCGATGTTTTATGTGAAGCCTGTCGGGGTGTTGATCCTGCTCTTTGGCATGGGGTGAACCACTGATCTTGATGTGGAGAGTGTGTAGAGCTACTTACTGTTACGGGTAGATCTTAATTTGCTTGTCAAACTGCTCATACACCTACATGCTGAGATAGCTATTGCCAACACAAGATATGAACTTGTACTAGTACAAAGATATAATATACATCTACTTTTATGTCTACTCTACTCTATGCCGCCTTTGCTCTAATGCTATTCTGTTTCACCATAACCTTGAAAGTAGTAGGAGGCGGTGATCCTGAACTCGAGAACAATCCCCCACTACCCCGTTTCTTTGCAAGTTTATCCAAGATATCCTTCCGTTGTTTCCGCTGCATTAACTTCTTAAGCTCGGCATCACGATGCTTCTTATTCTTCTCGGACGTACTTCCCTTACGATTCGAGGAGTCTAATGCCTTTCGTATACATGTTGCGGCACATGATCTTGATAGGACCTTATACTTGGACGATTCCTTATCTATTTGTAGGAACTTACCACCTGCATCATCCATTACCGAGGATACCATTGATTCAACAATAAGTTGCCTCTCCTCTTGTGTAGATGAGTTGTAATCAGATCGTAATGTAAACATAACCTTGAGACGGTTATTACCCGTGAATTGACGATCGTGTGATATACCCCTGGCTGTACATACTACATCAAATCTACTTGGTGTATCAACTAACTCTTGTGTTAGTAGTTCCTTGGAGGATGCTGCTCTTGATAGTAGCTCTAATCCAGACTTGCCTCGAGATGGAGGATACTCCGCCGTTGTTTGACGCTTCTTTGGAGGACTGAAGAGTACATCCGCACGTCGTTCTTCTACAGGATACTTCTGCAATGCATTTTGTATCATACCAAGAATCAATGGACTATTACATGGTATCTGTTGCAATGTCTTACAATCCTTTTGCAATACAAAGAATCGTCCATTTGGTGAACATTGAAAACAGACCGTATCGATGACCTCTTGAGCAATCGATATACATTCCTCGTCATCGCCAAATAGCTCAGCTTGTAGGTATCGTTGACGGAATAGTGATTCCATCATGATACGGAACCGTCCATTGCCTACATGTCTGGTGCCTCGAGCTACCTGGAGTGGTTCGGTGTCGGTATGATGATGGAGGATTACATCGTAGTTGTTTAGCTTGGTAGGCGGAGGCATTATTGATGTCATTGTTGTCGTCGATGTACATTCCATTGGTTGAATATTAGTAGTAGAGTTCATCGTTTTCGAGTAGCACATTTAGATTATAATCGTTTGCAATGATATATGTTATATGTTGTTCGATGGCTTGCAATTGCAATTGCAATATCTATTTTATGATACAAAGGAGAAGCATAGGGACTAAGCCCTCTATCCAACGATCACATCTTGTGAAAGTGCAGCTCAGCGTGATATACTACGAATCGATTGGTCTACATGGCTCGAGTAGAGCTCTGCTAATCCTGAGAATTGATCAAGATTTTAGTGCTTGAAGAAAGAAAAACTTGAGAGTACCGCATGAAGCTCGTGTTGCTGTCGTAACAGACATTAGGCCTGTAGTTTTGGTCATTGTGGTCAGTACTTTGTGATCTTAATACGGAAATAATGGAGTAAGTACATAAGTATCCAAAAATTATGAGAGTTGGAAGTTTGAAGTGGAGTTGGTTGAGTTGAGTTAATTAGATATAAGTGTTTGTTGAGATTTATTGATATACCTAGCGACGTGTGTGGGTTGGGTGGTCTTCTTATATGGTTAGTTAGTTGTTATATTCTATTATATGCTGTGGTGTAGCAGCGGTGGTTAGAGTTGTAGGATGATCCATTTATATGTTGTGTATATCTAATGTCTTTTTTTCTTTGGCATTGCAGATCACCACTATCTACTCGATATGCAGATAGACAGTATGTAAAAGAGAAATAGTACCAGTTAAACAATAGTATAATATCGAGAGATGAGTAGCCAACCACCCCTTCGACGTTCGAGACGCCTTGCATCAATTATACCCGCATCATATTGGATTAGTATTGGTTACTCTCAAGATGATGCAAAATTGATTGAAAAACTACAGAATGATTTGAAGAGATATTGTGAGGAGGACAGGGGTGAGACTAAAATAGAACTCGACGGTGAAGGAGGAAGAAGAAACGAAGAAACGATCAATATTCCGAATAGATATATACTACCTCATTGGAAGAGGTTTGCCACAGCATTGAATGGACGTACCTCTTTTGAGGAGATAAACATCCGTGGCATATCTTTGCCTGTCCCAGTATTGGATACGATATTTCCAGCATTAATATCAATGAATTTGAGGGACGTTGTCTTATGCAATGTGGGATTAGGCAATGATGGGTTTCAGCACTTATCATCTTTTGTCAAAGGGAGCACAAGCATAAGATATTTAGCTTTGGGTGGAGAAGAAGTTCACGACCTAACTGTTGCCGAATCCCTGTCGAATGCTTTACACAGCCACTCTTCACTTGAACACGCAGGCTTTATTGATTGTTTTGGCAATGCTACTGATGCGATAGTTTTAGAGAAGATTCTAGAGAGCTGCGGAAGGATTAAAGTTTTTGGACTAGCAATGAACAGGCTTAGATCCGAGGCTGCTATTGTCTTGGCAGACTTCATACGGAACAATCCCATTTTGCAACAACTTGATTTGGAACATAACAATATTTCAGATAATGATGCATTAATATTGGCAGCCTCTCTAAAGAAGAACACAAATCTCAATCGGTTGGACTTACAGAATAATAACATTACAGAGGAGGGGGAGAAGGCTCTACTCAATGCACTATATGATCCAACTAGCATGGATTCAGTGGTCGAGTCTAACCACACATGCATGGCATACACATATGATATCAAAAATGCTACGGTAGTAGCTCAGCGACCTCCCATTGAAACAGAAGTTTTAACCATTAATACGAATAATTTCATTGACATTAAGAAGAAGATTAGAAGGAAAATAGTATTGGCATTATGTGGAGTAGACGGGGGGCTCTTTGACCTATCTCATCTGAATGATCTACCCCTTAAATTGATGCCGCGGGTATTAGAATTGATTCAGGAATTTACAGCATCTAGGGGGAAAGAGTTTATTAGGATACATACCGCAACCAGAACAGATCTGATAGGAAAGCAGACAGAAAAGGATACCTTATCAAGACTATTTCATACGTTACGAGGATGGGAGTTGCCCTTGTTGTTTGAGAATCTAAAACCTAAGAAAGGGCTGGCGGCTGGGAAGAGAAAGAGGAAGACTCGTCGTTAGGCGGGGGAGAGGCGGCATTTATGCCCTGATAGATTGACTAATAATAAACTATGTAGATAGATAAGACTAGTATGAAACAACAGTGTTTGATTCAAGCTTTATTTTATCTTATCAATAGATAACATCCTCGGGGTTTTGCAGCACAAACCCAGGGCTCATCTTCTTTATAGTCATTAAGATTGCAGAGCCATTCCCTTTCACTTTCCGCAGAACCCTTGTCAGACTCTCAATACTTGAGGCAGGTGGGCGGCGGCGGATTCATCTCCTCCCTAGAGAGACAAGAGGTTGACAAAGATATCGTGAGGATAAAATCTATCAAAGTGATAAACACAACATAAAAAGGTCATCGTATTGTTTCGTATCGTATTGCGTCAGACAATGCACTCAGATCATCGACACTCTCCGTGGAGAGTGGCTAGCATTAGAGGTGTCAGAATTATTGGTGGTTTTGTTTCTTCATTCGCAATATGATATTCCCGGATGTGTGCCGCCAAATGAGATTATTGAAACTTAAACTTACTTTCTCAATACCGCCTTACTTGCTCCGAATCCACCCGTACATACGTCTTAGTAAATAGATAATTGTGTTAGACAAACCCCAAACAACATCAATAACAAGACAATCCCAAATCATATCTCAGTGTATTCAGAAAAGGTTAGAACCATATAATTATTTCACATACACGCAAATCCAACACTTATTCCACTCTTATCCCTTTTGAATAAAGAGATCGTAGTGCATACAGGAAGGGAGTAATACTCAAAAGACCGTCGTGAAAAAGTAGTTATGGATATATTTCATCACTATACACCTGATATGTACGTTCCATCAATTACATAGCAGCAACTCAGTGTTTCTTACCTTGATGTTTGATGTGCATATGATGTGCCACAAAATCGACCGTGGCCTCGGAGCTGCTCGGGTGGATACACACAAATACCCATCAGCATATGCACGTCCCCGGATTCATATATAAAAGTTTAATCGCTATGGCATTCTTAAGTACATCAGGAATCAGGCCAATCAACGAACAGATTTAAAACAATCCATAACCATCCTAAACTGTTCCACACAAGCATCTTGTACTAAAACACCATCATTCTGTTTATTAATTACACATTGTGCATATTCTTTTAATAAATTTGGACATTTTAATTCCATGGTTTGATAGATTGTTGTTATTTGATTTGGTTTCCATATATTAAAGTTATTTTCATGGTCGGATGATGTTGTTGTTGAAAAGTGATGGGTGGTGGAGTTTGTTGCTAGTGAGGCTGGAAGAGATGCTGGAAGTGAAGATGTGGTGGCTCGATTGAATGAGCGGGATGCTACTGCATTGTATAATGGTGTCATTGTTGATATCAATCCCTCTCTTGTGCCGAAGCCGCCGCCGCTATTACGCTATTTGATCTCTACGCCTGGACTTTGAGTCTCATCTGATTTCTGATTGTGTGGATGAGATTTTGGTATCCTATCTTACTTACTGATAGTGGATGAATGGAATGATGAATTGACATCCTCTTGCTGCTGTATACATCCTTTGTTTGGTCTTCTATGGTCTCTGGTATTGGTAATGTTGCTTGTTGTTAATCAATGATACTGGTACATCGATACATCAGATTCGTTAGCAGCTATAGTGTTGGCTCTCAGAGTACCTACCTCAAGTTAAAAAAATATCTTTAATACACGGATCAAAGTACAGAAAGTTTAGTGTATGTTCTCACAAAGTGGTGATGAGTAAAAAGGTATATTATACAAATATGAGCTCCGCAGACATCAATGACGACGAGTTACAGCATGCTAAAAGGGAAATATCATCGAGCAGAAAAGAGTGCACATCATGTGAACAAAATAATGTCGATGACATTACCAAGGGTATAACCAGTATAGCTGTACTTGACGATGTTACGTGTGCCAGTTGTGGCAAAGATGGCATTAATAGTGATATGAATACATGTAACAAGTGCAAATCAGTGAAGTATTGCAATGCCGCATGCAAGAAGAAACACCGTACGAAGCATAAGAAAGATTGTGAGAGACGAGTAGCTGAGTTGCACGATGAACAACTTTTCAAAAAACCTTTACCAAATCACGAAGATTGTCCTATATGTTTTCTAAGATTGCCTTATCTTGGTTCAGGATCAGTGTATATGGCGTGTTGCGGGAAGACTATATGCAGGGGGTGCATCTATGCAGTACAAGAGAAAGACACTGCCGCTGGACTGTGCCCTTTCTGTAGAACTCCTCCTCCTTTTACTGAAGAGGAGATGATCGGAAGATATGAGAAACGAATTAATGTAGATAATGACGCAAAAGCAATGCATAGTATGGGATCCTTCTACGATCGGGGTTATGTTCAAACAAACCATACCCATACCAAGGCATTAAAGCCTCAAAACCGTGACAAGGCATTAAAGTTATATCTTCGGGCAGGAGAACTCGGTTATGTAAAGGCATATTACAGGATTGCTTGTGCTTATGCTATGGGTAGAGGAGTGAATGTAGATATGAAGAAATCTACCCACTACTTGGAATTATGTGCTATGGAAGGAAGTATATTGCCAAGACTGAACCTGGGTATCTTCGAAGCGCAGGTTGGCAATATGGATAGGGCACTGAAACACTGGATGATTGCAGCTGAGGGTGGTGACCATAACTGCTTGACCAAGGTTCAAGAATTGTACATGGATGGACTTGCAACGAAAGAAGATTATGCTAAAGCATTACGATCTTATCAAGCATATTTAGATGAGATTAGAAGTGTTGAGAGGGATGAAGCTGCTGCTGCTGATGATGAATACAAGTATTACCATTCTACATTCTAGACAAAGTGGGTCTAGTGAAGTACAAGAAGTAAAGTAGACCGTTTTTATGTCATCCTAACATGAGGATGGTATCCTTTCATTCATTCAATGGTATCCTACTGTTGAGTGTTTAGTGTTTAAAGTGGCAACTATTGTTACGCGGCAGCTGCAGGCTTCTTGACATCTATCTGATACCTCTATCTAACAACACCTAATCATAACAATCTAAATCGTAGCATAGTTCTCTACTCAACAATAATTTCCCATTTAGTTATAAAGACTCCCATCATTAAATTGAGTGATGAATGGAATGTATGAATGCAAGTAGAGAGCAACCTACCTATTTCCTGCCTCTTAATGCCATCGGTGTCAATTAATACTGTTAGATCGTATACATTAGATTCGCCATCTAACTTAGTGCTGGCTCATTAGAGTTCAGAGTAAGTTCTGCGGGTGTTGAGTGACTGAAATCGAGCTAAAATTTATCATCTTTAGATATCGTACACAACAAAGTTGAAAGAGTTTAGCTTGCTCACATTCTCTGCTTATCAGGTATATATAGTAAAGAAGTATATTATACGAAAATGAGCTCTGCAGATATCAAAGACGATGAACAGCATGCTAAATTACAGGAAATATCAACGAGCAGAAAAGAGTGCACATCATGTGAACAAAATAATGTTGATGACATTACCGAGGGTATAACCAGTCTAGCTGTACTTGATGATGTTACTGCGTGTGCCAGTTGTGGTAAAGAGGGTAAAGATAGTGATATGAATACATGTAATAAGTGTAAGATGGTTAAATATTGCAATGCCGCATGTAAAAAGAAACACCGATCAAGGCACAAGAAGGCATGTCAGAAACGTGTGGCTGAGCTACATGAAGAGGCACTATTCAAGGAGCATCCGCCACTTGACGACTGCCCAATATGTTTCATACCGATGCTGCCCTGTCGAACCGATCCCGTATCACAATTCCAGCCATGTTGTGGGAAGATTGTCTGCATTGGTTGTAATTTCGGGATCAAGTCTGGAGAAGGGAAAGACCTTTGTGCATTTTGTAGATTGCCACCACCGAAAGATCGTGACGAGGAACTTAAGAAGATAAAGAACCTAATGGACAAAGGTAATGGCGAGGCATTCAACATGCTGGGAGGGTTTTATGACAATGGAAGCTGTGGGCTTCGTCGAGATTGGAAGAAGGCTGCTGAGTTATATCTAAAGGGAGGAGAGCTTGGATGTTACAGTGCGTATAAAAACTTAGCTGGGTGTTACCACAATGGAGAGGGTGTTGAGCTTGATAAGAAGAAAGCCAAATATTACTGGGAACTTGCGGCAATAAGTGGATGTGTAGAAGCAAGATATGAGCTCGGAAGTGTCGAGGGAAAGGCTGGAAATAACCATCGTGGATTAAAGCACATGGAAATTGCAGCTCGGGCTGGGTACAAACCAGCATTGGATACTGTTGAGAGAGGGTTTAAATGTGGGTTGGTATCAAAGAAAGCGTATGAACATGCTTTACGTGGCTACCACGAGCAACGGTCACTAATGAAGAGTGACGCAAGAAATAAAGCTGCTGCTGCATATAAGGACGGACGTATGAGAACTCTAATAGATAACGGTTTGAAGCTTCCTGCGAGTTATTAATCAAAGGATAAGAATGAAGTACAGGAAGTAAAGTAAGAATGTTTTTGTTTGTTTACTCATATTCGATAATTAAGCATCAGTTCTTTTCAATATGACTAATCCCTCTGCAGTACAATGTACAATATCATCATCTCCTTCATTCTCTTCTCCACCAACCGATATTAACTTTGAATGTATCCAAACCTTTCTGCCTTCCCACTTGGTAATAATTCCCTCAATCTTAAGATATGAACCAACCTCGATTGGAGCCTTTAAACATGTATTAACTTGTGCCGTAAATCCACTCCACGGTACACATTCTCCTGATACATTAAATCCTAACCAACCAATTATATCATCCATTACGCATGTCATTGATCCACCGTGACAATACCCCGCGTGTGATTCAGAAGCTGGTGTAAAGTGGCATAATCCTGTGAGTTTAGTGCCGACGCCACCTTCTTTGTATTGCACGCCGTAATGTGAGACTCTAACTGGTGATTGTACTGAGTGGCATAGATCAGATCCCTACGACAATATAATAGGTGAGACATAGTGTATACGGCAATTCTTCATTGCAATAAAGTTTGTGCACATCATAACAAAAAATGACAAACACATACCTTCCAACCACTCATACTCCTATAATCACTATCAACTATATCATTCAAGTCACTATTTCCTACTTCTTCTATACTTTCATCAACATCCCACTCCGGCATACATATCCTTTCACCCCATGTTGGTATCTGTTCAATAGTCCACTGTGGTAATTTTCTGTGTGTACTTTCTCCATCACTTTTTAATCTATTAGTATTGGCTAAACTTAGTGATTCTAATGGGTCCAAGATACTGCTACTACTGGTAGAGATGGTAGCTTCATGCTGTATTACAGCGGCATTATTTGCTTCTTTATTGAGCACCGTCATGATAAGCAATGATAGCCTCATCAAGAGATCATAAGTGATACATAGTTAGTTGTTAGCGCTTTAGCGTAGAAATTATTTATTCCCATGAGCCCAAACCGCCGCCATTGAGAGCAATATTGCTTTGGTGTTTAGTACTGATCACTGATCAAACCAAGTAAGAGCTTGGTGACGGATAAAAGGTACGTTTACATGTGTGTACTGGCTGTGCTGGTAATGGGCTGTGGCGGTGTGGGCTGTCATTATATGTTATGAAAGAGTGACCTTGAGTATTTGAGATAATATAGATGAGATTAGAGTACCTTGCTCATTCATTGCTTGTTTGTTTGTCGGCCATCTCCTTTACACCTTGGTTTTGTTGCTTATTGTAACATTATTTATATCCTCTAATATTATCTATTCGTCGTGTTTTATCCATGTTTACAGAGATATTGTTGTTTGACATTAACGTATGAATAATTTCAACTAACAAATAGTACAATAACAAAACAATAGTTAGCTCTCAAGATTGAACAATAATACGTATCTGAACAATACACGGAATCGACTTATTGAATGAAACGATATGAATCAACCAAATAATAATCAGCCCGTACGGCGTTCAAGACGTCTAGCTACAATTATTCCGGCATCAAATTGGATCAGTATTGGTTACTCAGAAGATGACGCCAGAAGAATGGAAACACTACAGAATGATATGAAGAAATACTGTGAAGGAGATGACGAGACAGGCATAGAACTCATCGGAGCAGATGATGATGAAATGCTACCGCACCATGATATGTTGTTACCTCACTGGCAAAAGTTTGCTAATGAATTAAGAGGACGTAACTCTGTTGATAGTTGCAATATATTTGGTATTTCTTTGCCCACCTCGGTATTAGACATTATTCTGCCATCACTACAAACAATGAATTTAGCTGAACTAGCGTTAATTGATGTTAACTTGAGGAGTGACGAATTCCTGCGGTTATCATCTTTTCTCAGAGATAGTACAAGTATAAACCGATTTGTTATTGGTGGGGATGCAATAGATCTTTCTATTGCTACATCATTGTCAGATTCAATAAAGGATCACCCCTCTCTAGAAGGGGTTGGCTTCTATAAATGTGGACTAAACAATGTCCCAGTTCTTGAGACTATTCTCCAGGGATGCACTAGATCAAAGTGTCTAGGAATATCGTTTGAAACGTTGGGATTAGATAGTATTAATGTTATCACAGACTTTATACGGTGCAACCATTCCGTTGACATTATTCAATTGGGACACAACAATTTATCAAATAGTGATGTAGCAGTCTTGGCTTCAGCATTAAAAAGGAACTCAAATCTGAAACAGTTGGACCTCCAGAATAATGCCATTACAGAGGAAGGGGAGAAGGTTCGATTGGATGCTATGTATAATCCAACGAGTATGGATTCAATTGTCGAGCCCAATCATACATGTATACCGCATACATACGATATCTATGACGATTCGGCTATTAATCAGCGGCCAATACTAGAACAAGAACTCTTCAATATCAACGTGGATGATGACATTAGTATTCAACAGAAGATTAGGAAGAAAGTAGTATTGGCATTATGCGGAGGAGCGGACGGAAGTCTCTTTGATCTATCTCATTTGAATGATTTGCCTCTTCAATTGATGCCACGGGTACTAGAGTTGCTACAGGAACATACTGAAATTAGAACGAACCAGCGCGACCTGATGCCGGAACAGTTGGAGAAAGATGCCTTGACTAGACTCTTTCATACTTTGAGAGGATGGGAGTTGCCTCTGTTGTTTGAAAATTTACGTACCCAAGTACCTACTGGAAAGAGAAAGAGGAGGAAGACCTGTCGCTATCATTGAATTTGGGCAATGCCGTCTTGAGTTTGGGGTGTGCACATGATATGCACAAAAGAAGAATGTCTATCTTTTGGGATTAGATCCTATATTTATATGACATATCCAACTTGATATTGTAGATGATGATAGATAAAGCTAAGCTGATATGGAACTATCCACCAGTCTACTCCACTTTTACTACACTTCACCACCAAAATCCAGTCTCACCACATACGGCGTACATGACAAACTAATAGTACGATAATGTACATATCCGAATGAGCACTCTTACTGCGTAACCCCGGAAGAACTGGACCGGGGTACAGTAACCAAATCTACTGGACCTTGCCGGCGGCGAAAGATACCGACCCCCCGTATTTGTTAGTAAAATTACTACGGACCACCCCTCCTGTATCTAGACGTAGAGTTATTATCACACGCTATCTTCTCCTATTTGATATCGAATTAAAGCATGAGCGGTAGAGGACGATCATCAAACAACAATGGAGGAGGAGGCCGGGTTCGTGGCCGCGGCAGAGGTAGATCCAGTGGAGGTCGAGGAGGTAGACAAAATCATCATCCGCGAAGTGCACCCACAACACCCATGAAGCAACGCAATAACAATGGTTACAACAATACAAATCGATCACAAAGTACAATGTCATCAGGAGCATACAATAGACAACGTCCAAATAATAATTCAAGGTATGATAATAGTGATAAGAAGGATGGTGAAAAGGGGTATGTATCTATACTATTAGTTTTGTGCATATGATGTGTCACTATTTTTTGTAATTGCAAACTCTCACCAATCTATTGCTATCAATCAATATTTAGGGCATCTGCTCATACTGTATCGGAAGAATATCGTATACAGCTTACCTCTCTTCTATTGTAAGTTCTATATGTCTGGATATTCAGCGAGTCTGATGTGTGCAGCATATGATGTGTCTTCTGTTCATTGCAGCTAACAATTACAATCTCCTGCACCCCCATATTCTAGAAACTTACGTGAAACTGATAAAGAATCAATAAGACTACCAGCAAACTTAACCAATACACAAAGAAAGTTTGTACATGAACTATCCAAACAAATGGGCCTCAAGTCCAAAAGCCATGGCAAGGGTGAATTACGTCGTATCACTGTTAGTAAAGTTACTTCTAGTTCAGGTGGATTAATGATGATGGGAGGCAATAATCACAATCAAGGTAGTAAGAAGAAGGATGAGAATTCATTACCAACATTGAAAGAATATAAACAAGTGCCACGGATTAATATTGGTAAACGTGGCGAGGAGGCATTAGTTCAACATTTGTTAAAGTTTCCACCGAATGATAAGGAGTTGGCGGAGAGTAAGGAGACTGGATCTTCTCTATTGTTGTTGAAGAGGAAAACTGCCGCTGCTGATGGTGCTACTAGTGTTGATGATGAAGTTGATGAAGGAGGGGATGTGGTAGTTGCTAATCCGACGAGTAATGAACAGCATCTTCTTTCACTTAATGATATCCTACCGTCTCCACAAGAGACCACAGAGACGGCTGCTACATCTTCCTCCCATCCATCTCAGCAGCAACAACAAAAGATACAAGCAAAACAATCCCGAATAATAAACCAACGTATACAATCACATCATACCTTACAACAACAAACGAAACAACATTCAGATTATAAGAAAATGATGAAACAACGTCAAAATCTACCTGCGTATAATTATGCCACTGATATATGTAATGTATTAAAGAACAGCAAGAATCAAGTTGTTATTCTAACTGGTGATACTGGTTGTGGGTACGTTACATATATTGTTTTGGTACCATTTTGTACGTATCTTATTGCAGATCTGCTCACATCATATGCTCGCATCATATTCCCACTCGTCTATCCATAACTGAACAGCAAATCAACACAAGTACCACAATTCCTATTAGACGATACCCAAATTGGACCAAAAGCAAACATCATAGTAACACAGCCACGTCGAATAAGTGCCATATCGGTAGCAGAACGTGTAGCATCCGAACGATGTCAAAGTACCGGACAAACAGTCGGATACTCTGTCCGATTAGAAAGTTCGACATCGAATAAAACACAATTGTTATTCTGTACGCCTGGTGTATTAATGAAACGATTACATCCCACTGATGATGGAAACAGGTTTGATACTGAAGGAGGAGGTAGTAGTAACAGGTTGGCAGATGTTACACACATTATCATGGACGAAATACACGAACGAGATAAGAATACCGAATTCTTAATGATTGCATTACAAGATTTATTAGATGAACGTGATGATTTGCAACTGATATTAATGAGTGCTACAATGCCTACACGTGATTTGGCTGAGTATTGGTGTGGTGTTGGACATCGACGTATGCAGCTAAAGGCGGAGCAGCAGGGTGAGGATACCTCCCCATTCAACAAGTCAGTGGCCGATGATGATTGGGGAGATGATGGCATTGGGATGCCAGTTGAGATTAATATCCCCGGACGGACATTTCCGGTACAAGAGTTCTTCTTGGAGGATGTATTATCGATGACTGGCTTTGTTAGTGAGGCACACAAGGATGCTCCAGACATGAAACAGATCGAAGATGACCTACTATCGTTATTAGGCAGTGGGCCAAGTTGTAAGAAGGCATCTTCTTCAAAAGGGAATAAGAACAAGAATCAGGGGCAAGTTGAGTTATCATCACTTGATAATACATTGACATGTGTCATGTGTAATCGCTCAGGATTCAAGTGTGCCGAGGAATTTGGTACCCATGTTGCTCTTTGTGACGGCGGCGGTAATATATCAATGGATGATCTCGAAGACAAGGTCAGAAGTGTGGATGCTTCATCTGTTAGTGGCTTTGATGTATCCGCCGCCGCCGCTTTGCCTCCACAAGATTCGGCTGACGAAGATGATGATGAGAGTTTCCTTGACGTGATTGAGGAAGACGACTTTGAAGATTATGATGACGAGGATGAGGAAGTTGGTTTAGTCGGTGGGAAATGGGACGGTGAATCTCCGTTTGGTACCGACACGGCAGTACCCTCAAACAAACCAACATTGACTGAAGAAGAGATGCTCACCCGGTATCAAACAATGTACGATGATGAGGCAATCAATTATGATCTTATATTGGAATTAGTCAAGTACATTACGAAGTCATCATACGGCGATGGGGCGATTCTGATCTTCTTTTCGGGATGGGCGGATATATCGGAATTCTCGCTCATGCTTGAGAGTACTCCACCATTCAATGATCAGTATCAATTTGTGGTATATCCCCTACATTCGGGGATTCCATCCAAGGATCAACGTAAGGTCTTCATCAAGCCAAATAAGGGGATACGAAAGATTATATTAGCCACCAACATTGCTGAAACAAGTCTTACTATCGAGGATGTAGCCTTTGTTATCGATACGGGACGTGCAAAAGAGAAGAGTTATGATCCTCATCTCAAGACTAGTACATTACAAGAAGCATGGATTAGTCAAGCAAGTACCAAACAACGAAAGGGTAGGGCAGGGAGATGCAAAGCTGGGGTATGCTTCCATCTATTCTCAAGGCGGCGATTCTCATCGTTACGTCCATTTGTTGAGAGTGAGTTGATACGAACACCTCTAGAAGAGATTTGTCTACAGTGTAAACGATTAAAACTCGCCCCAGGCGGACCTGATGACAACGATGGAATTCCAGCATTCTTAGCAAAGGCAATGACTCCACCACATACCATGTCGGTGACTAATGCTCTTGAATTGCTATGCTCACTCGGGGCAATGGATGAGGAGACCAACGAACTCTCCGATTTAGGAGTCTGCCTCTCTGCTTTGAGTTTGGAGCCAAGGGTTGGAAAGATGGTTATCATGAGTCATCTAATTGGATGTACAAAAGCATCATCATCAATGGCAGTAGCCATGTCATACAAGTCTCCCTTCGCCATACCTCCTCCGTCACTGAGAAAAGTATCTGAGAATGCTAAGATCAAGCTATCTGAACGATCCGAGTCTGATCAAATCACTTCCCTCAATGTCCTTCGGAATCGTGATGTCATATACAAACGAGGCATGGGTCCTTACTCTAGTTGGTGTAAGCAAAACTTCCTCAACTTTTCCTCACTCAACATGATATCCGATCTTCGAAAGAATGTCTCACGTGAATTAGAAGGTCTGGGCTTTCCTCCATGTGCCAAGAATGGATATCATAATAGAAACGGAGACTTTAATGCAGCTTTCCTACAGGCTAGTATCTGCGCTGGACTTTATCCAAACGTAGCCTATCGACGTCAAGGAGATGTAAACTTCTCAACACAAACAAATCAAAAGGCAAAGACGCATATGTCTAGTGTTAATGCCATCAAGTCACAACCACTGAGTAGGAAATGTGAGGTTGCAGCAGATCAAGTGGAGTTTATTTGCTTTGGAGAGTTAGTTAAAGGCAAGGCTATGTTCACCATGGAAAATACAACACACTTGGTCAGCCCACTACCACTGCTACTACTTTGCGGCAACCTTCATATCAAACCAATTCACTTTGAGCCTGCTGAACCATCAGGGCCGCCTATTCAAAAAGCTATACTTTCATTAGATGATTGGTTAGTCTTCTTATGTGAGCCTGACACCGCATCAGCATTAGTTGTATTACGTCAACGTTTGGACAATGCCTTTGGAAGAATTACATCGGATCCAACCAACTTCCCAGATTTACCATCGGTTGAAATGGATGCTGTCGAGACGTTAGGGCACGTCTTGAACAGTGGTCACAAAGCCGTCCCGAGGAGATAAGGATAGTACAGTGATGGTATAAGTAGACAGTAAGCTAAATAGGTTGGTAACATATATTAATCTTTATTTAAAAGTAGCTGCTATAATCTCTTTTAAACCCATCATATTTTCCAAACCAAGCTCATTTGTTATCTTGTCAACATTCATACTGATATCTGGCGGTGAGGGAACACCACCCCCAGTTGCTGGCCGATCGACACCATTAACACTAGACGTATCCAACTTTAAACGATTAGCCACCTCCATTGCAATTTCATATCGTGATACTCTAGTACTACCGCCAAGATTGTATACCTTTGTCTCCTTCTTTGCCTCATCCGACAAGTCATTAACAGTAAGTGCATGTTGTAAAAAGTGTTTAATAGCCCGTATAACATCATTAATATGTACCACTGATCGAAATTCATTAACAAAGTAATCGGTTGGTGTTGAACTTTGCAATCTACTTTCAATGAATTGTAGGAATGAGGGATATGCACCCTTCTTGCAGCCATGTTTGAATGGAGTAGGTGGTCCTAATATGAGGGAGCTTCGAAGGATTGTTGATCCGGGGACGTTCTTCCCCAGCATTACCTTTTCATACTCCAATTTGGATCTTCCGTATACGTTAACTGGAATTGTCTCATCTGTATCTTCTTTATAATACTGCTTTATACCCTCGTATACTTGATCAGTTGACAAATAAATGTTAGGAGCTTCCAACTTTAACAGAGATACTGGATAGTTAACCTTCACTGCTTCGACTGGATTCTTCTCACAATAACCAGGGCTACTTATTGCCGCTAAATGTATAATTGCATCAAGTTTAGTTTGTTCTTCTCCTTCGCTGCCACATACGGCTTGTTGTATTGTATCTATATAATTTGATTGTGAAAAATCTACATTTGATATAGGATATACACCCTCAATCGAAGGATGTAGCGTAGATGATTGCAGTAGATCATTCAAATCAGCCTCAAATGTTGATAACGAGTTGTATGCACAATATACTTTATATTGCTGTTGTTCATCCGTAGTACTACCCCCGCTGATACTAATACCACCAGAGACAAGTGATGCAATTAAATGTTGACCGACATATCCGCTGGCTCCTGTGATGAGGACCTTCTTTGCCGAATTCGATATTATTGCCTCTGATGCAAAAGTATAGGATAATGGATGTGTTAATTTGGAGAATTCCGCCATTGTTGTTGACGACAATTGCAATTGACTAGAGGAATGAACAATCGGCGAAGGATTGGTTAAGAGTAAGAGCAAAGCAGCAACATATAAATAGCATGTAGAGAGGTGAATGAGAAAATAACGGTATAATTATTCCCGGAGTCACCGAGCCACTATATCAGAAAGATAAAGAGTCTAAAGCATGCTCTGTAGAGCTTCATCCTTCTAGCAACAGCATTCATCGCTGTGTATTGTTCTATTAGCTTTATATTTGTCTATCTGTTTATCTTTACAAGCTTTGGTGATCCTAATGACCCAATCATAAAGTTGTGCATATCATATGCACAAATAAAACAAACTCAAGTCAGCGACCCCCCAAATCAACGATGAGTCTTTCTCCTCTTCCTCTTCCCGACCGTCTCCTTCTTAGGGCTCAGATTCTCAAACAACAAGGGCAGCTCCCAACCCCTAAGTGTGTGGAAGATTCTCGACAAGGCATCTTTCTCTAACTGTCTCGGCAGACGTCTCACTGTTACCGCTCTTGTTCTGTGTATGGTATGTTCCTGTATCAACTCCAACGCACGAGGCATCAACTGAAGAGGCAAATCATTGAAATGAGAAAGATCGAAGAGACTCCCGTCCACTCCACTTAATGCCAATATGACTTTCATCCTAATCTTTTGCTGAATACTAATATCCACTCCATTTTCATTTATCATTCCGTTTATGCACAACACTTCTATTTCCAGTAAAGAACGCTGAATCTGAATGGCTGATCTGTAGATATCATAAGGTATTATTTGATTTGGAAATTGTTGATGGGTGACATTAAATGTGTGCGGAACACACTTGTGGTTGCACTCCATAATTGAATCCATGCTGGTTGGATCAAACATTGACTTCAGTAGAGCTTTTGCCCCTTCTTCTGTAACATCGCAGTTCCTTAGATCCAACATTTGAAGATTTGTGTTCTCTTTCAACGATGTAGCCAAAACAGATATGTCACTATCTTTAATCTTCTGACGATGCATCTTGATAAGCACCACAGGATGGTTGCATCTTATAAAGTCAGAAATGGCAGTAATGCCCTCGGATACAAAGTCACTATCCAAATTTAAATCTACTTGTTCCAATTT
>Ga0075437_14064_pt1 | contig 18738 bp, 12 predicted proteins | sample MintriMetagenome_FD_74266 | JGI IMG/M metagenome (GOLD analysis project Ga0075437, IMG submission 74266) | Marine eukaryotic communities from Monterey Bay, USA to study complex ecological interactions - Minidiscus trioculatus and... | ecosystem: Environmental > Aquatic > Marine > Unclassified...
GCTTGTTGCCACTACTAACTTGCAAGTAGTAGTCATTTCCATGCAATGATTGTTGTCGTGACCTACTGTTCTTCACTCCTTTCTTTCTCTCCTCTTCTTGTTGCAATCGTCGTGCACGCTTGACTTTGGCTTGTTCTTCACTTGACAATGCTTCGAATGACTGGGGTGGATGATCGATATCTCCCCAACAAACTACTCGTCCATCAGCCTTGACACCACAAGTGAAGAAACCTCCTGCGGATATTTGTTGAAACATGACGCCCGGTGGAGGAGTCGATTGTCCTCGTTCGTCATGTCCCCAACATTTCACTGGTCCACACGGCTTGTTACCACACGTATCTTGATCTACGCCTGCTCGGTATGTAATGGCACAAGTATGAAACAGCCCAGTTGAGAGTGTAGACTCGGTAGGTGGCAGTAGTGAATGATTTGGGCTGTAGCCCTTGTCATTGTTCTTCTTTTTAGTTGGTGTTGCCTTTGGTATTGCTTGTGTTGCTTGTTTGTTCACTGAATTGTCCTGTGATTGAATGGTATTGCTTGCTTTGTCATTGTTAAAGTTGAACAACGAATAGGCGTGAATTGATGGTAGCAGGAAGAGCAATAGCGTCAAGTACTTCATCATCTTGTTGTGTTGGTATTGTTTGTCACTTAATTACAATTGAGTAAGTGTCAACTACTAAGTAAGTAGTGAGCTCGAGTGGGCAAATGAAAAGGAAAGAGAACATACGTACGTTTCCTCTTGATAACGATATAACTAATCGGTTCTCTTATTATGCCATCTCGTAAACGTAACAAAGGCAGGGCCAGACGAGCAAAGCAGGCTGCTCGTTGCTCACACGGCAAACCACCTCCGGGCAACAACGTAGAGGTGGACAATATGATGTTTGAGTTTAAAGTAGCGTTGGACAACTGTTTGGAAGACTCTCCATCTCCATATGGAGCATATCAGACATTGATAAACCGCATGGTGGCAAAGGATAAGAGATCGTTAGATATTTGGTTTGACTTTGAGGGGGAGGATAGAGACTACCTTCTACTTTCTCTCTTATCATTGGGCCCTGCTCTTCTCTTGAAGGAAGGTATTGTCAGATTAAAAGGTCATCCATCGGCATCGTCATACTACACAGGCTTAGCAGCTGTTGTGGCAAGTGCTTATCTTGAACGGAATGAAGAAGATTTAGTAATGGAGAGGAGATTTCAGGACTTATGCTTCGGTGGCCAGGTTTGATCTGTTGTCTGTGTCTGTAGATGTAGATGTTCTTTACTTATTCTTCCTTATTCCTCTTCTCTCTATGATGTCAGAGGGAGGCAATTAAGTTCTTTTATCAGCGAGTCGGTTGTAAATGTCTAGCTGAAAAGTTCAAGGCTGTTAAGAACAACCCCAAGATCAGTGGCTGTGATGGCTGTGGCCAAAAGGCAAAGCGTACTGATCTGCTGCTGTGCAGTGGTTGCAGAGTTGTTCAATACTGTGATCGGTCATGTCAGCAGAAGAAATGGGGTGTTCATCGCAAGTACTGTGAGAAAGTGCAACAAAATCAAAGAGCAGTAGAAGCAAGCAGATGATTCATACCTGTCACTACTTTTATGATCTGTCTAGCTCATAGCTGAACGATAATGGTAGCTGCTGCCATTGTAACGCTGTACCACATGCCACTTCCAGTTGTTGATCCTGACGATATGGTATCTACATTCTCAGCTGATACAACTTCTCCTTCATCGTTCGATGTTTCAATAGTATCCAATGTAAAACCATCTTCCTCTTCAGTTTCATCAGTAGTCGAGGTGTTATTTATATCACTGCCTTTGTCTTCTATGTATGTTTCACCGCTTGTACTTGATGGAGCTGTAGATGTATCATTACTAGCTGATTTGTCATTATCTGTAGCAGGCTCCTCCACTGAAATAGACGATGTCTGAAACACAGTATCACCCCAACTACCAGACGGAAACCAATTAATTGGACTTGATATGAATGATGGGCGTTTTGTTGGGGGCGAGGAGTATGGCTCGTTCATCTCTAGTGACGATGGACTGTATGTAGGATAGGAATCTTCTAGTGATACCGTTGGATCTTCGGACGGTTTGGTTGTTGGCGAAATAGATGGCTCGTCGTATCCCTCGACAACAAACTGATACATGTCTTTAGTTCCATAATCTCCTCCACTTTTCAACAATGTGCCATCTGTATCGGGATCACCAAGGTACAACCTGTAGCCTCCATCACCCCAATCACAACATATTCCATCATTGCCACTATCCCATAGTCTCAATGAGTATTGTTGATCGCCTTTCTCTGGTGGATAAATGGGTATTTGAATCTTTGCCGTGGCAACATCTGAACTAAATGTTTGAAACCATGCCAATGCAAAGATCATATCAGCATTATCATTCTTGACTTCATAGGCTACCTCATGAGCAAAGTAATCAAAAGTTAAATCTAGTACTAAGAACTGTGCAGGTGAAGTGCCAACGTAGAAGCCGTGACTAACAGCTGTGCCCGAGACCTGAGAAAACCCCGGCTCTTTCACTAATGCCGTTGAATCATCTGATGTAATCATATCTTCATATACGGTAAGTGTACCCGAGAAGCCATTACCATTAGAATCATATATTGTCATGTTGTAATATGTTTCTGTATCGACTATTACTTCATATGTCTTGACTTTATTAGCTTGAGAGGAGGCATAACTACCAATGGGTATTGATTTAATGACTGTTTCGGATCCATCGACATCATTCCTATCCGTTGATAATGTTGACAAACTCCAACCCGTTTCAGATGGAAAGGCATCTAATGTTAAGACGATAAACAATCGTTGTTTACCACTAGGCAAGGGTGAACGCGTCGGTGCTTGTGTTGGCGGAGGTGTAGGTGATATTGGCTTCCTCGTTGGCCGAGGTGATGGTCTACGCGTTGAAGGCCTAGGAGTCGGTATAGGCATTGGATTCGTTATCTTTTGATTGCAATTGTACCAAGAGGGTGGATTAGCGCTGTGTTCACAAATATGTGATCTTATCCAATCATATTGTGCTGGAAGAGATGCGTCACGAGTTACGAAGACGAGGAGAGGTAAACATAGCATATGTTAGTACATGTGGGGGTTGCAAGGGCAAGCAAATGAATGCAATGGAGGGACAAATGAAGTAGCCAAATCACCAAGACTTAACATTGAACACACATATGACATGATAAAACAGACAAACGCGGACTTTCCTGAGACACGAGAGTAGACTGTGAAAAGAGGCATGAAAAGAGTATAAGGTGTGAGCCTAATATGAACGTATACAACTATAGACACCTAAACAGGATTAGCCTAAAAGACTTACCTCCGGGAAAGTTGTCATCCGCACAGCCCAATCCTTAAGAAGAGAAAAGAGTGAAATGTAAGTACAATTGAGGAACAACAAACCAGACAAACAGGATGATAGTGCTTCATTTGACTTACCCCAGCTAACAATACCAACTAATACATCATCTTTCCCACTTTTATCCGTGCCACGTTGTATCAATGGTCCGCCGGAATCACCCTGTGATGGATTAAAGGAGGTGAGATGATGAGGCTGAGAGTGGGAAAAGAAGGGACATATCATGTGCACAAAATCACTCCGTTATGTGTTGGCCATTTAACCTCGGCCCCGTACCAAGACGATAACTAATAAACTAAACCTATTCCTCATAACAAATAGACAAAGGATAAACGTACCTGACAAGCATCACTCCCTTCACTATAAGCACAAATCATATTCTCCGTAATACCACCCTTCAAACTAGTCATAACAGGTCCCCATTCACTCTCCACTACACCACTACTACTTTCACATTCTATATTACTTTGTGAATAAACTACAGTTTCCATTAATATATTACTACTTGTTGAGATACTGTCGCGTATATCTGTATCACCATATCCAATTACTGTTAATGGTTTATTATTTTGTGGAATTGAAGAGTTTGGATTCACTTTTAAGTAGGTTGATATATCTTGTACTGCTCGATTTAAGAATATTAGATTAAAGTCATTATTGACTGTGTCGGGATTGTACTGTGGATGACGTATCTCTTTTTTTACACGGATACTCTCCCCGCCACCATTGTATCGTTTATTATTTTGTAAATTATGTCGATTTATGACGGCGTTGTAGGTAATGCCACCGAGGGATAAGGCGCCGTTACAGTGTCCTGCGGTTATGACTACGTCTGATGCTATTAGGGCACCGCCACAGAAATGTTCGGAGCTGTATTGTAAAGAGGCTGTGTAGGGATAGCGTGTTGGTGATGTTTCGATTCCGTTGATTATACGGAGATTAGATTTTGTTGGTTGGAAATTATTATTGTCTATTCTTTTTTTGTTTGGTGCGGAGACGTCTATATTAGATTGAGCTGTTGTATTATTGATGCTGTTTAATTGTGATTGTATGAATGATGGAAGTATAGTTACTTCTAAATCTTCAAGCTGTCTATGATTGTTGATATCTGACGTCTCTATATTATTATTTGGTTTGTTGTTTCTCATGGAGAGCAATCTATTATGATGCTGCCCAGAGACTGGTGATATGAGTAGAGTAGCTATTGCCAGATACATCATTATTATTGAAAGGCGAGCTCTATTGTTGATTTGTCTCCTTTGTGTATATTGTCTATTGTCTACATCAACGCCGCCGCAGACAAGCGGTCGTATTGACTGCTTCTTCAATTTGCTCATATCTTGTGAGCTTTTTTTTATTAAGTGACCCTTAATAGCTTTTGTAAAGCATGGGGTCAATTCGACACAGAGCTATCCAATACAAGTAGACGGTAGTTGAGGAGAAGGTAATATCACTGCTCGATCTTATTTGTATATTGATCTCAAGATATAAAGTATGGGGAGACCCGTACGACCAACTTTTTCTATCAAGCTCTAAAATCTCTATATCGATCACGCCCTATGAAACGCTCGATCTTACACACTGCTAATATACGATGCATAACAGCATGCCGCCTCTTACTTCTAACACCCTCAATGCTTTCTAGGGGCCATTGTAGTGGTGGCTGCCTGCCTTAGGGGCAATTCTATTCGAGGTGGTGGCATCATGTTTTTAATATCTCAGGATACCTTACTATCGTTCGAGGTCGGCGGTATTATTTTCAATTCAACTAATTGGGATCTAAAAGACTCCCAATGTATTATGACCCTCAAGTTGTCGCGAGTGTTGAGGATGATTGAGATGATAGGATAGGATATATTTAGGCGTAGTAAGCCATCAATTAGTATCAATAACGTTTTTATACTGCTAGTAATATCGTCGCTTCAACGTTCTTTTGAGACGTCAGGTATATTGGGGCAAAATTAGATTTGCAAAAAGTACAAACAAACTGTGCATCAGAGAAGGCATATAATAATAATATCTTGTCATTACCTTGTCATCACTTGCTTGGGTATACTATTTGAATATTCATTTGCAATAGATATCATAACAAGAGATGGTTCAACCTACTAAGAAACAAAAAGTTGAAGGCAGTATAATATGTAAAGAAGAAGTACTATTCAATAGTGATACATTATCCAAAGTTATATCATATCTACCTTCAGTTGATGTATTAAACTTGGCACTAACATGTAAGCGGTTTGGAGTATCTAGTAATGATGACGATTCTATTATTAAAGAGAGTGCACGTATTGCAGTACAGGATATTGCAACAGAGGAACAACTAGCAGCATTACCACATTACGACGGTGAAAGTTCATTGGCGGATTATCATTATCTTCAGTTATTACGAGCACCACTTACGTTTGACCAGCTTGTTCATGATACTGAGTATGTCAATAAAGACGACAAGACATGTGTTAAGCTTAGTGATTCCAGTGATGATGAGTATTATGATTGGTTGAGCACTAACAGAAGGAGCGATTGGGGTACTGCATTTAGCAACAATATACTAAGGGCAGGAAAACATTATGTAACATTTGAAGCATGTAGCTTGCCAGATAGTCAGGTCCGTGTATCTGTATTGGCAGGGGTGATGAGACCAGGTCAGGCAAATGAAGACACATATTTAAATCCTCTTTGTGATGATTTCTACCAAAATTTCTCTCGATACATGGGTCACGGGGAATGTAACAACGACAACAATAACAAAGTTCAGTGCTGTATGTACTATACAAATAATGGACAGTGTTGCATTAGTGATTGGGATGGTCCAAGACTAAGAAGAAGAAGCAAGGGGTTCAGCAGAAGTGACTGGGATGGAATGGAAATTATGGATTCTAATGGCACCATAGGGATGCTACTTGATTTAGATGAGGGCACATTATGTGTGTATAAGAATGGACGGAAAAAGGGATTAACTGGTCATTATTGTTGGGTGGTATCGATGAATACAGGAACTCGGGTTACGATCAAACGGGGAGCGATACCACCAAGCTGAAATGTAAGGTAGAAGATAAACATATTGGACACAACGGTACTACTTTATCTTTACTCTCCTCTATCCCTCTTCTTCCCAGAGCTGTTACTACCTCCTAATACCGCTACGGGTTTCTGTTCTGTACTAGATTGAATAGCAGACAACTGTTCTTTCATTTGTATTCCTCTAACTTTCAAGCTTGACATTCGAGCATTAAGAGCGGCAATTTGAGCAGCAATGTCGGCAATCTGAGATGTATTCTTTTCCATTCCAACTTGTAACAAGGCCCTTCTATCCAATAGAGACATTAGATCCGGTGATGTTGCAACAAGAAGGCGGTAAAACTCATCATGATTACGCCGATTGTTACCAGCAAGTGCCAAGGCATTAGGGAGTAGGAAAGCAGGATCGATATCTATGAATGGATGACCAACACATTCACCAAAGCCTTGTTGAAGAGAGAGTTGCATCCTTTTCATCTCGTCCAAGGTATAGACAACCTTGATCTTTGCCACTGCATGTTTCACCATCTTATAATTCATTTTCAAGGTGCATTCAATCATACTTTCTATTCCTCCTGCTATTCTGCCATCTTTTGGATAAGAAACCGATGTAAGTGTATGGTTGGAACTTATGATATTGTCCAGTGATGAGACGTCCAGCAGGAGTTTTAACAACGCCCTTTTACCATCCGGTCCAAATTGTTGTCTTCCCGCCAATGAAAGTTCTGTCAATTTGGTATTGGATTTGAGTGATTGGGTGAGTTGTTCTACCTCGGTATCGTTCAAACATGTGGAAGTGAGATGAAGGACTGATAAGTTTGAATCATCTCTTTCCAATAGCCTTGTTAATGGTAGAATACCCCCACCCTCGATATCTGCACCCAAGTTATTGTACCCCAAATTCAATGTCTCTAAACTTGAGTAGTTTTGTAACGAGGGGATGGATGTTATTCGATTGTGTTTCAAATTTAGGTATTTCAATGATGGAATGGTATATGATTCAAACACCGATATACTTTCAATAGAACATTTGTTCAATTTGAGCTCCTCGATGGTTGATCTCCTTTGTAACGCATCTAATAATACTTCCAAACTTTGGGCATTCATTGGAACGCATTCCAAATCTAATTTGTTGATACTTGACGAATCTCTAAGGAATGGTATCATAGATTGAATACCTCCAATCCGTACCGAATGACATAATGATAAATCAACATCCCTAATTGAATTGCTTGATACCAATCCTCTAAATAGTGAAGTCATTCTAGCATCATTGAGGCAAGAAGATAAATCTAAACTTGTCAAATGGTCATTTTCCGATATATATCGTCCAAGTAATTCACAGGTAGTATCATCCATCTCCTCGGCACTTGCCGGTGATAATGAAAAGTCATCTATACTTTCATCATTATTCTTAATTAGTTGTATATCATCATAGTCATGATGATGTCGAAAGGGATCGTTCTTATCACGCTCTCTTCTTGGTGTTATCCTGTTATATTCGCCATGTCTATGACCAACATTACTACTCACGGATGAAGAATCAGAGCTATTTGCAGAACTTTCACTACTACTGCTGCTGCTGCTGCTACTACTACTGTCTGATGACATAAAATCGTTGAATTCATGATACCCAGCATGGGCTGCCGCTCCTACATGAAAAAAGAAATCCATATGGGCGTTGAAAGTTCTTGCTGCTACACCAGACAATCACAAATCGTATCTCAAGAGCGGGAATAACTTGTAACTCAGCTCTTCTTTGTTGCGAGGTATGATGTATGCCTATTGCAATACCTATCTGAAGGCTTATCTGTTACTGTTGAGGATTGACGAGTAGGATACCATATGACCATATGTATAAAAAGAACGAGTAGTATCCCGTGTTGTCTTTTACTTTTCTCTCCTCCTCAGCTCTTTCTTTGCCTGCCTCTATCAAATCTATCTGAGCAGCACAAGTTATACAACAAACTATCTCAAGAAAGGACGTGCAAGAAGAGCAGCAACACCACCAGCACGTGATTCTACAATACAAGCTTCTTAGAAGCTAGAGCTGTAGGGGGAAAAATCTGAAAAAAGATAAGTGCTTTTTTATTCAATTAGCGATGAAACGGCTGGTATCCTAGCACCTACATGCATATACATATACTTTATTACTTGGCTAGGCCGGCTATCTATCGCCGCCGATATGGTATGTATCACAGTATTCTGGAGATTAGCGCGAACCATTCAGCATCCCTGGCCGCAGGCCAGAGGGATGCTGAATGAGAGCGGAATTTCATGGCGTCACTTGACCAGCACTAATTGGATAATTGATTACGATAGCACTGCAATAAATATTAGACCTGATCTATACTAAACTCAAGGAGTTACTGTTACACATGGAGTAACATAAGAAGCTTGTTAGCTGCGGCGTGATGTAGACTCTAGACAATAAAATGAGGATTTTATTCGAGTATCAGTTATCATATCGTCTCATTCATTATGGAGAACTCTAACAAAATATTGCCATTTGCAATAGCGTCTTAGTTATAGATCCTCCAACGTTTTTCTGCATTATTTCTTTTAATACACCTCAAGCAACTAAGCAACACTAACTGTAGGTACCATAAATAATACTCAACCATGACAACAACAAATAAAGAACAGCATATCTGTCCCTACGCCGCTGCACTATCGGATGATGAAGATGCCAGTTTCTTAAACTCATCGAACTCTTCTACATCATTACAACACACCACATCATCAGACGGTATACCCTCTCAACAACATACCACATCACCAACCTCTCTTCATTCAAGTATACTAAATGAGGCTAAATTAAAATGTCCAGCATTTACTAATTCCAAATGTCCATTCCGTGAGGTTGGAAGTAATCCAGAAGCAATGATGGAGATTATGAAGACTGTTCCTCCGTCACATTTTCCAAACAGTGGTAATTCTAAGAACAATGACATTAGAAGTGAGGAAGGGGCCGGTAGTTTAGAGGGAACTACGCCATTTCAATTGGCAATGGAACACGTACATAATGTATCATCTTTACTAGATGCCGCGGCTGCTACTAATTCTTCTCTTAACTCTGACAATAATGTTACTGTGTCACCAGAGAAGCGAGATGGTTTTATAATCAAGGGTGGATGTCCCTTCAAATCATACCATCAACAAAGTAATTCTAAAAGTTCAAGTAGTAAGAAACATTTAGCAAAAGCAATGGAAGATTTTTCAATATCAGCTATTATGGGACGAATGGCATCTGTTCATAATCTTGACGAGTTCAATGGATTAAGGGATAGTGATAAGATGGAAGAGGGTGATGCTGAAGAATTGTTAAGATTGTTAAGTTTCTCTCCTGAGAAGAAGATTAAGGAGGCTGATACGGAAGAGGTTACACCGCAAGTTGGGGATAGCACTGTTCAGCAAGGGCAGACGGACCCATCCACCGAAGCTGAGAATGATACACCGCCACCATCCCAACAACAAGAACAACAAGAAGAACCACGAACCTCACTATTATCACAAGCACTAAAAACCGGTACAGCAGAATCACACACCGCCGCGGAGAATGTACACTTTGTTAATAATTTCATACAAGGTAAAATTGACCGTGAGTTATACATCGAATTAGTTACAGGATTATATCATACATATGTCACACTCGAATCATTACTAGATGAATATGCACCAAAATATTTTCCAAGTTTATACTTTCCTACAGAATTAAGTAGAAGGGTAACGTTAGAAGAAGATATGGAATATTGGCATGGATTAAATTGGAAGAATAAAGTTGAATGTAACACACCTACGCCTGCTGTACAGGATTATATTGATAGAATGGTAGAAGTTGGAAAGTTAGATCCATTATTGTTGTTAAGTCATGCGTATACACGATATCTTGGTGATTTATCAGGTGGTAAGGTATTATCCCGTATAGCACGTCGGGCATTGAATTTAGGGAAAGGATATGATGGATTACAATTTTATAACTTTGACTATATCAAATCAGCAAAGTTATTTAAAGATAAGTATCGAGATGCATTGGATGAATTAGTATTAACATCGAGTGAAATTGGTAAATTGGTTGCCGAGGCGAATGTAGCATTCGCGTTAAATATGAGAGTATTTGAAGAGTTGGATGTCAAGGGTGGTGTGGAGGGGGCACGTGTACGTAATGTTAGAGAGGCATTGAGTTATTATGATATTGAAATGGAACAACAGAAGTTGGGTAGGAGTGGTAGTCAGGGTACGTTGGTTGATTTAGATGACGATGGGGAAGAGGAGAAGTGTCCGTTTGGATTCAAGTCGGGACCTAATCCACACAAGAAGAATGTCAAGACCAAGAAAGATATACCGCCCTCGACCCCAAGCTTATCCTTAAGTCTGAAGCAAGAACATGCTGAGAAGGGAGGCAGATGCCCCTGGCCATTTGTTTTCTTTCATGATCCAGTAATGGGTATGAAGGATTGGCAGACTTGGTTTGTTATTGGTTTAATACTGTGCTGGTGCTGGTCTTCCTTTAATGTATAGATGCACCTTAACATGTGTAGATACCGAATGTAAATACTGATATAGACGAGTGTATGGCATAGGGTAGGATAAGACACGAGTAGAGATCTTCTTAACTGCCACTTTCTACAGACTTTACAACACATTATCTACTATCTACTAGACCAAGTGTTTATTGGGCAGCCTCTTGCTTCAATTTGAGTACACGTGCTTCGGTTTCCATGAGCTCTTTCTCATCAACTTCGGCACAGAGGAGAGGTGTGTGTGTCAAACCAAATGTACCCCCAAGGACACTCCAAGATACGTCAACATTAGTACCAGCTTCATCCATGGCAATACTTTGTAATTCCGAAAATAAGCTGTCCCCCGGGTGTAAGTTTGCCATCCAACGCCACCCCACCGCCTCAGCAGATAAAATAACTGCGGCACACTTAGGCGAGATGTAGATGTACTCTTCTCCTTTATTTTCGTCTTCCTTTTGATTTGCATAAAAAGTAAATCGAGATTCCACTTTAAGACAAAGGCCAAGGAGTATGGCAAGGATAATAGGGACATGAGATTTGCCGATAATCTTCATTCTTATACAATGTGGAGAATGCAATATAACAGGGTTCCGATAAAGATGAGTCTTCAGTGCTTGAGTGATGAAGCATGACTAAAAGAGGACTGAAAAATTTAGTCTTGAAAATAGTCTTACCTTATTAGTTATCAGTTTCCATCATACACTACTCTCTTCTAACCCTAAACAAGTTTCAAATCCTTGATTAATGCCATCCATTGATCATCCATATCACTTGTCTGTGGTAATGCTTTGTAACTAGCAGGTAAGGCAGTTTCTCCGTCCTTCTTACCGCACTCGTCATGACCCTTTAATACAGGATCTTTAGAAGTCCCAGGATTATAGCAGCCATGTTCTGCAAACAAGTGTTGATGCTCGGGTAATGATGCCACGAGAGGATTTATAAATACTTGTAAACTTGTCCATAGATGCTGTGCCACTGCATAATGTGTCCGATTCTTTGTTTTCATATCCTCTATCAAATCTAATCTATCCGAATCCTTCTTAGCCTGGCCTCTCATTTCTTTTGTTAAGTAATCATTATATATAAATCCAGATGATTCCATCTTTACTCTCCACCAATCATCATTATGTACCTCAACCTATAATACCGATGTATGATAGAAGAATATAGGTATCATATGATCAAAGTGAGCATATCATATGAGCAACAATTGCACATGAAACACAATACATATCATATGCACAATCGAACTCACATGATGCCAACCACCCCAATTTGAATGTGTAACAAATATCAACGCGGCCTTACGGAAGGCTGTATGATAATTCATCTGGAAATTGCGACCGACATGTTCTGTAAACTCAACCGACCATGCAACATCTACTGTTTGTTTCGGCCACCAAGGTCCTAAACTAAAGTCGTGCTCAATCAGATCATACTTTGTATTATTCGGTATATGTTCAATCGTTGGCAGTAATGATTGTGTCACTGCATCATGAGATCCTTCAGCACAAACTACATAATCTAATCCATGTGTTACAAACCACGAGGTACTTATACCACGTCCACATCCTAAATCTAATAAACTTCGTATACCTAAATAACTAATCATATAACTCCACAGTGTTGGACTAACGCCTGATGGATCGAAACTTGTAAAGCCACCTAAATGTGCTTTATCTCCTTTACCACCATAGAAACTACGTTTAATACTCTGTTCTTCTTCTTCAGTTGTTGGTATGGATGGATGAGCTATTGCAATGCTTTGCGGTATTTTCCAACCGAATGGGGATGTATCTGCTGATGCTGTACTTGTAGGGGGGCTGTTACTAACGATAGAAGGTGTAATAATACCGTCCAATGACGAAGAGGTGAAGAATTGCTGCACAGATAATAATATGACCGAGTTCAATACTATTATTAATATTGTCGTTGATAGACCGAATGACGATGATGAGCGTCCTGTTCCTCCGGAGAGTGTTCTATTGTTTGCCATGCTTAATGATAATGGATGCAATATATTTTCATTTAGATAGGCTCCTTCTTACTTTCTTTTCAGTTTTCAAATTAGAAAACTAAGTTTGGGAAGAAGACTTTGTGAACAGTGAACTTTATCAACTCTCAACCCGCATTAGGCAGGTAGTATGTTCAGGAAGCAGCAAAGAGATATAGAGTGGAAGGAGTATAGTATACTCAAAGAGAAAGAGACTTTCCGTAACTCTTTCAAATAGTAATAGTCTCAAGCCTATAGAATTGATATAGAGAACGAGCAAGGATTTTATATAAATAAAGTACACATCTTGTGCACTTTTTTGATAAGGTACACTCAACACTCAACACGCTAAAAGGGGCAGAGTGGCCTTGTCCTCGTCTTGCAGCATCTTTATGGTATAGAATAACAATATTTACCGATCAACTGGCTTAAAGTAAAGTGCCGTATCTATAATTACATTGATAAAATATGAGCACACCCAACAAAAATTGCGATGACACATCAAATAATGATGGTGTGTGTGAGATTAATTATATGTTACAAAATATGAACGATGTAGAAGAGACTGTATCAGTATGTGCCAGTTGTGGCAAGGAGGGTAGAGACGTTACGAATACATGTAACAAATGTAAACAAGTAAAGTATTGCAATGCAGCATGCAAGAAGAAACATCGACATAAACATAAGAAAGAGTGCGAAGAAAGCCTCAGGCTCGCTGCTGAGTTACTCATACATGACAAAGAACTATTCAAACAACCTCCACCAGCAGAAGATTGTCCAATCTGTTTTCTACGAATGCCAACACTACATACTGGAAGGATTTACATGGCATGTTGTGGAAAGGTTATTTGCTGTGGATGTATTCATGCACCGCTGTTTGATGACGAAGGCAATGAAGTTGATAATCAAAAGTGTCCGTTCTGTAGAACTCCGGACCCAACTTCAGACGAGGAGAGAGTAAGAAGGATCGAGAAAAGAGTGGAAGCAGGTGATACATATGCAACCTACGATCTTGGATGTTACTATTCTGATGGGACATATGGACTGGTACAAGATAATAAGAAGGCATTAGAATACTGGCATCGGGCGAGTGAGCTTGGTTATACCAATGCTTATGCTAATATTGGCTATGCTTATGATATTGGAGAGGGTGTGGAAGTTGACAATAAGAAGGCTAATCACTACTATGAGCTGGCAGCTATGGGAGGAGATGCAACAGCAAGGCACAATCTTGGCATTAACGAGGGGGAAGCAGGCAATGTGGAGAGAGCATTGAGGCATCATATGATTGCCGTAAGGGCTGGGGAAAATGATTCTCTAAAGGAAATTAAAGAATTATACACAAAAAATGGACATGTAACAAAAGATGATTACATGAAAGCATTACAATTATATCAAGCATACTTGGCGGAGATTAAAAGTGATCAGAGGGATGAAGCCTCTACGACCGATGATAATTATCGGTACTATTAGTGGATGGATTCATAAGACAAGTAAAGACACGAAAAGGCACTTGTGTTTGGAGATCTTTCGGTTATTATTCGATTAGTTAGTAATATGGCAACAACATATCAATAAGCATAAAATACAATTGGTAGATAATAGAAGGAATGTGTCTCTTTCAAGGTCCCCACAAGCGCTCTTCACTGAATAACAGACTTCTAGGCAAATTCGAGCCTCCTAGGCCTGCAACACCGTCCTTATTTTGAATCATTCCACTAATAAACTCCCCGTTTAATTCACCCTGTGAATGTTTATATGTGCCACTGCCAGATATAGTTCCATACTTCATTTCACCTTGGTATGAAGCCCCGCCTTTGAACTGGATACTAATATCACCATGAGGTAAACTTAGGCGATATGGATTTGGACCTAGTGGAGATGCATCTACCTCCTCTTCTTCGGTACTACATTGTACGTCGCCCTTGGATGTCGGAGGTAAAGTAAAGTCTCCACTAATGACGGTGCCATCTGAATACTTCATCCTTCCTTTGCAAGGCTGCCCATTGGATTGGAAAGTACCTGAAAAGACACCAACATCAGTATGTAGTGTTCCCTCGCGATATTCGCCCTCATTGAAATGACCGTGAAACAACGTGTGATGACCCCTGCTTTGTTCCTCTGTATCATTTGTACTCCCAGTAGAAAACGGATTGTTCTCTTCATAGTGTTCGTATACACCAGAGCCGTCTATTAAGTGGTGACGAATAGAAGAGAGAATGAGGTTGGCATTTGATAGTACAACGACAGATTGACACAAGATATGTATAGAACCACTCACCTGGCAGTACGACGATTGAGACGCTGCTAGTATCAACAAAATGCTGGGCTTGTTTTGATGCCATAATGTCAGCCAATACTAAAGCCGTATCATTTGATGTACTATTGTTACCTAAATCACCACTACCAGTTGCATACATTGGAAGACTCCAAACCTTCTGCTTTGTAATGAGGTCTGTATAATACTCCTTCTTCTTGCCGTGTAACTTGACTGAGAATGACATCTTGTTGCTATTGTTTGATGCGACATCATTTCGTTTCTTAATGCTCAACTCCATTTCCATACGCCGTAGATGTTTTAAACGTAACTCATTCAAAGCTTGTTCCGCCGCTGCCAAGTTGTTCTTCGTCTGTTCTTGTTCATCTAGTAATGACGTCCTCTTATTCTCCCTCGCTAATTGTAATGCCTCTCCTGTAATTGCTCTGCCGGTTTTGTCATTATACATAGGAGCTCTATGTACATTTGCCAACGTCTTCTCCAACTGTTGAAGTGTTTCATTCAATCCTTGAATCTTGTCATTTGCAATCATGATCTTTTCAACACTCGACGTGGCACACTCAACTAACCACCGGTGTACGTCAACCGGCTGAACATCAAACAATTCGGAACTACTTTGCTTCGGCACATTTGTAATGAGGAATAACATATCCCCATTGTAATATGAATCTCCAGAATCTCCAGAACGGGCTAACACTCCTCCTTGTTTAATACCACCAGCTAGTTGAGTAACGACATCATAAACAACCGGCGTAGATCTACACTGAACTCTCAAATCATTGGATGGTAGAATAACATCCTTACTTCTACTATCAATGAGATGAGTGACATGCAACTTTGGTAATGTGTCATTTCTGCCTCTGTTCACAGTCTCGGTTAGAAAACCCAAAGTTAATCTATAGCGTGGAATGTTCCAAGTTGTTGGTTTAGATGATGCATTGTTATCATTTGTATTATCCAATGCAAGTGATGACGATGGAGGTACCAATCGAAGACTAATCAATTCATTACTGTATGCCTTTTGTTGTTCTTTTTGCCTTGCCTGGTTCTTGGGACTACTAATGCCTGATGTTTGAAATCGTTTCGATTCGATGAGATGAATAAAGTCTGGGTTTGATGATGTCATTCTTTAGTTGATTTGATTGCAAGCTTGATTTGTTGTTATATATCGGTCTAATATAATACAACTTGTGATGTTTGTATGATTTGGTTACAGCTAAACCCACTATTAACATTCACAACCGCAAGTTAATGGTCATCTCACTGCTGCCATTGTAATATCAAAAATGACATCTGTACGTACATATAGCGATAGAATCTCTTTTCCTCCTCTCTCACGATAACTTGATACTTCTACATATCCGACATAACCAAATCATGTATAATACATATAACTTCTTATGGACATTATTATTGCAATATACGTCATTTATTGTCACAAAGCATACATCAATCACTATCTCTACGACTATGGTTGGTAACTTCTTATGTAATATTCTAATATTCCAATCACTATCTCTACATAAGTATCCCATCATTATTTAAGGCCGGTTCAAGATAAATCAACCAGTGCAAATTTGGGAGTAAAAATTACAAGCTTTTTTTCTACGTGAAAATTTGCACTGGTACACATACTCTGCATACTACCAATAAAGCGGAGTCAGAAAAGACGATGCCGCCATTAACGTCGTCTCATTGGTCAGCTACACATACACAGGGAACCCTCAACACAAACTTAAAAAACAATTATCCAGGCTTCGTAGAAGGCTAGAGCTATCTTGGGCGGCTAATTTTTGGTTTGCATTTTGTTGTTGTTTTGTCTTTCACTTTATTGCAATTTCGAATTGGGGGTCTTTAGTAAATGGGAAATAAATTTTGATTGAGCGTGAGATAGAAACACTGTAATCCAAGGATGAACATAACTTAATAAGATAGAGGTATCAGATAGATGGTAAGAAGCCTGCAGCTGCCGCGTAACAATACTCAGTAACCTGATTATTGATCATTTTGTTGATTATGATTGGGAGTCTTTAATCACTAACTAGGACATATTGTTGGAAGTGGAGCTTCAGGGGTTCATATCAAAAATGGGGTGAAACGCCAGACAGACCGCTAGTGTAAAATTTAAGCTTTTGAGATTCCAACTTGGCAAGAAAGTCACGCTAGCTAGCTTGCACAAAACTTGACAATCAAATCTTCGTCTTTGCAATATCCCCTATACCTTATTCCTGCTTTGGCAGGGTGCAGTTTACCTGTTGTTGAATGTCCACTACTACTACCCCTGTGTTGTGCAACCTTAATTCTTTCTCCCAGAGTAAGTAGTGTTTGGCACAAAGTTTGCTCCTAAGTATATAATGATTGCATCCATCGTATGTGCATTTCCTAGGATATCTTCTCCCTCCATGACGAAGACAATATTCACCTTTTTCACCAGCTCCATTGCCTCTGCTCAATGCGTTACAACCTTGATCAACAACTACTACACTTCATCTTTGGAATATATTTTCGTTTTCTCTTTTTATTGGCGGTAGTATTGATAGTGGTGCATGGCTCTTTGGCGTTTTTGCCTTTTACTTTTGCAGTGTCTATCAAACCATAAATGGTATTTATTTCGTCCCTCTTATAATTTTAATGAATTACTCATATGTTTATCTTATTATAATTAGATGGCGCCCTTTGTATCATATTTTGTTACTTTTTGCAATTAACCTTGGTATCTTTGAAATTATTCTTAAGTCTTAGTATGGAGATGTAAGAAAGATTTTCAAGATACCTCATCAAAAAAAGAATCTATTTGACCGGGGAAATGGAGGAGAAAACACCCGGGCATTGCTTAATCTGTCAAGAGATCACAACGCTGCGACATGTGTTTCAATGTGTGGGCATTTCATCTGATGTGAAGGGTGCTGAAGGCAACATAAATTACAAATTGCCCCAGGTGCAGGCAGACAGAGAAAGGAATACAGTTTCAATGCCTATACAAGGAACAAACAATTTATAAGGCAATCAGTACAGGCTTTGGCTGTATAATCAAGTCCATATGTTTGCAAATTAGTCCATGTTTGCAAATTTGTGAATTTAAGTACTGTATACCCATGGTATCTTTTTGGTAGGTGTTATCTATCACTTCTTAAATATTGATTTAAAAAATTCTTTTGGTATCTATAGCACTATAATAGCAAGCCTACATCTCTGAGGTGCCACTTGATGGCCAAACATTGCCTGAAAGCCAGCAGAAATCAAAATCTGAGGCAAGAAATCTGCCCCCATGTGGCTGTAAAAGTATGACAGAGGGCCCTAGAAATATGCTGGGAGTGTTCATCACTTTGTTATGGGATGCTCATCCAACTATGGTGAGTACGTCGTTGATATGATCCAATTCCTCGATGTTTACGTCGCCTGGCAGAAGGAGGAGGCCGCCACCAAGTGCGCCACCTACCAACAGACATGTTACAGTCAGTGCTATGACAGTACTGCTGCCAACTGTTGGTCCAAGTGTTACAGTGGTCATGGAGTTGATGCAAGTCTGTGCCAGAATGGTAACAATGGGCCACGAG
>Ga0075437_13910_pt1 | contig 18734 bp, 16 predicted proteins | sample MintriMetagenome_FD_74266 | JGI IMG/M metagenome (GOLD analysis project Ga0075437, IMG submission 74266) | Marine eukaryotic communities from Monterey Bay, USA to study complex ecological interactions - Minidiscus trioculatus and... | ecosystem: Environmental > Aquatic > Marine > Unclassified...
TCATCGGGTGATGTCGAAACCCTCAACGGAAAGTCTGTTTCAATTGATGTATCAGGAGTCAAGGTCAAGGTCAATGATGCTACTGTTACTCAAGCTGATATCATTGCAAAGAATGGTATCATCCATGTGATTGATTCCGTTCTTCTCCCTCCCATGGACATGGCTATGTCATCAGAATCAGATGAGGAATGTGATTTGGGTACGATTGTTGATGTAGCCGTGGGCAATGGATCGTTTGAAACTCTCGTCGCTGCCGTAACTGCCACTGATCTGGTTGGCACCCTTTCTGGCGACGGACCCTTTACTGTGTTTGGTAAGTGCTACTCATATGATTGATAGATGCCGTATTTTGATCATATCATGTGTCACTCATGTACTATATTCTCTCTCGATCCTCATATACACACAGCCCCCACTGATGATGCCTTTGCTGCACTTCCCGAGGGAACCGTCGAGGGACTATTAGAAGACATTCCTGCATCCCTGACAAGCATCCTCACTTACCATGTCGTTGCTGGTAAGGTTGAAAGTGGTGACCTAACCAACGGTCCCGTGCCAACTATTAATGGAGCTGATGTTGAGATTAATCTTGACGATGGTGTGAAAGTCAATGAATCCAATGTAATCATCGCTGACGTCCAAGCTTGTAATGGTGTCATCCATGTGATTGATTCTGTTCTTTTGCCACCCGAGGACGATGGTGATTTGTTTGAAAAGGATGCTGCTTCTACTCTTGATGAGGAAGCGTCATCAGCAGCTATCCGATCATTCACATCAGCTCTTGCTATTATTGTTATTGGATTCGTGAGCATCTACTAACATGTGACTTTGTTCCAGAGCTTTGAGATCATCTCCATAATATTTCTTCATGCACAATATATGGTATTTAGATTATCTCTGAATATAAGCTAATTCGTTTTTGATATACACAGATATAAATCACGACTTCTCTCTCATGAGGTCAATATGTTTATGTTTATGTTACACTTCTCACTTAACCATTTCAAACGACTTATTATCCTCCCCTCATTATCTTGCTTAGTCAGTAACATTTGAGTATGTATGGAATGCAAATAGTAAGAGTAGTCGTCTGGTAGTCGTTAGTCGCATTTTTTATCAACATGTGCCCACCTTATATCGTACCATACCTACTAAGGTATCCTTGTAATGCTCATTTTTCTGTGGTGACATAGGTTGATCTAACCATCTAAGATTATATATATATACTAAAAGGAATGCAGTGACTGCATGTATTAGATACAATGATCTTTATTATTAGGTACCATCATTACTCAAATATGAGGCGCTGTATGCGCGAGTGCTCATCACAATATCAAAGACAAATACTATTTCTCATGATAATTTATTCATTGGTCTCAGTAGTATCAGTTTCCTCGTTTGTATTTGAAAGAAGTCCAAGTAGGATAAAGCGATATCATAGAATTGTATTGCAATTGGATATAAATGATAGTATAGAAGAGCTGCAATCACTACATAAAGAGCGAAGACTGGTGAATCGCCCATCAGTTAAAGAGGAAGGAACATCATCTCCTCCTACAAGTAAAGGTACATCATCTCGTAAAGCAGTAGTATCAACAACAAAGGAAAAGAAATCAATACCCAATACAAAGAAGCAACAACCAAAACCAACTATTAGATCCATTGTACAAATGCCAGTGGGAAAGTTAACAACCACAAATCTAAATAGTCTATGTAATTCAATCCGTCATCATAGAAAGGGATCATCATTCAACAATTTAAGAGTACTAGAAAGAATACTATTGGAGCTTGATCATCCACAGAATTCGATTGATAACAAGGTTTATCTGAAGAAGATACATGTATTCTCACTGCTAACTGCTCTGTCTAAAGATGTAAAAGCTTTAAAACAGAAGGAAAGAAGAAAGTACAATAACCGGGATAAGCCGAGTAAGATTGGTCAGAGTGATGTACAACGCTTGGTCAATGTGGTTTCTCTACTGAGTAAACTCAGACATTGTGACAATATTGACCATCAATGCTATTCAAAGGATGTACCATCTTTTGCAACTATGATTGCATCCGAATTATCTCGAGTTGAGTCATCAGCTGTTAATGCTGCACTACTCTTCTTGAACATGGTCGATAAGGAAGAAGGATCATCAGATTATTGGGACCCTAGACTTATTGGAGCAGTGCTAGATGCCCTGGCTCGAGTGGGAAGAGCAGAAGATGCACAAAACTTGTTGGAGCAAGCAATAGGGGTATGTATATCCAGCGTCAACTCCAAAGTAAATAGTACAGAAGTTGCTGATATCACTAGTACCAAACGCTTGGACATTGCATATGCTAGTCCTTGTTATGACGCTCTATTGAGGGCATATTCAAAGAAGGCAGAGTATCAGAATACAAAAACAAAGTCACAATCATCATACCGCAACATACCAATATCAGCGATATCATCTCTATCTCAAGCGAGGCATATTCTCTTAAACCATCTGCCAACACAACCAGAATTAACAATTACAAACAAGACATGCACAGCCGTTTTACAGGGATACGCAACTTTGGGCCTTGGCTCTGATGCAAACCAGTTATTGAATGAGATCGAGGCGTTGCATCTATCTCCATTATATTCAAAGCAATCATTAGATTCGCTATCTTTCACGTCAGGGACTCCATCTTCATCTTTAGATGTAATTGCATACAATACCGTTTTACATGCCTACAGTCAATCTCTACAAAGTTTTGAAGGTGTAAATAGTGCAGAGAAGTTGTTTCTGGCAATGAAAGACCAAACACTGCTGAACATATCTATAGGTGAATCTTCCGTTGCCATCCTTCCGCCTCAACCTGATTTTATAAGTTATTCCTCAATGTTGAATTGTTATTGTAAACATGATAGAGTGAAGAATGCAGAGGCACTGCTTAATGAAATGTGTATGCAAAAGATGCAACCAAATGCAGCTTGTTATCTTCCAATCATTACTAGTTTAGAGAAGGCTAGTGATAATGATGTGCCCGAGAGGCTGATGGAACTAATGGAAAGTAGTGACAAGTCACTTCCAAGACCCAATCGGGCAATATATAGCGCTGCACTGAGATGCTTGAGAAGACATGGAAGGGGAGAATTAGCAGAGATCATACTGGATCGGTATCAAAAGGCTCTCCCTAATAGTGGGCCCGATATTCATTCACATCTTATGGTAATGAAAGCTTGGGAAAGAACCAGATCAAAAGAAGATCGACTTGAAGCCGCCGAACGAGCAGAAATCTTCTTTGACGGCATGCAAAAGAAGGTAACACCGTCCCTCCTTCCCAAAGATGTCAATGCATACAACATACTGCTTAACTGTTACGCTAGAGCAGGACTTCACGAGAAAGTTGAAAAGCAAATCACAGATATGGAGGAATCATTCAATGTCAAGCCAAATAACAATTCATACAGTATGTTAATCAAAGCCTTGTCCAATTCAGATAGCAAGTATGCCGTCACATTTGCGTGGGAAGTATTATATCGTTTAGGATATCCAAGAACGGTAAAAGAAGGAGAGGTTAAAAAGGTACCTGATTTTAATGTATCAGTCGACAATCTTAACTCAATGTTAAAGTTATTTGCGAAACGAGGAATGGCATCAGATGCGGAAGCGTTGTTAAAGGACATGGATGATATGAAGATGGATGATATACTGACAGAATCACCAAATATAAGGTCTTATGAATCTGTGCTTGAGGCACTTGGGAAATGTGAAGATATTGATGCACCAGCTAGGGCGGAAGCTCTCATTACTCGTCTTGAAGTAAAAGCGGAGCTTGGCGGTGATCTTCAACCAAGTCTATTAGCCTACAATAGTCTGCTTAACATATACGGTAACGCCGGTAGTGTTGGAAAGGCAGAGAGACTATTAGAAAAATTGGATGGTGCAGATGCTTACTCCGTTGCCAGTACCATCAAAGCCATTACCAACTCTGGCAAAAGCCAATTAGGCTCAATCTCCCTTGCAAAGTCGTTAGCCGACGAGTTGAAATTTGGCAATAACGAGATTATATATGCAAATAGATTGAAGCTACTTGCTAAGTTTGGGCTTGGGAACGAAGCCGAGGAGCTGTTAGAACGGATGAAAGATCATGAACTTTCGCCATCCATCATTCATTACACATCGGCTTTAAATGCTTGGGCTAAGAGCAAAGAAGATGACTCATTATCCAGAGCGGAGTCACTATTCAAGACAATGGAATCTAAGTTTGACTTAGATTTGGTAGCATGCCACGGACTCCTACTCAACTATTCAACAAGAGGAAAGGCCAAAAAGGCTCGTCTTTTGTTGCAACAAATCCTTCACTCTTCTTTAGAGCCTACACGATCTACTTTTACGATGGTAATCGATTCGTATGCTCGATCAAAGGCCCCAAACGCTGGTCAGAAGGCAGAAGAGCTACTAAATCAAATGATTGAACTGCATGCAGCAGGAAACCGAGGTGTCGAGCCTGACAATGTGACCTATGCCAGTGTGATCAGAGCAATGAAGGGGAAGAAGAAGATAAAAGATCTCGAAAGCTTTGATAAGATATCGCTAATGCAAAGTCTACAGTTAGAGTCGTGGCCATTTGAGGAAGCTTTGATATAACATTTAGAGAAGTTGATTACTACTACTCTTGTTTCAATGAGCAGCAACTGCACCCATAGCTCTACTATTTGCTGTGCTACCTTCACCCTGTGCTTCAGTCAACTTCATGAAACGCTTCACATCTCTTGATCGAATATAACATCCATCAGGTGTACGAAGCATCGCCTCTTGAAAAGGTAAAGGCCAGTACTCAATAGATAGACAAACGACTAACTTTCCACAAGGAATTGTCCGTGGTGGTGGACGTAAAGCTTGTGAATGATTTCGGGGTGGGAATACTGGCGCTCCTGTAACAAAGGTAACTCGATAAAGGCATGGGAAATGTGGTGATGATGTTGCACTTGAGAGTTGTCCCTGATCATCTTGGTTTGTGGATGTTGCAATATCTTTGGGCTTTTCCCATGAACTCTTTCCGAGCTCTCTGTTGAAGTAATAAGTCTTTCCACTAGTGCCATCGACGTGCTGAGTCCATCCCGATGGAAGAGTGTCATCAGAGGAAGATGTTGACTTTGACTGTTGCTTGGATTGTGTTGTGGCACTAGTTGTAGATCTAACAGCGGTAGACTGATCGTCAGATTGTTGCTCTTGTGATACATCACCCTGTGTTGTAGATGCATCTGGTTGATTTGCATTGTCTGCCGACGGAGCATCACCATTTACATCTTCAGTCACATCTGCAAGAAGATCATCTCCAGTTCTCCCTTCTTCTCTTTGAGCAGCCGCCTCGTCAGCCAGTGCTGCCGCCATCTCACGGGCCTTTTGTTTCTTGATACGTGCTTCATTAGCGGCAATATCTGCTCGGCATGTGGGACAAGTCTGCTGCTGCACTAGCCATTCCCTCAAACAATGTGCATGGAAAGCATGGCCACAACCAGGAAGTTTCTTACACCCTCCTGACAAGTCCATCTGATCACGACAAATAATACAGGTATGTCCTAACCGATCAAGCTCCTCTTCATCTTTGATAGACTCAAATCGTTTATCCATATTGTGTGTTAGACGACGGTATGTGTTGAAGGCGATTAGACGCCGACGAAGTTGTTGGAAGGAGACATATACCTCACGGAAGATGTTGATTGGCATTCCATACTAAAAAAAACATGAGGATAAGTTAGTGGACTGTGGATAACATCTCAATAAACCATTCATGACATAAATACTTACATAAGTAAAGACAATGGCAAAAAAGACGACATAGAATAGAAACTTGGCAGCCTGCGCTTGAAGTTCTATTGCAAATGAAAGTGTGGCACGACGATCCCTCCACGGGTTTGCAAGGCGTTCAACCAACTTCTTTGCAAAGGTCTTTGTTTGTGTGGCTGGCGGAGTATCAGCTGCAGCGGCAGTATCAGTACCATCTTGCTGAGTGTTTGCTCCTTCTCCCTCTTGCAGTTGCTGCTCTCCATTAGCAGTTGCATCACCTTCACTGCCGCCCTCCCTTGCTACTTCATTCTCATTCGGTTCAGCCAATCCCCCAACAGGATTATGATGATGTTCTCCCTCAGCCAAATGATGGAAAACACCCATTATTCCATCAATAACATGTAAATTGTACATTCCTAATGTGCTTAATCCTGATACTAACAGAATTGCAGCCTCAAATCCAAACAGTATATCCACACTGGGACCATGAGTAGCAACACTCAAGGCACAATGTGCCACGGCAAGTATATCAAGCATTAATAATATCTCCACTAAAGAATAGTATCGAATGTGGGTCATACGTAAGTGTGGAATACGACGGTACCACGCCGTTGGTGTGGTTTGAGTTGGGGCAACAATAGCTGGGTCTTCATTAGGAGGAATATTATCATCATTATCTTCCTCTGGGTAAACAAATACCTCTTCTGTCATACGCAGATGATTTCCCCTTAGTTCTACACTCCAATGTAGACTGATTTATAGAATAAATGAGCAAGTCGTTGATTAGTCACATACCTCCCATAAAATGAATATTGTAAACAATAACACATTGCAAATCTACAAACTCACCATTTCAAGATAACCAACCCCAAGAATTCAATAGCCGTAACAACATCTAATTCACTCCTAAAAATAGTCAAGGCTAAACAAGTTTCTGTAACATCCCATCTAATATGTTCACCAATTGAATCCCTTTCATTCGGCCTCAAACCGCCATCTAAGAATATTTTAGTCATTAAAGTAAAGGTACTAACAGCCAACGCAATAATGGCATTACCCAGCAGTATATATGACAATTTACTAGACTGTAAATATACCAATGCTAAATAGAATTGTTGACGCGTGCGTAACGTATGATGGATTAGTAATACTGCCGCAATTATTGATAGTGGAGTGTATCGCAATATAGGCCGTAGTGTATTATTGAGTTTACGAATTAGATATGGTTGGTTTTGGAAATTGTTAATTGCATTTTGACGTGCTGCATTTTGTAATGCCTGACGATTACGTAATGCTACTGCTGCTGGATTGTTTAAATTTGGATGTGGTAGTACTTCCTCTCCTTCTTCTTCCTGTTGTTGTTCATTATTATTATTATTATCGCCTGGGATTAAAGCAACATTTGGATCAGCAGTGGTAGTATCTTCATCTTGCTCTTCTTGAAAGGCCATCATATGTGCCAAGGCTGCATCATCTTCTTCTTCTTCTTCCTTTTGCTGTTGGGCTGATACCACTGCATCACTTATTTTGTTCATATCATGTGAACTTTCCTCTTTGGTATCTCCTACGGAGGCCGTAAGGGGCATATTCTGCTCCTCCTCTTCGGTCTTTCCTTCTTCCATATTTGCAAGTTCAGTTTAATAAGTATATCCTCTCCTCTTTATATCAATATCCAAATACCCTAACCTCACAGTGTATAATTTTTTTTTGAAGTGTTGCTGGAAATTGGGTCGGTATCCTTATGGCAGTATATAGTAATCAAGAGCAGAAGGTAGGGTGGCCAGGTGAAGCATCTCGCAATTGCAGACACCACTCTCTCGATCTATATGAGATGCAGAAGAGCATCTCCATCGTGAGATATGCATTTCATATATTTATCTTAATTTTGATATGAACCCCTGATTTATCTTCATAGTAACAATCAAAGTGGATCGTTAGTTGGTAAGATACCTCATAGTAGTAGTGAAGGATAATTGTGCTAGTACAAAAGTGGTATCGGTTGATATGAATTAACAAGGAGTTCACATTCTAGACTCATATACATTATAATATATACGATTATAATATATTTAAGTAGCAATTGCTCAGTCATTGCGTTAACAACAAGACTTGAGGGCCTCCTGCTTAGGAGGCTAGTCCAAGTACACTTAGCACAGGGACTCTTTTTCACTATGTACATATAGAACAGCTAAGCGCTGTAAAGTAAGTCTCAAGAGGATCTCTCTCATGGTTTGGGAGACTCAGATGATGGTTCGTGATCGTTAGACCTTGCCCAACTGTTGACCTTGACTACCATCAGTGGGAGCCACCTCATTCGAATCTTGATCCTCGGGCGCTTGAACGCTTACTACATGATTGGTACGATCCAGGTCATTGTTGTCACTGCTTACACCTGCTTGTTGAAGTTGAACACTCTCAAATGGAGCTGGTCGTATATCAATGTCGGTGTCGACTTTGGACTCGCTGTTGGCCAAATCTTGAGCGGAGGGTTGCACTTTTGTACCAGTATCAACCTTGGCGAAAGGTGGAGACACAGATGGCTGCCCATTGGGAACACTTTGATCTTGAGGGTAAGCTTGAGTTTGAGGTGGCTGTATGTTACTACTTATCCCTAACCCTAACTGATCTTGAATACTACCAGGCAGACCTTGAGCATTGTAAGCTCCTGGAAATGGTCGTGGCGGTTGTGGTGGCAGCATTGATGGGTACTGGCTACCATAAGTAGCAGCCAGATGTTCGCGAGCAGTGGTGACTTGAGCTAGATTTTGAGGATGTTGATGGATGATCCTTTGGGAGGAATGAGATGGACCAGCTGAATAACTTTCGGGCTGAGAATGATAAGAGCTCCTATTCTTTGAATGATGTTCTGCATACAATTGAGCATATTGAGCAGGAGTCATCGAGAAGGACGGGTTCCGGCTTGGTAGGTGTGATAATGGTGGTGGAAGATGGTGGCTTGTTGCTTGTTGGTATTGATTGACATCGTATGGATACGAACCATCAGACCCATTCCTCATGAATGGTTGTGGCTGTGGATATGAATGATTATATGATTCGTTGTATTGAGGAGGTGGTGGAGGAGGGCGACGAGGAGCATTATCATATACAGGTAATGTCTCTTGAACCAATCTTGATGCTGCTGGTGCACCCGCAAGGCTTGGCATAGTTGATGATTCTTCTCTTGCACCTGTTGCTACCGATTCGTTATCATTAGGTAGAGGATATTGCTCAGCAATCATATAAAAGTTGGGCTCGCCTGCTGGGTGCGGAGTGAATCTACCAGATACACTCGGATCTCTTCTTATCAGACATGTAATCTCGGGTAGGCCACGTAGAAAACATTCATGATAGTCTAACACATTGTTCATGTGAAAAAAGAGAACAAAGATAGAAAATGGATAAGAAACACATCATGTGCACAAGTATATGAAATATCATGTCTATACTTACAACATCCATTATCTATTACCGATAGAGTGCATATAATATAGTAAGAAAAGTTGCAAAAAGATTGATGAGGAAATATATTCACATACACCATCATATCAACTAATAACACTACACAACTTGAATTTGAACTACAACATATCAAGTTGAACTTACCTGGACCTTGTTGATGTAAACGCTTAAACCCCCACCCATTGAGCTGCCGGGTGAAACTTTCATACTTCTTAAGGCCAAAGTCTTCGGGAATGGCAGACTTGGTTAGTAGATCCTTGTCTAGAACTTTAAATGTTCTTCCATGTGGCTAAATGTTTTATATGAAAATTGCAATAAATAATATTTATCAGAGGGGATATAAAAGATTCATTGCAACAAACACAGATTACACATTCTTACCATCCATGTGATTGCCCGTGAATGTTTTGGATCTGATACCAAATGATGTAACTTGGCTGGGAAGTTACGATCTGATTTTTTATGTTTGATCAGTTCACCTCCGAGATTGACATATTGACTATAATCTCGATACGTATGATCAACCCATCGATTCAGTGAGTTGTTATTGTTCATGGTATATCTCTTCTTTACAATATATACAAGTTATTTCGGTTGTTGTATCCCCGGCTCTAATTGTGGCAATAAACGATGATTGAGTGTATCAACGATGGACCACACTAGGTTTTACTTTTTTAGTGTTTCTTTTTGTGTGATATCATGTATTGCTTTACAATCAGACTCGAGCAATATTGTTTGTGAAATATCGGTTTTATATCCGCAATACACAATTAAATTATGTGCGATATCATCGTTGTTGTTATCAGGCAAAGCGGCACAGCAAATATGAAGCGTGCTGCCAGAGGAAAAGCATTCATCTTTGTCTTATTGAGAAGTATATTCTATCATTTGAGAATTTCTTTTTGTTTCAAACTAGTTCGATCGATAAAGTTTTAAGATGAAAGCTAGAATATCAGCTGTAACCTCTTGGGCCATTGACTCGTGTGTTAGAAGAGCTTGAAGTTTAAAAATAACAATTGGATAACCCTTTTGGTGGTACCCACTAGAAAGATGGTTGGTACCCTAGTAGAGATAGTGGAGTAGCTGCTAGGATATGTCGATTATCGCTCTACAAGAAAGACCCTTCCTCGATTAATATATGTCTGTTGTACAAACCTGAACGGCATTTCCATCTCTGTTGTTGGTACGTAAGTAACGAAAACACTTCAAAGTTACTAGGGTTTATGAGTGTAAAGTAGTTGCTAAGTAGGTTACCAATCGTACTCTCCTCGATTATCTGTCTGTAAGAACGAGTTTGCTGGACGGCAGTTACATCACGAGCATCATTTCCATCCTTGTTTTCCAAGCCCTTTTGTTGACCCAATGTAAAACATACAGCTTAATAACTGGAAACGTTTCAATGATTACTAGAGTTTTTCATTTCTTTTGTGTTGGGGGGTGTAGGATTTGGTTCTATCATCAAACAAACATATATCAAGTACATATAGTCTAGTAAATAACTCTATTACTTCGGGCTACTCTGTACAATCGAAGTACCTAATCCTTCCTTAAAACGAACAAGTTCATAGTATTTGATTAATCCAAATCAATTCTCTATTGTTGTTGTGACTGGGGTAGACTACTACGATCACTCAATTCAGTCTCCCGTTGAGGTTCTTGGGATGAAGCAGTGTCTTGTGTGAGTCTCCGCATACTATTTCTCATTGTTCCTCCTACTGATGATCCAGTATGGGAAGCATCAGTCCCTTCTGTACTGAGCTTCCGTTTCAACTTCATGCTAGTTGATGATTTTAAAGATTTCGGACGCTGTGGTAGTGCACCATATCTCTCGAGCTTCTCTTCTAATTCACTAATATAATCAACAGCAGTTTCAATTTTATGTTGCTGGACTTCATAAGTAGAAGCAACTAAACCATGACCGATTCTAACAAATCTCCAAAGCCGGAAGACAATGAGTATGCCGGGCAAGGCAGCCAATGCATCTTCTGAACTGAACTTAAATATCAATTCAAGTGTCAAGGATGAAATTACAACGATAAAGTCGACAACGTATGTAGGTTGGCAACAGAACATCTTCGGACCGATAAGATAAATCAAAGATAGTAACTCGACTGCAAATATAGAAAGGATAACAACAGTCGTCCAGAAGAGGACAGTATGTGCAATGTGTACTCCTTCGTATTTGTGTGAGTCACAGCCAGCCTTATTATCAGTCTCAACTAATGGATAGTTGCAAATCTCCTCGTAATCACCACCCCCTCCAAGAAAGCGATGGGTATCATCATGGGAATCTGATGGACAGCACGAGATTGCATCACGTACGACAAACGAGCATGCAGGGACAAATGCGTCAATGGCTGTAGAATCAAATCATTATTAGCAAATGATAGAGCAGTGATATGTCGACATATCATAGAAAACACATACCTAGCTCTCCCAATAATATAAAAACGTCTATCACAAGTAGCCCAACCAATAATCGCTGTACTAAATCTGAATTGATAAATCTCAACGCCTTCATTTGCCAAGTATTCTCTCCCCATCGTACTTTTGCCTCTTTATTATAATTGCAAGCAAATTATAGCAAATTTACAATATTGTAAGCAAATTATATAACATATGTTAGAGAAAGTTAGAAGAAGAACAATTGCAAAACAAAATGATGGGTACATTCACATTATGTGATGTCTCACCCTCTATTTCTTCCGCTGTGCTAGGTACTGCAAACGCTGTACGTGCACCATCTTCATTGTCATCATCTTGATTAAACCCTAATTCTTCTCTAATGTTTCGCTTAGGTGATTCGGCTATGAGTATCGCCTCATCTACTTGTTGTTGTACTGCAGCAGCATCTCCTGAATCATCACTTAAGTTGGTTGTTCCGGGAGAATCTTTGCTACTGATGTTGCCGTCGCCACTCATTATTTATTATATATTGGTTTGAGTTGATGTTGTATTGATTGTTTATTTGTTGCCTATGTCCTTACTTGATGGATATTATGGATCTTTTAAAAAGGGAGTTATTTTATAATATTACATTAATGGAGGCGCATCATACCATCATTACATATCACGCCAATAAGCCCTATCGTAGAGGTTAGTTGGTGTATGTATTTGCACTTTTTACCTTCTCCCGCTAAAGGGGGGTTCTGTTAGTTGTTTAATTTGACATTGTACGTATTGACCTTACCTTATGCTTTTCATATTGGTAGCACTGTAACTGTACAAGCAGAGAATAGGTACAAGTAGTGGAGTTGTAAGAAGAAGAATTGAGACCAGTGTGTGGTCTAACTCTCTATGTAACATGTAGATTATTTGTTTAGCCTCACAGATACACTCTTCCATTTACCTATTCAGACGCTTACCTATGCCGATGCAAAGAATGGAACCTTTAACTTTCTCTTAGCTGGAGCAGCTTCTTCGCTCTCTTCCTTGGCAGCATTTGCCTTGGCCGATTGTGCCTTGAGACCCTCTGGTCCATCAGCTCTTGCGATAATCTCATCAGCTACCATCAATCCACTACGAGTGGCACCCTCCATTGAATCTAAGTAGTCTTGATATGTATAACTACCTGCTAGGAAGAAGTTGGATATGGGCGTGGCCTGCTTGGGACGGAATTTATCCTGTCCAGGCTTTTCTCTGTATAGAGATTGACCGAGCTTAACAACATTACTCCATGTACACTTGAGCTTTCGACTCGAGGGGAATAAGCTATTGAGCTGTGCAATACAATCTTCTACAATCTGTTCCTCAGATCGACTGAATGCTCGTTCGTCAAAAACAGCCTGGATAAGACTGCCTTCTCCCTCCTTATAATACTCTCCGGGGGATGTGAGTGCCAAATCAGCGAAGCATGAAAACTCTGCATCAGCCGAATATAGGAGGTTATCAATCCCTCCTCCCTTACCATCTGATTGGTCACCTGAAATATCCATCATACGTGCTTCATCTTCCATTTCAGTAACCCATCCGTCAAATCGTACTTGAACGGTAGCAATTGGGACAGTATCCAAATTGTAAATATTATCAAACATGGGGAAGTTATCACGGAAGGATTGGGGTAATACCTTCTTAATACCCGGTACGTCCAATGCCATAACAACAGCATCATATTCCTTCAGTGTTTCCTTCGATCCAACCTTAATCCCGGTAACACGTGTAGGTTTACCATTCTCATCGGTATCATAAACAATTTCACGACATCCAGTAGATGTATTCACGGTAACACCTCGATCATCCAAATATTTAAGAATAGGATCATGTAATCCAGTTTGTGGACTACCCTCCAACATTCGTAATACACTTGCCTCAGTTCGAATAGCGAACAACATGAATATAGTTAACATACACCGGGCCGAGATGTTATCACAATCCACAAACCCTAATGCATATGCAATTGGATCCCACATCCTATCTAATGATCCTCTACTGCCACCCAACTGGGTAAACCATTCAGTGAATGTAATATCATCCAACTCACGGACCATATCCATACCACCATCAAAATCAATTAATGCCCTAACAATAGGCGAGGTACCCAATCGTAAAGCATTATGAAACTTATCTTCCAATCCTAATTGCTCAGTCTTTGCAAATGCCTGTAGACCACTAACAGGCGCGCCTATTGGAAAACGAAAGTCTAATGCACCTAACTTCCCACCTTCATTAACGAATGTATGCACATGTTCCTTAATACGTAATTCGGTATCAAATGATCCAGTACGTTTCATAATACCAAATAAGTTGTAGTAACAACCAAAGAAGACGTGTAATCCCATCTCAATGTGATTACCATCTTTGTCTTTCCAGGAACTTACTTTTCCACCAACAAAAGGACGTAATTCAAACATTTCTACATCATGTCCTGCATCGGCCAAGTCCATTGCAGCCACCATACCGGCCAATCCAGCACCGACTATACCAATTTTTAACTTTTCCGAGTTTTGTTTGCCTGGTCCATTCTGTGCACGAGCCATTAAATCTTGATTGAGGAATGAGTCATTACCTATTTGTTTTTTAGCTGATTCTGATTTAAAGTCTGTATCTGATGGCGGTGCTACAGTTGTTGCATATAATGATGATGAGGGAGTAGATGAGATATGAGTGTAATGTTGTGTTGTAGAAGAAGGAAGATGAAATGCTGATGTGACAGCGGATGTACATCCTAGGATGTACGCCGTAGCTCTTGATAGACGAACCATTATTATTATATATTATCTTTTGTTAGTTATTGCAATTGAGTAACCACTTATAGATGAGAAGAAGCTCTAGGTCAATGTGTCATAGCATCAAGTTGAAGGCCGTTTGAGAAAAGATACCATATCTTTTTACTCCCCTTTATTTTGCAATCACCTCCCCATCTCCCCGGTTTTTCGTTTTACTACCACCTTCTTCTTACCTCCATCAGCATGATAAAGAGTATAATTATAACCACGTTGGTGTTATTGTATAACATCACAACATGCCGGTCATTTTCCTCTCCTCCTCGTCAGACGCCGTCGCATCCAACTTCTCAGAGCTCTATAATATCTTTATCATTGACACCGATACATCTACTTCATCTTAGTAAGCCATCAACACAACTGCAATCATATCATGGATCTAAATGCAAATCAAGAAATAGTATTTCATTGCATATGTCATCATCTGATAATGAATCTATATCTGTCTCCCCCGAAGATACATCTACTACTTCATCAATAAATACAATTGATAGAATACTCTCAAAATTGACATCATTATTTCCATGTTTCGTCTTAGGTTCGGCAATTCTCGGCTCGTACATTCCTAAAACATTAAATTGGGTAAATAATGGTAGTTATATAACAATCATGTTGTCTGCGTAAGTAGTTGTCACCTAAGATTTATTTCATATGTCATTTTGTGCATATCTTATGCGCATATCTTATGCTCGTATTTTGTGCATATCTGAGCATAATATCTCATGCAAAATATCTTATGCACGTATTAATTTCAACAGAGTAATGCTTGGCACAGGTATGACATTAGAAAGATCAGACTTTACAGATATAATAACATCAAAACAACAAAGAACGTCAATACCTATTGGTGTATTATGCCAGTTTATGTTAATGCCACTTGCTGCATCTACTGTCGGTCGATCATTACTTTTACCATATCCAGATGTAGGCAAACATTTGTTTCTGGGTTTGGTATTAGTAGGATGTTCTCCGGGAGGCACTGCTAGCAACTTAGTGAGCTTAATTGCAGGGGCAGATGTTGCATTGAGTGTATTGCTTACTTCCTGCAGTACAGTATTAGCAAGTCTGATCACACCGTTACTTACAAAGTTTATCATTGGTAGTACAGTCCCTGTTAGTGGTATGGCCTTATGTGTTGCTTGTGCAAAGGTAGTATTGGCACCAGTAGCATTGGGAGTAATGCTGAATGAATATATGCCAAAGCTCTGTAAATGGGTTTCAAGATTCACTCCTTTTGCAAGTGTCGTATTAGTTTCACTTATATGTGGAGGTGTTGTATCTGCAAACTCATCAATGTGGATGGGTGGTACAGCATTATCTCTGCCGCTTCTGATTTTACTGTCTGTCCTTCTGGTATGTTGCCTTATCCATGTGACTTTTTCACTTGCTCTCGCACAAATGTACTAATACTATTCTGCTTTATTGATCAGACACATTCGCTAGGCTTTGCAGCTGGATACTTGGTGCCTAAAAAGGTGTTTGGATTCTCAGAACGCACTGCTAGAACGATATCTATAGAAACGGGAATGCAGAATAGTGCATTGGCTGTTGTCTTGGCAAGATCGATAGGGGCAGATCCTATATCATATTTACCGGGTGCTCTTAGTGCTACAGCTCATAGCTGTTTGGGTAGTGCGTTGGCAGCATATTGGAGAGTGGTAGATTCTAGAACAACAAAGAAAAGCCAAGAGTAAGTCTAAAGTCATAACGGATCTCATAGCAAAACAAACTTAGTATGAATTATATATAGTAAGCCCTAGTGTATCTAATCTGAAGCACAGCCAAAATTAGAATCAAATTCCCATATCAGTCAACCATATGTCCATCCAATGAACAAGTGATTTACCAGCCAGAGCCTCGGTTGTTGGGCTTCCAATCTTCATCCTCGTCTGGCACACGCTTCCTCTTCTTCTTCCTCAGCTTGCCAGCTCCTCGAATGAACAGCTGGGGCGTATTCCATCCCATAATGACATCATACATTCTTTGTAACGTAGGGTCCTCAACTCCTCGACCCCTTGACTTCCTCTTGGTGACACCTTTGCCATATCCCTTAAAGCCTATCTCTTGTTGAGCAATCTCAAGTAGACGAGGCATAAGTTCAAGCGGAAGGTCTTCAAATGCACGGGGGGTGAACAATTCTGTCTCCAGGGTAAACATTGCAAATACAACCTTGAGCCTGATCTTCTCCCCTTCTGAAACATCCAACATGTTGATATTTCGAATCTCCACTTCGTTGGTGATATGATTCTTCAATTTCTTGCCCATCGTCAGTGCAACCGTGTGATTAGATTCTCCAATTGCCTGGAGACTTGAAATATCCAACAAGGCGCCCCTCAATAATGCTAACCTGCCATTATCCACAGTGATATTGTTCTTTGAGAGATCAAGTGTGAGTAGTGTTGTGTTATTGCGTAAGGCATCCACAAAATGAGGCACGGAGTTGTTATTGAATGAGTTGTCACTTAGATATAAGTGCTGAAGGGTCTTGTTCTTCTTCATTGCCGGACCAAGAAACTTTGAAGCCCGTGAAGGCATGCCGATAGATGACAAGTTTAGATCAACGAGAGCTGAGGTTTTTCTAGACAATAACTTGCACAATACTTTCACACCCGGCATCTTGATCTTGTTTTGACTTTGACGAGCAGCCTTTCTATTCTCTTCCGACCAGTAAGTAATGTCTAACCACCATTTACCGCTCAAATCAATAGCTGTCAAATTCTGGGTTGCCTTTCTACTTCCTATGATAGAGGGTAGGTCGAGTTGATTTAAACCTAGACAAAGGTGGCTGAGCATTGTATTGTTCTTCAGAGCTTTACCCAATACTTTGGCATTCTCATTACCAAGATTGTTCTTGTACATACTCAATACGGTTAGAGTGTTGTTATCGGTAATAAAAGCTGACACGAGTGCTACCGCTTCCTCAGAGTTGATACTATTATCATCTAACACTAAATTTTCTAACCCCCCACAACCATCAAGCAATACAGATAATACATCTTGACTTTCTCCTAGGCTGCATTTGGATAGATTTACGAAGGAAAGTTCTTTGTGTTTTTTTATTGCCGAAGCAAGAGATTTGGCAGCCTTTAAAGTCATCGCGCTCGATGAAATGTCCAGGTTGGTTAACGACGAACTACTCTTCTTGTTCAAGAATTTACTAATAGATGTTATCCCATCAGCATCCAATCCACAATTACTGAGTTGTAGACTGATTAGATTTGTGTTTTTGCTCAAAGCTGCAAACATTTTCTTCGTTAAAAAGGAGGAAGGAGGAAGAATGATATTGTCAATTTCAAGCCCCTGTAACTGTGTCCTTCCCTTCAATGCTGTTGCAAACGCTTCCCATCGAGGGAGTAGATCTTCGTGATATGGAATCGTATCATTACTTTCACTTTGTCTAAAGCGAGGCTTGTACTTTGATACCACTGTAACAATATGTTGCTTCTCAGTATGAATAGGAACTTGTTGCCAATCTGCCCTATCCGTGTACGCTCCCGCTTCGTATGGGTAATCCTCTTCTCCGTCCTGCTTCCTTCCTTGTTCATGTAATAAATGCTGTAGCCGTTCTAAATCCTCTGGGCAACCCCGATATCCATTACCACGCCAGTTCATAGAACTGCTAAATCCTCGTTCCTTCCAATAATCATTACCAAGGGAACCAAAGTGTGAACTACTAAGAAATGGTAGGTCACCAAGTGTCTCTCGATCTTGATGATAATAGTCCATAATGAATAATTATATCGACACTGTATAATAGATATTTGCTGGCACTGTAAGAGAGTATTAAATTATTGGTGAGATGGTAATAAAGATAAGACACATAGTATTTTTTAATCCATCCATGCCGCATAATAATAAGAAATATTTATCCATATGAATATCGATTGAAATTATATTATTCATCCATAAGCCCCGCTGGACCAACTCTTAGGGTCAGCAAACCCAAAATTCTCAAAAATTAAAATAGATAGCAATTTCCCCCCGCAATCGATTATCTTGTCGACAACTCCTACACCATCTATATTGATGATACAAAGCTGTAAACATACCCACTAGACCAACTTTTCACGCTGATTCCAATAATAAAGCCGCCATTGAACGAATCTGGCTGTGTGAAGAGCTCTAGGTATGTTTTGCAAAAAGTCATTTTCATGCATGATGTTGGTATCTATTGTCAAGAAGAGGTGGTAGGACGATGGATATAGCGTCTAATACCCTCATAACATGCTCCTAAGATCAGAATTGATCGGTGGATTCATTTCTGTGGCCGGTTTGTTGTATACATGGCTGTGTGACGCACACG
>Ga0075437_11258_pt1 | contig 18621 bp, 14 predicted proteins | sample MintriMetagenome_FD_74266 | JGI IMG/M metagenome (GOLD analysis project Ga0075437, IMG submission 74266) | Marine eukaryotic communities from Monterey Bay, USA to study complex ecological interactions - Minidiscus trioculatus and... | ecosystem: Environmental > Aquatic > Marine > Unclassified...
TTCAAATCTTGCGTTAGGGTGTATATATTGTAATCTTGATCTATTACTCCCCATATTTGGGCATCTGACGGCCAAAAGTGAGGATATCGGAGGGTGAAAAAACGACCGAGCTAAGTAGTGCCCACATGCTTTTGTTGGTGTTCTCGATTAAAATTCTAGAAAAACGACTGGTATCCTTTATACCTAATCACAAATCACCCTCAAACTACTAAAACAATGACCTACTGCTTCTTCGCTCCGATACTACATAACTACAAGTGCTAGAGATATGGCATTATACCAACGTACTCTCTATGATCGTCCTAGATCTGTCTCTTTGCTTGTGGTGTGGTGATTGTACTTGTGTATCATCACTGATGTAGGCTATGGTAAACACTCGTCCTATGTAGGTAGAGATTAGATGAACTCCTAGAAAATTAAAATAGCCAAGTATTGATAAATAACATCAAATCATCACGTTCTAGAAAGAACACACCAGCGTTAAAAGCACCCTCGTCTCTGTAGTCCAGGTCCACATACCGAAATCTACTTTCGACAAGGAACCTTAGCTTTTACTCTCCGCCTTACGTCTTCACATCTCTCAGCTTTTCTCACATTTGCATAGCGTTAATGTCCGCACTATATCCATCACTAATTGCCCTAACACCCTGTGCACCATCCTTACAACGATGTAACTGATCAGGATCACAATTACCCTTAAGCCACGGATGTGTCAATGCCTGTTCAGCAGTGTACCGATACTCAATACTGTATGAGAGCAGACAGCTCACGAATGCCATAGCATCATCGGTCACATCACGGAAGAGTTCATTGGGGAATTGATATTCGCCCTGAACAATTGACGCCTTAATAGCTTCATCGTTCCGTCCATAGAATGGTGGCGCACCCGATAGGAGCATGTAAACAATCACGCCTAAACTCCATAAGTCACATGCCTCGGTGTAACTCTTCTTGAGGACCTCGGGTGCCACATAGTATGATGATCCAACGACACGGCTTAACCGATGGCCAGGCGTATAGTGAGTGGACAATCCAAAGTCAATTAACTTGAGGGGGGACCAAACATCCTTGCCAGATTCGAGGACCCAATTCTCTAACTTGAGATCACGATGGCAAATGTGTCGGGAGTGGAGGAATGATACTGCCGAGAGCATTTCTGCAACAGTCTTGGCTGTAGTAAGTTGATTTCAAACAGGAGGGGAAGTGAGGATATATAGAGTTAGTGTGAATCCATTCGATGAAATACAGCATATTGTATACATGATATGAAACAAAAACTCACCAGCATATGCCTCAGTAACACCATGTTTAGGATGTGTAGTTAACAAATGGAACAAATCGCCGCCCCTACCTAATTCTGTTATGATGAACAATTCATTATCAACACAGAATACATCAAACAACCTAATAACATTATCATGTCCACGTAATTCCCTCAGTACATTCACCTCCTCTTGTAACTTTGCAATATATTTAGGATCATTACGTAACATTACACATTTACATGCAAACTTTTTACGTTTCCCTGATTTGTTGGAATGGTGTCCTTCCGCTTCGCCGCGGGAGGCGATACATACTTGTCCATATGATCCCTTCCCAATGACTAAATCACGATGTAGTAAGTATGCAGGACGACGTTGTGTGGCATCTAACGTTGATGATTGTTGACCAAGGTTGGAGGAGGATGCAGCATCTTGAGATGGTGGCGTGACATTATTAGCAACGGCTCCTCCGGGGTAGTGGAATTGATTGGATTGATCTGGATATTGATCATTATTATTATTGCTGCCACCACCACGTCTAGTGTTAGAACTGCGATGATTAGAACGTGAGCGTCTTCGACGATTTTCACCCCCTCCGTCGTCATCACGTCCAGATCGACGTGATCTATTATCGCCGCCATATCCTCCACGCTGATGCTGCTGATCGGTGCCTCCATACGGGGCTTGAGGTTGCGGAGCCTGTTGATGATAATGAGCTGGAGTTGTACCAAATTGTCCGCTAGTCGTTCCTCGCTGTTGCGAGTATTGATGTTGACTCATAACTTGAGTTTGCATATTCTAATTTGTAGGGGTACTGATTAGTCTAATTGCGGTCTGCTATTAAATAATTGATTTGTACTTTTTCGGTGCCTTGTTGTTGTTTTTGTTGGTTGGAAGTGAGTGGTGGTATTAAATTTACCACAACAAAAAGGATTGATACAATGAAATACGGCCTCAACTAACTGAATGATCCAAGCAAAATCGTCGGATCAGTGTTTGGCTAGTGTAAGAAATGGTGTTGATGATTTTTGCCACTCCGTCTGAGAGAGGTTTGTACACATGTTGTTTTTGTGTTATAATGTGTAAAAAAGGATACCGGTGTGATTTTGTTGCATTGGATAATAGAAGAGAGAAGAAGAGGAGGCATTGTGTTAGTTTTAATGGTGGTGGATGCAGGTGGATGAAGAATGGTAAACAAACAAGGTTCACGGTATGATGCAAACTGTAGTGGTGCGCTTCATTTCCCAAAACATAAAATAAAAATAATACACCACTTCCCTCCACCAACCTAACACGTGTTAATGGGGAGGGGAGATATCTAGTCGTTGACAATTAATATGATATGAATAGAACCATATATTGGTTGCAACATCACGGCCGAAGAACAAGTGTTATAGAGATCACGCGAAGGCCAGTATATGTCTATCTGTGGTATAGTGTGCATACAAAAATCATGTAACTGATTCATCAAGTAGACGGCTTTCCTGATGCTTATCACAACAATCGGTTTGCATGACAATCGAAGAAATCCTCTCTCCGCAGCATAGACTCGCAGCTGCCGACTATAATTGCAAATATCACTCATGCCTGCACTTAACGCACGGCGTCGATTAGTAACTCACTCACCTAAACTAATATATTTGCCACGTTTATTATTGGGCAAAAAATTCAAAGCACGCTTGCTTGCTAAAATTGCAATGAGATTGAAGAGGATGATAGTACAGACTCACAGCTTTCCTTCATTAATTGCTACAATAAACAACAACCAACACGAAAAGGAAAATGGGTGCACTTCTTAAACTTGCCACTGCATTCATTGGCATTCGAGGTAGGATACCTCAATTGAAGAAACTATCATGGAAAGATATCGCTACTTTCGCAGACCCTCGGAAATCATTTAATAGGGAGTCTTTTTTTAATAGGGAGTCCTTTTAGGGTAAGTGGGTCAGGAAGCGTAAGAAGTGGTACGTAAGTCCCGGCAACACGATGGCGTAGGTACTATTATCGTAATCATAGAATAAATTAAAGATAGTATGAAGTCAACGAAGCAAAAATGCTCTCATGAGGCTGGCAAAAGTAAAACACTGGAAGAAGAGAGACCACAAGATATATGCATTAAACAAATTGATATACCAAAAGGTTCACAAGTTGTATACTTAAAGGGAGTCTTTTTAGGGTAAGTTGGGTCAAGAAGCGTAAGAAGTGGTACGTAAAGTCCCAGGGGAGTTGTGGCCTGTGGCCTCGTAGCGTAGGCGTCTTCAATCTTCAAGTTGTTTCAATCTCTTGTTAGGTTGTTGTACCAAATCTTCAGCATCAAAAACCACAAGTAGATTTATCGTAAAGAGATAGAGAGCCAGAGTGCACTCATTAATAACTACTATTGCTACTTCCATATTCAACCAACATCATAATTATTAATTCAATTGAAACATAGAGGTTAATACGATATTATGTCATCTACTGCTCCCAACCCATTCGATGACGGTATCACATTACAACCAATAGCCAACAGCAGCAATATCACGAAACAAAAAGCAGACAGAAGAGCCGAAAGACGACGTCAAGAAGCTGTATCAAGATTAGTTGTTGATGCTACACGTCCACCGGATTTTCTATTAGAAGAAACAACAATAGCCGCTGCTGACAAGGATAGAAAAGTTGATGAGTATTCTAATTTGCATGCATTAGAAACAATCAAATTAGAAGCAAAGTTACGTTCACAGCAACATTCAACATTATTATTAGCATCCACTGTTGCATCATCAATTGAACGTGGATTAGATCGAGAGTTACATACAGAACTGCTCAAGCAGAGTAAAGATGCACAGAGAGTTATTAGTAAGATATGTCATGATCATTCAGAAGATTTTTTAGAAAGTGTTGGTAAAGTTGTTGCTGCATTATGTGGACCGTGTGAGGAGGTTAAGAGTAGTTTAAATGAGGTGAGATAAATGTTTGCGTAGGTATAATAATTTGTTGGGCATTCCCTGGCCGTGTAATCTTTGCAATAGATAATCATTGGATGTTTGGAATTATTATATTAATTTTGCTTGTTCAAGTTCATACTAATACTGTTTTCTTCATCTAATAATACAAACACAAAGGCAAATCTAGAACTACAAAATAATACGGGACATAGCATGTTAGCATCATCTATCCGTCTTGAAAAGTTCCGTCATTCTGATGCACGAGCTCGAACACTGACATCGGTGGTCAGTGCCTGTCGCCGAGTAGCAGTCCTATTAGAGAGGGCACGAAAGCAAGCTTCATTGGGAAGACCACGTGCAACAATTGATGCTGTTGAGGAGGCACGTGCATGCCTAACTGCGCCACTTAGTAGCCTTATACGCGGCGGTGACGGTGGGGCTGATATTTTGATGGGTTTGGGAATTGGAGGAGCAAGTACGATTAATAATGCTAATAACCCAAACACTTCATCAGCAGATGCAGCAGTTGCAACATCCACAACCAATCCTACGGCGACTGTTCTTCGGTTAGAAGATACACCCTTTGGGTCACGAGCAATGCAAATGCTACCCAAAATTGAAAATGAGGTATTAATGGGAGCACGTCGTGGACTTAATCGCTGGTTCCTTGCTTTACGATCTGGAGGGGATGGGGCAAAAGCCGGTAGAGCTGCTTTACGACAATGTGCATCTTCTGTTTCTATTGGAGCAGGGTCATTAGGGCTAGGCGGTGAGTTCTTTCGCATGTACAACTTGTTGACTTTCCAAACACTCATCATTTACACAAACACACACACACACACTTATCACTCAACACAGGCAAAATCCAGAGCTATGCATGGAGAGCCAAGAATGCAGACAATTTGATATCTAGGGCAAATCAAAAGGGAAAGGTAGCAAGAGCTGCAAGAGCAGGGTATTGGTTTGAGAGAGATTGTCAACGAGAGGCAACACGGTTAGAAGGATCTCAAGGGGGAATGGGAACTGGAAGAAAGGCCGAAGCTTTGGCTAGTGGTAAGAATTTTGTTGTTGTTGTTGATTATTGTAATGTAATTGTGGTGTGTTATGTGAATTCGAGGGTTGTTTTTGGATACGTTGACGGTGGGCCGAGGGATAGTGTTTACATGTTTGTGCATATGACATCTAACCTAACATCGCTTCCCCCATCAATCCACAATTCAATAGCTTTTGGTTGGTACCGTTGCTGGGATGATGCATCAGGGGAGGAAGTGCAAACCATCCTCAAGACTGATTGGAAGGTTGGAGATGGCCCAGGTATGGACGGTAGTGGACATAGTGTTGGAGGGATGAATCGAAGTGGACATGGAATGAACAGCAGTGGTCATGGACGATCATTAGGATTTAAGGCAAGTCATCGTGGTGGTGGAGCATCGACGGGTTTGTCTCAGAAACGAAGCGATAAACAATCACAATGGTCAAAGGTATTAACACCGAGTATCTTGGCGCATAATGCAAATCCAAAAGGGGATGACCAAGCAAAACTTCTTGCTCTACCAGAAACAGTGCATCCAGTACGACGTGCTGAATTGGCATTCAAGATCTTGGGCAGAGAAGAAGAATTTCGGCAGTACTATGAGAGTAATCGTTTTGGTGCTATGGAAATTGCAGGATCAAGAGATAAGAAGGACAAGGATAAGAATGAAACTCGTAGTTCTCTATCCTCGCTGACTGGCGATGACGTAAGCCTTGGCACTGATAGGATATTCTTCGCCAAGAGTTTGCCTCACTTGTGTGCCAGTTTGGTTGGGTTTAGTGCCGTCGAGGCAGCATTAGAGCTTGACTTTGCAGATGACGGAGGCGATAGCTTGGCCGACAAAGATTCTTCAGAAGTGACGGCGAAAGCAGTTTCAATCACTGCTCCTACAGCAGGTAGAGGATCAAGTTTCAGGCAAAGCTCAGAACGTTATGAACGCGCACTAGTGAACGAGTTGGGTAACCTATTACGTAAGCGAGCCGTGGGAGCATCATTAGTAGAATTGGCGAAGGCATCGTGCCTTGTAGCAGCATTTCGATCCGCCCTCAAGATTGTGCATCCAAGTTCGACTACACGCAAAAGTGATAAAGAATTACTAGCAATGGATGTGGACATCATCATGACGGGCTTGAAGGTGGCACAAGAGGAGCAACTCAATGCAACCAACAAGTATATCCGAGACGGCAAGAAGGAACCAATGCAAGTCGGAAGGTCTCACCTACGTGGGGGTCTTCGTTATCGAGGTGGTGGCGGTAGTGGCACCTTATCAGAGAATGCTTCTGATGATCCTACTGCAGTCTCAAAAATACCACAAGAAGAGGTACTCGATTTCCCGTTTGGTTTGAGTGAAATGAAGCAGAAACAAATGGTTTCCAATGCTATTGATAGTATGGATCCATCACTACGAATCTCAAGAGGATCAATGAATCAAATTATGGCAGAAAATGAACTCTACACATTCAGTCAATCTGTACCACAGATAATACGATCTATTCATGCTCGGGTGATAGTTTTTGTTGCATTTGCCTTGAGCCAAGAAGAGCTAGGACAAGTGTTTGCCTCGAAGCAAGGTGGAGGTATTGCTGGCTACGTATTAGACTGTGTTGAGGAATGCGTTGCTGTAACTGCTGTCGGTATGAAGGACGGATATACCCATTTTGATGAGTTGACTGTTGAACAGGCAGTGCAGATCACTGCTGACTTATCCGCCCTCGAATCAGCTCTTCCTCGACTCTTTGGTACCGTTATGAGAGGATTATGTCACATTGGACTTGTGAAAGCGGAACAAGTTGAAGAGACGTTTAATTATGCCGACTCTGTCCTCAAGGGTGCTAGCAAATCTTGTGATACACAAGTTGCCAACATGTATAGTGTTGTATACGAAATATGTCGTAACAAGATTGACATGCTGATTGACTTCAGTCTAGAGAACTTCTCATGGGTATGCAAGACTAGCAGAGACTCACCAAACGCATATGCAGAGAGTCTCGTTGAATATATGCGAGCTACCTTCCAATGTCTTGGTCCAATGGATGACGGTTCTCGAGCCGGCTTACATTTTTCTTGTTGCGGCCATGTGGCAGAGCGGTTGGCAAAGCTATTGACAGATCCAGTTGACGAGGAAGGGAGAGGAAAGAAAAGTGGTGGTATTAAGCCCGTGGCTAGGATAGATCCTTTTGGACTGAAGAATCTTGCTACTGACATCCAGCACTTTGAAGCTTTTGCAGATAGTACTGGTGTTGGTCAGCTGAGAGAGTGTTTCAATGAGCTGAAATGCCTCGCAACGGCTCTATTGGACAAGGATCTACCGATGCTACTATTGTCAGAAAACAGTAATGCTCGAAGAAAGAAGTACCCATTCTTATCTCTCGAGAAAGTATACTGTATATTAGAAAAGTATAGTGGTACAGGGTTGGGTGAGAAACTCATGGCGAGAGGTTCATCACAAAATGATTTTCTCATGCTTGAAAAGAAGGAAGTCCTTCAACTTACAAAGATTGTCAAGTACCAACTTGATAAAAGTTAAGTACTATGAGAACAGTATATCTCTACATACATAATAGATTCGCTTCTATTTGTGCGTGTCTCCTCTGTCCCCCCCGTCCCAATGTGAGAAGAGATGCAAGTTTGTACAACTCTCTCAACATATTAGGGCTTGGATATAGTGGGTGCCGTGACTTCCTCAATCTTCATGTCCAATACTTCATCATTAACATTAGATAAGCCATTGTACTTGAGGAAAGTTCTAATGCATCGATTCAGTCCATGATCAATTTAGTAAATGGAATAGATTGTAGTGCATTACCCTTTGATGATGTCATGGACGTCATTATCAATGCAGATACAACTGTTGATATGATTTTATATTACCATCTTCCTATACATCAGAATCTGTAAAGAAGAGGTAGTGAAGGAGGAAGAAGAACCGGCACCGGTATACCCTCAACAACCCCTTGTTTGGGGGATTTCACAATCAATGTTTTTCAACTCTCTTGGCGAAGCTGGGGAATTGTGGTGATGGAGGACATGTAATTTCAGTTACTTTTAGACATGATACAGAAATTTGAGGTGAGCGTAGTTCGAAGCAACACGAATTGGCAAGAACGGCAATGATAAGTGTAGTCTGGCATGTTTGAATGATTTGTGGGACCATGCACTAGCTTCATCAAAGAGTGGAGTGTATGTAATGGCAAATCTATGTACCTGGTAGTAGGTAATAGCTATATCAACTATAATGGTCATTTCTTACAGCTCATCTTTCTTCTCTAAAGACATGTTTTTGATGACACTCTTCATCAGGCCAAGACCACCATTCTTCACTGCGGCAATCTGTTGCTCCTTCTCAGCGTTTAATGATTCATATTTGGATTGTAATTTCTCAACCTCTTCCTCAAATGACTTCAATGCTTCCTCAATTTTCTGTTCTTCCTTCTGCACTTCATCTTCTAATGAAGTTAGGGTCATGCCTAAATACTTCTTAATCTCAGCTTTCTTATCATTATTAATAACAATTGTCCTCATCGGCTGCCGCTGCTTTATCCCTCTGTACACTCTTTATCTCACCCAAGTACGTTTGATATAGTTGTAATGCCGTGTTATAATCATCTTTTGTTGCATATCCATTAGAGTATAGTTTTTGAATCGCCTTCAAAGAATCACTCTTTCCACCCTCAACCGCCATCATTAAATGTTTCAATGCCCGTTCCCAATTGCCTGCTCTTGCCTCATCAATACCAAGGTTGTGCCTTGCACATACATCTCCTCCCATAGCAGCCAACTCATAGTAATATGTGGCCTTATTCTCGTCAACCTCCACCCCTTCTCCAAAGTCGTAAGCATGACCAATACTGAGATAAGTTGGAGTATAACCAAGTTCTGCTGCTTGATGCCATAATTCTAATGCCTTTTTATAATCTTGTGGCAATCCACATGACCCTTCCATGTAATCCAATCCTAGTCTGTATATTGCATGAGGATCATTAGCCTCCACCCGTTTCTTTATGTTTTCCAATGCTTCCTCGTCGGATGATGGTCTAGAAGCTCTACAAAATGGACAAGTTTTCTTGGCAAGTTCATTGCCTTGGTCATCATAGACAGGTGCGTAAATACAGCCAGTACATATAACTTTTCCACAGCAAGTCATGTATTGACTTCCTGTGTCAATATATGGCATACGTAGAAAACAAATTGGACAGTCTTCAACAGGTGGTTGTTTAAATAACTTTTCATCATGTACCTCTGCAGCCTGTCTGCGGTGTTCCTCGCAATCTTTTTTATGTTTATGTCGATGTTTCTTTTTGCATGCGGCGTTGCAATATACTACTTGTTTACATTTGTTGCATGTGTTCTTGACATCGCTACCCTCCTTGCCGCAATTGGCACATATGGACACATCATCATTTGCGAAGATCATGTTCTTTTCACTACGGCGTCGTTGATGGTCGGCGGCCGCTGACACTTCAGATATCTATTATTGACTATATGATATAAGCGCCTCCATTAAGGGATATCGATTTGATGGCTTCCTCTAATATGTTTTCCAGGAGATGACTTGCTTGTCAAGTAGGTTTGCAAAAAAATAGAAAATTCAGGTCTGCCTGGATTTCTGGGAGCAGGGTGCAAAATTTAGGTATGTAGAGGAGGGTCGTGATTTTTTCATTTCCAAAAAAAAATGACAGCTCATAAATTGCAAATAGAATGAACAAGCTATCACCAACGAAGCCGCCGACGCCGTCATCTATTATTGACACATCTTAGGAAAAAATCTATATTGCCACCTCCGATGCACTAATTACTAGTAATATGAATAATATAGAAGAAGACTTGCCTGTGTTTAAGCACAACCTTGGAATCCAGTCCGATCTCGCTACAAATTACTGTGGCACTGAAAGACTTCGGTACAATGATGGTACAGTTCCTTGTGATGCATCGTCTTCTTTCCTCCCCAAAATAAGAAAAAAGCGTCATAACAGAAGTGCGGCTAATAGAGTAAAGAGAAAACAAAAGAAGTTATCCTCAACATCAACAAAAGAAGATATTAATATTAAAACAGAAACCAACGCAATCAAAGATTTTTGTTATAACTACAAATCTGAGGATAAGAAATCGTTATCATCTCAAAGGACACAGGCTGCTGCATTGGCTAGTATTGATCATGATATGAACTTGTCTACTAAGGCTAAAAGGAGGGTCGCCCAGAGAATCAACAAGAGGGAGCAAAAGCAATCGTCTAGACTAGTTACTGTAGAGGTACCAGATTCTATAAAGTATGGCTGGAAAGATGATCACGATTTTATGAAGAAGAAAACGAGTTATTTTTTCGATGGAGGTGTTGGTACTAACCCTCCAATCCCGGTTCCATCAGGTGCAAACTCATTCGTAGTTAGAATTGAAGAGAGTGAGAATCTATATATTCCCGACAGTACAGCTGAGCTAGGACTCATTTTTCCAAAAAATGATAAATCATCACACCCATTCATTAAAATACCAAGAGTTGAAGCACTGGCCATTACTAAGATGTATACTAATAGCAATGATCTCTGCAATGCCATATCTTCAGCTATATCATTATCCAATCGTTCGGAAAACCGTGGTAGTTTGAGAGAAACTATTTCTCCATATCCAGTAGTTAATATTGGAGTATCAGCTTGTCGAGGTAAATCAGGACTCTCCACCGACAACAATGAGCAAATACGAAACATGGATCCCCAACATTATGACACAATCGTCGATCACATGGGCCGTGTTAGTGTAGCATTTAATGCTTATGCTGACACTCAGGTGATCCGTCATAATGAGCAAGCCTACAAATGCAATAAGTGGGAGTTACCCAAACGAACTGATGGTACGACTGCTAGTCGTGTCTTCACCTCTGTCAATTTGGCTCTTGATGCCTATTTACGAACTCACACTGATCACGATTTTACTCATTCAGTAGTGAGTGTTCACTTGCCGAATCATAAGTATACAATTGACGACCGAGTCATTGCATATTTTGTATTCCCTACACTTCGGGTAGCTATACCTCTTCGCCCCGGAGATTTGTTGATATTTAATCCACTCATTCCTCATTGTCTATCTTCCAAATGCCATTCTTCCGACTCTGTGTACACTCACTCTATGTACCTGAAAACAGCCATTGCAGGGCTGAATGATAATAAGCTAAAGCTCACAGAACAGCAGAAGAAATTGATAGATAAAAAGGCTGTGTTGATGAATGCACATAACACTACTAAGTAGCTCTTTAGATAGTACCCTATCTATCGGCTATGTAGATACCTCTAGTCATTGTTTTTATTTTTAATTGATATGTGTTCATACTCTTACAGAGCATATATGTACACTCAACTCCGTTGTCGGGATGCTATAGAGGAGGTCAATGGACAAGGACGAAGTATGGACAAGGGAGTCAAAAAAAAGGATACCATAAAAAGTAATTTTCCAGTGTCAATTTGCCAATCACCACATCCTTCAACGAGCAACATGAAATATTTTAAAGAGATCAAATGCAAAAATAATAGTACACTACTATTTCCAGTACATGAAGCATTTTTGGATAACAAACTTTTCTACTGCCTTAGTGACTTAGATCCTACAGATAAGAGTAATTTAAGTTTTAAAGGGGATATAGTGCCGTCTTCTTGGAAAAAGGATTTCAATGGTAGCTATAGATTGGTATATACCGGAAATGTTTTGAAGAATAAATTGGGTACAATATTAGTGTTTGTGTATTGTAGTCAATGTGATACATGGGATGCTGATCCCGTCTATGCCCATACGGCATGTGTTTGTAGTGAGAGAGATACTGATGGTGAGCCACTACCTATGGGAGAAAATCATCCTGCGTCAAAGGCAATGGAGAAATTCCACAACAACAAATGCCTCGCTTTGGCTGCGCATTTATTTTTGGCAAATAAGCATCTCCATGATTGTTTTGTTACTGAGTATTCAACCGCTGAACTAATTGATTTTACAGGCCTTGAAACTACTCAATTACAACAACAACAAGCACTAACAATTGAAGCATTGCGTGAAGAAAATACTCAATTACGGAAGGAGAATGCTGAGCTACAGAAAAAGAATGAAGGTAATGTCTTTAGAGCAGCTTTTGCTCATCTACGTTCCCATGCGGCATTAAAAAAGAAGGAAGTGGAAAATACCGCTCTTGTTGAAAGTATGAAAAATCTAGAAATTGAGAAGAAGAATGTTGAGGAGGAAATGAAGAAGGAGATGAAGAAAGCTGAGGATGATCATCAAACAACACTCTCAATGCAAGAAAATTTTTTCATGTCGGCACACCAGGCTATGGATAGAAATGATAATGATCAAAATATCATCAACTCAATGCAAGCAAAGTTTTATAAGTTGGCACACCTGGCACAGTATCGTTTCGCTGGAGCAAATGTGCACCGAGAAGTACAAACTGAACCAACAACAACAATGGCTTCAGGTCCAACACCTAGTAACCAATCTACCAACCAAGCCGGTCACTCTACAAACCAAGCCGAGACTGAGCCGAATAGAACCATCGATGTTCATGCCAATTCTGATGGAGCTGCCGAGACTCATGCCAATGCCGAATCAACCGGACAGGAGGTTCATGCCAGTTCTGAGGAAGTCGCCGAGACTGCCAATGCCGAATCAATCGGACAAGATGATGAACCATCTTCGGCCAATGATGTTGTACAAGCTGAGACCGACGGACAAGATGTACAGCCACCAGAATTGAATCCATTTGCCCAAATTGGCCAACTGATGGAAAGGGAAGGAATTGGTACTCAGTTCACAGGATCTCCAAGTTTACAACTCGGGCAGCAGCAGAATGATGGAGATTCTACTTTTCTTCCGGGGACGATGGGAACAAAGAGGAGGAGTGATGCTCTATCTAATGAGTCAGGGGAGGAAAAGAAGACGAAGAAAAAAGCTAAAATCAGGGGAGGAAAAGAAGACGAAGAAAAAAGCTAAACTAATCTAGAGATAGGTATATATGTACATAAAACTTATTCTATTTTCTCTAGTGCCTACGCAAATAGTAATGTGTTTCAACTCCCCGAAAAGGGATATAACCTGGCTGACCATAATTGATGAACATAGGATGAACATGTTCAGCAGTTGCCACGTGAAAAACATTCGGACATGCAACTCCTCCATCTCTAACCAGAAATGGATGTCTCTTGCAATAATTACACCACTTTTTCCCCCTAACATGTCTTTTCTTACCATTGGGAAGTATTTTGGTAGTTGGACACAAACGTCGGAAACATGTTGGGCAAATTTGACTTGTTCGAAATTTATTGATCATATAATACTGTGGATACATGATTTTACATAGCCTTTGAAAGGTCTGATAGAAGATTAGACGGATAAAAATACAGCAATAAATGACAAAACTAACGATGGACAAACACTCACTTTAACAGGAGCGGCACGTCTGCCTCGTCCAGATGATGGGAAAACACCATTTTCCATAAGGATGATTGTATTTGGATCATACCCATCTATCCTCAAGCTATTTCTTAGCCATCGCTCTATGCACTTCTTCTTCCTTCCATACTGCATCAATCTTTCTCTCTCAAATCTCTTATTAAACATTGTTTCCCATCCATCATGATAATCAAAAATATAATTACTAAAAGAATTTTTGATATTGTTATATCTCATTGTCTTGAGATGATTGCCAGGCATGGATCTTCTATCATTAATGGCCTTGATCTTGGGTTTTTGTAGTATACAATTGATTCTTTTGTTGGATTTATCAATCCCACTATCATGACAGTAGAATCTTGTTGTAAAATCACAACGTCCATTGGGTTTATCCTCAGTCTGCACAAGTTCCCCAGTGACGGAGTCTCTCAAGTCAAATGCTTGTGTTGTACCTCCAGGATCACATGATGCAACTAGAGGAGGCTCCTCTAAAGGTATATCTTGTTCAGCATTAGCAGGCGGGACAAAGTCTTATAGAGTGAAAAAAGAAGAAGTAAATACATGTAAGTCAAGATACATACATAAGATGAAAACACACATCAATCTTATGTACCTGGATCATCATCTTCATCTTCATCTTCATCATCGACAGGAAAAACATTATTGATTGCAGCAAGATTTTCAGGGTCATAATCATGATCTATTCGGAAGAGAATAGAGGCACTGACTCCGTTGGTAGTCATAAATACACCATGATTTGCAACATATTTGTTATTGCCTGTCTGTATACGATCAACATGAAAAATGTCACGCTGGACACGGGCATAAAATGCAGGAGTAATATAGGTTTTGGATTGAGGCAAAACAACTGAAGGAGGTAAAACATGTCCATATTCATCCCTTGCATATTTCAGTATATAATATGCAACCCTACTATCCACTTTGATAGAGTTTCTTCTGTGCACTCTATAAATTGGCAATGCACATCTCTTCTTGAATTGAATCTTGCGATATTCATTCTCTAACCTTTCAATGAGAACAACACATCTTGCAAAATGTACATAAAATCTTTCCCATTTCCGATGCCGCGCTGCTGTTGTTAAATTCCTAGCCTTGATAAATGCCTCATTAATTGGTTCATCACCTTGGGCACCTAAACCATTCCGATGAAAAGTAATCACTTCTTTGTGAAAATCGGTAACATTGACTTCAGATTTGATAAAGGCATCATCTCTTCTTCTCATTGGCTCCAAGATTTGTCGCAATATCTCTTTTTTTAGAATAGCCTTCTCTGCCTTGGTGAGTCTCCGAGCAGGCCTTTGATAACCAGGGGCAGGTCCACGTCCGCCACGGCCACCACGGCCAGGACCGCTTCGTCCACGGCCAGGTCCGTTTCGTCCACGACCACCTCCTCTGCTCTTCCTTCTTCTCTTAGGAATTGCAACCAAATTAGGCAGTTGTACTAGTGCTTTAACTGTATCATTAATGAAAGGCAGAACCTTTGCTTGAACAGATGTCTTAAGGTTTGCTATTAAATCATTTCTTGTGTAAGCTCTCATTTGTGTAAACCCGGTTATTTCTCTAGGAACATTCTCTACACGTCGGATATCTGGAAATGGAGGAAAAGTTCCATCTTGCTGGTCTTGGTTCAAATCTCTAATAGTTTCTCGTAAATGTTGATTTCTAATTCTGTCGGTATTTTCCGGGAGATGAAGAATTGGATGCATCGCATGTTCGAGATAATGACTTTGAGTAAGCAAGGGAGGTGGTTGCTGCCCAATAGCATCAGTCCAATTATCATTATCAGGGAGATTATTTTTAACAAACCGAGAAAGATCTAACATTAAAACATAACTTCCATGAACTGAACATATACTATTTTGAAAGACATGATCTTGGATGGCTGCTAAGAGTTTTCTGTGATTTCTTGTGTTATCATTTGTCAATTTGGGAAGTGATATCTTAATAGCTCTTATGCCCTCATCTACCTCTACACCCACATCCTCTTCTTGAATATAATTTCGTATTACAACTACCATTGTACGTATAATATGATGAGTTATTCTTATGCCTACTATGAGACTAAACTTCTGTAATTTCACCCAACTCGCATAAGTAGCCGGAACTTTTTTAGGTATTGTGACTTGAGTACCACCACCAAAGTACCCTCCTCTACATACTATGTGACTTGAGTACACCAATTTGAGTACCACCAATAGCTCCCACTTAATGAGGGTCCCCATTGCACCCTCTTTGTTTACCTCGCGTACATAGGTTCAGATAGTCTTACTTAGGTTTACACCTACTGTCGTATGTAGCAGACGATTTTGAGTACTGCGAAAGTAAAATTAGTAAAGCGGTAAAATATCTCATCCTTTATTTTAAGTGGGAGTCTTTGGCTTTATTGGTAAAGGTACAGATACTCTTCCCATAATTTTTTAATTAAACACCAACCACAAGCAATGCGACGAAAGAAAAAGCGCAAAAAGAAAAAACGGCGAGGGGCTTTGCCTCTACCGCTAGAGCCACTTGAGGATGATAGTATTGAAATCAGTTATATAATGGTGAGAATGATATTATCTGTTTGCTTCTATTTTTTTTTTCACAAACTCACACTAACACACACATCACAATTCCTACAACCCATCACACACATTATATTCCTTAGCCGGAGCCTCTCCTCTTCTTCCCTGGAGGGGTCTGGAATAAGCTTGTCTTAAGATCGAGGCAATAATTTTGCAATGTACAGCTGTACGAATCGATTTGAATTAAATTGCACCTAAGGGTAGACATTAGAGTGTGTTTGGCAAACACACGTACCCGGAGGAGAGTGGAGTTCGGGACTTCAACACCGTATACTTTTTTTACACCCGTATCATAGGCCACACAATCTAGCCAAGGTACGCCATTACCTTAACCACAACCCCATGCCTACAACACCAAGCGTATAGACCTGCCAGTTTCGCACTGCACGCAGATGTCTAATGCAGTCCGTCCTTGTTCGTCCTCTAACAAGGAATCCCCTAAAAAGGTAGGACCTGAGAAAAGGTGGGGTGACGCTCCTCGAGACTGACTTTGGATCATTTTCATGATTCCGAAGGACGACCTTAGGGTCAGGTAACATGGTGCAACAAGCTTCTTTATTGAAATGATTTCTTATGATATCATCTGTTGGGTGTATGCCCCACAACCCTCATCTCAACCATCTCATTAAGTATGCCCCCATCAGCCCTCCTCAACCATCTAATCAGCATATTATGGCATGCACCTGTAAATCAACTTTTGGCTACACTACTCCTCATCAATATATGTTGAGACCAATGGACATAACCAAGGTCTACTTGTAAGTGGTGATGGTCCGGTATTGATTTTTCATCCACAACAAGAGGTTTTCCACTGGGCACTGCTTGGTGAGCACTTCTGCGTCAACTTCAGCGGTATGAAAACCATTACTATACTGGGTATTCGAAAGCCTAACTTTTATAGGTAGGCGACGACAATAACCGACATGTGTGGGAATAAGCAGTAGTAACGATCTGTCGGAGACGAATTGGAGTGTGTGATATCTCTTTGCTTGTGGTGTGGGAATTGTACCTGTGCATTGCCACTGAGCGTAGATCACGGCGACGTCATAAATTGGGATATTGATGGACTAGTAGTAGAATAAAGTAGCCAATATTGATCTCTGAAATTACAGATCAATATTAGTCACGGAACATAACGGTTTCAAATTCTCATCAGCAAATGCCTTCAAATCATCATATGAACGTCCACCATTATAGTCTTGTAAGTCAGACGGATCACCCCACTTTAGAGTTGGAAATCCCTCAATACCGAAATCATCACATAATGGCTCTCCTGCTCCGGTACAATCAACATCAGCTACTAACTGATTAGGCGAATCGGCAAAGTCAGCTATCAACTTGTCCCAATCTGGCTTAAGAGCTTTACAGTGACCACACCTTTGATTTTGTTATTTGGATTGATGATTGTTAGTGATATATAATTAAACAGGAAATAGCAAGGAACACGCTTCAAGTGTATCATCACAGAGGTAGGCTATGGTGAACACTCGTCCTAGGCTAGAGATTAGATGAGAATTGATAGCAATAGTACTTACCACGGAGCAAAAAATTTGATGAACACTGTCTTTCCATCGGTGACCGCATCGAAAGTGTCAGGGGTTAATTCAATAGCATTAGCACTAGCGGCAGATAGTATAGCAAGGCTGACGAAGAATGCTATTTGTCTAATCATTATTTTATGGCCAGTATAATGTATTACCAGGGGTTCATATCAAAAATGGGGTGAAACGCCAGACAGACGATCTAGAATTTTCAAAATCATCATCGCAAGAATTTGCCCTACATTTTTTGATGACAAATCCTCCGACTTTGATATGAGTGTATCCATTGCAATAACCTCAGATAATCGCCGCCCATAAAGCCGCCGACGCTCTAGATGTACTATCGACGATGCCGAATACGATGGTGCAAAGAACGCCGGCATCGTGTACCCGCATCATCGTCGATCGGCGCCGACAGTAGTAAGATGATGTTGATGATGACGAAAATTGCAAAAGGATACCGTCGTTGATAGTGTTGAATATGTTATTATAGATATAGCCACAACCGATAATATTCATAAAGCGTGATTATTTTAAACGATTTGCAATAATAGATTGGCCTTCTTTTATTCGTCGCCATTTTTGTCGACCATATAAGATAAATATAGGCTACATTGCAAAGACGAAGACCTTGTCATCAATTTTTGTGCGAGCTAGCTAGAGAGATTTTCTTTTTATGATGCGGAGCTCAAGAACTCAATTTTCTACGAGCGGTCTGTCTGGCGTTTCACCCCATTTTTGATATGAACCCCTGTGTATTACCTATAAAATATAGCAACAACGAGAGCTCACGGCACATGAATTGCTCAGGTATCCAAAAGACTCCCAATTACAATAAAGTGAAAAAGG
>Ga0075437_11847_pt1 | contig 18559 bp, 13 predicted proteins | sample MintriMetagenome_FD_74266 | JGI IMG/M metagenome (GOLD analysis project Ga0075437, IMG submission 74266) | Marine eukaryotic communities from Monterey Bay, USA to study complex ecological interactions - Minidiscus trioculatus and... | ecosystem: Environmental > Aquatic > Marine > Unclassified...
GGTTGCAATATTCGAATTCTACGTGCAATTTTAGGTAGGATAGGGTGCTGTAAACTTTGATATGGCCAATATTTGATGAATATATTGCAAAAGTTAAGTGCTGCACAAACCACCTACATTTTTGCAATTATGAGACTTCTAGGCTAAATATTGGCTCCTATGTTCAATTTGGTGGAATAAGACCACCATCATTGGATTCAGCATAAAATTCTGGTTCAGATAGGTATTGTCCAATATTCTACTCGACAATATTGGCTGCTAGTATTCCATCGATGGCCGAAATTGTCAGAATCGTAGTAACTTTTTTGGGGGTACCGCTCCGGAACAGTTCAGACTTCCGTGGAGTGGAGGGCTTGAACCTGAGACCAAGCTATGGGACGGTATCATAAGTGACATAATGTCTCTCACTTTCCTCTTCACTTTGCAATGAATACATACACCAAAAGGATGATATGATATGCATACCATTACTAATACATAACATAAATACAATTCTAATCACCATTCCATTGCAATGGTAGGAAAAAAAAGGTTTTGCTTCTCTTCGATTATGCGTGTCATCCTTGCACAGGGACCATGCTAATCTTCTCTGTATATTTAAGCGTTTGTTTAATGTCACAGCCCGAAGGCTGGACAAAATATTTAACAAAAGTTTAGGTTTATAAAATACATTATTTTTTTTCTCGAAGCAAGCAGCAAGCACAAATAGCGAACTATATCAACTATCAACTGACAACCAATTACATACATAGAAGAAGAGAGTTGAAGAATGACAGCCAGCGGAATATAGTATAAACAGAGAGGAATAACTTGATAAGTAGTAACTCAGCGGATTCAGCGGTAAGAGTAACATTTATAAACATAATCGTGGCATATACAACTTCAACAAAATTTCAACATCATGCACCAACAGAGTAGAGAGTGGGATAGGCCCCTCTCATCAAAGAATAGACGGAAACGAATGAGACCAATATCTACGGATACATCTTCTATGATAGTACCATCACTGACAAAAATATTACAAAGAGGCAATGTATCTAGAATTGTAATATTATGTATCATGGTATCATCGCCCTTCTGCAAAACTGAAGCCTTTATAACACCTCAACTATATCAAAGACAACATAAGACATACAATATATTAGATAATACCAATCAACAGATAACACAAATACCAATCAATATAATAAATAGACCACGATCATCAGCATCATCCACTACTACACATACTCTATATGCATCAGCTTGGTTATTTGCCCCTGATAAGATTTCAGGTGTCCTAGCTGACACTGCAACAGAGGCCCTTACAAACACCGCCAACGCTGCAACCGACGCCGCGTTAGAAGTTGCCGCACATGCTGTGGATATAGCGACAACAGTTACTACAGATACAGTAGTGCAAACTATATACAAGGCGCCATTTATAAGTTTGGCAATATCATTCTTGTTAGGGGGATTATTCTTTAGTACTGTTGCAGCTGTGATTGCAAGTATAATTGCTTTGGGTAAAGAGAATACACGTAGATTAAGAGAGGTCATTGGTATTGTTTATAGAAGAAATTGGACTGTAATGAAGATATCTATGCAGTTTACAATGGTGAGTTATTGTGTAGAGTTTTTGTGCATAAGATGTGAACATGTAGTGATTCTTAATATTCTCACCCGTATTGATATGCATATCTCTATCATTTTAGGATGTACTTCGAGGTAAAGAGGAAATGTCTGGATTCAAAAATAGATTCCCAGCTGCATTACAAGCATTAAAAGACGGAGCAGTTGAAATTAGAAGAGTATTCTCCGAGAGTGTAGATGCTATTAAGAAGGAAACACAAATGTATTCTGCTGCGGTTGGATTGCCTGGACTTATTCCAATTCAATACATATTTGACAGAATCTTCCCCTCGACGTTAACAGCACCATTTGAATCTGCATTGAAAGATTCATTACGAGATTTGGCAAATGATAATAATAATCAAATAAGAAAGCTAACATTGAAGAAGTTTACAATGGGAGATATTGCACCTCGAGTTCTTGAAGCGAGATTATTTGATTTGGGAGATCGGGATATGGCGTTTGATTTAGAGTTTACTTGGAAGAGCAACCTAAGAGCTAATTTGGATATGAAGATATCAGGATTCGGGGCGAAGATTCCAGTTACAATATCAGATCTTCGATTTGATGGTCCAGTGAGACTTGTCTTAGTTGGCCTCAGGCCAGATGATCCAGGATGGGAAGCTCTTTTAATAAGCTTCCCAAGACCTCCTCAAATTGGATTTGATATCAAGGTTGCAGGTGGTTTAATTACACAGATACCATGGTTGAGGAATGAGTTTGCCAAGATGTTAGATGATGCTGTGGCGGAAGAGATATTGTGGCCTCGACGGGCAGTAGTATCTGCTCCTTTCCCCTACAAAACAAAACCATTACTCAATCCAATGCAGATATACTCATTAATGAGAGATGACCCGTTGCTAAGAATGGAGAGAGAATTGATGGAGTCAATTCCTGACGATTTTAAGGGCTCGCTCGAATCATCGTCACAACAAGATATACCTGATATTGATATTCGACAAGTTGATGAAGATACCAGTGAAGATGATGAGGGAGGTGATGAGAGTGCTAGTGGATCAGCTGTACCAATTAGGAAACGGCTGAGATTTTGGAACCGAAATAAACAAGCAGCTACCTTGGAGGCTGATACCGTTGATGCCCTTCAACTGATGGCGCAAACATTAAAACAGGAAGCAAGTGTTTCAGGTAATAGCATGCCTGTGATGGTGTTAGAGGGAGCAGAAGAAAAGAAGAATAGAGTTCAAAGAGTTCTATCTAAATTACTTGTTCCCCGATCAATGATAACATATGCAGCTAAGGAAGCCTTCTAATGGTGGCTGAAAGGAAGGACCAATTTGCATGTGAAAGTAAGATCAAGTGAAGCGAGTGTAATTGAATGTTTATATGTCGATGTATGGTAGGCTAGGGTCATGAATTAGATTTATTGCTTCCCTAATGAATAAAGATTATATGCGGTTAATTTGGCTAATACATATTACCAACATTCGACCGAAATGACGACGACGATTTCCTCTCTGCACTTGTAACTGCATACTTCAGAAGTACTACATCCAACGCTGTCACTTGTGAGGCGTCAATACCACCAAGTCGGGTCGAATCCTCATTCACTTCGCTACTCTCTGCAACTGGAGGTGCCCATTCCATCACATTCTCTTTTTGCCACATATCTCCTTGCATACTTCGTTTTGCCATGAGCAGACCGTGTCTGTTTATTGCCACAACTCGTAAGTTCTTGATCTCTCGAAGAGCCTCGTTATCCCCTTTCATTGCAGCTTGCCATGTGGGAAAGTACCCACGTGCATTAAGCCATGTCTTGGCGCTTTCCTCTGCATACCCATCTCTGAGTAGTAGAAGAGATAAGTTAAAGTATGTTGGCAAGGTTAACCGTGATAGCGATGGAGGTATGAGCTTTGCCGCTTCACGAAAACAATGAAGAGCTCCAAGTGAATCGTCCTTCATGAGATGTGCTATGCCATGGTCATTATATACAGTCACTTGTAGTTCTCTCAATGATTCATTGCTGCTATTCTGAGCTGTTACACAATTCTGTAAGGCACTACTTGCACGATGAGTGCAATCAAAAGGATCTACATCTTCATCAAAGTTGTTGTTGCCAATAGTATTCTGATTGTTCAACAAGAGTGCATCGGCGTGATATAATTCAGCCACAACTCGCAGGTACTGTTCTTGATTGCTTAGTTTCGGGATCAAACTACGAATAGTATCTTGAGCTGTCCCAGAACGTCGACATTGCAACAAAGCAAATACATGCGCAATGGAGTGGTGGTGCTGTTGGTTGTATACCTTTCCTTGTATCAATTCCTCAATTGAGCTGAGGCATGTACTCCAATCTTGAGCTATGGACGATGCATGAAACAGTTGCCAAAGCAGCTGATTTTTCATAATCTGATTTGATTCGGATTGAGCTGACTTCTCCATTTCGTGACTGGAAGAAGAAAGCAGCAACGCCATAGGCACGGGAACTTCAACACTAGCATGTTGATGTTCTACACTTTGCCAAAGGTGTAGCAGTAGTTCCAACGGAGCATCGGCTTCGCCCATTGATAAGAAACAGACTGCAGTGTTCAATAGAGTGCGCCTTTGAACCAAGCCTGTGCCAATCTCTTCATCCGAACTTATTCTACGCTTTTCTCCATAGTCAAGAGATAACTGAAACTTCTCAATTGCTCTTGAATAGTCACCCTGCTGTGCATAAATACAGCCAAGTAAATCGCATGCGAATTGTGATAATGAAGATGATGCCAATGACTCGAGTGCATGTAATGATGCTTTCTTCTTCTGCTCGTTTATGTCAGACACTTGAGGATTTGATACTATTTCCAAGCCGTGTAGACAATGTCGAACTTTCCATACATATCCAGAGCAGCCATCAGAGTCAGTATTGGTATCATAGAGAGCACCTGCCTGGTTCTTCCAAGTCAATGCTTCATTAAAACAAACCTCTCTCTTATCAATAAACAACTCTCTACTTTGGGGGTACCTCAAGGCAGCAGTATGAAACGATAGTGCATCCACAAACCGATCATGAGAGTGAAGTAAAGGGTTGGTGTGTAAATATTTAACGTTCCAAGCATCATTGACATCTTCTTTTTCAGTTCTTTGCCGTTTTGGTGGTGACGTCGTAACCTTCTTTGTTGTTGACTCATTAGGAAGGATCAACTTTCCAGTGGCTAATGCAGCAACCTTTAGTGCCGATCGGAATGAATGCATTGAGTATTGTCCTCTTTCATCGTTGTTACTACATAAAGTTTCATTCAATAGGCAAATAGATTCTTCCAGTTTTGACAACTTCACACCCCTATTACTAACATCTAAAGCAGCTCCTGCGCCATTGCTACTATCATTCAACTTGTTCATCCATTCATTCCTTTTACGCATAAGATTTGCAGCTGATATTGCCGCATCCACTAAAACACTCCATGTATTCTCACTACTATGAGTTGTTTTATTTAGAGTTGTGCTTTCTGTTTGATACAGGTATAAATGAGATGCAGCAATTCCTGCCATCAATATAGCCATTGACGTTGATTTCATTGCCTTTTGAATAGTTGTATGGTTGCTATTGTTGCTATTGTTGGTAGTATCATTTGTATGTAAAGTTTTATTGGATTGTAATTCCATATTGCTTGTATGGACAAGAGATGTGGCGGCACCTTTTAATGCCTGAAGATAATTTGTATTAGCTTTTAATGCATTCATCCATAAATTGAATAAAGATTTCTCTAGTTCGGTATGTTGTGATATACCATTACCAGATGACGACATTGCCGATCTCAATCGACACATTGCAATATCTGCACGCCGTGCTAAAGGGGGTAACGCAATAAGCTCAATTCTAGTTGTGGAATTGGTACCCGAAATCTTCTTGTTTGGTATTATGGGTTTAATAACATCAGCCATGATAATATTATCATCTTCATCATTCTTGTCATCTGTTTTGTGCACATCTTGTGTCACGATTTTATGATGGCTCTTATTCCACAATGTATCGCATTGCTCCAGCTCAGAAATTGCCAGAAGAGAGTACCTGCCTGCTTGATAGTGGCACTGGGCCGCTGCCGCGGATGTCTCCATTGACAAACAGTACTATTATCCTGCTAGAGGTATTTGCCCTCAATAATTGAGAGAAACGGAAATGGCGATACAACGCGATTAGTGGGTGTAAGATGATAATAGATAGATATTGTTTATGAGTATTGGAGTGGAGTCTATTTGTTTAACATCATCTTGTATACCACTGTTGTATAGACTACTTGAAATATGGCATCGAGTAGCAATTTGATCAGCGGCTGGACACCCAAAACAGACAATCTTCTTGGCCACCATCAAAACAAAAACAATGAAAGATCTTGTGGATATGGATATGATGTTATTGATCATGTTGGTCATTCATATCCATCTAATATATTAAACGAACTGAAAGTAAATGGGTGGCTAGATGATATAGATCGAGGTACCAAGGGAAAGTTACAACCTGCAAAGACAAAGATGGATATTGATATGAACAGTTTACTACAGAGCTTTAATGCCAATCAATTCATTGACAATAATGATGATAGTAAGACAAATGATGGGAGTATTAGTAGTAGTATTAGGGGTGACAAATCTGCATTTATATCTCGTCATGAACGAATGGAGGATTTCTTTCCAGAGAAATATCCATTTCTATCAAAGTTGATTAGTTGTATTGAAAGTACAGCTCATACTCGTTTGGGAAAGAACGGTACATCTTTCAATGCTGCTAAATACTTTGAGTTTGATACAAGCTTGACATCAGTACAAATTGCTTTGTACCCTGGGGATGGTGTATCAGGATACCCTCGTCATTGTGATCGGGGAGCCAAGTGCATGAAAGAAGATAATATGAACAGTACAAACACAAAAGCAGAAAGACTATTAACATTTGTATATTACTTGACACCTTCTGATTGGGACAGTGAATTGGATGGGGGTACATTACGATTGTTCTTACCATCTAAACAAGAAACTGATAGCAATGCTGATACTCATGTTGATATCACCCCGCACTCGGATCGGTTACTTGTATTTCGTTCCGATATGATTGAACATGAAGTCATGCCTAGTTTACGAAGAGATCGGATTGCAATCACTGTTTGGTTATATGGAAAAGTTATTCATGGAAGTGTAGACTGTACAATTTCGGTTCCAGATAGTTTATGTATCACCGACTTAAGAACTCAGAATGTAGGAAGTGCAAGTACCAGAGCAGCCCTACCACCACCCTTGCCAACTTCACCAGACGACAATCAGGATGATATAATAGTGTTGATTCCAGCTTTTCGCGATAGTGAGACATGGCCAACAATCAAATCATTGATCGAGACTGCACAATTTCCTCATCGAGTCTATATTGGAGTTGAAATAAGCCTCAAAGGTTGAAGTAAATCAACTCACAACGGAAGAAGGAAGTGGTATATCAATCGATTCAACGAAATGGAATCGGCAGAAACAGTTACGAGCATTCACAATGGACTACAGGCATGCAACAGGCCCTTGTTATGCACGATATCTTGCACAATCTTTACATCGAGGGGAAAAGTATGTTCTTCAAATTGATGCACACATTCGGTTCAGAATGAATTGGGATAGTTTCCTCATTCGTCAGCTGAATAAAACAAAGCACCCAGAGAAGTCAGTACTCACTGCTTATCCCCCAGGATATGACTCCACGGAAATTCGGGCAACTATTCTTGTCCCTTCGAAGTTTGGCAACGATGGTATGTTGAGACAAAAGGGTAGACTACTTCGATCAGATTATAAACACGACAAAGAGAATGATAATATACCATGCCTTTTGAATGCTGGAGGCTTCAATTTTTCGCACTCGTCAATCCTTGAAACATGTCCATATGAAAAGCATCATCACTTATTCTTTGGTGAGGAGATATCCATGGCAGTACGATTATACACACACGGCATTGATCTATATGCACCACCTAAGACGGTATGTTATCACAAATGGGAGCGCAACCCGCTGAGAGTTAGAGAAGATGTTGACGGTTTAAAAGCGAAGCAAAGGAAGGACTCTCTGAATGCTGTTCGCATGCAGCTTCAAGGACTGGGTTGTGGACTTGGGACTGTAAGATCAGTCAAGCAGTTTAGTGAAAAACTTGGAGTTGACTTTGATAAGCAAGTGTTGTATCAAGGGTGTGCGAACGTAGGGCTAAGTGATGATGCGTTTGTATCTCAGACGGCAACCTCGCTATTGTCGAACACTACAAAAGAAGAAGATCGAGGAGCAAGTAATGCTGATATGAACACAGTATTCAAACTAGTTGGAGAGTATATGAAAGGAGTATGATTCAGATAGGTATATAAAAGTAATATAAATACACATTTATTGTTACATATCTTTGCCTGAAGAGGAATATTCAAACAAAAGTCCCGGTCTTCTAATCACCGGTTTCTTCTCAACCTTTTTGTTAGGACGTCGGTTGTTTTTTCTCTGTGTCTGTTGTTTTGGTTTAAAGCTAGCCCTCTGTCTATTTGCCATATCTGAGCGTTTGACATTCTGTGTCCACTCCCGAGGTAACTCTCGAAGTTCTATAGAATGAGCTTTACGATTTCGTATTGGTTTATCATATCCCAAGTCTGCTAGCAATGGAAAGAATGCTCTAGGAGGGATGCAACGACGTATTTCATCTAAAACCATACCCCCAACCAAGCCTTCATTAGCGCATGACTCAAATAGTCTTGACGCCATCGCATTACGTTGTTCACCAGGAGGCATTAAATTTGCACAGCACTTGAGCATGTTACCATAGGATAATGCATCAGGCGAGACGTAATTCCCTTGTCTCATTATGTTGAAGATTTCTACTGACACCGCAAGGGCTTGTCGACGTTCAGCCTCGTCAGCCTTAGCAGAAAAGGCACACGCATTTAGAACAGTATTGAAGCATATAATGTTTGGCTGTGTGTCACGACTTCCTTCATTCTCGTGTAACTCTATCATTGCCATTAATATTGACCTGCACTTATTTGCTTTATGCCTTGCATTTCGAGACTTGGCTAATGCATTTAGGACACTCGAAAAGGTATGAACATCAGGTGTTATTGTTGAAAAGGCATCTGATTTGAAGCACTTGATCATTCTTAAGAGAATAGCTTCCGCTCTAGCTGCAGACTCTGGTCGTTGACTCTTGGCCCATGCATTAATACATGTGTTATAACTGAGACGATTTGGCCTCACCTTGAGCGTACCTCCAGCTCGTTTAGGGTACTCTGGGTGTTTCTCAAGCTTTGCCAGTACGTCCTCGGCTTTGAGTGCACAGTCTGGTCTGTTGCTGTTGCACCATGCCTTAATGCATGTATTGAATGATATAGTATCGGGACGGACATCATACTCGTCCAATCTTGATAAAACCTCCATTCTATGAAGAAGAGCTTCTGCCCTCTCTCCAGAGTTTGCACTGCCACTTGTTGCCCATGCGTCAATACAAGAGTTAAAGACGATACCATTAGGCGTCAACTTTTCTGCATAATGACTCTGATCATCATCACTTTTCAATACTTTATCATAGTTCTCAAAAAGACGGTTCAGTATATTTTCGGCATTCTCTGCTGCGGCTTCTGAATGACATTTAGCCCATGCGGATATCGTTATTGAATAGGAATGAACCGTTGGTCTGACACTCCCAGAGAATTGTTGTAGATACTCCATTTTGTCTAATATAGCTGTTGCCTTCTCTGCTGCTTCGGATGTGCCTATACTAGACCACGCTGATATCAATGCATTAAACATTTTTGCCGTGGGTTTGACACTACCTGATGTATTTGATTGGTCATTTGATAGCTCTAATATATGATCGATCACTGCTTCTGCTTTGTGAATTGCATCAAATGTACCTACTTTCGAGTATGCATCTATAAGCAATGTATATTCATTCTCACCGGGGAGATATTCTGTATCATCTTCTTCTTTGGCCATTCTTTCAAGAGAAGATATCATCTCTTCTGCCTTCTTTGCCGCTTTTATATACTTATTTTCCTTTAGTAATTCAAATACCACAGTTGCTTTCCAGTATTTCTTGCGTTTAGCTCTTCTTGTTTCTCTACTAGAAGATATATCCACTCCTTCGTCTAAGTTTAGTTGCTCATAATCATCTTCTGTAAGTGCGTCTAAATCTTCATCATCATCAACCAAGATTTCATCGAGTATATCCAAAAGTGTTGATTCTGAATTTGTATCTTCCATTTCATCCACTTCTTCATTATCATTTGCTGCATCTATTGTATCACTCACATCTACATTATCTGCAATTGATGCTTCTTGTAGTCTTTCAAGTAGTTCCTCTTTCCTACCACCAACCGGAAGTCCTAAACTTCTGAGACGCTCTTTTAATATATCTTCTTCCTTTGCGCTTTTCAATCTCTCCATCAATTCAACTTTACGTCCTCCGACTGGAAGACCGATATCTCTCAACCGATCTTTGAGAGTTGCAACATTTAATTTTGATAAGTCTTCCTCTAAAACTTGATGGTCATCAGGTAATACCATTTTATCTATGTGCTTTCCTTCTACATCTGATTGTTCTCCTATATCTTCTTCTACTGTATCTTCAGATAATACCAATTTATCTATGTGCTTTCCTTCTACACCGGATTCTTCTATATCATCGGATTGTTGTTGTTCTTCCTCTTCATTTACTGGAGTCTGCGAATAATGCTCATTTAATCTTTCAATTAGCTCACTCTTTCGTCCCCCTACTGTCAAACCAACCTCCCTCAATTTATCTTTCAACTCTACCACTGTACATTTGGATATATCCTCAGTTGTGGTTGTATCACTTATTGTGGTTGAAGCTAATCTATTGACATCTCTGCAACAAGAAAGATTTGTACAAGTGAATGCATCACTGCAACTCACAATAATACTACCGAGCAATAAAGTAATGACCCGCATATCACTAAACTCAATAGAATAGATGTATATTTTCTATCTAGCGCCCATCCTACGCCTATTGATATCAACACACACCACTGAGTTGGAGTGTGCAAATGAATAATAAATATAAAATAGGAGGTATCCACTTTGGATACAATTTTGTCTCTCGTATCCGAGTCGAGACCATAACAAGAGAAAAATAAGCTCATCTGAGATCAATAGCTAAAACTCCCTCTGTATGAGTATATATTCACTAGTTTCTTATCTACAACATATAATATATACACATGCAGGCTATACCTATGTGATATTAACAGTTTCCAAGACAACAGACAAATCATCAAGATACCAAGCTCGAGGGTTTGCTTCACTTGTGAGATATCAATAGTTTCCAAGACAACAAGAAGCACATTAACAAGATACAAATGCTTGAGGATACTTGCCCTGCTGCTGCCGATATGTCGTTTGTTTCACTACCAATGGGTGTCGTATCAACCACTGAGGCATTAGTTGTTGGCGATATATTAGCATTAGAAGTTGTCAAAGTGGTACCTGTTAAAGTAGATTCCGTTGTTGGGTTGTCCACTTCTGCTTTGTCTTCTCCCGCATTAACTTCATCTTCATCTAATAGATTTGCAAGCCAGTCTTTGAATCCTTCGTACTCGAGTGGTACATTCAACCCGAAGCTGCAGTGACCATCTCCTTCCATTACAAATGAATCAAAGTTGATATGGGTTGATTCTGCCAAAGTCATACTATTATTCATTTGTTGCCACCACTGATTTAAGACGGGATCATCTTCATCATTCATTTTCCGATGCGATGACGGTGTCACTTTACTCATCTTGTACATGTCCTGTTCTGCAGATGATAACTCTCTATCCCTACCAAACAATCCGCTGATACCTTCACTCATAATCTTATAGTAATACAGAGATATCCCGTCAGCATCGTGTGAAACATATCCTATGTCATCCGTCTTCTTACTTCTTGCAAGAACATGATCTAACACTTCATATGGGAAACTTTCATTGAATCTGTATGCTTCAAAGTCAAAATCAATCTTATCCAATATTGTACCAATGTTCCAAGTCGACAGGTAGTTCTTCATAAAACTGACTGGAGTTAAGAACACAGATGAATCGGCAACGACATCAATGTTGACTGAATTATCACCTCCTTCTTTGTTGTAATGTGTATTGATTAAATCATACAACACTGGAAGTGGGGTAGCTCCAGCAGAACAGCCCGTTATAAAGATACTCTCTGGATTGGGAAAGTTTTCAAAAATCCATTGCAATGTACCAAAGATGTTATGCGCTCCAACGTGTTGCACACCATATGATGTCTCTTTATTGTCTCCAAAGTGTATATCTTGAGTGCAATATGGTATGAAGACACTGGTATACTCTGAGAAATCCGTTTCCCCTACTTTTTTGTTACATAACAGCATATCTTCCCATTCTCCGCAGCTATAATATATGTGATTTCATTAGTGAACATATGATATGTGCAGCATGAAAGATGTGTTTAGTATATCAACTCACCTAGTTCCGACAAATGCAGAATACCAGCTTGGAAATGAGAGGAGACTGGTCTGTAGTGCACAAGTAAGACTATCCCAACAAGCTCCACTGTATATTCATATTGCAAATTTTAGGTGTCAGAAGGATATATCGATTATAAACATAATATATATCTTCATACTGACTACTCACCCCCCAGACAATTCAATTAGTATCTTCTCTCCTGTTTCTGGTAACTTTTCTGGACGTGATACCAAGAAGCTGTAATTTGATCCGTCACCACATCGTGGTTGACCTAATGGAGCAAAAGATCCATCTTCAATATTAGTTCGTAAACCTGGACATACTTTGTAGAATTGATTTAGTTCGAGAGATGATACATTTGTAATTTCAGCATGCAATGCATCGGTATCACAAAATTCATGTGATATATTGTAAAGAGCTGACATGGGAGGTGTGTTTGTGTTGTTGATAAGTATTGCTGATGTTTTTTGTGTTAGTTAGATATGAATATTGCAATGTTTGTATAATTTTTTATGAAGCTCTTAATATTGCTAGATTGAAAGCAGCCCTCTTAACCGACGAGCAATATCTACATATAGTACCAAAGAGGTATATTCATCTCCATTCCGATCTCTATATTGTACCTCAAAGAGGTAAGTACCATACATCTGCGTCATTTCCTATCTCCACCGGTTTATTTTATTCACATGGCCGTATCCTTTCCTCAGGTATCCTTTTTCCTAAAAACCTCGGCCAACGATGACGCAGGATGATGTCATCATCTACATATTGCAAATACGATAGTAGCACGCTAAAAGAAATAATAGGACAAAATGGTCGTGTCAAAGAGTACTGATACGTATACTCAATGATGAGTCACCTCATACCATGATAAACTCCGTGTACAAAGCTCATAATTCTACTAACTCTCCGACAACCATATTATCATATCAATATCTTCATCATGATCTTTAACAAGCTTGCTTTTATCTCGGCCTTTGTCATCGCCTCTACTTCTACTGCTCAGGAATGTGATTTGGGTACGATTGTTGATGTAGCCGTGGGTAATGGTTCATTTGAAACTTTGGTTGCTGCAGTAACTGCCGCTGAATTAGTTGATACATTGAGTAGTGAAGGGCCCTTCACTGTATTCGCCCCAACTGACGATGCATTTACCGCACTTCCCGAGGGTACCGTCGAGGGACTACTAGAAGATATCCCTTCATTGACAAGCATCCTAACCTACCATGTAGTTTCAGGCAAGGTTGAAAGTGGTGACCTAACTAATGGACCTGTACCAACCGTTAATGGAGCCGATGTTGAGATTAATCTTGACGATGGTATTAAAGTCAATGACTCCAATGTTGTCATTGCTGATGTACAGGCTTGTAATGGTGTTATCCATGTGATTGATGCTGTACTTATGCCCCCAACACCCGAGGCTGCACCTGAACCCGAGGAATCCGAATGTGACTTAGGAACGATTGTTGATGTTGCCGTAGGTAACGGATCATTCAACACCTTGGTTGCTGCCGTAACTGCTGCTGATTTGGCCGGTACTCTCTCAGGAGATGGTCCCTTTACTGTGTTTGGTAAGTGGTATTATGATTGACTGCCATATTTAGCTCATATCATGTGTCACTCATATACATATATCCTCTATCTCTTTCTCTCTCTCTCTCTCTCTCTCCCTTCATATAGCCCCCACTGATGATGCCTTTGCTGCCCTTCCCGAGGGTACCGTCGAGGGACTACTAGAAGATATCCCTGCATTAACAAGCATCCTAACCTACCACGTTGTTGCTGGTAAGGTTGAAAGTACTGACCTAGTCAATGGACCCGTACCAACTGTCAATGGAGCCGATGTTGAGATTAATCTTGATGATGGCGTGAAAGTCAACGATGCCAATGTCGTCATCGCTGATGTCCAAGCTTGTAATGGTGTTATTCATGTGATTGATTCAGTTATTCTTCCACCAACTGATATGGCAGAAACTGACGAGGATATGATGAAGGATGAGGATGATCACGAAGGCCATGACCACGGAGAAGATGATCATTCGGAAGACAAGGACGAAGGCATGATGAAGGACGACGCCGCTACGGAAGAGTCTGACACTATGTCTTCTGGAGCTATCAAATCATTAGCAGCCGCTTTCGCTATTGTTACCGTTGGTTTCATGAGTTTCTAGATTGATTCTCGAAAGACTTCTAGCTTGGAGATACATTTTTCATGCACATACTCTCTGATATAAGCTAAATTTTGATACAGATGATACAGACTTGATATTCCATATAATATCTTTCTATTATATGTTTATTAGAACTGCTTCAGGGCAGTGTACCTCTGGTGATTCTCCACAAGATGATTCCGTTCTATCTTCGGACTCTTCATAAGATGATTTCTGACTTAGTGCCTCTTCATCTGGCAGGAGCAAATCAACTACTTGTGCTTGGGGATCCAATAAATCATCTTCACCTTCGTCATCACTATTATCATCGTGTTCATCACTGACTTGTGAACTAACACTGTTATTATCACTCGAGTTGGAAATGTTGTCTCCCGTATTCTCACTAGCACTCCCAGTTTTTTCATCTTCTTCTACTAAGCTTTTTGCCTCTTTCAATATAGCAATTGTCTCTTCTTTTGTTGGGTGATGTTTACCTGCCATATTGATACAATCAAATACATCACTTTTCTTATCAGTTGTACAATTGATGCTCTCCGGCTTAACTTTAAGTAGTAGTCGCAGAACACGCAACATACCCTTTCGAGACGAGCAGCTACAAGCAACATGTAGGGGAAGCCAGCCTCGATGATCAGCAGCATTTAGACAGTTTGGATTAGATTTTATAATGATAAGCATTGCAGTCATACCATCTTCATCACTTGTCACATTTGTATCATCACTACTATCGGACATTTTTGTACCTTTTTCTTCTTCATCATCCTCATTAATGTTAGGTATATCATCATCGTCGTCACCAAAAGTTGTATAGTTCTTGATTAGGTAGTGCAGTGGTACTCTCTTCAGACTATCTCTTGCGTCTATACTCTGTGGCTCCATCTCACATAGGACTCGGATAACACTTGAATCTACAAGACTGCGTGCCGCTACATGAAGTGGCAGCCTACCGAATGCCTTATCTTTCTCAAGCATTCCCTCGGGATATATGTTACCGAGCATCTTTACAAAAGACGAAGGTGGATGCAGTGCACACGCGGCATGAATAGGGAGAGCTTCGCCGTCATAACGTCCTCCATACAAACGATCTACATTGTGCCATCGTCGAGCTAAATCTGGATTTGATTCAAGTAGATTTGTAGCTAAATTCCAATTCTCTCTTCTGAGCAAGCGATGCAATTGTCGTATCTTCCTGAGATCGTTTCTATTATCTTTTCCATCGGGACTTTGTAGAAATCTCGTGATAAATATCCTTTCTATCAGGTTAGGAGGGCGATTTCTAGATATCTGTTTGTCGTCAATGTCTAGTACATCATTTGCATCAAGGAGCAACGTATTATCGTTGGTACCCGATATACCCTGTGTTATCGATTGTTTCATTGCAGCGTGATCTTGACTAGATGGTTTGTCATCTTCACCTCTGTCATCATCGTCGTCCAATACATCAGTATTATCCATGTAGCCACGAGGAGATGATCTTTCTCGAAGAAATGGTCGTACTATCGGCAAGGCAAGGATACCTCTTCTGTCTCTTCTATTATTACCAAAGATGTTATTATTCTGTGTCATCTTTACATTGGTTTCTGCATTACTTAATGCTCGGTCGTACTCTGTCATATCAGGAGTCATTATGTAGTGTCCATTTTCATCTGAACATGTAGAGCTATCAAGCAATACATTCTCCTCAATATTATGATCTCCCTCATCTTCACTATTATCAAATTCATGTTCTAATGCAGCTTGTTGTCTTCTTAGCCAACCCCATGGTCCTCTTCTTCTCCTTCTTCTAAAGTGGCTATCAATATTATTGTTATTGTTGTCATAAACACTATCTTCCAGCTCTCTTTGAAACCAACCAAACTGTTTGGGAGATGAAGGATGTATAGTGTTATTCCCCAATCTACCACTTCTTCTTTGAAATAATGGTATAGGTCTCATTGTCGTTTCTACTCGATCATCATCGCCATCTACTTTGTCAGGCTCTGTCTCCAATAAATTGATTTGCTTGTCTGTACTACAGAATGAAGAATCCTCTGAATCAACATCTCCTCTTTCCCAATAGCTAATGAATTCTCCATTATACTCCTCTACACCATCTACTCCATTAGTACTTTTATCTTCCCCATCTTTATCATCCCAAGTATCATGCATTGAAACTCTACCAAGTGTTGAATATCCATCATATCTAGATTGGGCTTGCTGTCGATTGTTTTGCCAATTGCCTAACAGTCTAAACTTTCGTGGGGTTTTGGTATTTGTATGTGCTACATCAATATCTTCAATATCATCTTCATTACTACCTTCTTGATCACTAGAATAACTAAAATGATTATTATTTAATAAGGAATTCTTTGACTTGGTATTGATTGCAAAGGAGGAGGGCTGCTTGATATCATCTTGGTCATTATTACTACTATTCGATATTGTTAGCGGTATATGTTCATCATCGTCCATAGATATATTCGTTGTTGCATTTAATATATGCTTTGGTATTTTAAATGACCAACAGTAGGTACAGGCTATACCATCACACACACCTTCACATAACTTTGTTTTAGTTATTGTGGTCGACATAATATCTTACTTCCTTGCTATAATAATTTGTGCATATCTTGTGCATCGATTTTTACAAATCAAGTTTGCTAATCGATAATACTGTAGAATAAAGATAGAAGAAGATTTATTACTACTGCTTATATTTCTCTATCTCTTAGTCACCATTACTCACTAGTGCGGCACACTTATTGATAATTTGACCTGGTACTCGTGTCATATTAGCATTGTTTTGGCAAAGAAATGCATGGCCCTACAAATCACTATGTTTGTTGTGTGATACATAACTTCATCGAATATCATAATAAACATAGACATTTGAAACATCATCACTCAGTATTAAAGTTACTCATAGTACTTACTCTTGTCTCTCTTAGATATCATTTATTATGTAGTTTAACAAAGCTTCTGATAAGTAAGATGTCGGTCCGGGTTGAAGCCAGTGAACGCAATCAGTCCCTTGTCCAACATGACACCATTCTGGTGCGAGAAACGTTGCTTCCCATGTCTCAAGTATTGGTATGTCTAGAGATTTCATAAGTGGTACTAACCCGCCATCATCCCATGCCTTTGATTTCTCCTTATCAATGTCCGATGGTGGGACACAGATAGCTGACTTAGTTGGTAGTAATGCTTTGATGGAATCATCATAGTATCCATCAGATGTATGAAAGTGTGCTCCCGTGGTCTCTCTCCATACAATGTGAGCTCCCTTTCCTTTCGCCGCTTCTATTACCTCTTTCTTCTTTATAAATTTGTTCATGAGGAAATCTTGTCCTCGATCTCGTCTCTTGTGTAGTCCTTGATTCAAGACAAAGATGTCACCTTTCTTTGCATTCTTTAGATGTTGAAAAAGCTCTCCTACTCTACCATACTCTATGGCAGCCACGACATGAATATCTATCCTCTTTGGACCGAATGATCGGAAGGTAGCTTGTGCATGATTCCATCCAGTATATCCATCAAAGTTTACTTCACATTCGTTGGCGTTTCGTAACTGCCAAGTTTTATTGAGCATTAAAATACCTTCTGTGGTCGTCAATGTACCATTGCACCAATTCTTTGGAGGAAGTCGGACTATTTCTTGCCTCGTAACTTCCGATATCGATGCCATGAGACAAAGGAAGTCAGCGGCAGCTTCACTTGTCATTGAGTCTCCAATGAAGTAAATTGTAGTACCATTGACTAACTTGTCAAAGATATCACTAGCATTTGGTGGCACATATGAGGGATATGGCATGTACTGTAGTCGTCCACATTGTTGTCGTTTCTCTAGATCTATTGGTCTTTTAAAACTTTCAAGATTCCAATGAGCTACTTCGAATGGGCATGATAGATTTCCCATGTATGGTTCCTGATCTGATATCTTCCAAGTACCCTTATATTGTTGTGCTGTAGGGATACTAACATTTTGCATAGGCGTATCTATCTCAACCACTACTATATTTCGATAGAATATTATGCAGATGATGAAGAGTGAAAGAAATATCCGTAGTAGCCGTCGCATCTTTAAAACATGATGGGTATGTAATCATACGAAGTATATCAGATCATATTAAAATAGTTTAGAAAGCCTCAGCTGCAATAGATGCATGTGTTAGACAACTAATAAAACCTATAAAGCTCACTGTTTCGCCCAACAGCAACTGATTCTGATGTGTTGATCTAGTAGTAAACTAGTAGTCATTTGCAATGAAATTTGTGCATATCTTGTGCACTTTTTATATAATCAACTTTTTGATCGATAATGCTGTAGAATAAAAGAAGAAGAAGATGTACTACTGCCTAGA
>Ga0075437_13657_pt1 | contig 18492 bp, 11 predicted proteins | sample MintriMetagenome_FD_74266 | JGI IMG/M metagenome (GOLD analysis project Ga0075437, IMG submission 74266) | Marine eukaryotic communities from Monterey Bay, USA to study complex ecological interactions - Minidiscus trioculatus and... | ecosystem: Environmental > Aquatic > Marine > Unclassified...
AAGAAGGAGAGGAGGTAGATGAATGGGTATTATTTGATATGAGTACCAATGGTACTGGACGTAAATTAGAGAATGAACAAGATTGGGAATGTGAGTCTGAAGATGAGAATAACGATATGGATGGTCGTGCACCGACCTCTTCACCGACAACATCATCAACATGGTCATTTAGAGGTATTGCAAACAATCTCTTCAAACGATGTAAACGCAAAAAGGTCAAAACAAAAGAATACTTTGATGATGTACCCGCCGACGGATTGAGAACAACATCGGCTGACTTATTCCTCTTCTATTCACAAACCTTTAGTGAAAATGAAGTAGCCATGCATGCCGTGGATGAAATCATGACAGAGTTCTATAGTGTTGGTGGATGGAGTCGATGTTTTGATAATATATATGCAGTGGAAGCTAATATACCCAAAGAGTTGGATTTGTATATCCCTGCAGCTCAAGAAGAGTTGTATAGTTGGGTGAATGGACCAAATCGACAATACGAGGCTGGTTTCCGCATCATTCAAAGTGGAGAGTGGGGCGACTATGATGGCTTCTACTTGATGGAGGTAAGATTGTTTGTCTACATGTCATCAGAATCTCATATAACTTTACACTTACCGAACTAACACATTTGCTATAGGGTGATTCTGTACCAGTGAAGAATTACTGGCTGGATGTTATTCTTGGCGAGATCAATGCCTATCGACCATTTGCAGTATTGGGTGCACAATATGATGGTGATAAGTGGGATGCTTTCTATGAGGATATCCCAATCTCACTATTACATCACACGAATGGAAATGGGATATACAACACATCACATCCACTACTTGAACGGTTAACTGGACAGTTAGAAGTTGAGGCTCCTTGTCCATACAACTCTATTCCATATGATTATCGAATGAGTCAAATGTGGGTAGAAGGCACCCTCGGAATAGTCCCACAACTAGCACCCAAGATCATGCTAAACAATGAGGGAGAGAATATAACACTCAGTGATAACCTGGCAATGTTCAGTAAGTGGGCTAATGAGTGGAAGCACGAGAATCCTTACCGCTTCACTAAAGCGATACACAACTATGCAGCTACCAACTTGATACCAAGACATCTTGGACCCGAGTATGTCATCCACGGAGCCAAGCTTTACTCGCCCTGGGATCCTGTTCGGACGGAGATTACACTTGTGATAAGTGAGTGGTTCTTTGACCGATCACTCAATCTCATCAAGAATTTAGATCAGAAGGATCATCCTTTCTCCAAGGTAATTATCATGATCCCTCCAAGTATTGAGAATACACATGACTATACCAAGTATACTACTGTTCCAGTCCAGCTTCAATTCCGAGATGTTCCTGACTTTATGGACTTGTGTTCAGCTGAAGTCAAGACTGATTGGTTCATGATTACAAATTCATACCATCAAGTGGCAAAACATGTAGACCTTATGTTCACGCCTGGCAAGTTCAATCCTGTCATCCCCTTCACTCCAGCCACATTTCCATTCTGCTTAAAGTATCCATATTGTAAAGAAATCATCATGCTGAGTCAAAGGTTTAACATCAAGCACAAACAAGTCGTACTAGACATGGATATGCTATACAATACCAAGGAAAGAAATGCCTTCTGTTCCGAATGGCATGAACGAAATGGTTTGCACGGTGAGGATTTATATGCCAAACATCAACCACTGCGGTGGAAGCTACGACAAGAGACTGGTATCATCGGCCCTAAAGGCCCAACAGGAACAGACTATCTTGCTTATTTAGCAAGGGAAAAGAAGGACGGCATGTATAAGATGACAGATCGTTCATTGTACGGAGCTCGAGCGCCATTTGTCAAGGTATACAGTAAAGAGGAAAAGCTTGATGGCATGTCAGAAGATGAGCTTGCTCGACGACTAGGCATGACTCTTCTTTCCAATGTCACAGAATGCAGTTGTGATGTATACGAGACGGAAGAGGAATGCATCGGTAGTGGTCTAGGATGTCAATGGCGACCACTGTTTGAATCGTGTCATCCTCCGGAAATGATTGATGATGGTGTGCCTATTTGCGAAACGACAGAGTCACCTACTTTAAGTCCAACTGTATCCATTGAGAGATTGTTGCAGGAGACCGACGCGCCTACTAACGAGGGAGGGGAGGAAGCATCATCAGAAGGTGATGGCAGTGACGCCAAAGAGGGCGGAACACAATGGCTCACCAATCTGTTCAAGACTCGTGAACATGAAGCTGATAGTACTGAAGAAGATGAGGTCAACGACTTGGATGGACGAAGGAATTTACTCATTGCAGTGTCAGATTACAAAGAAGATTCTGACGCATTATTAAAGACCTTTGATCCAATAAGCGTGACGGATAATATGAGCCCCGGAGCTGAACTAATTGAATCACTTTCTCGTGGCGAGGTTGAGAGTGTGGTACCCTCTGACTCAGCAAGTGCTCCTACAGAGACTTTATGCCCGACATGGGGCCCGAGCAATGTACCAAGAAGAATAGACTTGCTAAAAGATGACCTTATTGATGAAAGGACCAAACGAGTACTTACACCATTGAATAATACGAGGATATCTACAAGTCATTCTTCTCCAGGCAAAGCTCGCCATAGTCAATTGCAACTTGTCGAGCTCGATCCTTCGACGAGTCTCGATTCTAGCTCAATCATCGTGCCATCACCAGATGAGGCGAAAAAGACGAGACAATTAGTCAGCTATGGTGAACAATTGACAGATCTTCGAATAGTCTTTGATACAACGGCATTAACAACACATCTAAAGTCATTATCACAAAACTTTGCCATGAGTGGCCAATACAATCCAACAAAGGCACGTGTCACTGCCTTAACTGACAAGATTTTCCCGTCCATTGTGGAAACATGGAGCAGAGTACTCAGGGTATATGCAACAACGCAAAATATATATCCTCCCTCTGCATGTGGAGATATAGAGATACCCAAACACCACAACGAAATGGGATTTGATGCCGATGTGGTACTCTATGTTCATTCTAGGGACGAGTCATCTTGCTCCGAAGATCCAAGGCCTCAAATAAGTATATGTCAGTTTGATCAACAAATGAGACCATTGATTGGATCGCTGTCGATTTGTCTAAATGATATGAATGTTCAAAATAACAATGTCTACGATAAGGAAGTATTGCACTACACTGCGTTGCTCTCACAGCTCGTGGGTAGATTTCTTGGACTAAGTCCTAGTCTGTTCAAGTACTTTCGAGATCCTGACACTGGTCAACTCTGGGGTGAAAGACCAATTGCTATTGAATGTGGTGATGATGAACAAATAGTGACCCATGAGACTATGCTACCAAATGTTATTCAACAAGTCAATGTAAGAGACGGTATACCCTTTTATGAGATTGCAACTCCAACTGTAAAACAGGTTGTGAGGAATGCTTTTGATTGTCAAACCATGTCAGGTGCTAGACTTGAAGCGCCGCTACCCGACGATAATGGTGGATGTGCTTTCTTTAACCTCGATCTCCGGTATCATTTTGATGAGGACATGACATCTATATCCCAAAACGAAGATGGTGCATTTGGTGTGTCGCCATTATCTCTAGCCTTGTTGGAAGATAGTGCATGGTATAAGGCCAACTTTGCTGCAGCAACAACACCAACATTTGGCCGTGGTGCTGGCTGTGGGTTTGTGGAGAGTAGCTGTATTACAGGTGGCAAGATACCCGACTACTCGAAAGGTTTCTTCTGTGCCAATGTTGAGCGTCAGGGCGTACGTTCCGGTTGTGATTATAACCATCATAATAAGGCTGGATGTGACGTCGAAACTGATATTAGTCCTCCCGAGGATTATCAATACTTCTTGCCTGATCATCCCGATTATGGATCGCCATTTGAGATCATGCATCACTGTCCGATGCAGACGAAGCACCTTGTCTCTTGCTCAACAAAAGGACATGTCATGCCACTAAATGGAGAAAGTTATGATGAAAGTAGTAGATGTTTCGAGACTGATGCAAACACGCCAGTCTGCTTGGAAACAATATGTAACCCACAAGACAAGACTTTGAGCGTTGTTGTAAATGGCAAAACCTTCTACTGCGCCTACGATGGACAGGTGATCAATGTCGATGTGGGTTATTCCATCGTGTGTCCAAGATTAGCTGCGGTGTGTCCTGATTTAGTATGTCCTTCCAACTGTTCAGGCAAGGGTGTTTGTGATTATTGTAAAGAAGTGCCCGTGTGTATTTGTGACAACCCATTAGACGATAGTGGTGGTTGCTTCAATAGTTAGTCAATTAGTTTATATAATAATATTAACATGAGATTAGGATAGGAATGCTGATTGTCTTTTTTCCTTTCCCATTCTACTCTTCCTTCCATTTCCAAGTAGCACTCTTTACTTTCTTCTCTTTAATGCGCATCTTCTTTCCTTTTGACGAATGTTAACTTATTGACTCATTTCCACAGGAGGTAAAGCATCCAAAGGTATCAAATCTCTACTACCAAGCATTAATGGTACCAAAAACAACTGAGATAGTTCCAAAGAGTTGCAATACATATCATGTGCATTAGATAAACAATATATAAAAGATACATATATACTATATATAAAACTTACAATAGGAACCAATGTTAATATAATGTAGAATATAACTCTTGATTGTTTTGCATCATTAAAGTCTGGATTGAGTAGATTTGGGTCATCACTCAATTCACCTTGTGATAGGAATGGTGCTGCTGGAGATTGCTGTTGTGGTGGCGGAGTTGATACCGCTACAGCTTCATCCTCATCTTCATCTGTTAAATCTATTACACCCAAATTATCATTATCTCCTGCTGCTTGTAACAGAATGTTATTGATAATATGATATTGTTGTGTTGATGTGTGTCTCATTACATTGCTCCTCGTTGGGGCAAAGGCTGATACATTGGTAATTTGGATAATACATACCACAAGTGCTAAGTAGAAGAGATTCATCATAATTGCAACTGATGTTAGGAATGTATAGAGTTGTAGCGGCGATTCTCTACTTATGATAGTTATATCGCATCAGATTTCAGATTAAATTTGAGATGTAACACAGAATAACATGAATGCCACGAAGCTTTATCAGGGTATCTTTATTTTTTTTGGCACGTACTTTTGCTCTCAAGCTAATAATTAATAAATGGGATAAATGACAACTCACTTCATTCCTTAGTATGATGGCGTTATCACTTCAGTTGCAACTATCTCTCTACTTGCTACTACTTGCCATTCATCAGAGTATATCATTCTCTGTGTTGTCTCCCCCGTCGTTAGTTACACAAGAATTCGTGGGCAATGACATTGGCACCTTCCTCAGAGATGAGCAACATGATATGTCATACTTTTCTATACAAGATGAAGAACAAGACGATGTACTAGCATCTTTATTTGGATCATCAATAACAAGAGATGAGTTCTTCAAACATACCTTTGGGAATAGAGTGGCTTACTTTCCTCGAACACAAAATAATGATACAACTTGTACAGAAGAACAATATCTAGAGCCACCAATAAAAGACATTGATTTGCAAAGATTATATCAAACAAATGAATGGACATCACTTCGTAAAAGAGGCAGTCAAGACATGTTAGACAAAACAAAGATGAGCTATAGTGAGTTATCAGAATACATATCCGATGGAGGGTCAATTGTCATACCAATTACTCCCGATGACTACCTCTTCCAAACAAAGTTACAAATTGAAAGATCATTGGGTATGAAAGACGAGATATCATCAATGAATATATATCATTCAGGACCATCAGCTGTAGCATTAAACGTACATTATGATTCGTACGCGGTGTTGGTATTGCAAGTTACAGGAAAGAAAATGTGGATGGTACAAAATGGAGACTTTTCGAAGGACGATTATAAAACAAATGTATCTCCAGAAAGCTGGAAGAATATTACCATGACAGAAGGGGACTTGTTGTACATTCCTAAAGGCGTACTACATGCAGCAACGACTTCTGAGGGATGTGATGTATCAACTCATGTTACAATTGGACTAGTTTAATTATAATTTAAATGTGTGAGGAGTACTGGAGATTATCAAATCAAATCACATAAGACATCTCTGGTAAACTAAAACGCTACTTAATAAACTTCCAATGAGTATGATATTACATAGTAAACACAGAAAACAAGCAACAATACTGTCTTGTCCACTGCACTAAGGTAGCACCATCCTCATATAATACTGTACTACTCCTATTTTTACACTAAAGATACCCCAGGGTATCCTGCTACCCGAGAAAATGAGAAAGTACCTCAAGATTCTCACTCGCACAACCTCATCATCACCAAAGCAAGATGGCGTTGTGCTTGCACTAATTTGCTCGACACAAAGTAGTTTATCCTGATATGCTCCGAGCAAACTGTTATCATATCGGCAACTAATATATTCATACTTAACACAAAGATTCTGTATCACTACACCGCTGATTTTTTAAAGAACACAACGTTGTGTGGGGAGTTCTGATCATACTACTATCTAATAGCATCAACAAACTCTCGGATATAGTTATGACGTCTATTGCAACTAATTCTACCTCGCCACCATCGTCACCACTCGGTGATAATGATGACGATGATTCTCTACCCAGCTATTCCTCGCCGATATCTTTCAACTCTGCAAAGAATATAGCTCAAAGAATGCGGAATGATTTACAACCGCAAACAAGAGATCGTATGTGGCGCTTTAAGAAGTATCCAAATTGTTTCAAAGCTACACATGCAATATCATGGGCACAAAACAATATAAGTAGTGATGAATTAGTTGCAATCAATGTACTGAATCGATTGGTAAACTTCGGCTTACTCACACATGTAGTTGATCCACAAAAGAGATTCTGTATGGGAGAGAATAGAGTGTTATATTTTAGAATTGCAACAGATGAGATGATAGAAAAGCGACTATCAGTATCTCCTGGTAGAACTCTAATGGCTGGTAACTATGGTAGTATAGTCGGAGTTACTGATGATATGAGAGATATAGATATACATAGGAAGATACGCAACCTTGATCATATCTTACAGCAGACTGTAAAGGAGTTAAATGAAACGCATGGAAGATTGGAGCTTATGCGTCAGGAAGTAAGAGGGCTTATATCACAGCAAATTACAACATGTATGATGATAGCTCTATTATATATGCTTACATTATTCTTGATAGTATCAACTTCGAGTTTGAACTGGATTACAATCGGGGGGATTACAATCGTCATGATTATATCTGCTAGATGCGGTTTGAGAAGTGTATCAATGTGGAGTGATATAGATAGTAGAACAGATATGCCGACGAGTATAGATATGGATATTATGAATGAAGACAACAGTTCTCGAGAAGATAGGGCAGTCATGAGAACTGTGAAGCCATATGAACAAACGCCTATCACGACTTCCATCACTTCTGCAATATCAAGATCTATAAGATCTGCAACAGGACGAGATAAAAAGGAGTTAAGACGATTACAAAGTATAGAAGAAAGACCAAGAACAGTAATGAGAGAAGCGTACACACTACCAGATGTTGATAAATGGCAACACAAGCCACTCTTCATATGCACAAACTCACCGATTATTCCGAATCAGGTTCCAGACTATGGCGTCGGAGATTTGCCTATAGGCGTACCGTTCAAGTTCTCATCAGACTTGTTTGAGGGTACTTGCTTATTCCGTATCAAGGGCTGCAAAAGTGACAATATAGAAGGAGATAGAGCATACTTTGACGGAAGGAAAAGAATCTACCAAAGCATAGTCCAAGGCAGGTTTAAGGAAGAGATATCAGTAGCAGATGTCTGCACTGGTCATGAATTCGCCAGACCTCTCAAGAATCTACCTCATCCATTTATTTTGAAGACAGCAACAAGCTTCATATCAAAAATTGCTTTGGGGTGTAACATTGAAGTCCATACTGAGCAACCCTTCATGGAAGCTACACTGCTGGGTACTTCTCAAGTTGTTAGAGGAGATGAACCAGGAAATGAACCTAATATTACATGCAATGATATAGAGGAAGACTGCTCAATCTTTGGTGGAGCTTTTAGCAATGGAAATGTGTCTTCATCTCGAAGGAAGCGCATATTTTCAAATCCTGCCAAATGCAAACAATATACATTTGATACAGATACAGTCTATACGTTTGAATTTTACCAAAACTTGTTTGATGTCGAATCATACTCACTTGATCTCGGATTTGTTAAACTGGGGGCAATCAATGTCTTAAACGGGCAACCAATTCAATGGCTAGGAAAGACGAGAGATGGTAGATATCTGTGGAGTTTTCAGCTGTGGCATCGAAAGCTACTCCAGACGAATAGTAGTTGAGATTGTATATGAAATATAGACTCGATAATATAGGTATAGTTAGAGAGAAGAACCCGTTTATCAGTTATTCATTCACTATGTGTCCTTGGATAGTTTCTCTCCATAGTTAGAAGCAATGCCTACTAATCCTTTGACAGCCGCCTTTACTTCAGTCTCACCAACATTGGCTTCTAGTCCTCTATATTCTCGTTGCTTTAAGAACTCAGCAGCTTCGCTTTTATACTCAATCAGTTTGCCCTGGCCTGGTAGAGCTTCTAAATCATTCTTCTGTTTGGCCGATGATCGAGATTGTTCATACTTTCCAGATATCATTGAGAAGAATGGTTCATCGTCACTATCACTGTCACTGCCAGTGTTGTTGAGTTCTTTATGATGATCGATATTGCCTTGTTGCTGACCACCTTCTTGCTGTAGCAGAGACTCGTCTACAATCCCATCCTCTTCATCCCAGCGTATTAAATCGCCAAAGTCACAAGAATATCGTCCATCCCATTCTCTATATCCCAACGCAACATCCAATTCTAACGGTGTTAATACTGGTACTAACATTTCTTCTCTTTCCATTTGCCAAAAGCTTGCTATTGACTCTCCACATGCTATGAGTACAAAGGCATCAATCTCTGCAAAATTAGCCAGTTTGTTTGGCGCAGTTGATAGTTTACCCACTGCAAATGTATATGCAGTCCGACCACTTGACTGGATACGATGTCTTGTACGTGCTAATAACCGACGGAATGAGTATGAGTTGGATGTAGTACCGATAAGAATGGCTATGGTATTGGCAAGCTTGGTCTTATTCAACAGAAAGAATCTTCGGCGTAGAGTTCGAGATAGGATTGTGGAGAGTGATGTATCATTTGTTGATGATATGGGCGAGTTGAGCACATCAGTGTTAAGTTGATGTTGTATGGGCGAATATGACCATACTGCTTGGGGTCCATCAGGTGCACTGCATCTTAACAATATATGCAAAAGACGTGTATGTGCATTCTTCTCCGACGAATCAATATTTAAGTCGTCACCAATGTAAAGGAGAGTGCATTCGGTAAGATCTAAATCATTTGGTATCTCAAGTCCTCCAATTGTTCGTGGAATGTACTGCTGCTGTTCTACTATTGGTGTGATCTCTTTCTGTTGTTCAGTATCATCTTGATTGGCTTGATTACAGCAAGGAGTATCCTTTACATCACAGCATGAATTCGAAGGTTGCGCAGAAGTAGGTTCTTCACTTGCATATTCAACTGTCGGAGAGTTACAGCATGCGGCAGTTTGATCAGTAGAACTACAGCATCCATCATCATTCGCTTTGTCCTCTCCGCCACAACATCCCCCCCGATTTTGCATTTCATCAAGCTGTCTACTACTTTCACTATTTAACTGCTGTTTGGGTATCATACCCAATATAACCTCTTGAAACTTTTGATCGCCATTACTAATCTCTTCATCAAATTGCAACTTTAGTTCATTGATTGCATGATGATACTTCACTTCATACAATATCAGCAACTTTCTTTTCTCGCCATCTCGAGTTTCACTATTTGCTTCATTAGTTGCTGATAATACCATCTGAACACACTCCTTCCAAACTTTATTCCCTTCTCCACCCCCACCATTAATACTATTACCAAAATTACAAACACCAAAGGCATAAACAACAGGTAATACTTCTGTCGGACTTAAACAACCATATCCATAATGTACAATAATATTTGCATTTAAATGATTTGCAGAGATTTCATCTGGACAGCATGATCCGTAGGTTGTATCTCCTAGTATAAATATGAGTGGTAGTTGTTGTAGATGTTTGTTTATGAGTTCTTGCTGTTGTTGCGATGATGATTGATGCTGTGTCGAATCAGTTGATAGTTCTTTGTTTTCTAGTTTTGTGTGTTGCAATGTAGATTGACTTTGTAATAGTAGTAATTTATCACGATAGGCATTGCTAATTGCATCTTCCATTAACCAAGATACATCTGGTGCATCTGCCAGTAATTCATCTGGAAACTGCAATGCTATTCTACACAGAAACCCATCATCTTCTACCTTGTTGCTTTTATTATTGTTCTTCTTTGACTTTGATGTCTCGGTATCCTCAACAATACTTTCAATCTGTTGTATTAATTGACCTCTAACAGTATTCTCTGACCAATCTAACTTCTCTACAACTTCTTTAGCTACCCGATCAACCTCGTAATATACTTCTAATGAAACATTGCCTCTTGATGATTGTATTGATGAAGGAGATTCGTTGGATGATGTGGAGGTTGTAGTCTCTTTTATGATGCGACTACCGTCGTCAAACATAATCCTCGGTGTACTCATGGTTCTTATATAGAGTTATATTACCTGTTTGTGGTGGTATATTATTGTATTAGATCAGTATAGGACTCCTAATCATCATGGCTAATGGCAAGAGATGATTGGTGGGGAGAAAAAAGGATACCCCAAATAAATGACAGGATAGGACGGATAGAGCAAAGCGATAGAAGTCTACAATCTCTATCTTTATTACTTAGTTGAATAGTTCAGGTGGCCCGGCACCATATGATGCTGTAGAAGCTAAACCCTCCTCTGATGTGATATCACATTGTATATTGAAATGCTTCTCCAATACCTGTCGACAAAGCTCCTTCCCCCTTACAATATCTCCATGAGCAGGAATTATCGTTTCAATTTCCCAACCACTACATGTAATATATCTTGCAATCTTTTCAAACTCTCCTCTTCTGTCCTTCTTAACCATGAGATTCATATAGAAGGGATAAAAGAGTTTATCCATCCCGACCTTACCCCACAGCTTAGAACCAAGTGGAATCTCTCCAACTTCTGGTGCTAACTCCCAACTTGATGAATCATTATCAGTCGGTATAGTAATCCCCTCTGCTTGTAGTTCATCTACAAGTTGACCATTTGTAACTCCATCTCCTCTTGGGTAGTTCCAATACAAATCTGTCGTCAATAACGTCCTTGATGGAACGTGATAGTATATCACCTCATTGAAGAAGGCGTTTCCAGTGAAGGGATTTGATTCTATATCAATATGGATGGGTTGGACTTCTTCCCAATCCCACATTTCATTGTCATGTTGTGTTTCATCTTGTCCATACCCCTTTGGCCGGGCTCCGTATGGTACCTCACCCGTCCATTTTACATTGGTCTCTTTTTCAGATAAACCGGGACACCCCCAGATCTTGGCATTTGGATATTGATTTGCCCATTGATATGCATACTTTACATGTTCATAATTTGGACTAATAACGTGAGCAACTGTACCTAATTTGATTACTGCATCAATCAATGGTAGATCTAATCCAACAGGAGAATGTATTAGCAGCTCTTTACTACCATCGGTTGTTTCAGAAGAAAGTTGGATGATTGTACATCTACACCCAACGTCGATCTTATTCCAATAGAACGGTCTATCAACTGTATACACTCCCGGAATGGCAGCTGGGGTTATCACACTACCAAGACGATTACTCCAACCAATTGAAGAGTATGAACCTTTAGAAATATCTAGTCTTTTTGCTTCGTTAACTAACATTAACTTTTTTCGCGATAGGGGATATACTTCTGGTATATTATTATCGTTATTGTCTTTATTTACAGCAAGTATGATATTACTTGTTTGTGGTGGTTGCAATTGAAAAGCATCAATACTACATGATGTTATTAGTGTATGTATTAAGGTGATGGCAATTGCGAACACCGACTTCATCATTGTTAGGTGTTGTAATTTCAATTTGCTGTGTTCAGATTATTTTAAGACTACTCGTCTATCAAAGACTCTTTATCACTGCACTAAGAAGGTATAGTGTCACCAACTACTCATCTATCAAAGACTCTTTGCCGCTATGATGGGTGATGAAGATTGTCAATGCTGAGGAGGAAAGGAAATTGGCGACGAAACGGACAACGGAGGCTGATCTACGATGAGACAAAGAAGTAAAGAAGCCCTTATGATGCAATGCATTATTAGCACTAGTAGTAGTAGCAGCAATATACAACCCAAACACCGCTAACAGGTCTACACTATAGCAGCCACGTACCTGACGATACCTATTTCATTCTGTGATCACATCTTGTGCACTTTTTTTTCTCTCATTGCAAAAAAGTATCTTCGACTCAACCGATTGCATTAGCTAATACCTTGGACAAATCCTTAACATCTTATACTTTATCTACATTATAACAAAGCAAATATCTAACAAATCATGTTTATGGAACAATTTGAAAAATCAACAAAGAATAAAGAACGTCGTGCATCACGTCAATTGGCCATGCAACGTATGGTTGATGCTGCTACAATATTAAATGATGAAGAATACTTATCCAATGGTAGTAATCGTAGTAATAATAGCAGTGGTGGTAGTAGTGATGGTGATAAAGGCAGTGGCAGCGATAATGATAAGGGAGCTGAGGGAGATATAAAGGGTGATACAGGAGATATAAAGGGTGATACAGGAGATATCAAGTCTCCACCCGAGTCGCTAGCAGATACCAATGAGGTTAAAGTGGGCGATAATACTGAATCCACAGCATTACCATATACGGATGATTACAGCTTTACACCACCAACAGTATACGAAGATGATAATGTTAGTATATCCCATCAATCAGTCACATCGGCCTCCAACTTTTTAAAACAATGGGATAATCATCCTGCCTATCTCGACTCGCAACCATCCACAAGTAGCAGTAATACACCACCAATATTATCACAGACATTGAAAAAGCATCCATGGAATAGTAAATCAATTTATAGTGATAATGATGAGAGTGAAGGGATGGGATATATACCATCAAGTGCATCATCCGTACAACGTATAAGTTCCAAAGCTAAACAATTTCTATGGGATGATCAGAGTACTATATTAGGTTCTATTGGTGGGGGTAGCCGCATGGGAAGTAGGGATGTTACTGGCCGTCGAATTAGTGGTAATCGTACAATTGGTAATAATATAGGGAGCGGAGGTAGTGTCAGTGGACAAAGTGTCAGATCACGTACCTTAAACACACCATGGAATACATCATTACATGATTTAAATTCAACACATGATACTGATATTAATTTACATGATATTAAACACTCCTTCCGAAATAATAATAACTCCAAGGGTGGTGGATTCTCATTATGGAATTTACTACCCTTTACCAACAATAAACAACAGAGTAATAAGGAGAAGTTAAGTTTAACTGCTAAAGAATCATTGGAATATGGTGAAATGGAAGTGGATGATTCGGATGATGATTCATTCATGGGTGATGATAAACTTTGACGAGGAAGGTAAACGAGTCTACCTTGATAAACATGGCAATCTATCCTACAACAATAATAACAATTTACATGCCAGAAGAATGTGGAATTCCTACAAACGTTTCCTGAGATGTCCATGCTTGGTACTCTTTATAGTATGTGCCATTGGAGGACTATATTCATTATTTATATTAACGGGGAATGCTATTGTGAATGTTAATGGTATACATCTTGGTAACGGCGGAAACAAGGGAGGAGAGCATTATAATGAAACAAAGTTTGAGGGAGGGGAATGGGTCGAGGATGATATACGTGGTATTTTGGTCGAGGAGGAAGATGAAGTATTAATTGAACCTGAAGATCAAGAGGTTATCGTCAATCTCCCCTCAGACCTAACAACAGAGCAACAAGCAAAGATACAGTCAATTGAAAAAGAAATACAGTCATTACAACATAAAGAACAACAGATATATGAGGCATCTATACAAGATGAAAATTTGGCCAAGGTTATTGAGACATTGGAGGATCCTATTGAGAATGAGATTAGTGCATTGAAACAGAAAGAGGAGGAGATTATATCGAGTACACAACCTCATGATGAGCATGGGCAGCAAGTAGAAGAGAAGCCAGTATTACAAGCATCCCCACAAAAACAACGATTTGATCATATCCGTGCCATATTACTCTCGCATAAAATATCAAATCCATTGCTCTTTGAAGACAAACAAACACCACAATACGCAGCATTAAATTGGTTAACGAAAGTTGATGAAAGACAATTAGATCCAAATTCAAGTGGTAATGTCCAACATATTATACAACGGTATGGATTAGCAGTGATATGGTTTGGTACTGTTATGAGTGGATATGATTGGCAATCAAGTGCTGGTAGTACAGATAATGAGGAAATGGATGACGTGACGGCGACTCCAACACTTGATATATCTGGTGCCATTGACGAGGCAGTGGAGAATAAGGAGGAGAGTGGTAATACAAGAAGAAGACTACGACAGCGGCGGCATATCCTCAAATCAACAGAACAACAACAAGATACTGACAATCATAAAGTATGGTTCCGACATTCGAAATGGCTATCATCCGACGGTATATGTTCATGGGAGGGTATCTCTTGTCATCCACATGACAAGGCACAACAAGATGTGCATAATCCGAATAATGATGGTGATGTATCACACATTCAACTACGAAGGAATAACTTACATGGATTGATACCCGATGAAGTATATACTGCATTTGAATACTTGAATGTATTAGATTTGAGTGACAATGGATTAGCAGGTACTATTAGTGAGATAAACAAGTGGAACTCATTACAAGTATTGAATTATACATCGAATAATCTTGCTGGGTCAATACCAAGTAATGCAATGGATGGATGGCATTCATTGAAGGAGTTACACCTTGGTAATAATCTATTGGATGGTAGTATACCCCATACTATTGGCAGTTTGTCCAATCTCAAACATTTGAACTTGGCTGGTAATTCAATCAAGGGTACAATACCATATGAAATCGGACAATTGAGTAATTTGAGTACATTGGACTTATCCTACAATCTACTAGTTGGTGAATTACCACATGAACTATCAAACTTAATAACTTTGGTTACATTAAATGTTGGTAATAACGATTTAGGTGGGCCATTAATAACCGAATTGAAACATGCCAAGTTTATACAAAAGTTGATATTGAATGATAATCACTTTAGTGGTGAATTGCCTGGTAGTGAACTTGGTAGTATGGATCATTTGGATGAACTGCTATTGAATAATAATGACTTTCGTGGGACATTGCCTAAGGAGATTTCAAACTTGATTGGGTTAGGTAAGTGCTGATGAGGCTTGTTTGCTTGTTCTACTGTCATCTCAGCTCACTAAAACGACATGACTTCCTCTGCAGATAAACTCAATCTAGCCAACAATCATTTCGAGGGTGAATTCCCACCAGAGTGGACTGAGATGGCAAGTCTTCAAGAGCTCGATGTATCATCTAACGAACTCCAAGGTCCTCTGCCTGTCTTTATTGGCAGTATGAAAAACCTCCGATCGCTAAACATGGCACACAACAAGCTCACTAGTTCCATACCACGAAGTATTGGAGGCTTGAACAAACTCGAGCATTTATTCATGGATGACAATGAATTCGGTAGTGACGTACCAACGGAGATGGGACAGTTGTCAAACCTCAAGATATTATCGCTTCACAATAACTACCTAATTGGGACCATTGATGATCGGATATGCAAGCTCTCGAGTGAGCTATTCCTAACACAACTGTCTGCTGATTGTGGTGGAGAGATTCCTGAGATATTGTGTGATTGCTGTATGTGTCAAGGTAAGCTCAATTATTTGAATTGGTCTATGCTATATGAGTTGCAATTGCTAACAATGAGTCTCCCCTTTCCCATGCAGAACACGAGCCAATGGTACATCTCAGTACTGAATCAAATGAAGACGGAGGGAGATAAGGAGAAGGTGTGTAAAACAATGTAGATTATGTATATTATAATATATTAGTGATAACATGATATCTCAATCGACCTATTCCCTTGTCCTATCTACTCCTCAAGTATCGGGGCAATCTTACAGCTTGATATAGATTTGTATGTAATGTCCGTCTTTAGCTCTGCACTGATCCTCAGATTTCTCAGCTCGAGGTCATACTTGTCCAAGAACTCGTTTGCTTCTCGTTCTGTCATGAGACCGTTCGATGCCAGTGTTCGGAAGTATGAAGCTGCTTTGTGAAGGAGAATCATGCATACATACTGACTCTTGACAGCCTTCACGTCCTCTTCATCAAAGGCGTTGATAGCACCATAGGCTTTTGATACTTGGATTCTACTCTCATCTATAACTGCCTTCTCGGCAAGAGAAAGACAGTTGCTGTTAACCGAAGCAAATTCTTTTTTGAACATTTCTTGTGCCGATTGATGAGCTTGGATAAAGCTGAGGGCTTGCAACACTCGTGTCCGGATGATATGGAAGTCTTTATCTCCTTGGTTACGTCGAAATAGTCCTTGCTGTACACGATACGAATGCAATGCTTGCTCTCCCTTCTTGACGAGCATATTAGTTTGAGACGAGGCATTATCCCAATCATCAAGTGGCTTGTTTTTTGTCGGCCATGTCAAGACTTCTCAGAAGATTATGTGGTATGAAACTACGACTGTCAAGCTGTCCTGACTCAAGTTGTTTGTTGTATTCTTGTCGGACCAAGTCTATAAAGATTGAACGCTCTTCCAACATTGCACTCTCATCCAAGGACACAGAGAAGTCGTAAACTGTATCTCTTTGACGATTCTTTGTACCTGATGAACGACTGGTCCCCAGTAGTTGAGATGAAGAAGCTCTGTGGAGTGACACCTGTTCTGCACCATCTATATATTGTGAAAGGTTTGAAATGTTGGGCACCTTTCCAGGATTGTTCAACTGATATTGTTCACAAGCCGTGTTCAAGTCTTCTGAAGTGATTGATTTCAAAGGTGACACATGTTCCCTAACGATTCCAAAGTCTACCGATTGAAACCGAGTCTCTTCGAGTAATGAAAGGAGCTGAATCAACACAGACTGTTTCATATGAGCCTCATAATTGTCGACAATCTTTAGTCTACTCTCACTTGGTGTTACAAGGCCAAGCCATTTGAGTAATGGACCAGATGAGGGCCCATTGACTATTAATGTGAGGAAGGCCACTCCCCCAACCAAACCAAATAGTTTCTCGGAGTACTCTCTATATTGGTTTCTTGTAATCAAATCATATTCTTCCGTGGCTTTGAATACCTCAGCACTCAAGAGCAACGCAAGAGCGATGCCTACTGCACCTCGCAAGCCACCGTATGCCATAAAGATTGCCTCTCTTACACTTTGTCCGATACCGATATTGGATGTTAAGGGGTAGAAGACAAACACGAGGAAGAACCGTATTGCTATTACTAGTCCAAAGAGTATGAGGAGATATACCCAGTCCATACCTCCAAATCTTTGTTCGGAAGATGACAGTACTCCTCCCCAGACGGCTCCTCCAAGGGTGAATAAAACAGAGTTCAATAAATGTTCCGTAATATGCCAGAAGTCATGTGTTAAATGAACATCGTTCAATAATGTGTCTCCAAAAGCCTTGGTTGTAAGGCCGCATAACACAACAGATATGATACCAGAACAATGGCAAGTAATCTCCGATGTGTAGAATGCAAGGTAAGCAAATGTTATGGTTGCAACGACTTGAATAACATTCTCTTCTTGAGACAACCGTCTGTTGAGATTGAAGAGTAATGTTACCAAGCCAACTCCAAATAATATACCAATACATGCACCACCTAAGGACAATCGAAGGAAGAGAATGATTCCTCGTATCCACCCTACCTCTTCTCCAACGCCCGTAATACCCATCTGATAAAAGAATCGAAGACTAAAGATGTGGAAGAAGACAACAGCTGATCCATCGTTGAGTAGACTCTCTCCCGAAATATGTACTTTCAACCGAGCCGGTGCGCCAAGTTCATTTAGAAGAACGGCAACTGCAACAGGATCTGTAGCAGCGAGTATGCTTCCAAATGTCATGCACAAGTCGAAACTCCAACCATATGGTAGTATGTAGTAGGCGACCAAAGCTGTCAGAAAAGTACCAGTCAATACCATTGGAAATGCAAATACTAACAGCTGAGACAACGCCTTCTTGAACAAGTAAACATTGATATTGTACGAATCAAGGAACAATAATCCTGGTAGAAATGACAGTATTATCACTTCTCCATTAATTCCCAGCCACAATGATATACTTTCTGCCAATGCATTACCGGTTTGTAAAGAGAAATATCCCATCGTTGCCCCGATTAGAAACATCACTGCCGTTGTCGGTAAACCATGAGCGTAGCGGGAGAGAACGTTT
>Ga0075437_10435_pt1 | contig 18482 bp, 7 predicted proteins | sample MintriMetagenome_FD_74266 | JGI IMG/M metagenome (GOLD analysis project Ga0075437, IMG submission 74266) | Marine eukaryotic communities from Monterey Bay, USA to study complex ecological interactions - Minidiscus trioculatus and... | ecosystem: Environmental > Aquatic > Marine > Unclassified...
TCTTTTGATGATATATCATCTGAAGATTGAGTAGACGACCATGATGGTAAGAGATATTTACCAATATTAGCCCATCCACTTTGCATACCCAATATCTCCTCTTCTGTATTGAGTTGTTGTTCATTTGATATGTCGTCTATTGTAGAATTAGTGATGTTTTGACTGTGTATGTTTTCATCTATCGGTGGTATTATATTATCCTCTTCTTCAATATTATCTTCTTTGTCAGATGAGAATATATATCTAGAAGTCTCTCTTGATCTACCACCACTGTTTCGATATCTTCTATTGTGTTGTACTATTGGTGTATCATATCTATTATTATATGTATGTGGTGGTATATTATGAAATCTTGACTGTATCCTAGCCGCAGGCGGCGGAGCTGCAGTTCTTCTAGTCGAGGAAAATCCCTGTATTTTATCAGCCGATATAGCTGATAGAAGGATCAATATATGTATTATCCCATCCATATCTAAGAACATTGTTTAACAAGGAATTGCAATGACGATATCTAATTTTTTTATTTTTGTGCATATCATATGCATCGACGACCGACGACGCTGATATCTCTCCGTCTAAGCAAAGATGTCGGTCTCGAGTGAGATTGATATATGAAGCAGGGTATATTACTTCAATAATAGAACGATGTCCTTGGCTAGTAGGAGACGCCGATGTGGTGGAGAGGTCTTATTGAGGTCGGATCCGAAAAAGATATTTCGATTCTTAGTATGCGTTGCATCGCCAGAGAAAAGTGCTGACTCACTCGCAACAAAAACTACTCATCATGCATTTATTATGTAATCGCCTCTCTTATAATATTAGCACTATCAATGCAATACTTGCGGCAGGGTAGTACTACTCTATTTGCCTTATTAACTTCTTCATCAACGTTAGTATCCAACCGCGTGTTTGTAACTGGTCGTCGATCTGCATTCGTTAATCATAACAACAACTATCGTCGTCAACATATTTTTTCCTCAGTGCACCATAAATACCACCACTCTACTTCTTCCTCACAACAATCTCCATTTCAACTTTACTTTGCAGCTAATAAGGGACAGGAGAGTACCAGTAATACTACAACTAATAACAGCAAGTCTGTAAGGAAAAGAAAATCATCAACTACTACAAAGAAGACGGCAACAACAAAACGCAAAATGTCGAAGAAAGCAGCAGCAAAGAATCCATACAAGAAAGATGATACACCATCAATTCCACATGCACCAACATCACTCATTACCAATAACTTTGATCAAACAAGAACTAAGTTATTGACATTGAATACGCCTTTACCCCGTGAACTTGATGCACCACATGACAATCCATGTATTATCTACTGGATGATGAGAGATTGTCGAACTATTGATAATTGGGCATTAATATTTGCACAGAACTTGGCTATACAACATCGTGTTCCATTAAGGGTGGTATATAGTCTACCGCCACCTCCTGAAAATGATGCAACAGAGGGCGAAGATGGATCACCACCAAACCCAACAGAAATGTCATTAACAACAAGACACGGATCATTCCTGTTGGATGGATTAAAGATTGTATCAAATGAATTGTCTGAGAAACAGGTACCTTTTGATATCCTCTGTCCAACATCACGTGAACAAGTCGGAGAAAGTATTGTTGCATACTGTAAGAAAGATGCTATGGCTGTCGTCTGTGATATGAGTCCATTACGACAATATCGACAGTGGACTGAGCAACAGTCTGTACCATTGTTCGAGTCTGCGAATATTCCCTTGTATCAAGTAGATGCACACAATATTGTACCAGTGTGGCAGGCAAGCCCTAAACGTGAGGTTGGAGCACGTACACTACGACCAAAGATCAATAGTGTATTCTCCAAGTATTGTACAACATTCCCTACATTCAATGGTAATGATCATGTTAAAGATGCAGAGCAATACATGGAAGAGACATCAACTCAACATGATTGGAATCAATACAAGAAGTATTTGAACTTGGATGATTCTATTGGTCAAGTGAATGGTATGCAAGCAGGACATGAAGTGGCAATGGCACGCTTTAATGATTTCTGTACCTCAAAGCAGAATGGTTTGAAGAACTTTGATACTCTACGAAATGATCCCAACTATTCCAATGTATGTTCAAATCTCTCGCCTTGGATCAACTTTGGACAAGTTTCGTTCCAAAGATTGGCTCTTGATGTTCGTGCTTTGAAGAAGCATTCCAATGGTACAGCGGCTTACATTGAAGAGGGAGTTGTTCGTAGGGAATTGAGTGATAACTTTGTATACTACACTCCTGACGCATATGACAGTCTAAGCGGTGCTGCAGATTGGGCGAGGGAAAGTCTTGAGTTGCACAGTAGTGACGAACGAGAGCATTTGTATACTTGGAAGCAGTTGGAAAAGAGTCAAACTCATGATGATTTGTGGAATGCCGCTCAACTTCAGCTTGTCCAAGAGGGAGGCATGCATGGCTTTCTACGAATGTATTGGGCCAAGAAGATACTCGAATGGACATCATCACCTGCTTATGCCCTGGCCACTGCACAATACTTCAATGACCGCTATGCCTATGATGGCACCTGCCCAAACGGATTTGTAGGCGTTGGCTGGAGTATCATGGGTATTCATGATATGGGATGGAAGGAGCGTCCAATCTTTGGAAAGATTCGTTTCATGAATTACAATGGTTGTAAGCGAAAGTTCAAGGTTGCTGACTTTGTGGCTCGATACCGAGGTGCTGCCGAGAATGCTGCCAAAGCTACAGCCAAAGCTGGTGGAAATAAGAAGGCTTCGTTTATTGAGCAGATGTCGGGGAAGAAGCGCAAGGCATAGATATACAGATAAGCTAGGAAATAGATATAGTGGGTAGAAGTGTTAATGTTAAATGTACAAGCTAAAGTCTACCCGGTCAGATCTCATCCACGATGCAGAAGTGTTCTCTGATTCCTCCTTTGTTTCCTCTTCATCGTCGTCCATAAGATCAGCCATTAGGTCGTCAACATCTGCCTTTGTATCTTCTTCTTTGCTTTCTTGTTTATTATCGCTCTTACCAGTATCACTACTGCTTCCTACACGCCGTATATCCACGGCACTCTCACCGACAAAGTATCCACACGATGTCCAATCTTTCATCTGTTGGCTAGTATATGGGCCATGTATTGTACCATCTTCATTGCCCTTGTATTCCCACATTACTGTGGATTCAATTGAAGGTTTATTCGTATTGTCGGCCACCTGAGTCTCTGTTTTCGTTTCCTCGGTATTTGTATCAAAGTACCCTTTACTTTTCTTTTTAGTTTGTGTATCCTCCAGCCCTTCAAGTGGTCTCTTTCTCTGCGCAGCCACTGCCGACGACGACGAAGGAAAGTGTTGTTCTAATTTGAATTTGTGTATCCAATCACTTTTGGTCAATTCATATGCTTCCGTTTCCCCACCAAATAATAAGGCATCAGCTAATTCCGTTAGCTCTTCAACACACTCGCGTGTTTGTTCCACTTTCATTTTGAGTTGTTTCGCTTCTGCGTCAATATTGTCGGATGAGGTTGATGTAGTGGAAGCAGTATCGTCTTCTTTCTTACTCTTTGATGATTTACGCTTCTTAATCTTACTCTTCTTGGCCAACTTTTGTTGTTGAGATTGCAATTGACGTATAGATGCACCATGTCGTGTCAGAGCCATCATTACTGTTTCATTATCGTCTTGTAATAATGTTGCCATTCGTCTACCAATATCTTCCGGTACATCATCTTCGCTTACAAACTTTGACTTTCTCTTGTTACCATCAGCTTTGGTATCACCTTCTTTAGTATTTGGTTTCCATATGGAGGTAGAATCCAATCCACCACCACCAGTCTCCTTCTCATTATCCTCACCCAACCCATCTAACCATGCATCATCTTCTCCATCGACTGGTTTTTGATTATGACGGAATACATATGTATCACCATCAAAATAACCCAATCCACCATCCTTCTCGGCATTCATATTAAAGGGTTCCACAGGATGTTCAGCATTAATACCAGCGTTTGTTTCATATTCGTCAGGGTTCTTATCTTGATCTGTAATTAATGACATGTCATTATTGTTTGCATAATGTTTGGTATCATCTTTATCAAAATCATGTATTGAACCCTCTACTTCGTCTTCTCTACGACGTACTCGACCTCTCTTTCGTTTAGCCTCTTCAATCTCTGAAAGTGTTTTAACAGAGGCATCATTCATTTCATGATCATCATTGGTATGCCCTCTCTTATCGCCACCCATTGCAAATGTATCACCAGATGCCATTATTGAATCTTCTACATCATCACTATCATATCCACCACCACCACCATTGTTGGTAGCGGTATTGTTTTGAGTTCGTGAAGGTATTGTCCTCTCAACATGGTTGTTTGAGAATGATACATGACCGTGATCTCGAGACGTCGTGCCTCCGCTTCCGCCGCCGTTCTTTTCCGAGCGTAGTATACCTCCTCCTTTTCCTTTCTCCATGTTTATTGTATGTTATTGTTTAGTAGTCCTCTGTATAATCAATAAGCACAACAAACAACAACAACAATATTACAGAGAAAGCCGAGTGCAGTTGCAACTATTTGTTGCACTCGAAGAAAAATCGACACGTGGAATAGTGTGAGGAGTGATACCTACTACGATATTGCCACTCGCTCGCCACTCGCCAGCCGCCATATCTATCAAATCGACCAGCTCCCAATTGCAACTTGATAATATTTATATCATCCATCATGTCTGGCAGGCCAAGAAAAGTTAAAAAGGTGATGACATTGCCTATCAATGTCATCTTTGGACATTTACAGGTATGTTTTTAATTTCATGTTTTGTGTTGTGTTATCTTTTTGATGTTGTGATTGTATTGCAGTGTTGCAATTTAATCTGTATATTATCGTATGTCGAGTATAATTTGAATTCTATGACTTATATCACTCGTTGCTTTATTTTATTCGAATCATTTCCTCGCACATGTCTTATGTATGTATACTAATCTGCACACATCTTATGCACACATTATACCCTCCTTATGCACACACGATACTACATCGTACATGTACAATAAAACTATCAGAAAAAGCAAAGGGTGAAAATCTTACTATATGAAGATACAAGAATGGCAATTGAAGGACAGATTGTTGGATTTGATGAATATATGAACTTTGTATTAGATGAGGCAATGGAGGTTGATACTAAAAGTGGAAAGAAGACTAATGTTGGACGTATATTATTGAAAGGTGATGCTATCACGTTGATGCAAGAGGCTACCAACTAAAGGTAGTATTGATGGTACAAAAAGTATAAAAGATTTATATTTCATAGTTTATATTTAATTGGGGGTAGTGGATATGTTGGGTTGAGAAGGAGGAGGAGATATCAACAATAAATAGACAATGTAGAAGCACAATGAGTTATTTTAATATTGTGTGTGGGATCGTATGGTTGTGCCGGGAAGTTAGCATACGGGGGAAAGGTGGGTATAGATTTGTTGTAAAATTATCCAGCCCATTACCAATATCACTTTCCACTCAACATTTCTGTGTATATTTCATTCAATTAAACTGCAGGTTTGCAATTCGTAGACATTTAAGTGAGGATTCCTACAAATTTAGAAGGAGCTAGTTTAATTATTTGTAGGCTTCTTTGCAGTATAATAATCAAAAGACGACGAAGGTATGGCTAGTTTTATGATATTATTGCAATTGGTTCTGTACAAACGACACAAACCATTACACACCAATCAAAGAAGAAAGTTACACAAACAGTTAAAGTACAGGATTCCAATTTGTAGGCTTCTTTCCAGAATAATCATCCATGGCATCGTCGTCGCCATAGTCGTCGAAATTACTCGCATCATCCATACTTTTTACTTCAGGCTTGATGGGAACGGAGAGCTCACGTGCAAGTAAAGCATTCCAATCAAAGCCACTAAACCACTTTTGTTTCATGACAGACGAGGCTCCACCCTTTGTCCTTCCCAAACGTTTTGATTGGTATGTCTTGAGCAACTTCTTAACGAGCTCGCCCAAGCCACGGCTAAAGGTTGTTGGGATACTGACATGTCCAGATAAAATCTTTTCATAGACTTCCATTGGATCTTCGGCATAAAAAGGCGGTGTTCCGGCAGTCATTTCATAAATCAAAACACCAAGTGCCCAATAATCTACGGCCCAATCATGTCCTTCATTTAGAATCACTTCAGGAGCAAGGTAGTCGGGAGTTCCGCAGAGTGTCCAAGTCTTCCCGCCTTCCAACTTCTTGGCGAGTCCAAAGTCTACAATCTTGAGGTAGCCCTCGGCATCCATAACAAGATTCTCGGGCTTGAGATCACGGTATGCAATCTTTTTCGAATGGATTTGACAAAAGGCAAGCATGACTGATGCGGCATAGAATCGACTAGTCGACTCTGAGAACTGTCCCTCACATCGAAGGGTACGAAATAACTCTCCACCTAACAAAATCTCCAGAAGAAAGTAGACATTGTGTTCATCTTGCATCGCAGCATGAAATGTGAGAATGAAGGGATGGTTCAACTCGTCCATAATCTTCTTCTCATTAACGACGTGGTCTTGTAGACCACTATCAACAATTCCACGCTTCGAGAGACACTTGAGAGCATATGTTTGGTTTGGATTACCATTCTTGGGGATCTTGTCGGGCTTGACTTTGACAAGTTTGACTCGTCCAAAGGCACCAACACCCAAAGTACGATGAATGTCGAGATCGGCTAGTGTCAACTTGGATGCACCACCATCGTCAGTCTCGGCCTTCTCGGGCTTGTCAGTATCATTCTCACCAGTATCGTTGCCGGTGTTCTTTGCGGAAGCAGTAGAGGGACGTTTGTCGACACCGTTGAGCAAGTCTTGAAGATTACCAAGCATTCGTACAAAGTCTTCTCGTGTCAATGTTAAACACTTGGCATCTGTGGAGGCTATACATGTTGCCTGTCGAACATCTTCCGACATGAGTGCCTTCTCTCCAAAGAACTGACCACAAGTTAGTCGCGCTACAGGCTCGTCACTGCCTTGTTCAGTTGTGAATACGTCAATGGTACCACTTTCAATAATGTAGAATGCATCACCCTTCTCGCCCTGACGGATGATAACATCACCCTTCTTGAATGAGTCGGATTGTGTGGCTAGAGCCATGGCATCAATATCTGATGAATGTAACACATCACCAAGGACGTTATCACCAATCTTGACCTTGCGTATAGTGTCAAGAATGATTTCCTCACGCTTTTGTTTGTGTGAGTTGGTAATACCCTTGAATGCTCGTCTATCTAAACTCCAAAGGACACAAGCTGTCTTGGCACGAATAGTAGCTGCACGAGGAGAGCCGTACATTAATGCCAACTCACCAAACGAACTGCCCGATACATATGGCACACCAACTTGAATCTCCTTTTGTGATGAAGCTCCTAGCATATCAATTGGTTTTGTCAATACATCATTCTCATCAATGTCTGCGGTGGCAACGAAGACATCAAGCTTTCCATCCTCGACAACATAAAACAAATCACCATCATCTCCCTGCTTGATGACTGTCGAATCAGCCTTGAACTTGGCAGTATCAAATGCATCGATCAAATCTTGCAACTCCTCCTCAGAACATGCCCTAAACAACATGTTTCGTTTAATGGAGTGGTAGATGAGATTTCGTACTTGATTCGACTTGGGAATTGTAGTCTTGACGTATGCCTTGTCATTTCCGCTTGGTGCCATAACGGCAGCTCGTGCCTCGTTGATTCGTCGTGTTGAGGCAGTGGCAGTGGTAATCATGCTACCAGTAGTAGTTTGTGAGAGACGACGCTCGAGATCATCTCTCTCCTTTAGGGCATCCTTTGCAATGAGGCGAAGACGTTTAATTTCTGTACGAGCCTCCTCGAGACTATTTATATCAGATGCATCTAAATTTCCTCCAATGCCATCTTTTGGCGTTAAGGGTTTACTCTTTGTTTCAGCCATCTCCTTGTCAATCTTGGATCCTCCTTTTGATAGAATCTTTGATCCAGAACTTCCCATTGAATTATCGTTATCTCCAACTTTGGACGATGATTTTGACGAGCAAGGGAGAAAAGCCATCTAGCCAGGGTGAAACAAGAGTAGAGACAGTAAGGGAAGTGAACTAACTTTGTACTGTGCCCTTCTAATCACTATTGATCAAGACGAGGACGGACGAGTAAGAATAGAGCAAAGAACGGTCCTACTTGTATCGATTGTGCAAGAGAAAGAAGAAGAGAAGATGAAAAATGATTTTTTGAGTTTGAGTTAAACAGATTAAAAACTCGAGTAAGTCACACTGTAGTACTTCGGTTATGTAGAGTCAGAGAGTTGTTGAGGTGGAGTTTGTTATCGTAGTGTTTTGTTTAGTGAGATTTTTAATGTGATTTTTGGAAGATTTTTATTTTGACTCTATAACCTCTGGCAGGTGAAGCAACTTTTTGATCCCCGAGAGTTGCCAACATAGAGCATTCGATGCCTATGCTTCAATACACCATCTACAAACACCCCTCTTTCACCCGATCACTTCTATTCACTTAGTGGACGTCTCGTGACCCTTTTTCGGCGATCGAACGTCCACATAGCCTAATTGCCGATCTCACTAAGCTTTTACCGTGTAAATGTATTGTGTTATTAGAGATAGATAATGGCATCACAACACGACGGTAACTCATCCGTCAATAGTACATATACGTATATCGATGTTACCATCCCTCCGGGGCCGTTTCCGTGTAGGTGTGATGTATCTGATGGCCTTTTTCGTATCACCGACATAGTCAATAATTATGTAACAACTCCACCTCTTTGTGTAAATGATATTATTGTTGGATTGAATGGACTTGATATCCGTCAGTTTGGTAATATTCAACGGCAATATTATAATCTATTACACTGGAATAGTAACGTTCCGAGAGTATTACATGTTGCTCGCTTAAACAACCTTCCTCAACCTCCTGAAAATTCACAACAAGTTGTAACATCAACAAATAATGCACGTAGTAACGTATTAAATGCTGGACAATCATCCGTTCCTATACGAGATTCTGATAATATTGATGATGATAACAGTTTGGATAGTAGTTTTGATTTATCAGAGCTCAAATTTGACAATCTAGAAGATTGGTTAGCATGGGTATCAAAGCATGTATGCAAATTGTATGCACCATTACACAATGAGCAAGTAACGGCATTAAAGATGTGTTTAGAGCCATCAATTTGCGGTAGTAAAGTACTTCTTGTTACTAGAACGGGTAGTGGTAAGAGTCATGTGATGAAGGTGCTTGGTGCAATGGTGGGTGGAGTTATTATGATTATTATACCATTATTAGCACTGTCCGCAGATCAGATGGAGAAGATGAAGAATACCAAACAAGACTTTGGAGCATTTGAGGTACACCACCCCGATGAGATTCCTAATAATCGTATGGACATCTCCCTGTCTTCTATTATTGAGCGTGTCAATTCATTAGAGAAAGATACACGATCAACAATCTTCCTATTTGTATCTCCTCAATTTATTGTTAAGAAGTCAAGCAAACCGTTACTTGATGCATTAATTTCAGCACATAAACGTACAGTATTACGAGCTGTGGTGATTGATGAAGCGCATCTATTTGTTCAACACCGTACCTTTCGTGTTCCCATCCGAATGCTCAAAGATGTGTTGTTTAAACACGTCTTCCCGTCTGATAATAAACGAAGTCATCCCATCTTCCTTGCTGCATCCGCTACAATGACTCCAAAGTATATACAACAGTTACAAGAATTAACATCAATTAAATTGCCACCTCGGAGTATTCTAAGACCGGTTGCGTCACATTTTCAACAACGAAATATCAAAATGGAGTATACATGTTCAAATGATGCCACAAGTAAATTAGATCAATCTATTAAAGTTGTTACCAGTGACGAGGAGAAATGTGCAGTAGTATTAACAACATTGGCATCACAAGCTATCTATCTACACAAAAAGATGTGTGAGAAATTAGATAAGATAGGTAATAGCAGTGATGTAGTATTGATTCATGGTGGACAAGACAAGGAGACCAAGTTTTGGAATATGAGGCTGTTATGTGGCAAAGAAGAGTTCAAGTCCTATAACCCACGCATTCTTGTTACTAATGGTGCTGGCAATACAGGCATAGATTATCACCGCATCACAGATATTATCCGCATTGGTTTGCCTCCCGATTTAGTTACTGCATTACAAGAGCGAGGTAGATTGGTACGCATTTTGGGTATGAAGGGTCGTATCTTATATGTAGTCAACATCAAGTCATTACTACAGTTATTATATCTTTGGTATCATCCTAAAACCAAATCTGGTAGTAATAATGAAGTTCCCAAATCGATCCAAGGTATGAATTCGTCGTTCAGGCATTCCAAGCGCTTCTCCAATTCGGGAGTAGTAGATAATGTGCTCGACGATGATGGTGTTGATGCAGATACCAAGAAGAAATATGCTTTGACAGCAACACAGAAGAAGGCTGATTTGAAAGAGAAAAAAGATGCTTTATTGGATGTTATGAAGTTCTTCACATTAAACCATGGCTGTCAACATGTCAGGGCCGAGATCTTTCTATCTACTGGGGTATTACGATCAGCTCCGACCGATATTGAACGATGTGTCAATAAGTGCCCGATTTGTGACAGGTCATGGTACAAACAACACCGACCCGTCAGTAAGAAGTGGTTGATTAAGTACTTTCAATCAAGAGACTTCTATAAATTCATGCCTCTATCAATGAAAGACAATACCGATGCTCTAACCAATCTACTTTGGAAAGGCGATGAGACATGGATTAGCAACATTTTCAAGGTAGCAAAGAAATCATTGAAAAAGTATAATGTTGAGTGTCTTATGATGTCATTAATTGCGGCTGAGATCATTACTTGGAATGTAAAGCAGAATAGAGACATTGAATTTGATTTGAATAGTACAACAACTGATGATGGTGAAACAACTGCAATCAAAACACAATGTTATGAGATTGATTCATATTCAATCAAAACACAATGTTATGAGATTGATTCATATTGGAACGGTATCAATTTACATGACGAATGAATTGTATAGTGTGAATCTATTATTTTAATACATCAGTCAAATCTGAATCCCGACGAATATTAGCCACATGCTGACGCCATGGCTGTATAGGCATGTCATCTTGCTCAACTCCACTTGTTTCATACACAGTCTCATCTTGTATCTTCTTTATGACAGATAATATCTCATTATTCACTTTACGAGTCCGTTGCATTCTATTTCTTTGTGCTTTTCTAACACTAGCGATATCCATAGACTTAAATTGCTCGAGACCCTTCTCCTTTGTATCTTCCAACATATGCTTGTGCAACTTACGGTATCCTTTCTTATCCACACTGCTCCTTTCTCTCACTTCCTCTTCTGTTGGTGGCTCCAGATCACTATTCTCTGACCTTATTGCGCCCATCACTTCATCTTCGTCAATCTCATCGTCATCATCATCTTCTTGGTGTTCTCTTGTTGCCGGAGGTAAGATTTGTTGAATGGATGAGTATAATCGATCGCACATATCATTTCCTTGGCGGTGGTCATTTGATTTAACTGACTTTTGTCCACTTCTTGTCAAGTTAGTCTTGCTTTTGACTTTATTCTTCACATCATGTACATAATCATTTGTAAATTTTCGAGTAGGCTTGATCTCAGCAGTACCTGCGGTCATGAGAATCTTGAATATCAATTCTTGTTCTGGCTTCATTGAGGGAGCAATACTGTGTTGATAGACTTCTCCTTCGCCAATACCCTCCTTGATAGTGTAATAATTTTCAATCGTTCGCTTGCATCTCTCTGCCATACCAGCAAAGTTGCCTTGTAACACGAATGATTCCACCTTCTTCTTGAAAGGGAATTGAGCTAATGTCTTATTCTTCAACTCAAGTGCTTCATCCTGTGCTACCATCCTCTTGCCGGTATCCTTGGGGTAGTTGCGAACACATCTATTCTTCATCGCCTCCATATATCTAGCGTATTCATTGTCTCTTAGAAGTGTATCAAGTTGATGTAGAGAACGTTCAACATACTTGTTCTGTCCAATTACATGCCAAGTCGGTGCAAAATTAGCATATCCCTCGAGTATTGAAAGTGAGTCGCCGCCACGATATGCATTCACAAATGAACGGAAGTCGGAATACATACTCAAATACAAAGCACACCCGCGCCTCCACTCATCTTCACTACTCTTCAAGTCGTCAAGAAACTTGTTAAACTCCATTGCAAATCGACACATGTATTCTTCACGAGACTCTGACTCTGACTCTGACATCATGTTGCTAGTATCATATGATTCAAACTTGGAGCAGAATTCATATAGAAATACTCTATACAACTCATCAGCAACAATATCAGCGAGTCGACATGCCTGAAAGTAGCATCCTGATACGGTATCATAAATTCTCTTCCATTCAAGAGCTTCCTTGAACGGTTCCAAGAAGCCGCGGTAGAATAGAGTATAGATTGCTTGCAACATAGCAAGTCCGGCATGCCAATCACCAGGAAGCTGCATAACACGAGACATAGCATCCATGAAGATATCAGCCTGTTTGGAAGCTTCATCAAACGTCAAAGGCATTGCCGCCAAGTCTCTGTAGAACTTGGCATTGTTCTCTATAGTCTTGCAATCGCCAAACAGGTATACTCGACGCTCTTTCCAATTATCTGCTAGTCTCCAAGTCCCATCCTTATTCTCAATCAAGATACCAACTCGAAAGAGCTGATCTAAAGTTATGGCACCGCACTGCTTAGCAGATTCTTCAGGTAGTGCACATAAACCAAGCAACAACTGCTTTGTAACCTCGTCTACTTCATCATTCCAAGACTTTGTTGCTTTATCATGAAAAGTCTTTGCACCATCAACAAATGTCTTTATACCATCACTTGTGACAAGCTTATGCATCTTATCAATCTTAGCATTGTCGAATGTTGATGCTGATAAGGTACGGTCTACATTCTCAGTAATAAATGATCTCCAAACTTGATGTACAGTATCAGCAACTTCACCCAACTCATGATATGACTTGACTCGTTTACCAGTGAAGTCAGGCTCGGTTTCAACCTCCATCATTGAAGCATGCTCGAATTGTTGACTTACTTCCTTTGCAGACTTGGTATTCACCTTCTCAAATTCAGGTAGACCGCTTGGAGATGGAATGGCTTGTTCCACATATGTCATCTCAACATGCTTCTTGTCATATTGTGTCATAGTCCAATACCGTACTTGATTAGTCATTTGATGTGTTCCCTTGACAAAGTTGCTAGAGCTACCCTCACGCTGATACTTCAACTCTTGGCCTCGCTGGAAGTTGTCATACACAATAATCACAGCATCTAACCCAGAGAGTAACTTCATTTGATTGGCAATGAGATTCTTCGTAAGCTCCTTCATCTTCTCATCACGAGTATCAGCATGGCAAGTGTTGCCCCAATAACACGAGAACTTCTGTGCCTTATTAGCAACTCCCCACCCATATGATGCCATGGCTTGTACAAAAGACCAATAAACGAGCCGTTTAGGATCTGCCTGCCTTGCAGATGATAGAAGCTGGAAGAATACTTGAAGTTGTTTCGATAGTATGAGCTCTTTACCACGCGAGTAGTTTGGGTTGATATTCCTCATCTTACACAAGCCCTTCCAAATCTCGGGAAAGAGTTTAATTGCTTCCTTCATTAACTCTTCTAATTGCTCCAATGGGATAAGAGCAAGAGTATAAATCTGAAATTCAGATAGAGTATTCTCGAGTGCCCTTCTAAAGATATTATCAACTTTCTTAAAGAACTTTGTTTTCTTTCGACCGGTAAACGTCATCTTATTGCAAATCGAGTCGATTGCATTCGTATCCTGTTTGCTTAAGTCATCATTGGCAATGAACGACCGCTTCATATAGTATGCAGCTGTTAAAGCATTTGCCGCGGTGACATCTCCCCGAGTCTCAAGTGCAAACTGCCGCAAAATATGATGCTGATATGTCAACGAATCTCTATCCCTAAAGAGACGGAGGAAGTCACGTGCAGTCTTATGCTTCCGTCCAAAGATCATAAGATCCTCTGCATAATCAACCATATCTCTCCATGCAAACTTTAATGTATTAATCTTATTCCTCTTTGTTTGAACTCCAGCAAATACTAAATCAAAGCCACTACCCTGATTATAAAGTGATATGATATCTTTTGTTGTTGTTGTGCCGTCCTTAATTGATTTGTGTGTATCAGATGGTACCAAATAAGCATATAATTCATAATATTCCTTCCCCATAATCGTAACTTTCTCAATACCTAAACCAAGATCACTATTCTTTCGCCTTTGACTATTATAAAAAGCCATTTTATTATCCCAGCGCGGATCTGTATTATCTGTTGCTATAAATACTCTAAAAGGGATGGGATTTGATTCGTCCTCCGAGTATTGTTGCATCATATCTTCTGCATGTAATCTACTGAGTTGACGCCTATCACTTGGTAACATCCCTTCACCAACTGATGTATCAATATCATTATTAGATGCTTGTCTTGAATCGAATGAAGATTGTATCGCTTTGTATAATCGTTTGTCATACTGTATAATATCAGATTGGTCGTATACTTCCTCATCAGAAACAGCTTTACCTCTAAAAGTATCAGGACGAAATTTCTCAATAAATTCACTCTTTGGCAATTGACATTGATATCCGCTCTTTTGCTGTGTAGTAGCATTATTTGTAGATTTATTTGTAGTAGTGAGATCGGGTGGAGGTGCGTTCTCTTCGTCGTCGTTGTTATTTGTATTGTTAGAGTTTGTTTTTGTACTAGTTGAAAAGGATATTTGACGTGGACTAGCACGTTCACGAGGACTAGAAGTACTTGCCGCCGTGGGAGATGGTAACGTTGGTGGACGAGGAGATCTAGCAGTAGTTTTAGTATTGTTTGTTGATGGGGGTGGCTTGTTGTTGGTATTATTATTACTATTCTTCTTGCCTCTTCTAGATTGTTGTTTGCGTCTCATTGTTGAAACAAATGGTTTGTTCTTTTTACCACCTTCATTTGGAGTAGACTTATCTCCATCAACACGCTTACTCTTCTTACTTGTTGTTACATGCGTCGCATTAGTATTAGTAGTATTAGTATTATTGATAGAAGTAGATGTATTATTAACTTGTCGTCTATGATTTATTGCTGGAGAGTCCACATCCATGTCGTCAACTTGAGAAGACGATACATTAGTTGAATTAGATGATGACGCTGACGCCCTATTATTACGAGGACTATTTATAGAAGACATTAGAAGAGTATATATTATATAAATATGGCTGTTATTTGTGTTAGTAGTACACGCAAAAGCACGCTAATAACCCACTAACAAACACCGGACCCTCAATCCACCAATATCGTTCAGTCGCCAAAGAGGCAATCGCAATTGAAGGTGGTTCTGTGAGGATAGAACGATCAAATGGCAATGGTCACAAAAAGGCTCTAAGTTGGCAACTCTCGGGGATCAAAAAGTTGCTTCAGCCGCCAGAGGTTATACAAGCTAGAAAAAAACTCAAACAAAAATCACGTTAAAATTTTCAAAACTCAAAACTCAAAACTCATCTTTACAAGCAAACTACTATAAGAGCTTGTACATAACCGAAGTACTACAGTGTGGAGTAAGTAATTACAAGTAGCGAGTGCCTACACACAGTGCGGATAGAATATATCAATGAGACGATGAATGAACTGGATTTACAATCGAGCCATCCATTGAGAGAAGATGTCGAGCGAGGGTTGATGAGGTTTCGATCATTGTCAATGGAATCTAGCATGGAAATTCTGCATATAAATCATCAATTACAGCCAGATACGCATTGGTCCAGTTTATGCTTGTGCTGATGGATGCAATAGATGTTATTTCCAGTTGGGTGCAGCCCGAAGCCATAACTCTGTATGAAAAAGGCATTTTCTCTCATAGCATTCTATCCCAATCAATTTAACACTTTCGTTGCACAAAACAATATCCCAAGCAAGGAAAGTTGTGTCTATTATTCACAAAAAAAGAGCAAGAGTCTTATTGTTGCAAACGATAACCTCTACTTTGAACCACCAAAGTAGAAAGAAATATAACACGATATAAAAAGGAGAATCAAATTGAACATATTATGGTACAAGAGACGGCATAACGGTACCAAATCCAATAATTAATTAATACAGTGTAAAGATATAACATATCTGGTTAAGTAAAATCAGTAATAACCTCCTCTATCTATATCAGAATATCCTCCTTGATCATAATGTCTCTGACCATATCCTCGTCCATATCCGCCACTATTATATCTACTCATCCCATATCCACCACTGCTATAACCACTACTCATACCACTTCCATTTTGACCTCCACTACTGTAACCATTACTTCCTTGATGTTGATGTTGCTGTTGTATTGAAGAATGTCTCTGCTGAGAATCACCACCACCAAATATCAATGTCCGTATCAATTTTCGAATACCTTTGTATAATAGATAAGATGTTGCTAATGATATAGTCCAACGGAAAGCTGCTACTCGTCTCCTTCGTATTATTTCATTCTGTGTTATTATTTCATCTTCTTCTTCTGTGGATGTAGAGTGTTGGTTATTATTAGTATTTCCCAACATACCCCGAAGACTACCATTCTTTCCTTGTTTATTATTACTATTCGCACCCAACAATTCTTCAATTGAACAACCCAACTTACTATTCACTTGTCCAACTACATTCTCAATCATACCTTTTAAACTATCATAAACATGATGTAACTGTTGTGCATTCATACCAACAATTTGTACTGCCTGTCCTAATGAAAAGATTAATGATTGAAATCCAAATAGACATTGATTTAAGGATGTTAGCCATTGTGATCCCCCCATTCCCATTCCGCCGCCGTACATACCTCCATACATACCGCCCATCATTCCCATGCCACCCATACCCATTGAATATGGTGACATCATCATACTGTTCATACCCATGCCCATACTACCATAAGATGTGTTATTTAGTTGTGTTGTATCGTCTGTGTTATTGTTTGTGGCATCTGATGTGTGTATCTCTTCATCTACAGCTGCTTTCATTTCAACATCATGTTTGGTAAGTTGTTGTGGTGGTTGTTTCTTTTTCTTCTTTCTTATTTTAGTAGTATTATTGATAGTGGTAGTGGTAGACTTCTTCTTATTGTTACGAAGAGGTGATGCTAAAGGAGATTTGGTACCTCCAACACTACTCATTTTTTATGTTGTGGATTGTTTTATATTGAATTGTCGGTAATTACTTGCGACTCGATTGTCAAGTTTCTATTGCAATACTATATTAATTACACCAAACACGCACCTCAATCAAATCGTCAATCAATATTGATTCATTTCATCATCTCAACTCAACTCAGTGCAAAATTCATACTTTCAAATTGCACTTTACTTTGAATCAGCACTCTATTTTTAAGCACTTTGAGTAGATAAGCCCCCAATGCGAAGCGGTACTATTGCGAAGATACGATTAGAATAGCCCAAAAATTGAAAATGGATGGAGTACATATCCTACATAGTCTCTCTTCACTCTTCCTACAATGCGTATGCCTGGCGCCTATTAAATAGCAGCATATAAAGCATCTAATATACCGACGGACAATCATGTCCCGATCAATGATATCCGACTTGAACAGTTTAGTAAACGAGGCAAAGTCAGCAGCAAACAATTCATCAACAAGTTTAAATCATGATCAATCATTATCATCACTAACCTCTAATAATACTTCTCGAAGTAATAACACCTCCTCTCGTGGTAGAAATAATAGTAGTAGGGGTAGAGGTGGTGGTGGTAGAAGAGGAGATATAGATGATGATGAAGCATCATTATCAAGTTTCAGTCGCAACATTGCTCGTGTGGCACAACAGAAAGATTCAGCAAGTAGTGTTCGAAGTAGCACATCACGTAGTGGGGCTGCTACATCATTAAGAAGCAATCCCCCGCCACCACCAGCGGCATCATCGCCACGTACAAAAACACCACCTCGTAATCCCAATCCATATGCAAACACTAATAACAACAATAGTATGAACAGTATACGAAGCACTAATAAAGATGACAGTATGATGTCAATTAATAGTCGTGCCAGTCATAGATCATCTTCATCTCGTATGAGTGGCGGAAGTTTTAACAATAGTGCTAATAGTTTTAATAATAGTGGAAATGGTAGTCGAATGTCTAACAATTCACGGAGAAGTGGAGGTAGTGGAGGAGGAGCAAGTGCCACTGAGCGGTTAATGACATTAGTTAATGAATTATCAACACCTAAGCCACTTGCCCCTTCTCATAATACTTCACCCAATAATAATAATAGCCCAAGGGGAAGAGCGGAACCAAGTCCAGGAGGAATGAGACAGCAAGATCCAAGAGAAAGAGGGAATGATCCATCAGTTGCAAGTAACCCTAGTGGATATTTACCCAATCAGTATAATAATGGTG
>Ga0075437_13522_pt1 | contig 18463 bp, 15 predicted proteins | sample MintriMetagenome_FD_74266 | JGI IMG/M metagenome (GOLD analysis project Ga0075437, IMG submission 74266) | Marine eukaryotic communities from Monterey Bay, USA to study complex ecological interactions - Minidiscus trioculatus and... | ecosystem: Environmental > Aquatic > Marine > Unclassified...
CATCATCCAGCACACGTGGCATGTTTAAAGAAGCGGGCAGATGAGGTTGGAATGCAGACCGTCGCGATCGCACCGAGTGTTGGCCTCCAGCCGAATCCAGAAATGAGCATGATCGACTTTCTCTTTGAACACCTTGGCTTGGATCCAAGTCGCTAATGATGGTTCACGGTGCCTGGGTCCGCCCCACGCAGTGTGAGGAATCAGCAAAGTTTTAAGAGCAGAAGGCATTGGTCACGAAAAACTGGGTTAACGATCTTCCCGCAAAAGTGAAACCGTTATCTAAAGCGGAACGTTGAAAATCGTTACTCAAGGCAAGAATCATGTTACCGGTGGATGAAGCCTCTGGCGGATGTTCAGCGGAGAGCTCAGTTGCAGTGGGGTGAAACGGGTTACTCCCGCTGAGGTGACGAAACTGATTCAAATGCTCCAGTTGGTGCCCATTTGTCAGTATTACCGTCAAAAATGGTGAGAATCGAGTAATTACTAGGGCGATGGGCGTTTGTTGATTTGTTTTTTCAATGGGAGAAATTACATTACTCAGAAGATTTGTCGAGAAATGTAATTAGGCTGCACCATGTTATTCACCAAGCGATTGAAGTTCATTTGTTTTTTCCAGATCGCTCTCATTGCGATCCCGATGCTCGGGTCCACGATCGTTGCTCAAAACAAAGAAAAGGGGCCGGCCTACACCAGTCCGCCTGCCAAAGATATGAGCTTCCCCCTGATGGGAGAATTCATGGGGTCGGTTACCTCGGATGATGGCAAAAAGCAGATCGTTGGTTTGCAAATCCGTTCGATTGGAAATGATCAATTTGATGCGGTGGCTTATTACGGTGGATTGCCGGGGCAGCCAAAATTCAACCCGGAGCCGATCCAGATGATTGGCAAGCGATCAGGGGAATTCGTTGTGTTGTCTGGTGGCCCCTGGGCGATCTTCGTAGAGAATAACCAATGTCGTTTGGTTGATTTACAGGGAAAGTCGAGAGGTCAGCTGAAACGTGTGAAGCGAAGGAGTCCGACAATGCACTCCCCTGCCCCGGAAGGTGCAGTGATCCTGTTTGATGGGACCGGGACAGACCAATTCACAACTGCTGAGAAGACTAGCGATGACTTGCTGATGGAGGGAGCTGATGTCAAACCAATGTTTCAGGATTTCAACTTGCATGTTGAATTTCGATTGCCGTACATGCCATATGCGGATGGACAACAACGGGGAAACAGTGGCTTGTATTTACAAAGCCGTTATGAGTGCCAAGTGCTGGACTCGTTTGCGTTGATTCCAAAGATAGACGGGTTGGGGGCGTTGTATCGTTTTCGTCCGCCAGCGATCAACATGTGTTTCCCGCCGCTGGTTTGGCAAACCTATGATGTTCAATTTACGGCGCCGCGTTGGAATGCTGATGGCTCGAAGGCTCGAAATGCGACGATTACAAGTTGGATCAACGGCGTCAAGGTTCAGGATAATGTTTCTCTGCCCAACAAAACTGGAGCTGGCAAGATAGAGGAACCACTGTTGTTGCCAACTCGTTTTCAAGATCATGGCGATCCGGTTAGATTCCGAAATATCTGGGTCGTTGATCGCGGTTTAACGTCGAGTGATTTCCCCCAAAAAACTACCAAGGAACAAATTCAAAGTGCTATTAAACTGGAGCAGTTGAAACGAAAAGAACGGGCAAAGGCGGCGAGAAAGCAAGCTGCGGATAAGAAGCGTGCAGCGGCAAAGCAAAAAGCTAAGATAGATTCGGCTAAAGCCAAGGTTGAACAAACGGTAAAGACTTCCAGCGAACTGGAAAAAAAACAGCCAGTTCAAAAACCGGTTTCCAAGAAGCCAGAGTCCAAGAAACCGACGGCTGAGAAAAAAGCTGACAAAAAGGTGCCGGCGAAGGCCACACTCAAGCCCTCACTCAAGGCGCCGCAAAAACAACCAGCTAAAAAAACAGGTGAAACCCCTGATTCTTAAGCGCTCGATCGGTTGACGCTCCCCCGATCGAGAAACCTGTAACTCATGAATTTCTGAGACGTCAGATTTCGGATCGCCCGCGTTGGGTCGTCCTTTCCAGTTAGCTCACTCTTGGAGCTTAAAAGCGACCTTTGAGCGATGGCTCGACTTTGCCCAAATGCAACTGATTATTTGCAGGTTGCTGGGAGGTGCTCTAAATTGATGCCTGCTGTCGTCTAACGGATTGATTGAATTTGGTTGTAAACCCCGTTGGAAGAATAGGTAGATGGAATACTTTTTACGCGGGTAATGTAAATGTTTCGTTTCAAATTAATTTGTGCTGTTTCCGTTTCGATGTTTTGTGCATCAGCTTTCTGCCAGGCGCAAGATGCCGTCGGATTCGTCGATTTATTCAACGGTAAAAACCTTGAAGGCTGGACGCAGCGGAACGGGACGGCGAACTATCGAGTAGAGAATGAGATGATTGTCGGAACCACCGCAGAGGGGTCTCCCAATTCATTCCTCTGTACAGACGAGGTGTTTGGTGATTTTGAATTAATGTTTGATGTTAAGGTCGATTCAAGATTGAATTCGGGAGTTCAGATTCGCTCACAAACCAAAAATGATGATCCCCGAGAACGTGTTAATGGTCCGCAGGTAGAAATTTCAACCGATGGTATGGCGGGGTATGTTTATGGCGAAGCGGCTGGAGGTTGGATGACTCCGGGGAAAGATCGAAAGGCTCACGTTCTGTTTAAAGAGGGAGAGTGGAATCATTATCACATTGTTGCGTTTGGAAATAAAATTGAGACTTGGTTGAATGGAGAACCGGTATCTGACCTCACTCACGAAGAGAAATTTAAATCACATGGGCGTGGTTTTATCGGATTGCAGGTGCATGGAATTGGACGTGGCCAGGGACCCTACGAAGTTCGGTGGCGCAACGTAAAATTGCGAAACTTGGATTCATTTGTTTCGCTCTACAATGGGACAGATCTGACCGGGTGGGTGACGTCCGGGAATTGGATTGCCGAGAAAGATGGAGTTCTGTTGATTCAGCCACGCGATGGTGAAATGGGTTGGCAGCGATACGGTGATTATTTGTGGTCCGAGAAGAAATACAAAGACTTTGTTCTCGATGTTGAGTATGCCTATCCTCCCGGTGGGAACAGTGGAGTTTATTTTCGAGTGGCAGATCGCGAGAACCCAGTTGAAACGGGAATTGAGGCTCAGATTCTTGATTCCTCAAAAAAGGCTGGGCCCTTAGGGCATCATGATCACGGGGGCATTATTCGAACTGTAGGCGCGGCAAAAAACATGTCTCGTCCTCCGAATCAATGGAACCGAATGGTTGTTACCTGCATTGGCAATCACTTACAGGTCGATCTTAACGGCGAACAAATTACTGATATCCAGCTCGATGAGGGAGCAATGAAAGACCGGCCTCTTGAGGGCTATATCGGTTTGCAAGATCACGGACAACCTCATAACCTTCGTTTTCGATCCATTCGAATCCGAGAGATAAAGCAGTAACCTGCTCCGTCACAACCTGGCGTGATCAATTTTCGTTTTGGTTTGGCGGTTTTCACATGTAGGCGTTTTGTCCTAATGAATGGTTAATCAAGTTCAGGGTTTATTTTTGAGGTAGGAGTTCGCGTTGCGTTTAAAAGATAAAGTGGTTGTTGTGACGGGGAGTTGCACTGGGATTGGCAAAGCGATTGTCCGGCGGTGCGTCAGCGAAGGTGCCTCGGTGATTGTTCACGGCCTACAAGTATCGCTTGGTGAATCGCTGGTTGATGAGTTGGGTTCCGATCGAGCTGCCCTGCTGATCGAAGATCTAACCAATACTGGAGCCCCTGAAAGACTTGTCGAATTTGCGATTCAAAAGTTCGGAAGATTGGATGCGATTGTCAACAACGCGGCAATGATTGCCACTGGCACGATTCAGGATACTTCTGCCGAGCGATTTAATGAATTCATTCGCATCAATACCCTCGCACCGTATCTTTTAATACGGGCGGCTTTGCCGGAACTTAGTGTGCGACGTGGATCGGTTTTGAATATCGGCAGTGTCAATGCATATTGCGGTGAATCAAATCTGCTGCCTTACAGTGTTTCGAAGGGGGCATTAATGACGATGACGCGGAACCTGGGGGACACGTTGTTGCGGGAAGAGGGAGTCCGGGTGAATCAAATAAATCCCGGATGGGTTCTGACGGAAGCAGAGAATGAGAGAAAGCGTGCAGAGGGGTTGGGGGATGATTGGGTTGGCCAGTTACCAAAAGATTACGCGCCATCGGGACGGATTATTCAGCCATGTGAAATTGCGGCGGCCGCCGTGTATTGGCTTTCCGATGAATGTGGACCGATTAGCGGTCAAGTGGTCGATCTTGAGCAATATCCTTTTATTGGTCGAAACCCTCAAAAAGACAGCACGATTTTGTAACGGCGGTGTTGGCAACTTTGAAGAATTGTTTTCAATTGAAAAAGGCTCCCATTAATCAATGGGAGCCTTTTTGGATTGAGTACCCGAGGCGGGACTTGAACCCGCACGTCCGTAAGGACACAGGATTTTAAATCCTGAGCGTCTGCCAATTCCGCCACTCGGGCATTTTGTTGGTGAAGCAAAAATCTTGAAAACGAGGAATTAGATAGGCTGAAGTCGCCTCATCCGTTTACTCATTTCTGGTGGAAATGTTAGGCACGGAGTTTATCAAATAAAATCTCCGAAGGCTATACGTGGTGATTCAGGATTGTGATTTTTCTTGAATCCGCGCGGGCGATTATCTACTTTGCAGAGAATTGTGAGTGAAGAGTTTGCATTTCGGAAAATGATTTTCGAAACATGTGTTGCGGTTTAGATACGTAATGGAATTGGTCATGTCACGGTTCCGAGGAAAACTCATAGACTGAATCTGGGAAGATCCATTACGGCTGGTTTTCAGGAGCGGTGTTGGCACCGCTGAGTTCGACTTCGACTTCCATCGCTTCGCCGTCTCGAATGATTCCGACGTTCAATTTGTCCCCCGCGCGGTATTGGGCAATTTGTAATCTTAAGTCTTCAAATTGAACAATAGATTCGCCATTGATAAATTCAATGATATCACCATCTTCAATTCCAGCCTTGGCAGCGCCTGACTGAGGAATGACATCGGAGATCAATGCCCCGCTTGTCTGTGAGTGGTCGGGTGGCACGATGTTTCCATCAGGTCCGAATTCCATCGGCCTCCCAATCCCAACAGGTCCTCCCCGCACCCCAAAGAAAGCTTGGCCCGAGAAATCAATGTTTATATCTGGCCTATTTTTCTTTAATTTTCGATAGGAATCTGTCGAAAATTTGCACGCCGATAAATTTAGATATTTAATATTTGAGAGAGGCTCAATTGACTGCAGAGCTGCGTCGTCGACTTCAGTATCCTTGAACATCAGACTTCGAATGTTCTCAAATTGCCCGATGGATTGCAGTGTGCGCTCGGTAATTTTGCAGTTTGCAAGCTCGAGCGATATCAGCGATTTAATTGACGCAAACGCCTGGACGACCCCTGGTTCTACCGTTGTGTTTTTGAGTTCTAACGAGGTTAAGCTTCCCCATTGTTTTTCTCGAATGTTAGCTGTGTCAATTTCGCAGCGTTCAAAAGTGAGTTTCGACATCGATGTAACTTCAGCAAGTTTGCTCAACAAGTCATTCGATACTTTGCGTTCAATGAATGTGATGTTATCAATTTTTCCAATGTCATCGACCGCGGGGAAATCGCTAGCCTTTCCTGTCCACTTCGGCCCGAAAGTTATGTCCAGTCCAATGCTTCTATTTCCGAATGGTTGACCAAGCAAATTTCGGTTGAGTCGATTGTTGCGTTGTTGCATTAAAAGTATTTCAAACTTCAAATCGTCTTGATTGCGATTTCTCTCAGCCAGTGCCTGGTCATCAGGTTTTAAAGATTTTGGATCGGGTACCTTTTTTGTTTTCTTAAAAACCAAATCCCGATTAGTCGCGGTGTCCGAATTGACAATTTTGGTGATTTGTTCACGCAACTCGGCTCTTGTCGGAAGTTTTTGGTATTCTCGTTTAGTGGTCTGATTCGGGGTTGGAGTACTAGGTTGTTCGAACCCAGGGGGAAACTGAAGAGCAATGCCAGGGCCATTGAAAAGGATGTCTGCATTCTGAAAGCCGGCAATTTGTGCCATGTCCTCATCGATGTCTTCCAATGGGGCAACAACAATCGCTCCGAGTTCCCGAAGATTTTTGATTGCTATTTTTTTACGGTTTGATTTCCAACGTGCTTCCAGTTTGGCAAACGATTGCCTCATCGCCGCGCTCTTCATCCCATTTCGAAATCGAAGTTGTAAAATAGCGATTGATTTCAAAAATACCGGCTCATCCCCACTGGTGCTGATTTCTTCCAGAATTTTTCGGATGCGCCATGCCGTTTCCGGTGTGCAGTCCAGTGATTTGAGAGCGAGCGGTTCGATCGCTGGTTCCCCCAGTTTTACCAATTGCTCGATTGCGTCTTCACGATTTTTAAAAATGGGTGAATCAAGTTCGTTGAGCGCACGCGTGATCGCATCGGTTTGCCTTAAACTATTTGCCGCAGTGAAATTAGCCCCAGTGAAATTCGCCGCAGCGAAATTTGCAACTGTGAAATTCGCCAGCGTTTGCTCCGCGTCATTGAGACGGTTGTCGGTTGCTAATTGAGCCTGAGTGGATGAGAGGGCAAGTTCGCTAATTAGAGTAAATGCTGAAATGAACAAGCAAAAACTGACCTGCCGCTTTACAGAGGCGTAGGTCCGCGACGGCGCGGGGTGGTAGCCAATGCCTGAAGAGGCTGTTTGACGTAACAAAAGGATTCTGTCGGGCATCGCTAGCACCTGTGGCAGCCAAGGGACATTGGCAGTTGAGTTCGAATAATATCGTAGGGAAATCAGGAATCTGTGTCGAGATGAACCCCGAAAAACCGCCAAGTCTGGTTTGTTGGGAAAATGCGAACAATCGGATTATTTTAACTTAAGCAGTCGCCCTGTTTCGCCGATTACAAGAAGGACAGCGCAGTTTTTCCCCGCAATTCGTTTGGGGATAGTCGCTGCCAAGAAAAACGTTACTCATACGGTGTCGAGATGAAAATTCACACAACAAGGTTTGCCGCGATCGAAATCGAGCCAGATGATATCTTGTTCTTTCGAAATGGACTCTTGGGGTTCGAAGATTGTCGCCACTGGGTTCTGCTGGCCGATGCTGATAATTCATCGGTGGCATGGTTGCAAAGCATGCAACATGCAGATATCGCGCTTCCAGTCGTCTCACCCCGTCGGTTTGTACCGGAATATCAGGTGCGTTTAGAGCCATCTGACGTTGATGTGCTGCAGCTAACATCAGTTGAACAGGCGTATGTTCTTGGAATCGTAAGCCGAAGTGATGAAACTCTGACATTGAACATGCGAGCACCGCTTGTCATCAACCTGGATCGCCGGATTGGTTGTCAGGTAGTCACTGTGGATGCACAACCGATGCAGTACGAATTGGCGACTTTACCGATCAGTTTGAAGCGAAGTGCTTAATTTGGCCGCGTGACGATCTCGCAATGACCGCTCTTTCTGTTAGTAATAGCGCGCTACTCTGACTGTTGCCAGGTCAATTGTTTAGAGGTGTACTGGCCGTTCAGTCGTTATGAACGGAATAACACCGGCGTGATATTCCGCATTCACGGAACATCAGACAAGTCAGTCGCTTTTCTCAATGGTTCACTACGGCTAGGCCGATGAATGCAGGGAGTATTGTTTTGCTCCGTTTCCGCGATTGGATACGGAGTAAACCCCACAGCAAAGGATTGCAAAGATTTTTGTTTGCTCGCAGATAACGGGAAGGTTTCCGTTAGGCGACTTTGTTGGAATTCATATTAAGATTTAAGGAGCCAGCCATGCTGGTCTTGTCGCGGCACAGAGACGAAAGCATCATGATCGGCGATAACGTCATGATCACCATTGTAGATATCCGGGGAGACAAGGTCCGTTTGGGAATCGATGCTCCTCAGGAAATTCCAGTCCATCGACAGGAAGTCTACGACGCGATAAAGCTTGAAAATCAAAAAGCGAGTCGTTTAGGGCCATCTGAAACACGCGATATCGGAAAGTAGACCGCCAAGTGAAGGTGTTCATTTTAGAACACATTCGTGGCACAAACTTTTCGCTGGCGTTACCGCCAGTTTTCCAAACCACTCTTTGGTCCTGCAGACCTCGATCGCCAGGTTGGAAAGATTACTGAGAGACGATTTACTGGTTAAGTAAATCGCTAATGCTATTGAGCAGGCGATCCATTGTAAACGGTTTGTTGATGTAGTCGTTGACTCCTAACATCTCAGCGTACTCACGATGACGCGATCCCTCGTTCCCCGTGATCATAATCACAGGAATCGGTGTGCTGTCGTTCTGCCTCAATCTTTCGAGTACCAAAAAACCGCTACGTCTTGGCATCATGATATCCAAAATCAGTAGGTCGGGTGATTTTGCCTCGGTGTAGGCCAGTCCCTGATTTCCATCAAGTGCGACCGAAACCGAGTAACCGGAAGCGATCAGCGCCTGACGAATAGATTCCGTAACTTCGACATCATCATCAATGATAAGAATGTGCGGATTCTCATTCGAAGAATCAGGCTCATCGTTTTCGGGGGTGGGTTGGTTCGACATCTCAATTGATGGGTTGGACGAGGCGAATGCAGGTAATAATATGCTAGAGACCAGTTGGCTCGGGCGGGAACTGAAAATTCACTGTGGCCGGAATTCCCACCTTGGCAGTCGTATGATACTCGCCACCGACGAGGCTTACCACAAGTCCCCCCAGTTATTCGGAAAAATCCCGATATTTGTGAACGAATAAGTTCGTAAAGCTGTTGGGGAATTAAACCGGTTTGTTCAGATCGCTTGAGGAGCAGCCTTGCGTGCGTTTGAGGTGTCTTGAGTAGGGACTGTAGTTGGTATTACGACTGTAGTGCTGGTAACTAGATCGGGCAATAAAGTCACTTTGTTTGATCGCCGAATCCGATAACAATAATGGGTGAACATGCTAACGACCCTAATAAGTTTGAATATTTCGAGGATTGAGACATGTGGCGTGCCTTCTTTTTTGCAGTAGGTATCATGTTGATTATCACTGGACTTGAATGTTTGGTGACACAACAATTTGTTATTCATGGTGCGCGGGTTCCTAACTTCGTAGCGGCGATGCTTTTTGATGGTCCTGCAGACAAGATCACCACGCCAACCAACGAGGGCTTCCGAATGGCGCAGGCTGGTTATCAAGCCCCGCGGTCGACGACGCGGAATTCCGGTTTCGGCTCATCCAGTTTTGGTGATCCCTATGGAACTGAAAATAATTATCGTCGGCAAAATGGAAATCAACGGTCGGAGTTTAGCCTCGCCGGTTTCGGTCAACGCAGGTCTGAAACTGCACCGATGGCAACGCCAAAGCCTAAACAGCAAAGCCAGACGACTGTAATAGGCCCAGACAAGACGGGTGTCTTTCGCCCTCAAGATTGGTTGCCGTGGAGTCTTCTTGCGGCTGGAACGCTGGTTGTGCTCTACACCAATTCTCTCGATCCTCGTGCGTAGGCGACTCAGGCTGTAATGTCTAGTCATAACGCTCAGAGAACTCTTCTTACGCGGATTTGAGATTTCTCCAGCCAAGCCAAGCCCTGCGAGGTTCCCTACCGATTGTAGGGATCATTTAGTTTGTTCCGCAGGGTTGGGGCGCGACGGCTCCACGATTTTCTTGGCGATCCTTTGCTCCACGGAAAATTCCCTCCAGTCACTACCGGTGGCAATCGGAATTTGGGGGTAAGGTCTCTTTCATCCCGCATACTTATCACACGGTTGGTAGTTTTTGCAGATTATTCGAATTTGCTTTCTGTTATTGATTTCTCGGCCTATCTATAATCGATGGGGTTATCCTATCGACGCCCGTTGAATGGGATACGGTACCTTCCAGGCCAGCATTCGACTGTTCTGGCGCTCAAACTTCTCATCAAGCTTATTTGCTTCCAACGCAATGAATCAGTCCAAAATTCCAAGTTTGCAAGAGACGTTTGAAAATTCGACGTCCCAGGGAGACGGAAGTGGAAAAAACAGGAAACGTCTGTCTACCTCCGAGTTGTTTGAATGGCCCGGTCGGCTGGCGTTAATTTTAGCAGTCGTCCTTTCCCCTTGGTTTTTTGCCAGTGTTGAAAACTGGGCTCAGTGCACGATCACGCTGGCGTTGATGGTGGGGATGGCATTTTGGTGGTTCGAAACTGCTCTCAATCGAAAGAATTCCCAAGTATTCCCCTATGTGTCTGTGTTGGTATTTCTTGGGATCGGAGTGGGGCTATTTCAAATCTGGACATTGCCCAGTTCATTGGCAGATTTAGTCTTAGGCAGGCAGGTTGAGATTTACCAAGAGTATTCTGGCGATGCAGATGCGAGTGTATCCGTTTCGCTTGATCGAGAGGCGACGTGGGGGCAGGTTAGATTACTGTTAATCGCATTATCCGCGCTGCTAATGGGAGCCCGGTATTTTCGAGCGAAGCGGGATGTTGTGTTGTTGCTGTCTGCGGTGTCGATAAATGGATTCGCGATTAGTTTTTTCGGGATCATTCACAAGTTGACGGACAACGGGAAAATGTTTTGGTTCCATGAAATATTTGGAGGAGCCCCTTTCGGACCTTTCGTTAATCGGAATAACGCTGCTGGGTATTTACTGATGTGCCTCGGATGTTGCATCGGTCTTTTTGTGATCGTGATGTCGAAGAGTGCTTCCGATGGGCCAAGTCCAATTTTAGGACGCGAGATGCCCATCTGGCGTCGTTGGAAATTTCAATTTCTGGAAGTGCTGCGCGATTTGACCGCAACGAAGTTGGCGGTTCTTTTTATGTTGGTCATGATTGCCGCTGCCATACCCTCGACCCTTTCCCGCGGTGGAGTCATTGGATTATTAGTTGCGGTTATAGGTACAGTTTTTGTTTTTGGTGTGATACGTCAGCCCAAGAATTTTGGCATTGTCCTGGCACCCGTATTTATCATCTCAGTCCTGTTGTTTGGATGGATCGGATTTAGTGATGAACTGATTGATCGCTTCGATCGCATGGACACGACAACCATTGAGAGTTCGGATGCACGCATCCAAAACTGGAAAGACACTTGGCCCGCAGTTGCCGAAATGGGATTCACTGGATCTGGATTGGGATCTTACCGTAATGTCCATCGCCTTTATCGTAGTGGTCGTGAAGTGGGGGTCTTTGTTTACGCTGAAAATCAATATTTTCAAGCGTTGGTGGAAGCCGGATGGATTGGATTGGTTCTGTTTCTTTCAGCCTGGTTGCTGGTTTATCAGAATGCCGCTTTTGCGCTTCGTGAGGGGGCCTCACCAACCACCATCGGCGTCGGGACGATGGGGGTATTTGTGATTTTTTCACAGGCGACTGTTTCTTGTTTTGATTTTGGATTGTACATCGCTTCCAATATGCTGTTGCTCTCAGTACTAATGGGCTTTTTAGCTTACCAGGCTCATGCCCTAAGCGGGCGACTCAAGAAACCGTCTTTCTTGCAGTTTCAGTGTCCTAATTATGTTGTGCAGTTCATCGTCTTGATTCTGTTCGCTGCTTCGACGATGGTTGCGTTGGATTTGTACAGAAGAGCGCAGCTTGATCAATACATGAGACCGCGGATCAGTCGCCTGAATCGCGAAAATATGGATCTTGAAAAGACCTCGGATCGGATTGGGGCGTTAACCCGTTTGATTCAGCGAACGCCCACTGCAGAGTGTATGAATTATCTCGGTGACCTGTGGATGCACCGATCGCGTTTGCAGCTTTACGATTCAATGACGGATTCTGTTGAGTTCCAGGATGCTTTTGCATTGATGGACTCAAAACGGCAAGCTCAGTTTTCAGAGAACCTCTGGAATCTGACTCATGTCCAGAGGGTGCAGGAGACGGCCTGTTATTTTCAACGCATCGAATCGCGGTATGATCTGGTTAAATTCTTAAATCAGCCTGCGATAAGTGAGGATTTGCCATGGGCCTTGACGTATTTTAAGTACAGTCGCGAATCCTCGCCAATCCAACCGTTAGTGCATCTGCGAATTGGAGAAATAAAAGGAGTGATTGGAGAGGCTCGCTCGGGTGATGTAGATATGGAGCGCGCGTTGAGTTTGGCTCCAGGTAACCCTGCATTTCAAAAGGTTGCGGGGATTTATTATCTTCAGTCTGGGTTGGTTGCAGGTTCGATTGGCCACTTGAACCAATATTTAAAACTGGACCCAAGGGGTTATCAGAAATTAATGAAAATCCTAACCGGGCGAACCAGTCGAAATATTGTGGCGGTATCGGAAGAGAAGATACTGGAAATAATTCCAGATGACGGCCAAATGATTCTTGATTATGTCGATCAGTATATGTCAGAGGATAGCCCTCAAAGGGGAGGTTTTTTGGAGCGGGCCGCAAGTGTCGTTTTAGAAATTCAATATCCCAAACGCGAAGATAATATTTTGCTAGGTGAAATTCGAGGGAAACAGGGTGAACTGGAATTGGCGTTGGATGCGTATCAGACTGCGGGAAAACGTGATCCAAACGACCTTGCTGTCAAATATGAAATCACCCTGCTTTTGAAGGGTCTAGGGCGACTGGACGAGGCCCTCGCTCAGGCTAAAGTACTAAAATTGCGCGGCCCTAAAAAAGCTGGTTATGGTAGACTGGTGGAAGAAATTGAGTCGGAAATCTCAGCAAGCGGGAAATCGGATTAGTTTGCAAAGAAGTATAAGTCCCATTGTTTTTTTAATTGGATAAGTCTGTAGATGCTGTCGGTCATTTTCGCATTTGTCGTGTCGATTTTCGGAGCCATGCTTTTGGTGCCTCGACTGGCTATTGTTGCGCGGCGATTGAATATCGTTGACCGACCAGACCGACAACGAAAACTGCATAAGTCTGCGATTCCAATGGTCGGTGGCGTGGCTGTTCTACTGACGATGATTTTGGCGGTGCCACTTTCTGTTTACGGAGGTAATGAATGCCAAGTCCTGTTTGGGCAATGGATGGAAGATCTGATGGCTCGGTTGCCGTTCGAGGTGAACTCTTTTGAGCTAACGATGAGAGAGAGTGATTACTTGGGACTGATCGGACTTCTGGTTGGCAGTGTTATTCTCGTCGGTGTTGGAGTGCTGGACGATCGATTTCAATTGCGTGGCCGGCAGAAACTTGTTGGGCAGGCAGTGGCGGTGACGACGTTAATCATTTTTGGCTATCATTTCAGTGAAGTGACGGTCGCGGGGTACAAAATTGAATTTGGCATCTTTTCCGTGTTGTTTGTTTACGCCTGGGTTTTGGCGGCGATCAACTCGGTGAATTTACTTGACGGTGCGGACGGCATTGCTGGAACGGTGGGAGTCGTCATGAGTCTGGCTTTGAGCTTGATGGCGATCTATCAGGAGCAATGGTTGACCGCTTTGATTTCGGCTTCGATGGCCGGGGCACTGGTCGGGTTTCTGCGATTCAATTTTCCGCCTGCAAAAATCTATCTTGGCGATGCCGGCAGTATGTTGATAGGTTTTGTGCTGAGCGCATTAGCGATTTCATGTACTTTTAAGCAAAATTCAGCAATCGCTTTTTTTGCTCCCGTTGCGTTGTTGGCTATTCCGTTTCTTGATTCGGCAGCAGCGGTTATTCGCCGGCGTTTGATGGGCAGAAGCATCTTCGAGGTTGACCGTGGGCATCTGCATCATTCATTGATGAAGCGTGGGTATAGTCCGAGAGTGAGTTTGCTGTGGGTGGCTATGTTATGCACGACAACTGCGGCAGGCGCCGTTTTGAGTCTAGTGAACCAACAACCAGCATATGCTTTGGCGTCGATTCTAATTGTGGTTGTTGTGATGATTGCGAGTAAGATTTTTGGTGTGGCTGAGTATCAATTGATTAGCCGACGGGCTTCCACGATCGCGAAGTCGTTCTTGAAAATGCCATCGACCAATGGCTTGAATTATCAGCAAGCTTCGGTTCACGTTCAGGGAAGTCGAGACTGGCAGGATATCTGGAAAATGCTCTGTGTGTTTGCAGACACTAAGGGTTTGAACGAGATTACGCTTGATCTGAATGCTCCATGGCTGCACGAGTCTTTTCATGCAACCCTTCGCCGTGCAGATGCTAATCGTACTGATAATCAACAGTGGTATTCTCAGATCCCGTTGGTGTCCGAAGGTCGTGTTTTTGGCCGAGTCGAAGTTTATGGCCCGAACGAATCTGGATATTCTCATCAGCAGCTATTGGTCGATTTGATGGACGTGACTGCATTGATCGAACAAACAATCCTGGCAAGTGATGAGGATTTGATTTCCGACTCCAGTGGTTTTGGATTTCAACCGGTCAAAGTGGGGCCGGGAGGAGATGAGATTACCGAGGAGTTTTCACTTCCTTCGAAACCGCGGTAGCCATTGCTGGAAAATTCAATGAGGCAAAATGCTTAGCCTCCCACGTTAGGTCCCCAATCTGGTTTGTTTTCGGGTTGATCCAGTGAAAATCTACCGCGCCGGTGCAGTCCGTCCGTTTGCAAATCTTGATCGTTGTTTGGTCGATGGTCAGTTGTACTGTCAAAACGAACGGGAAATCGATATTGGGGCGACGGGCAAGATGAGTACAATTGGAAGTGCATTACGAAGAGTCTATTCAAGAATGAACAGAGAGCTAAATGCCGAACATCCCAGTTTTTATCGTGTCTTGTCCAGGTTGTGCGATGAAAAAACAGCTTAATATTGACTGTTTGGGACGCACCACGGAGTGTTTCAGGTGCGGAAAAGAATTCATCGCTAATGGTGCCGATAGCCACTCGGCGGCCATTGAAGATCCAGTTCATTACTGGATTAACTTCACCGACCATGATTTTCAGGATGAACCGCTACCAGAGTGGCAACAAGCTCGCGATTTGGGGCGAACGCCGCGGTAATTGACAGTCGGATGGCCAAACTGGCCGTAATCTGAGACGCACAAAGAGTGCGGTTTGAGTCGCAAATTAGCTACTCTTAAGCTTTGGATGCCTGCTGGTACGGTTATAAGACGTGAAGCTGGATACAAGTCGTTTCGTATGGTTTTTCCGCGGGATAAAGGTTGCCTAATCCAAAACTTGTGGCAAAATAGAGAGGATTGTCGGGGCTCAATCGTCGAAAAATGATATGAGCGTGACCACAGATCCAACGAACCGACTGAAAAACCAAAAAATTTAGGAGTAACCGACGTGAATCGAGGCAAAAGTCTTTTTTGTGCATTGTTAGTCGTAGTTTGTACCCTTGTGTTTACCGTTCCAGCGTCGGCACATAGCGTCTTCAAGAAGCAACTAGCCGCGAAATATCCGGATCGATCAATTAGTTGCAACACTTGCCATGGCAAGAGCAAGAAAGACCGGAACGTGTATGGGCGTCTTTTGATGAGCCAATTTGATTCGAAGACTTTGACTGCGGATTTCAAGTCAAAAAAAGGTGCGGATAAAAAGGCCTTTGAGAATGAGGTGATGATCCCCGAGTTTTTGAGCGCGTTTGACAAGGTTCAAGCGTTGACTCTCGCTGAAGCGATTGAGGCAGCCGAGCTTAAAACACTTTTGGCGGCAGCAAAGGCCGCTGATTTGGTTGCACCGTTGTCCCAAACCGAACAAGACGTCACACTCTTCGTTCCCACGGAAGCGGCGTTTGCAAAGCTTCCCGAGGGGACGGTTAAAGACTTGCTGAAGCCGGAAAATAAAGAGAAGCTTGCTGGAGTTCTCATGTACCACGCAGTGCCAAAGAAAGTTGGTGCAGCTGACGTTGTGAAATTGAAATCAGCAGAGACGGCGGGTGGCAAATCTGTGAAAATTTCGGTTAGCAAGAACTCTAAGGACGAAGACGAAGTTAAGATTAACGACGCCATGGTTACCGAAACTGATATCATGCTTAAAAATGGTGTGATTCACGTCATTGATTCTGTCTTACTGCCTAATTAATTCGGGACTTAATTTAGTCCGATAGGCGATTGACAAGTAACCCAGCGAGACAATAAAGTATTGTCCTCGGGCGTTTAGCTCAGTTGGCTAGAGCATCTCGTTTACACCGAGAGGGTCGGGGGTTCGAGTCCCTCAACGCCCACTTCACAGCACCGTCGAGTCTCTCTGATTCTCGACGGTGCTTTTTTCGTTGATTTTTCTTGAGTCCGTGCTCTTGGGTGCTTGCCGGTTCAGCGTCGGATTTTGCGTCGGATTTATTGACCGCGGAGTAGCGGGCATCGGTGAAGTCTGTTTTCCGAACCAGTGCATAGTTCTTCATTGCTGTGGCCGCGCTGTTGCCAGCCCACTGGCAAGCCTTACGAATGCCAAACTCATCCATCAGATCAGTTTCGGTGCTGGCTCGCAGTGCATTGAAAAACTTCGACCAGATTTTCACTTTGGCCTTAGCGGGAATAGGTGTATAGAATTTTATGGTTGGAATCGACAAGAACGACGGTGGGAGTGGCGATATCGAACGACTGGTCGTTAATTTGGATCGTTCTTTTAGTACAGAGAAACGGAAATTCATAGAAGAGGCATTCAGCCTGTCCCTCAGCATACGAATATGAGAAATAATTATAACCATTTACCGAGGTGTTCCCGGATTGTTCGGGATAGGTTGAGTCTCCAGTAATCGGAATGAACCCCAAAGAGCCACCTTCAGGAAAGCTACCGAGCAAGGCAATTTTAACCAGTCCAACTTGAATTATAGCCCCGTCGTCAGAGCCACCACCGTCATAAAACAGCTCGTTTGGGTGTGGGATATTGGCAAAACCGCCGATATTCCGATTGATCAGCCTCACTGCTTTGCGGTGAAGCATAAGCGGCTTGTAAATGCTGAGAGCAATACAGACAAGCGTGACCAAAACGAGCAAAGTCCGCAGACGGAGTTGAAACCAACGACGTTTGGGTTTGGGTAGTTGCTGTTTTTCTGAGGACATTTCCATCCAATTGACTTTTGGGCTTCAGCCCGAATGACCTTAATCTTTAAATCACACGTGATCGGTGGATTTATAAGCCACATCTTCTTGCATTAGCGCTCGAGTTGCAAACCCGCCGATATTGGGAAGGCTCGGTAAGTTTCTTTTGGTATAGAAACCAAGCAATATTTCCAAAGCGATTGCGCTTGCCCAGCCTCACACCCATTTTCCGTATCGCGCAACATAGGGCTAACTTATGGAACCGATGCCGAGGCATGGGGGGCGTGGTTAGGATTCTGGGGTGGGTAGACGGTCGAGAGATGTCGATAATCGAATCGCTTAGCTAAACGTCCCATGGCGCTTATCGACTGATTTTACAATTTGGAAGTGCCAGTTTGAGTTTGTCAATCTGTTCTTCAGTCACCTTGGTTCCCTCGAGGTAAAGCTGTCCGAGGTACTCCATACCTGCCAGGGGAGATAGATCACTCACTTCGGTTCTGTCGAGGTAAAGTTCTTCAAGGTTCTTCAGCTCTGCCAGAGGAGATAGGTCACTCACCTGCGTATTCCTTAGGGTGAGAGTTCTGAGGTTCTTCAGTCCTGCCAGGGGAGATAGATCACTCACTTCGGTTCTGTCGAGGACGAGGTATCGGAGGTTCTCCAGTCCCGCTAGTGGTGAAAGGTCACTTACCTCGGTGCCTTCGAGGACAATCTTCTGGAGTTTCTTTAGGTCTGCCAGAGAAGATAGGTCATGCACCTTGGTTCCGTATAGGTAAAGTTCTTCGAGGTTCTCCATGCCTGCCAGAGGAGATAGGTCACTCACCTCGGTTTCGCCGAGATTAAGCCATTCGAGGTTGCTCAGACCTGCCAGAGGAGATAGGTTACTTACCTCGGTTTGGGGGAACCAAAGTTCTTCAAGGTTCTTCAGCTCTGCCAATGGAGATAGGTCACTCACCTGCGTATTCCATAGGGTGAGAGCTCTGAGGTTCTTCAGTCCTGCCAGGGGAGATAGATCACTCACTTCGGTTCTGTCGAGGTAAAGTTCTTCGAGGTTCTCCATGCCTGCCAGAGGAGATAGGTCACTTACCTCGGTGCCTTCGAGGTCAATCCTCTGGAGTTTTTTTAGGTCTGCCAGCGGAGAGAGGTCGCTTGCTTTTGTTTGGTGGAGCTGAAACCCTTCGAGGTTCTTCAGACCTGCCAGAGGAGAAAGGTCACGCACCTCGTCTCCCACGAGATAAAACGAATATACGCTTTTTCCGAGTAAAGTATCAGTTGTTTTTTTCCACCAGTTCGTTTTAAAACCACTATCGATTCTAGTCTCAAAATATAACTTACCACCCAACTTCTCCACCCACGCAATCGCCGGCACCTCCCTTCTTCGCTGCTCCAATTCCCAGCCGACCCACCCGAATACTCCGGAGGCAAGCGTGACCAAAACGAGCAAAGTCCGTAGACGCAGTTGGAACCAACGGCGTTTACGTTTGGGTATTTGCTTTTTTTCAGAAGACATTTCCATCCAATTGACTTTTGGGTTTCAGCCCGAATGACCTTAATCTTTAAATCACACGTGATCGGTGGATTTATAAGC
>Ga0075437_12608_pt1 | contig 18452 bp, 18 predicted proteins | sample MintriMetagenome_FD_74266 | JGI IMG/M metagenome (GOLD analysis project Ga0075437, IMG submission 74266) | Marine eukaryotic communities from Monterey Bay, USA to study complex ecological interactions - Minidiscus trioculatus and... | ecosystem: Environmental > Aquatic > Marine > Unclassified...
ATGAATAGGAGCAAAGTTATCCCCAATACTACTACCAGGAACCGTAGACCTTGCACCAAACGATACCTTTTCCAATAATGAAAAACGAGATATGAAGGGTACTAATCGAACACTTGACTCAAAATCAACACCAACATATGAATGACCAGCTTGCTCATTGCAAATCATGAGTGAGTTGATACGGATATGACGGATATCCCTGTAACGTTTTGCAACAGTTAGATTCATTTGATAGGAGTTGTCAATATGTACTTGTTTTAGTAGGGGTGTTGTATCATTCAAGAATGATTTACTAACAGCCGCACAAGATAGAACAGTTTCATATGGAAGATCTGTCGTATATTAATAATGGTATGTTGTGATGTATGAGAGATTGTATAGGTATAAAGAAAGTAAAGTGTTAGTAAAATTAAAGAAGGAGGTATTGCATACAAATACACATATGATGTATACCATAGTAAAGATGAACCGTACTTACATTCCATCATGATTGCCAAAACTATATACGTATCCCGCCCACGTAGTAAACAAAGACAACACGAGACGTATATGTTAGATTAAAGGTATATAAACACACGTAAAACAAGCATAATAATAACATACCTTCTGGGGGTAACACGACATTTGTATTAGAAGTAGATGCACCGTCATTGCTATTTTTTTGAGATGATGCACCATCATTGCCATTGCAAATCTTTTCGATATCGCCGCCTCCGTTGGTTGTGGTGTTGGTATGAGACAGCCCATTATCGGCTCCCTGTTGTAAATTATTATCCATCCTGCTTCAATTCAGAGTTATATTGAGTTGGTATGGTCTAACTCAAAGTAACTACATATGTTAAGTGATTTATTACTATGAGTAAATGAATAGCGAGGGATAAAACAGTCTAGGGATAAATTCGTATCTTTTTGGTATCTTATGGGGAAGACTCTAAGCCACTTCATTTCAGTAACCAGAGAGTTGTTAAATATATTGGGTAACACTACAAATACCTTTGTTGATTTCCTGGGATAAGTCGTTCAATCGCTAGATACTATTTTTATTCACATCGTCCCCAAACACTCTCGCGCGGCTCGTCACTTACTCTGTGGCATTCCTCTATTACCATAAGAATGAGGGTACAAGTATCTCTACGTGCTGATAAGCTCGGTAATATAGCACGCGGAAGGTGGCGTGGGAAGAAATCAAATCCGTATGCAGTTTTATCATTGGTAGGAGAAAACAATACCTCAACTCATGCAGGTTGAATGTGGCAAATCTGAAGTGTAAGTTTTTTGTTATGCTGTTTGGTAGGTATCAATTAAACATATGCTTTCATACTTTTTTTGTAATCCCCAATTCAATTTCTAACTTTAAAATATACCATATTTCAATCCCCACATTATAGGGTATATAACAATCTATCACCAAAGTGGACTAAGATATTCATCATTGAACACGATAAACAACAATCATGGACACCATTGCAAATTAAAATTCATGATTCGCGATCTTCACATAACATTATCAATGAACAGCGTACTAGTGTTGATGGTCATATCAATCAAACAAATGCCACATTAATGGGGGGTGGATTATTTGGAACAGGAGGAAGAGAGTTGTATAAAAGTAGTGACCCAGTAATGGGAGAAGTAAACATTGAAGTTAGTGAGATTTTGAAGAAGGAAGGACAAGAGATTAAGTTAGATTTGCAACATAGTGGTTCAATATATGTACATATTACTCAAAGTATAGAACCATTGTCATCTTCTGCAACTACACCATTACAGACAGGATATTTGAACTGTCATCTACGTGGATTAGATCTTGAGAATATTGAGAAGGGACTACTTGGCTTGGGAGCAATTGATCCATACTTTGTACTCTCAAAGAAGTATACAGATCATATAAATGGTATTACCAAATGGATACCAGTCTATCGAAGTGAACATATACCTAACATTATCAATCCATATTGGCATCCATTCTCAATTGACTTAGAACCATTATGTCATAATAATACAAGTAAAACATTAAAGATTAGTTTATGGGATTATGAAAAGCGAGGCAAGGATCGATGGTTGGGTGAGGTTGAGGTTACTGTTGATTGGTTAAAACAGTGTGTTACCAAGGGCGGCAACGCTAGTCGAGCAGAAGCATTAAGTGTGTACGATGATGAACAGGAGGAAGTTGGTTTGATTGTTATTTTGAAGGCCGACATCATCTCCTCGTGAATTTAGTACACAGAGTTACATATATTAAGATGCATAAAGTGTTACAAAGACAAGAACAACAAGACAGTTACATTTATTCAATATCAAATCCAACATTTGCAACACCTCATAAATCATTCAACATGTGATGCATTATTCAACCATATATAACCAACAGAACTGTTTATGCTACAACAGGAAGATTGGGAGTCCGTGTCTCTTCATCTTCCCCGACAACAAACTGCTTGAGGGTGTGCATCGTTTCATCGTCATCATAATCAGAGCACCTAGGTACAATTGGAATACTTGTATCAAGATTGGCATGAAGAACTGTCGTTGCTTGAGACTCGTCTTCCTTGGTTGCATGAATTGAGTCAACCTCCTCATGAGTGGCAGGAGGAGGCAAAGTATCATTATCAGAAGACGGTACGCCCTTTCTACGGCCTCGCATTAGCACACCATAAATACCAATCATCAAGGCAAAAAGTAAAATACCGGATGCAGTAATGACGAATGGAGAGGGAACATACGAAAGACTAACAATCTCTTCCTCTTGTACATCGTCAACACTTTCATCCTCTTCCTCAATAGGTTGACTGTTGTCAAGATATTGGACTGACACCACACGCGGATCATCTACAGAAAGTGCATTGAATTGGTCTTCAATCTGTTGATATGCATGTGTTTCAATGACAGCTTCATCGTCTTCTCCATCATAATATACTGTCATGCCAGCCTCAACAACATTACATAGCTGTGCCTCATCGGATGACGGTGTACAATCATGCTCCTTGGAGACTGTATCTTTTGGAAGAGTATTCCATTCAAATACTTGATGATCAGTATCACGTAAACGCCTGATGCTTTCAGTTACAGAACACATTCCACTGAATAAACTATCTTCAATATTGGTAAGGATCTCGTCATCGAAAGTTGTAGTCTCAAGCTGATAATAGAAGGGAATCTCAACTGATACAACATTCTCCTCCGAATCAACTACTAACAAGGTGCAGCTCGATCCAGTATTAGTCTCATCGCTTTTGGAAGATGTTGATGAAGGAGTACTTAGTGTAGAGCTTGTATCCTCCTCACCGGCGTCCGTTTTTGAGATTGAGGTTGTTTGTACAGTAGAAATGGTCGTAATGTCAGTAGTTGATAATTTAGTTGCTGCTGAGTCCGTGGAGGTTGTTGAGGTGGTTGAGGTTGGTTGAGTGGACGTGGATCCGTCGCTACTATCCTCATTATCAACACCATTACTATTAATTTCTTGTTCTTGCTGAACTAGATAATCATTATCGGCCTCTCCAATTGTGGATGAAGATTCAGTGGGATAAGACAAAGCATTCTTGAAAGCTTTAGACTTGCCGATGCGCAATATGTTGACCTTCCCGGCCACAGCTGGTAACAGTAACAGACACAAGAGCTTCATGTTCAGCTGAGCAGGGTATGATGGTTGTGAGAGGCCTCAACAGAAGAAGAAAAGAGAAACACGATTTGATTTTCGGTCGTGATAAATTTTCTTCCCATTGGTATCCTCTCACAATTTATTGCCTCTGTTGATAAGAGGCAAAGGTACTGTTACTCATCAGGCTCGATACAGCATAAAGGATGAAGGATATCCAAGTCAAGGTAAAGGTAAATAGTCAAATTGAGGAGGGCGAATTGACTGCTGCGGTACCTCTTTCTCTCGAAATGAATCAAGATACCACTCAGAAGTTGTCCTCACCTCATCTCAAAAATTTGCCATCCAATGCACAGAAGAAATCCATGCAGGAGGTGGCACCTATAGTCTTTCAACCTCCACCGATTACTGAAGAACTTGTTAAGGAAAAGGAGGAAGAAAGTGGTGAACCCGCACCAGTAGCATCTCATAATGATCAGAAAAACATTGGTTCGTCAACGGGAGAAGCTCCAGTAAGTAAAAAACAAAAGAAGGTAAATGATGATGCAAACAACCTTGCGTCAAAGGGAGCAGCTCAAGCTCAAGCAAGGAAGAAACAAAAGGTGAATGCTCCTCCCAAATTCAATCCAGGTGTTGGCTTAGGTTATGATAATAACAACATGCTAACCCCCTTTGGAGGAATGTCCGGCTTACCTCCAATGGTATATCCTCCCAACCAACATCATCCTTCCTTCAATCATCCTTCCTTTAATCATCATATGTATGGATCATCGTCGTATCCTTGGAAGGCAATTCATCGAGGTGTTGGTAATGGAGGTGTTGGCGGATCTTATCCCATGTATCATCCTCAAACAACAGCAGGCGTGGCTTATAGTGCACCAATGTATGGCCAAGCTATACACCAAACCGTTTCTACTGATTCACAAACGGATGCGAACAAGGATATGAAGGAAAAGGAAGAGGTCAAGTTGTTGAAGAAGTTGAAGGATGAAATCAAGGACGAAGTAAAAGGGATGAAGGGTATGATAACTCACTTGCTTATTCAGAATAAGGAACTTATCAAGCAGAATGCAGAACTAATTGAGAAGATTAAGAACGAGTAAATGAAGAATCCCTTTGCTCTTCTTAGTATTATTATAGTGAATGAAGTCTCTCTGTAGAATGAAGAACTGATTGAGAAGTCAGAGACGATGTGAAATGTACAAATAACGAGGTGGTGTCAATTAAATGAAGACTTTGCTCATCTATAAAGTGTTATTAAAGTAAATGAAGACTCTATGAATATTCGAACTTGTGTCCTATGCTTCTCTCTGCTCTATAGACACAGAGAGCCTCTCGATGATGCATTGCTTGATGGAGGCCGACGAACTGGACAACCATTACTCTTGATAGCCTCCCAAATAGCTACTAAGGAATCATCTTGAACTACATCCACCTCTGAACTTAAACCCATCGTTTTTATCCTTTGTTCTTTAGTCTCGTCTCCAAAGACAAGTCTCCCAATGGCTCGATCAGCAACCACTCTTCCTAACAATGTTCGAGCCTCAGCATGATTACGAGGATACTCACTTGTAATGATATGTGTATCAATCCTATCTTTATCCACGAGCTGACGCATCATCGTCTTCCGAGGGTTCTCGGCACCGACAGCCCACACAGTTGGAATAACAACATAAAGTTCTCTCCACTCTATTGGTCCTAACATGTCTCTCCAACTGATGAGCTGTCGAACACATGCATCGGCTTGTGCTTTGGTGGATGCCTTCATGCATTGTTTAATGCGTGGGAAATTATCTTGGTTAAGTTGTTCCCACTTTGCAATGTCTAATATGCCAGTAGAGAGACAGCCTTCACAATAATTAATGACAGATGATAGCATTTTATTCATACACTCTCTCATCTCTAGTGGTGGTAGGCCGTTTTTGTCTGAAATGATATCACTACCATTTGCTTCATCCTCTTTCTTCTCCTCTTGAATTGCAAGATTGCTATCATCGACCAAAGATGCCTCTACTTTTGCAGCATTGGTTAACGATTGGCGGAAGTTTCGTACTTGCTGAACAAACTTGGTTAAACTAGACCGCCAAGGAGCGTCTTCAATCATTTCACCAGAGCAATAACTGGCATTATCTAGATATGGTCCAATCTCCACACTCAACCCCATAAAGATGTGGCTGCAGCTTTTGTAAACCTCATACAAACTAGATAATGCCGGACTTACTTTTGTAACACTACCATCTTCTCTGTACAATGTCAAGGTACTACCGACGCCAGATAATGCATCCTCTTCGTAGTCGGTAAATATGATTAGTGGGTATACATTTCTACCGACGTCGTGAATAAATGTTGAGTAGTTTGTACGAATTAGTTTGTTGGTAGATCGTGCTGCATGTTTGATTTCTTGTAGATGATCTCCTCTCGTTGTAATCTGACTTTGCAAATCAGATTTAGGCAGTGTTAGTAGTTTCTGGTTAGTACGATGATGATGTTTCAATATGATTGATGGACGTAGTGGAGGAGTAGTAGTATTGTCATTGTTGTTTGTGGAAAGGTCTTCTTTGGGTGTCATTGTAGAAGATCTATGGTATTTGATGCGGTTGCAATCAAATCAATGACATTGCATGCAATCTATTCTCCCCGACTAAAAAAAATGAAAGTGCGATGGCGTCTCCTAGCTATTGAAGTATATATTCATATCGTACCTCTCCCTTTTTCACTATGACTACCGTTTATTTACGAATATGAATATGCTAATTACCTTATATAAATATGATTGTTCAACATATTATTCCAACGTTGATTATCATCTCGATCAAAAGTATGATGATCTCATTGAATAGATATTTTGCTCATAATTGATATATTCTTTTAACATTGTATATTTGTTGATGCATGACGAAGGTATGTATGTAGGCCATATATGCTCATTATATGATATGCTCTTACACATTCTTCAAGTCGATTGTATCATCTCGATAAGTATGCTACATTGTTCTAATTGTAAATCTTATATCAGAAAATAATTGATAATACATTCTGATATGTGGTAAGAGCAAACGCAAACACTGCAACCACCTAGCGACTAAACTTTCACTTCTTCTGAATTTATTGATTTTGAACGGCAATGACCTCCTATGTCTTTGAAGACATTGATTTGATCTGCCTTGAGAATCATCAACAGCCCCCACGATATAAAGTTAGAATGGCCGCAATAGCCGATGAGGGGCGACACTATGAAATACAGAAGCTGCAACATATATTTGTTGGGAGATGGCATGCTACATTCAATCACTAAGTAATGACTAACACATAAAAAGAGTACAGCAACGATAAAATGATGAGGTCTGATCAATCACCACCACCCCAAGACGACGACGATGAGAGTAATGTTAATATGACATCATATGATACCCCTCCTGAGATTAATACAAGCAGCACCATGTCTATATCACCGGCCGATATTCTGAGGATTGCAGTTGTCGAAGATGGCAGACAATCACATGTCTTGATACCTCAACGCAATAGCAGTACATTAAAAGTTGATATCAACGACTTACCATCTCTTCCCTTCCTAGATGGTCCAACCATAGACCATTCACAAGCTAAGAGCATGAATGATACTACGCCTATTAGAAGATCCGTTACACAAGAAACAAAGCCTTCAACTCAAGAGGAGTGGAAGCAACCTATGCCGGCGTCTATGATCTTTCAAGCCCGCAGACAAAGCGGAGCTAGATGTGCATAGAAGATAGAGAGAGATATGTTTTGAGGGAATGTATCAACTAGAAATAAAAAGATCTTAATACTCGGGATATGATTACATACCATAGATATTATGTTGATTGAGGATTATTAGGTACACAATGTAAATTAGAGAGATATGATATGCTAGAGATACAATCTGATACGCCCATAATGTTAATCTTTTGTACACTCTTTTGTGTTGTATCTAGTCAACAGAAAAGGTATAAATGAAAATGCTTTCTAAAAGAAAGTTCTACAAGATTACATGGTATATACAATGTTATCTTTGGCTCTACTATGATTGGATTTGTTACTTATTATCTTGATATCTCAACATCCAAACCACTCACCTTTCCCTATTCATACCTCTTATCTTCTTGATACTATATTATTTCTCATTCAATAAGATCATACTTTTATCCCATTACAACCTTTTTAGACGGATCTAGATGGACACCATCATAATTGCAATACATGAAAAACTACCAACCATGAATGTGAACGTTCGAAAGATATCAAGATCGAAGATGTAGCAAGGTACATACAAAGTCCTGGCAATCATGAATAACACACCCCACTTCTCAATATCAGCATACCTGTCATCACTCAAACTTAAGCTACCCATCATAACAACTACCGCAACTAAAAAGATTACCATATTCTCAAGAGTATTCTCAGCAGTTGCCTTAACACGACGTAACATTGGAGAATCAGCCGTCATCGTACGAGGTTCTGAATTGTTATACCCACCCTTACGAGTAGTCATTGCAATAATATAACCCATACTAATATGAAAGAATAATATGAATTGATATACCAATGCAAAGTGGACAATCGAATTACATCCCGTCATATCTTTGACGAATGATACAGCAGTCGATGCAAGGTTAGATGATGGCCAATTATATACTATTGCAACATTGATTGCTAACATTGTATTGAATTTAATCATTATTTCTGACAATCCTCCTCCATCAAGGGTGATACCTCGTTGTCGTAATTTGTCTGATAACGTCATGTTTTGTTATTGTGATATTATTGTGTAGCGCAGACCTCTTTACTTCACATACCTTTGATTGATGAAACTCAAATAATAAACGGAGATGGTCATTTTATAATAGTGTCATATTGCAATGTCTCAAGTACAGCCGCCTCACAAAATAGAACACCCCCCCTCTCCATACAATAGACAACTCAATACACACAGTTTCACTATAACAACCATTCACGATAGCTGTACATCTCGTGATGTCTATTTTCGTAACCATCTATGCCATAATATTTAATTAATATGACGATGATACACCGAATAACATTGCTATCAATTATACTTACATGCGTCGATAGTCGTCGACTTGCTGAAGCGAGCAGCAGTGTAGACGATGAGGAGAGACAATATGTCGAGGAGGAGAGACGAGAGCTGGCAGTTGACGAATGGTGTAAGTTATCTCTGAATGCTGACACATCTCGTGCACATATATATGAACTCATATCTCATGCACATATCTCATGCACTCATTCTACTCATCATCACTGTACAGATGTTGATTGGGATAGTGAACAGTGTGTACAAAACTGTGGTCAGAACAATATCGATCGACTCTCGTGTGGTGGACGCAAGTCTAACTTACCCCCCTCAGAAGTATACACAACACCTCAAGCATGCTGCTATGAAATGTTAAGTTACATATCACTCGGTGAATGTATAAAAACCTGTCCATATGCATATGATCCCGAGCTTAGCTATGACGAGTTAGACTTGGTACTTATCGAGAATACAAATGAAGTCTATCAATGTAAGCCATGGCCCGAGAATCTATACTGCAATCAGTTTCCTCCAAAGTATAAAGTTGTGGCGCCCGGAGATAATGCACCGATACATAAACCAAATCTAGGTTGGGAAAAGTTGGGTACATGTGACGAGAATGGCCTTAATGGAGCTGGTGCTGATTATCAACTCGATATGATGCGAGATAGTCGAACTTATAATGATGAACAGGACATGATGACAGCGGCAATGTCACCAGCAATGCGTAATCAACGTAAGCGTCAAAAGTATGAAAGAAAGAAGGCAAAGAAACAAAGACAAAAGGCGATGCGACAACAGTTTGGCTTTTCAAATACCATGCCAAAGGTTACACAAGGTTATATACTAACTACTACAGATGATGCACATATATACAAGGCACAACAAGATAGAAATGGTAATGATTCTGCATTGAATATATACAACTCAAGGTCGGCATCTGCATACGACATTGATTTAGAAGCATTGATCAAGTTTGATGTATCAAGTGTCAGCCTTAATAATATGAATGAAGCTATATTGCAAATCGTACCCCTGGTCCACTGTGAGGAAGAATTGAACATCGAAATAATGGCAGGTAATCAAGATTGGTATGAAGAGGAGGTTACATGGCGTACTGCGCCGAGAAGAACAGGACCAAGCAACATACAACCAAACATACCTGAATACGACGTTTTACATAAAAATGTATGGTTTAATATTGATGTTACAAATGCAATACAGTGGGGTATACGGGAACAGAGACAACGATATATAACATTCAAGATAACAGTGGTAGGATATGCTGGTACAAAGTCCGATCCGACTAGCTCAAGTTGTGTCTTAGCAAGTAAGGAATACATGGATGGCAAGTACGCGCCGAGCTTGGAGATTAGAACCGATGGACGAAGTGGCGGAGGCAGTATAGGTGGTAGTATAAGTGGAAGCAGTGGAGCGACTGGCATCTATTCCGAGTCTCAATACAACGACTCGTCTTCTTCAAAGCAAGAAGACTATAACACATCATTGCATGGTAAAGAGTCAATCAATGATGGTAGAATACCGAAGAATCCAGACTACGAAATCCCAGAGTGGGAACCTATTACAAGAGAGGGAACACAACACTTGTGGTATGCCGATTACTCACTGGGAAGTGAAGGCGGTGAATGTGTAAGGAATTGTAAACGAACATCAGACCCAAATTGTGGTGGTGGTGTGGCAGTCAAAGATTGGTGGCTTGATTTATATACCAGTCCTGAAACATGTTGTAAAGAAAAGCTATGGTGGATGAGCATGAGAGAATGTGTGCCTGGATTATATGAGTAGATAGTATCATAGTATTGCATATGTACATATGTATAATAGATAATGTAAAGTTGACTGCTATTTGCTTGGGAAATGAAGGCTGTTGTTTGTGTACACTATGGAAATGAAGGCTGTTAAACTGTTATCAATCTGTGGAATGTAGATGAATGTTCATGTATGCCGATATAGCCGACAATCCGCCGACTGTATGTATGAGTCGAGTCGGGGTCGGTGTCTTCTCTTCCTTTGCATTTATGGTATCCTATATTTTATCTCTATCTCCTCATCTTTGCAAAAACAAAGGGAGCAGTCGTTTAAAGTCGTATAAAGAACAGAAAGACTCAGCCCTTTCTTGCACACCCGGACAAATTTGGCTCAATGCATGCCAGCGGTTCAAATAATGCTCAGCCTTTTTCCGTTTCGACTTCCTACACATTCCATTACATCAAAGCGGGCTCATCATCTACGCAATAAAGTCTCCTCTCCGATCTCGCTGCTCAATAAACCAACTACAAACCATAACAAAACCGCCTAGGAAAATCAAACGACTCAAGAAGCGCCTCTAAACATTGAGCCCTACAATAAAATCATCACGGCTTTGCAGATCATAATTCTCGAATAGACTATCCTATAACAAACCAATTATACACGGTTGAAGAACATCTAGTCCATTGCAATAATATCTAATCAAGAGCTAGCGCATAATATAATATCAATTGCAATTAATACAATATGAAGGTTTCTCTATTCCTAATCGCGGCCTCTGCCTCTACACAACTCGTCTCTGGCGGATGGTCATCATCATCATCTTCCTCCCCTGACTGGGGATGGGACAAGTCAGACGACTCATCTTCCTCGGGTAAGAGCGGAAAGAGCGGCTCAGGCAGTGGTAAATCGGGCAAGAGCGGAGGATCATCAAGTTCTGGATCTGGAGACTGGGATAGCTCCTCCTCCTCTGACGGATGGGGTGGATGGAAACCTGACGATTCATCATCCTCCAGTGGTAAATCTGGGAAGAGCGGCAGTGGCTCTGGCAAGTCGGGTAAGAGTGGATCAGGATCATCCAGTTCAAGCGATGGTTCATGGGGTAAGCATCCATGTGAATCATCATCATCTTCATCCTCGGGTAAATCTGGGAAAAGTGGACGTCGTTTAGGTCAAGTTCAGCGTGAAACCAAGTCTGGTAAGGGCTCTAAGGGCTCATCATCTTCTTCTGGTGATTGGCATCCCTGTGGATGGGGCAAGGGTAAGTTGTTTGTATTGTTTTTGTGCATATCATGTGTCAAGAATTTCAAATATCATCTCACACACCCTCTCTTTATTTGTCATCTCTTACAATTACATTATAGACTCATCCTCGTCCTCTTCAGGTAAATCTGGCAAGAGTGGTGGCGGAAAGTCGGGTAAGAGTGGATCCAAGGGATCAAAGGGTTCAAGCAGCTCGTCGGCTTCGGGAGAATGGGTTTATGTCGGAAAGTGGGGAAGCTCATCGTCAGACTCATGGGGCTCTTCATCCTCGGGTAAATCTGGGAAGAGCGGAAGTGGCAGCGGTAAATCTGGCAAGAGCGGTGGATCATCAGGTGACGATGACGATGGTTCATGGGGTACTGATGATGGCTCATGGACAGATAGTTCCCACAATGGATGTAAGTTCTTTCTTTATTGATGTGAATATAAACCCTGCCGTTGATTCGGTAGTGTTGCTGTTGTTGCTGTTGCTGTATGCTCTTTGGTAGCGTACATCATTGCATGGCTACTCAATGCCTCGGTTATGCCAACATGGCAACTTTACACTGAAGAAAAGAAGAAAGGAGGATACCAAAAAGGATACCTTTTTCATTTCAAAATTTTCTTACCCGCCTCTTCTTTCACTCTTTAATACTTCACAGGGGTAGCTCCCAACTCAGGCTCAGGTAAATCTGGGAAGAGTGGCAGTGGCTCTGGCAAGTCGGGAAAGAGTGGAGGCTCCTCAGGAGATGATGATGGTTCATGGGGTACTGATGATGGCTCATGGACAGATAGTTCACACGCTGGATGTAAGTTCTTTTATTTGTTGATTTGACGACATGACATAACCCTGTCTCGAAGGGTTGTTGTTTTCTGTTGTTGTCCTGCTGTGCTGGGTGACCGACATAGCAATGGCTACTCATCCTAGCTGCCCAAAAGGATACCTTTTCAATTTCAAAAATTCTCACCAAATCTCTTCTTCTCTCTATGCTTTGTCTATTCATAGGGACAGCACCAGGATCTGGTTCTGGCAAGAGTGGCAAGAGCGGTGGAGGATCCGGAAAGAGCGGTAAGAGCGGAGGAGGAGATGATGATGATGGTTCATGGGAAGGATCTGACGATGGCTGGGGTAGTGGCTCAGGATCTGGCAAGAGTGGTAAGAGCGGAGGAGGATCAGGCTCGGGTAAATCAGGTAAGTCGTCTTTTGTATTGTTTTATCAATTATGTTCAATATGAAGTCTCGACGAGACGACTGCTTCGTTTGGAACTAGTTTGCCTTAATAATCCTCCGCAAACAGCATATACTAACAATAGACGTTTCATAAACCGTGAAACTCTTATCTTCTAGGCAAGAGTGAAGGCTCTAAGAATGAAGATGATGGTTGGGCCTCGGGTGACGATTGGGAAGCTTCGGCTTCTGGCTCGGGTAAGAGTGGCAAGTCAGGAAGTGGCAGTGGTAAATCTGGCAAGGGTTCAACTGGTGGTCGGGGAAACTCAATTAGTAAAGCAGGCAAGTCAGCGTTAATCTTTGTATCATATGATTCGTGGGTTCAACCTTAGTTTGCCTTTATTAATTGTCCTTGCATAACACATATACTAATATATGTTACTACCTTCTCTCTTTCATCATATCATAAATCGTGACAACGCGCATCTTCCAGAGAGTGAGCTCAAGTTCAGCCAGCATGCCAACTCTGCTACTTCAAGAACAACAAGAATATTGGCACCATTAGGAGCAGCAATTGCTGCCGCTGTATTCCTATTCTAAGTTTGTACTTAGTAACTGTCCTCAAGTTGTAACTCCTCAAGGCCCCCAAGTGTTAAATAGGGTTTGGAGATTTGATAGATGGGTGTTCAAAACTCTTTATAGGTTCCTCTATTCAATTGTTGTGTTATGATATCCCCGAGTTTTGAGTGATATCAGCTATGAGACTCGTGTTGTTTGCGAGAACACACTCGTGCATATTAGTTAAAGTTACGTAAAGTATTGTCTGTTTTAGAAAAGTAATCTGGCGTATTAGGTCTCTCGTAACTAGATAGTATTGTAGCTAGCTAGGTTGTGTTTAGTGATACGCGATCTGTACCGTATTTGAAGTTGTAAGTAAGTCTTCTTTAACAATTAGATACATATCGACTACATCACATGAACTACATACATCTTATGCGCTAAGCAAACTTGCGCCAAGGTTAATTCGATCTTCTAAACCAATAGAAGGTTTCACTTCCTCCTTGACAGCCGCAACTGCTGCCGTAGCTCCACTCTTCACGGCTCTTTCTACTTCCATATTACCCCACCGTGACTTACCCGCATTGGCAGCCGCCACGACTTGTGCATTTCTCGAATCAAATACTGTGGCTGCAACTTCTGATGACAGTGTTGATGCACCTAAATTAACACGATCTTCCAATGATACTACCTGTTTTGCCTTTTCAACTTCCATCTCTCCCCAACGAGATTGGCCTGCATTTGCCGATGCTACTACCTGTGCATTTCGTGAAGTAAATGCTGTCTCTGATGGTGCCGTGGATACTGTTGATTGTGATGATGGTGCCGTGGCACCATTCTTAATAGCACGATTAATCTCCGCGGATCCCCATCTTGATTTGGCTCCAGCTGCAATAATTTGCGAATTGCGTAAATCGTACAATGATACTTCTGGTACTGTTTCTTGTACAGATGTTGTTACTGCTGTCGATGTTGGTGCATTTTTGGATTGTTCAATTGCTCTGTTAATTTCAGCAGAACCCCAACGTGAAGATTTTCCAGCTGCAATAATTTGTTTGTTACGTTTGTCAAATAAACTTTCTTCAACTACCACAGCAGTAGCAGCATTAGAATCCACAGCAGCACTTTCACCAGCAGACAAGGCCATACCACCAGCGGCAAATAACTTTTCCAACCTGTCCTGAAACTTCTTCTCGGCCTTTAATTCAGCTTCCTTCACTGCCAATAATTTTTCATTTTGAGATTTAACAATGTAGTCTGCCATAAAGGCTTGATAGGATGCTAACTTTTGCTCTAGTTCAGCGGTGTTTATATTTGCAAGAGGTGCCGCCGGTGGTATTGGAGTAGTAGTTGTAGTTGTGGCTAGGGCAGACGATGATGTTTTTAGTTGTTGAATTTCAGCCTTCAGTGCCTATAAAATAAAAAATGTGCATATGATGTGCACCATTGCAAATGAGTTAGTTAAGAGGTATTGCAAAACAAAGAATTATAATTTATCATATAATATCAACTTACCCCAATCTCTTCATTCTTCTTATCCTCAACAGATTTCACAGCATTTAATTTCTCCAAATGTGCCTTGGACATATAGTCTTCTAATGCCTGAGTTGGATCTACCGCGCAAAGTGGTATGCCAACATTACATATCCGACTTGTAGTGATACTTGAGGAGGTAAAGGCATGGATAGAAGATGCCGTTAGGGCAATGGCTAGTAGATTGGCGGCAATCATCTTGATGTTGGTGATGATACGATAATTGTTTTTATGGTTGGATCTTTTAATAGGAAAGTTCTAGATAGAGAAGGAGAAACTTCTACGATTATTATACCTAAATAGTTAAATAGCAATATGGTACATAATATCGTATAATCTCTCTTTGATATACCAATAGAACTCATACCATATATATTCCATTTCTATTATCAAACAAATTGAACCTCTCTCTAGAGAGTATCGTCTTTAGATTCTTACTCCTTGATTTCCAATACCCTGATATATGTGAACAATGATTTAGTAGCCCTGCAATCGAGGATATAATAACCTTTTCACAATAACATTTCAATATCATGAGCAGCATTATAAAAGTAGATGTTGGTACACCGCCATCTTCATTTAATGAATGTGGAGGGTCTTGGACAATGGTTGAGGTACGATTGCACAACTTTGCCAATCTTGCATCAAGAACAACAAGAGGTGAGTATATTACATCTCTACCTTCTCATGCTTTGGGCATGAGTTTTGCTTGAAATTGTACCCTCGTGGTGAGACGCCAACTGAAGTTGGTGGTAATGATGGTTCTAAGCATGGTTATGTTGGTTTAAGACTCAGCAAATCTCAGGCGAACCCATCAAAATACAATATGGTTTTAGTGTGAGGGGGGAGTCTGGAAAAGAGAAGGTGAATACAATTTATGACACCAGTTATCTAAACATCCACAGAAGTTATCCAGACTTGGCTAAGTTATCTAAGCTGAAGGATTCTTTAATCAATAAGGCATTGGTTATTGAGGTAAGGATGCGGTTACCAATTAGTAGCAGTACAACAACAAGAACCAAAGTTAATCAATTCATTCCAACAAATCCACTAAGTACAATCATTCTCAGCAAATTCATGCACGAAGAATCCGCTGATGTTGTGTTTGAGATTGAGAGTGAGAATGAGACCGGAGGACGTAGTAGTAGGAAGAGATCCAAAACAACAGTCAAGTTATATTCACATCGTTTTATCATTGAAGGAGGTACCTCATCTTTACTTGCAGACATTTGCAAGCCATCGGGAGAAGGAGGAGATAATATAACTACAGTATCAATTACGGATGTGAAGCCAGATGTATTCAAATATGTATTATTTTATCTCTATGGTGGTAAACTATCCGATGATGTGTTGAAGAACAACGCAAAGGATATCATCAACGCTTGTGATAAGGTAAGTAGAACTAGGCTGTGGATTGAGTTGATTGTGCATATGATATGGTTTTGCACTTTCACTAATATATACCAACCCCCTACTGCCTCTTTTCGGATATGCCTGTGACCATGTGTGGAATTAACTTCTGATTCCCGAAGTACGGTATTGCAATCAGTTTAAAATTGGAGGCAGAAGCTTGCTATGTGAATACAACCACACTTACAATTGATAATGTCCTTGAAAACTTGATGTTTGCAGACTCAAAGAACCTTGCGGCATTGAAAGAAGCCGTGATGGACTATATCGTTGAGCACGGAGATAGTTTGATTGGGAAGGTATCGTTCGATACTGTTTCAGGCTCGACAGTTACAGATGTCTTGACAGCCATGTCCCGTAGCAAGAAGAAGAAAGGCAATGGCACTAGTGATGATGATGGTGGTGGCACAAATGATTATAATACAATGAGAGTTGCTACTTTGAGGAAGATGCTTCATGAAAAGGGACTAAATGTAGATGGATCAAGGGAGGCACTTGTTGCATTATTGAAGGAGAACTCATAGAGTGTAACCATTAGGTGGATGTTTAGATATGGAAATATATAAGATAAGATTGTAACACTTGTGTTTTAAGCTTACACACTACTACTCTGATCCCCCCTGCACATATATTTATATGGTACCTACATATATATTCCTCTACTTTGTATCCAAAATCTTTTATTACACATAGCAAAATCTTGTAGCTAGCTACTACCAATATCGTATCAAAACTTATTCATCCATATCGGATGATGAGTGATGAGTGAAGATCTGTATATGGAGGAGTCATAGGTGCACCTTGCAATGGAAGTAGAGTAATAGAGTCCTCGATGGTGACTTGCACTTTCTCCTCATCTATAGTAACCCGCCGAGCAGCAGTGGATGATCTAGCACGTGGTCGGAATCTAGGGACTAATGCAATGATCGGAGTCTCATTCTTGTTTCCTGAACTACCCCGAAGAGACGATAGCGATGGAAATTTAGACGACATGTCGGCGGGGGATAAAGGTAGGGATGGATTGTTGCCTGGCCTTGTCTGCGGCGTCGAGTAGATGTTCTGACTACCACCGTCCTTCAAATTCAGTTGGGGGAATAAGAATTGCAATGATATATGGTCATCGTCATTGTTGGGGAGAGGTTTATTGGCAAGAGGGTTATCGACGCCTCGAGGAGATGATGATGATACAGTTTCTTGATTGTCAAACCTCTGCTTGCGAGGAGGGGGTTGCCATGACTTCTTTATCCTCTTTTTATCTGGGCCGTCATCATCGGTGGCATTGATATCTTGTCTTCTTCGGGAGGTTGAGGCATTGCTTGTCCTCATTGTCATTGTTGTTGGGTGCACCAACATAGGAAGCAATGGAAGTAATGTGGTGGATGAGTCGTCCTGCGTCGGCATATTATTTCTACTCATCCCGTCGTTCATTCTATTATTATACCTTACTCTCCTCTTGATATTGCTATTCTTGTATATTGGCTTGCAAAGATCATTTACCATGATTAATGATTCCTCAACTACACTCTGTGGTGTGGAACGAGCATTCTTTATATTTTTGCATTTGGCATGGAGACATAAGAAAAAATGATATTACGTGGCCAATTGCTTTCCTAGATAGCTCCTTAGCTAGATAGCCCTTAGCAGTATTAGTATGTGAGTCATATCTTCCTGCTGTTATATTCTTTGGAATGCAACGAGAATTTCTAACTATGTGTCTTTAATGCCTTTAATCATTCTTTATTGTTGGATACAGTTTACATGGCAATGTGCAATCATCACAGATACTTAACTTTTTCAATATAGCACAAGATGAGTTTGGATTAAAAGTAGTGAATGAATTCACAAAAGAATATGATGGACAAAAGGGAATAGGGAGCGTGGATAAGGAGAGAGGGACTGTCTATCTCAAGCTTCTTATTAAAGCTAAAGCATAGATATAATTGAACAGATCATGTGCTATTTATTTTTAGCACATATACATACGATGATCATAGAAGATAGGAAGAACAGAGGAGTTATTTTTGATATGTGCAGCACGCTTTCCATTTGTACAACTTCTATCCATTTAGCAAGACCGATTACAAAGGAGGAGCATAATGGCCTTGAGTATAACATGAAGTGTAGGG
>Ga0075437_14154_pt1 | contig 18452 bp, 11 predicted proteins | sample MintriMetagenome_FD_74266 | JGI IMG/M metagenome (GOLD analysis project Ga0075437, IMG submission 74266) | Marine eukaryotic communities from Monterey Bay, USA to study complex ecological interactions - Minidiscus trioculatus and... | ecosystem: Environmental > Aquatic > Marine > Unclassified...
AACCATCTAAATTCAACTTGTCAATATCATCACTCAAATCTCTTTGTATTGAGCACTCGTGGTTGTTATGAGTCGGTGAATTCAGTCATATTTAAAACACATATTTACCAATGATTAATATGGTATGGATAATAATATACCCTCAGGTACATAATACCGTATGGTTGGAATGAAATGCAGTATCCAAATTTAGGGATTTTTTTTTGCAATGAAGATATCGAGTTAGACTTCGTTCTTTTTACGCAACACAGTTCAGTTTCTCAACTATGTTGCATAAAAACAACAAAGGACCCAGTACATATCTTCATTGCTAAATAAATTCCCTAAATTTGAGAGTGGGTCAAATTATCACCCACAGAGGATCGAACTCATGGCCTATTTTTGATGTGAAAGGTAGTTTCAAGACTACAATTTTACATGGATACCTTCCTTCGCAGTCGAATATGAAAAATCAGCTCAACATTGGATGCAACATAACTCAAGCACCAAATAAGTTATGGCACTATATGATGCATCAGTGGATAGGGCTTAACATAAGCTTTCCATCGATGTAGGGTCGGCTATGTAGACTTCACCTGAAAAAATATTTTTGCATAACATTCCAAACATACGGTATCGTATTGCCAAACCTAGCCAAACTCTCATTAATTTTTGATGTGACATTGAGTGAGAACATTTTATGTCACATCTCTCAGTCCATTCATCTTCCCCCCTGCCTCTTACCTCTTTCATTCTCAATAACTAGGAGCTTGATACATATCTTGTGGCGAGGATGGATAGATGTGTTCTTCTTATCGAGTAGTCTATTCAGTTGTTATCGGTATAATCATAATCATATCAAAAGAAGTATCTTCATTTTCTCCTCATTCACTAACTGCGACTCAACGTCAACATCAAGTTTTCACTGCAATGGATAAACGTCGTCGAATAACTAAAGGTGCAGGCATAGTAAAGCTTGCTGAAACGACAACATCCACTAATAAACAACCTTATCAAAAACAACAACATAGTTCAGGTAGACGATGGAAGGCACGACGTAAGCATGAGGTATTCTTACCATCACCATCACGGAACATATCTAAACAAGAAGAAGATGCATTGATAAAACAATTGACTTATTTACCTCCCAATGTCTGCTGTATCTCTGCATATACTGGCAGTAATGTTAATAATAAGAGTAATGTTGATTCGTCAAAAGATATAGATACTTCTGATACCGGCGTTGGACGACCGATTGCTATCAAATCCTATCCATTAGTTATGCAGCTCGTCAATAATAATATCAATATCAATAACTCTGATGACAATAATAATGAACAACAAGCATCAAACGATGGAGAAGAAGAACCAAAAGAAGAAGAGGACATAAATTCACGCTATACAAATTGCAGTAGTATAACACCCTTCCCAACAATGTATTGGTTAACATGTCCACACATCTCCAAGGCAATATCCGAATTAGAACGTAATGGATATGTAAAAATATTTGAAGAACGTATATTAAACAATGTCGAATTAACTAATATTTGGTATAATGTACATGAAGAGTATGCTATTGAACGTTGGAATTTATTAACTTTAGAAGATCAAGAATATTTAAGTAAAGAACGTAGTAGTATGAAGGATATATTACAATATAGTGGTGTCGCTGGCACAGATCATAAAGGAGTAAGAGCACAGAATGCAGATAGAACTAGTTTTGTACCAAGTGTGAAATGTTTACATAGTCATTATGCACATTATAGAAGTCAAGATGATACCGAGGGGAGTAAAGCAGTGATTAATATGGTTGGGAAGTGGACTCATGAGTTGTTGATTGAACAATTCCCTGATTTGGTAGTTTAAATATAAAGTTAGAGAAAGTTACAGTGTGCTATAATAAGTTAGCAAGATGACTTTATTTCTTTGTCTTCTTTTTACTTGGCTTCTTCGCCTCTCCTCCTGCTGCTGCTCGTTTCTTTGACGCGGTAGGCTTTGGCGGTGCCTCATCTCGATCAAATACCATCTTAACAATTCGTACCTCATCACCAACTAAATCAGTATCTTCATACAAGATATCATCATTACCAGTCTTCTTACCACTATCTAACGGTTCCCAACAAGAAGTTGCAGAATACCCCTCTAGATTAAACTTACTCACATCATCTAAATTTTTTGCCTCATTTTCGGATAGGTAACGTGCCATTAATCCTCTTGCTCGTTTGGCATGTACGGATAACACTCGACCTTTATGTTTAAATACACAATTTAGAAAGATGGAACCTTTTGGTAATGACGCTGGGTCAATGGATGATGAGTACTCATCACTGGCTAGGTTGACAAGGATTGGTCCATCTTCCTTCTTGCTCTTGGGAACATTCTTTTTCAATTCTTTACCAAGAAAGGTAGTTACCGAATCCTTCCAATATGTAGATAACTTATCTTTGCCGAATAATTTGATACCCATTTCTAATCTATATGGTTGCATTGTTCGTAATGATGGCAAGATGCCGTATACTGGATCTAATATAAATAAGTGACTTGCCATGTGGGATAATGTTGTTTTGGAACAAGTTGATGGATCCAAACCTTTGTAGGCAGGTCCTGAGAAGGTAAATGCTGCTGGCTTGATATCATTATCATCTCTATCTGTATTAAAATCCTTCCAATAACCAAGAGACACCTTGGATAACGAATCCGATATACCCAATAGTGTTTTAAGTTGAGATCCTGACTTCTTCTTCATTTCTTTACTGATTGATTTTGTTTTGTTCATGTCACAACATGTATCAGCATATTGTTTACTAATGTTTGCAATTGTAGTTGCATCTACACCATCTTGGGTGTAGTCATCTTCTCGTTGATCTAATGGTCTCAAGTCCATTGTTTTAGCTGGCGAGAGTACCATTATTACACCATTTTTATGATTTGTCATTGTTAATGTTGTTGTTGTTGATATCCTCCTAGATATCGCCCGTCGTGTATCGAATTTCGTACCTTGAATTGCAAATGATGTTTTTGTTGTTGATATCGCCCGACGTGTCCCAAATTTTGTACCTTGAATTGCAAATGATACAACCCTATCCATTAACAGTATAAGAAGTAAACTATTGTAGATTATTGCAGCGTTCATACGCCGATTATTGGATGAACCCCCTGTAATAAGAAGTGCACTCAAATTACTTCAACTCTCATAATTTTTAAGTTATCGTATCCTTTTCGTTTCCGTACTAAAGAGCATTGAGTACGAATTATCATTTAATTATCGGAGAAATAAACTCGTGAAAGTGACGATCATATCATAAAGAGATATATTATTGCAATAGGGTAGGCATAACTAATAGAGGAGGCTTTTGCTCAATAAGATCATCATGATGAGTATTGTCAGTAGCAACACACGCCGCCTCGGAGTAGGCATTGCATTATCAATTCTCTCAATCTCTTTCATGTTTTGGTTAGGTGGTGATACTGGACTTAGTAACTATCTCACACCTACACAAGAGAATCATGGTCGTAAACTATCTATCGAGGAGATACAGTGAGTAATATTGTATATGTTTATATGCATATCTTATCGTGTATCTTGTGCATATCTTATGCACGGTATCATAATAATTTGCTCACATCTTGTGCATTATACTATTGCAATCTATCTTATCCGTCCATATCTTATGCACAAAATTTGCTCACATCTTATGCATTTTTGCAATACACAGCCGCCGTCTACACAATGAAGAGATGGATGAGGACATAGACAAACTAATCAATCATTATAACAAGTTTGAAAAAGCACGTGTATTACGATTCTTCAACCTACGCGACAAACTCCGTAGACAACGTCAACGTCGTCAAAAACGTAAAGAACGTCGCTTGGCATTATTAAAATTCCGTGATCCAAAGTCATCACATATCCGGACCGGATCAAAGAATGAAATAGATTATAATAACTTGGCAGAACAAACATTACGTCATCAAGCATCATTAATTAATTTAGCAGATGAATCAATTGAAGAAGGATATACTGCCTTTCGTGTCTTTGATCGTCACGAAAGGGGACATGTTGAGCAAACGAATAATGAATTATTCACTCCGTCGAAGATTCGTATTGAAATACTCAATCCAAATCCAAATAATCGATATTCAGTAACAATCGAAGCAACGAACAAGTATACAGGAACTGCAAAGTTGATTAATCGACAGTCGGCAGTGGGATCTTTGATTTATGCTTGGGTACCAATCTTTCCGGGAGCATACACTATTCATGTACACGAGATTGATCAAGAGTTTTCACATACTACACCATTAGTGACACCCGGTGAATATCCCATTTATATTAATGAAGGATCATCAGCACAGGGCATAGGTGTTAGTATGTTACAAGATCGTATCGAAAACATGCCACCATGTCAATCAATTCAGAACAATGTACAATTATTCTCGAATTGGGATGGTGATTGGCTAGGCCCTGACTTCCAGCTGCCTGATAGTGTACGTACTGGATGGAGTTTCCTCCCTAGCAGTGAAACAATGGGATGTAAGTTGGAAACATTTAATTATGATGAGATACAAAGTATACCCGAAAAGAAGAAGATATTGATACTCGGTAGATCTGTAGAACGCGGAGTCTTCTTAAGTTTAGTTGATATGATGTTAGATCGTCAAGAGGGCAAGTTTATCAACAAGTCAACTATTGGCAAGTGTTGGGGCCGCGCCTCAGTGAAGAAGAACAATCTTGAGGTCATGTATCAAGACTTTCGAGTTACTGAATTCGAAGACCCAACTGAAGAGGCATTCATTGAATGTCATAATGAAAAGCTCGTGAAGGAACCTGGCTCGAGCTTCATTCATAATGCCTTGTCTCATAATGCCTTAGTCTTTAGTATCAAGTATTAGTTTTTATTGTGATTTTTATAATACAACAGATCTCAATGAGTCTAAGCAGAGGCTGAGCGGCGACGTTCTTCTCTCGCCTTTCTCTTTTCTTCATCCTCCTTTTCCCTCTTTGTCTGCATATTAGGATTAGCCTCTGTGTACGCCTTCCGAATTGCCTCCACAACACATGATACAACCTTCTTACTCATGGTAGCATCCATCCAGTCTTCAAAATGTCTCCTGCTGTTCCATGTAGTTTGGCTGACGAGAAACTTTGCAAACTCATCGACTTCTTTGGTGCACTCGTTGTCGCCTTGACCCCAATCGCTGCCAAACAACCCGGGGGTTGAGAAGATTGCCCGAAACTTGTCTCCTAAATCACGCTCCCTCACAAGACCTGACTTTCCACCTAATCCACCACGCCCAGCTTCGTCCCTCTCTTTTTGAGACACAAACATATTCTTGAGGCCAGAAATGGCAAGAGGATGTAGATTCATACCATCAAGTAGATGGACAGCCATCATCACCTTGGAAATTAGTGTACAAGCTCGTGTTGAGAAGTGTGCGTTCCTAATACAGTATGTGCGGAATCCCCATGCCATAATGACGTTTCCAAACATTTTGGTGCTTGCAGTAAAGGGATTCTCCGGATCAAGTCCACCTTCTCGGAAACCAATGGCCATGGCAACTGCAAGTGCAATCTCAAGGGCATTTGAAAGGTGTCTTGCATGCTCGGTCATCGAAAATGGTACACGAGACCCTGGCCCGCCATTGGGATACGATCCAAAGGCAGGCCATGGAGCTGGATGTACTTCAACATAGAAGATTTGGCAATCTTCATTCTCTTTCCCTTTATGTGATAAGATTTGAGATGATGGGTTTAGAGATGTATAACAGATATGACAGGACAAGTAAACGGACATAAATCGGCAAACTTACAAAGTTCAACTGAGCCCTCAAACCGATCGTATACAATGTAACCCCGTTTTTCCAACAATGTGACTACATCGTAACTTACATGCTTGAAAACAAAACCGTTTCGATCGATTCTAGTTTCCCAGGCATCAAAGAATGGACTTCCCCTAGTCTTCTCAAACTTAATCAAAAACATGTCCAAATAAAATAATGCATTTTTTATATCATCCTCATCATATACCAACGAGGGATCATGAATAGGAGCCCCCTTATATTCCAATAGATCAATCCAATACTCAATCTGATATTCTGGTTCGTAGGCTGGATTGATGGTATCCTTGCTGTCCCAAATCTGATGCATCATATTATAAAAGAGCGGAGTGAGTGCGATTTGCGTGCCGTCTCTAACGAATCCTGCAGGTATGGTGGAAGTAGTAGTCTGCTCATCCTCCTCATCATCCTCGTTGTGTACATAGCCGTATTTATCCTGATCCTCTTCCAAACCTTCTGGCGGTGACTTAGCATATGATGGTTCCCATGAACTAAGATATGTATAGCTATAGACGTTAACTTGACGGAGGTGGTCGGGAACTGGCCATTCAGGAGGTACCCGATTTGGGAATTCCACATGAATCAGATTCATATTCTTGAGCCGACGCTTGATTGCACCATTCAATTCGGGTATCAACTTTTCACCAACAAATTGGAGTATAGGAGACTGGAGATTTTCATGCATTACCCCCTTAATTTCGAATTCATGAACTTGTAAAACTTGTTGCATCATTGATTCATGTGCATTCATAAACACTCCAACGGCTAATGATTCGACCAATTCTCCCTCTTCAAAGTAGCTGTCACTTCCAGGTCCCAAAAACAAGTAATTAGTAAACATGAAGTACGCTGAAAAACCTGTTCTTTCCTCAGCTGTTAACGCCTTACTCAACTCGAGCTTCTTGTATTCCTTTTCAAAGTCGATTTCGTATGCACCATATGCACGACGTAATAGGTCAACGGTTGGACGTCGATCTTCCTCCACGGTATCATCAAGGCTCAAAATGCAATAACAATTTGGATCTTCATCAACAGACATACCCACAAGACAATCCTTATCATCAGTAATTGCATACCTTAAACAATAACATTGTCCAGCATTAGTACACCTGCCAACCTTCATAAACTCTGGTACATCCGATCGTGGCAATTCACAAAAGTATATACACTTCTTTGTGCCCATACTCTTCATAAATAAATCATCCCAAATGATTAACTCTCGGTTTGTATTAAACGGAGCTGTAACTTTAAAGACACCCTGAGACATTTCTTCCCATACCTTTACTAGCCCACAATATTCATGTTCATCAGTTTCTTCATCCACACAGATACCCCCAAGGTATTGTTGTAATAGAGTATCCTCCTCAACTTTAGCAGGGCCATGAAAGGGAGATACCACTTGCCTTAATTCATCGCGTCGTTCCTTGTTTGTTTTTGGTGTTGGGTTGTCAAAATCTGATTCGGTAGGCCTCAATATATCACCCTTTCTACACCGCTTACACTTAGTATCCGTAGTAGTTTTACCCTTATTGGGTTGGACTGTAACTGATCCAATTACAACTGGCTCCTGTTGAGGTATTGTTGTATCACTACCATCTAATTTCCCATTGTTAGGGTTTAATAATTGAGGATAAAGCCATATTGCAATTGCCGATAACAGAGCACAAATACCGGCGGCACAAATAACGGCGGTAAGGTTAAACTTGACATTATCCCTTTTATTATTAACATCCTTTTCTGATTGCAAGGGTACCGGTAAAGTGGTATCATCTTCTACATCTTTCTTACCTGGAGATTCAGTAACAATAATGGGTGGAGGCTGGTTGTGGTTGGGGGTAGTAGATGGAGTAGGTGAATGAGGAGATTTAAATGGACGAGAAGGTTTAGGAGGAGACATTGTTATAATTGCAATAACTTAATCAGTATTTAGATTAGTTTGGCAACAAGTAATACGATAGCTGCCGTATTGTTGTCTCTATCAAACAAATTATGTGTGTGGAGTGGAGGCATACTTATGCCTGGGTAACATGAACACACAAGCATCAACTCAAAATCCCCTCGGGGAGAAAATCCTCGGCATCGACCGCCGACGGACATAAAGAACATCAAACAACAACTGCTTTATGCAGCATGAGGTCCACAGGTTGGGCGGTGGATAGTGAACCATAGTTTAATACCCTTCTTCTTCCAAAGATTAGATTGAGGTTTAATCTTAAACTGTTCAGCAGTCTCTGACCACTTAATCTGACTGCTTCCAGCCTTGCCAGTATGAGGGCAATTATTCTTCGTGCCATATGATGACGTGCCCTCGATGCCATATGAGCCCAAAAACTCACGTAATTTAGCACTTTTCTTTGCACTAGTAAAGTCAAGTTCAGAAGCAAGATCACCCCAAACTAGACTACTGACAAAGAATCGGGGTGATTGAAGGAGTTGCCAATCACCATCAATCTCGGGACCACAATTGTTATGCAAAGGATTTTTCGGATTCTTTGCAGCAAGCTCTAACGCTTCAAAGACCAAGTGGCTCTTGGTCCTTGCCTTATGAGAATGAAACGTTCCGGCATCAATCAATGCATTCACCCGGGAGGACACCTTTGCTCTACTCTCGGTTGTACAATTCTTGTGTGTACCGCCACCAATTTTTACAGCATCACCCATGTCATTCCTTTTCATTCGGAACTTCTCTTCCTTCTGCTTCTTACTAACAGGACCAACAATAGTAAGTGGTTTGGCAGTCGGCATTGAAGCAGCTACGGAAGAACGACCTGTAAGATTACGATAATAATTAAATAGATGATTAAGATAGAAGTTAGAGAATATACAACAATTAATTTGTCCAACAAACAAATTCAATAATAAACAAACACACACACAACTCACCTCCACTAATATTGTTACTGCCGCCACCACCAAGAATGGATGATGCTGTAGCAGACATTGACGACAGGGAGGTTGGATTAATAATCTTTTTATTAGATTTGTTATTGGAAACACCAAGAAGACTGTTTGACCTCTTCTTCAATAATGAATTCTTGGGTTTATTGTTGGAAGTACCAAGCAGATTCTTGGTTGGCCTCATCGTCAAGAACGACGTTGTTGGCTTCTTCATCAATGATTTGGATGACGACGGCACGAATGATTTCTTAACAAGCATGGAGGGTTTACGACTTGTTGATTTATTAGGAAGATTTAATAATGATGACGTGGGAGGAATAATTGTATTCTTTTTTGGCCCTTGCTTGGTCAAGGCCGAGGACGACGTGCCACCTGCGGACATCTTCTTGTCGTTGTTGTTGTTGGGAGAAGGAGCATCCATTGTATTAAATTAATTAACAACTTGTTGGTCAATAAATTGAGAGGAGAGAGAGAGAGGAAATAAAACAAAAATCAGCATTGATTTTTTGGGGAGTTAATTTTCTCAACACACTTTAGTAAGAGTGAGGATGGTATATGGGTTAATATTTATTACATAATGGTACCGCTGTATGGCAAGAGATATTTACACAAGATGCAAGTGAATGGCCAAATGTGATCTTCATGGTGACTGGCTTAGGTGCTGCACGATTTCGATTTGAACATCATGTGATACCCTTTGTACAAAGCTTGCCACCGACTTGGGATGGTACCTTGTTTCTTGGTGATATGGAGTTCTCGGGACGAACTGCTGGACTTATGTCCTCCTCAAGATATGAGTACTACCTCCAAGAGATTAGTAATCTTGTTACTTTGTTGAATGATCATCGAGTACGATGGATCGATGGCCCGGGAGTATCCAAGGAACAACGCATGTATAGTCAAAAGGGACCAGACTTCGTAGGCCGGTCACAACACTTTCATCATTCCTGTATGGAAATTGATGAAGAAGATCCTACCAAGGCAATGGCAGTATGTTCGAATGTGACTGAAATGGTGGGTAATTTACTCTTAGGACATGCATTAGGTCCAAAAGATCAGTTCTTGCAACATGTTGAACAAGTTAAGAATAACTTCCATGACTTTACACCTAACAAGTCGTCGTCTCAGTTGACATGGTGTCATGCTTGCCCTAAGTGTATGATACCAATGCATTTGACGCCGTATCCGAATATGGAATGTGTTGAGGGTGCACTAACGGCCAAGGAAGATTATGATTGTTCAGCTTTACGATTTGACGGAGTATCGAAAGAGATTGTTCAGGGTATGTGTCCAGAGTCCTGCCTTGAACAACCATTCAGTGATTCATTTGGTAGTGAAACTGATATGGTCTATGTGAGACAATGCCCTCTTAATCAGTAGAGGGTAGAATGAAGTAGTAATGTTGTCGGACGAATAGTTTATAGATGGAGGTAACTTAAGATTAGTTGTAGAGTATCCTTATATGCATGTCTAATAGGAATAACATTGTTTACTTTAACACTCCTACTTGATCCCCGAGTAGACTTAAGCCTTCTTCCCATTCCGAACCCCCCTTCCCAACTAATCATACATCATCATCAGCTTAGTTGTAGTCCTCACTCTCAGCATAATCAGCATACGCATCACTACGGATGAAGTCGGCAATAAGCTTAACATCCTCTTCATCATACTGATCAAAGAAGTCAGCCAAAAGGCCGGCCTTATCTTCATCACAGTTGTTGTGCACATGGCACCAATGCTGGTAGGCATCATAAGTTTTATGGTTGACATGAACAGAATGAGGTTGGTGGGCATTCTTCCAATGATCGTAGTCATCCTCAACTTGCCTGCTGTTTTCATAATGATGACCACCAGAATGATGACCACCAGAATGAGGACCACAATTTCCAATGCAGGTTGGACCATGAATGGTACGGTCATGAACATGTACGTGTTGGCCTGGACCTGGATTAAAATGATTACGATAGTAGCCATGACGGCCACGTCCACGATGAGCAACATACTCCTCGTCTTTGGAGGTGACGCCATGACGAAGACGACGCTGTATGTATCGTATTGCAAGAGAGAAGGATCATCGTCGATTGAGCATATGATATGAAACATAATATGAGCATAAGATATGATCACATGATGTGAGCATAAGATATAATGAGCATAAGATATGATCACATAATATGAGCATATGATATGAACATATGATGTGAGCATCGTCGTCGACGACTATATACATAACATAATACAAACTTACATGTCCATCGGCGGCAGCAACACCTGAGGAGGCGGCGATGATAATAGCGGCTGATGATAGTACTAGTTTCATTGTGTTGAATTGCAATGATATCGATATGGATATAGATTTTATGAGGAGGAGAATCTAAACAAAGCAGAGAAGTTGAACTATGGCAGTGGAGTTAAAGTACAAATGAAACATGACAGATGGAGATAGGAAACCAAATGGACGTGTGTGGTATAATCATTATCCATCAAGGAGAGGATAAGTAGTCCTATTTTCTCACTCACTCTCATTTTTTCCCTCATTGCAATCACCTAACGCGTGTTAGGCTGCCCTGCCCCCCACCGCCCCCAACGCTACCGGGCATTTCTTGAGATCACAGGACCACTACAAATTTGAGCGGCCCCTACCCACCAAAAATGAGTGGCGGGCTGGCATTTTCTATCAAACGTATTGGGAGTACGGCAACAACAGGGCTCAACCAAATTTCATACAATGGCGCTGATTGTGTGAGAGAGGACAAACAATGGCAAGAAGTAGTTGGCATCGTCCTAGGATAGAGTATATATTATTATTATAGTATTAAACAGAGAAACAGTGGATTTATTTTTTATTGCAGTAAAAACAGCTATAACAATGGCGGCGTCCAAGAAAAGAGCCTACATAATATTAGCATCAACTGCATTAGTATTACTTAACACGATCCCTACTACTATTGCAACTAATGATAGAGGCAATGGTAGTGAGTCGTCCTCGCTTAGACGGCTGCAAAGAGAGGGTTATAATGGTAATAAGAGGGGTATAAATGATATAGCATCAGATAAGAATGCGGTAGGCAATGGTAATAGTAATAGATTGTTACGTCAAGCACAAAATATTAATGAGTATAATATTATACTCTCCAATGAAGAAGATAGCAGTACTCCAAACAATAACAATCATCGACAATTAGGATTTTCGGATTGGTATCAAAAATTTATTGGCGGTGGCGACGATGATCCAACAACGCCGTCACCTCAAACACCATCCCCGTCATTAGAAACATTTAATGATCAGACATTACCACCAGACGTACCATTGCCTACCAATCCCCCCCCTGTTGTTGTTTCAACAACAGCTCCAAGTAGTAGTGGCTCAACAGATCCATTAAATGATGCAACATCTAATCCGCCAACATTACAAATGGTACAAAATTCAGCAGGTACATTATCACCCACAACATCTAATCCAACACCCATACCTTCCCTTGCTCCAATTGTAACAACATCTAGCCCAACTAAAGCAGTAACAACAGAGCCAACACCACAAATAGCAGCTAAAACAACAACTTCCGCAAATAATACACCACGACCAACACGTAAGATATATTCACCAGGTGTGCGTAATCGACCTACACGTGATCCCACTCCATTACCCACTCCAGTAGTTGGCACGCCTACTACTTCAAGTCCAGTGAGTGATGAGCCTACTAAAGAGATTGACCCGAAATCTGGTGGTGGTAGTGAGACGGAAAGTCCAACTGTTGAAACTTCGGTACGTATTATCTTCTTCCCATTGATTTGCATGTGCCTTATAATGTTGTTGCTAACCCATCAATCTCCCCCCTCACTCTCATATCCCCCCCCTCGTTTAAATGACCAAACACAGATACCTACCTATTCCCCAACCTCAAGTCCTGTTAAATCGGATGGTGGCACTATTACATCAAGTCCTCAAGGCCAGGTGGTTACATCGTCATCACCAACAAAAGATCCCAATAGCCGTCATTATCCCAAGTTAAATGCCGACGGTACCACATCCTGCGTTGAAGATGCCGCATACCCCTCATTCTACGGTTCTAACATGTTATTCAACACCCATGAGGCATGTTGTTTAGCCTATCCTGACGCTTGTCCACGCTACTCCCACTGCGCTTCTGGTACACAAGGTACCGATACCTATTGGTATCCACATTCCAATATTAATGATGGATCGACATACTGCGCGTCTGACAATAACTACCCTACTGATTATTATACCGATATGTCATTATGTATGACATTCCTATTTACTTCCGAGGAAATATGTTGTGAGAAGTACCCTGAAGCATGTATGGAACCAAATAATGATGAGGCAGGACTAGGTCCCAAGTGGTATCCAGACTTAAATAATGCCAATTATGAAGGACGATTGAATTGTATCTATGGATCTGACTATCCATGGTATATGACTACACCTGACTACATGTCAACACATTTATTCTACTCAGAATGGGAATGTTGTAATCATATGAAAGAGATTGGTGTGGTATGTGGTAATGAATTAGATTCGTATTGGTATCCCGTGGCTATTATTGAGAGTGGGAATGTCTCTTGTGAATTTGGCAAGGGATATCCACTGTATATGTTGGAGGAGGGATTATCACATTTATTTCTAAATGAAGAAGAGTGTAATGATGCCTGGGAGGTTATTCGTGTTGCTAATGATGATGGTGGGGATGGTGATTCAACTGGTACCGTTGCCACTACGACTGCTGCAGTTGTTATCACTCCTTCACCTACGGACTCACCAACCATGTCGATGTCACCAACGGCTAGTCCAACACTACCTCGTTATTGGTGGCCTGATACTACTAACCCCGCGATCAATGCATGTGTTTACAGCAATACCTATTCGGATTACATGATCCAGTTTTCAGAATTCTTCTTATATGATGATGCCTGTTCATGCTGTGAGACACACGAGTGTTTCGATATGGAAGGGTATGATAGTGTTGCTGGTACGCTTACCGAGTGTGATATGGAAGGTAACTTTGCCACAATGCCCACTGAGCCAGCTCAAGATGACGCAGGTGTTGTTACGACAAGCACTGAAACTACTACAACAAGCACTACAACCACGGCTAATCCAACACAGTCACCAAGTCCTCCACCAACATTGGCGCCAACACTTCCCAAGGGACCGAATGGTAAAACCATATATGCCTATCCACTAGTTTTGGATGGTATTAAACTTTGTGTCTATGATGATTCATATCCCGATTGGATGGTCATTGATGGTAATAGAGATTACTTCATATATTCAAGTGTTGAAGAGTGTTGTGATGCTAAGGGATATCCCTGTACGAGTCAACCGACTGTCTCGCCAAGTTTAGAGCCAACAACGTCAAGTCCATCCGATTCGCCCACAACTTCCATGCCGACGACGGCACCTCCCACGAAGAGTCCGAGTCAATCGCCTTCAAAGAGACCCTCGTTAAGCCCTACCAAGGAATTGGTGTGGTTTCCTGATATTCATTCAGAATGGAAAAATGCATGTATCATAGGCACTGATGAGGACTATGAACCATGGATGGCAAATGACAAGTATGGAAGAGACGATATAAGCAAGAGCTTCTTGTTTTCAACTTACGAGTTGTGCTGTTTGGCACACGACTGTGATGATCCAGTTGCTCCCATCTCCGATGCTGATATACCGAGTGATCCCCCAGGTGATGTAGTAACCTACATCAATGAAGACTTCGAAGAAGGCTGCCCCCCTGAGTACGAAGGAGTTTCCTCTCAAGATAATTATTTGAAAGGTGATCAAGTTTCCGTGGATGGTGTTGTATACGAGTGTATGCACTCACCACCGAACTTCAACTGTTCCCAAAAAGGATTTGAACCAACCTCCGGAGCAGCTGGTGATTTGGCTTGGGATAAGGTTGGAACTTGTACTGGCACGGCTACTGAAGCTCTTCCATGGATATTCACTGGTGATCGAAACTGGGAATTGACATCACTAAGGTCAGTCTCAGGCTCACACTCAATTCGCTCAGGCGACTTGAATGGACTGGCTGATGCGGAATCTGTTCTTAGCATCAAGATTGATTCTATATCAGGTGGATACATCAAGTTCTCCTACTTTGCTGATCTAGGTACTCCATTTGAATGGTTTGACTTTGAGATTGATGGTCAGATAAAACATAGGTTTGCAGAAGTTGAAACTGAATGGTTAGAGTATCCAGAACCAGGCTATGCTGTGAGTGTCGGTCCTGGTCAGCATACCATAACATTCAAGGTTGTAACTAGTTCTGATGTGCCCGACTTTTGGAAACAGAGAACGTCGGTTGTTAACGGTGTATCATTTGCTGACTTGTTTGGAAGAGGCTATATGTACATTGACGATTTGGAGTTTATACCGATCAGTAGATGATGAAGGCAAGGGGAATAAAGGGATGTTATTATAGTTTATAAATTATTAAGAAGTATATGTTATGTTTGATATGACTTTGAAGATTATCTGTATATATCGATCGTAGAGTATGTATCGTATATTGTTGACCACAATAGTATATATTCTACATTCTTATCAATTTGTTTTAAATGCCCACTATTGACTTCAGATGTTTGATAATCACCACTATAATTAACAAACTTGTTAAACCACACAACTCACTCAAAATCTCTTCTCACTTTCGCACTCTACTCATCCGCGGCAACTGATATCGAGATGAAAGATGACAGACACAATTCACATTCGTCTGTGTGAGAATGAAGATGTACAAACTTACAACAAAACATACGCCAATGAGATAGACAGGGTAGAGGAGATCTGTGGCAATGCCGATCAAGAAACTCAAGATTCAAACATTGAACAAATTAGGAAAGAGGAGCATGATACGGAGGGCAAAGAGGAGGAACCTGATATAAAACATGCTTTCAATGCTGACAGTCGTCAGTTTGTAGCCAATGACATGGACGAAATTACTCTACACAAGACAAACTCTAACTCATTAAAAGGAGGGGAATCTATAAAACATTCCTTCCACATTCAGGATGATGACGAGACCAAGCTCAAGTCTCTTTCAGTAACTGTTATATATTCAGGCACCTTCGACGGTGGCAAATACAATCCAGGGGTGTTATCTGTTAAACTAAACCAAGTATCTAACGATTGTACCTCATCAATTGGACATTCACCGCCAGAGATGCAGCGTTTGAACTCAGAACATCAGTTAAGTTGTGCTGCGATTCAGCACGAGCTTGAAGAGACAGTCATCAATGGAGGTATGTTTGAATTAGTAGTCACGGCTGACAGTGATGTGAACTACAGCATCTCACTCGCAGCAAGACTTGCTTGTCCTTTGACCAAAGAAGTAAAGAGAAGACTAGCTCGTGTCGTTGCAACTCGTGATGAGATTAAGGAATGTAAGGCACAAGTATCAGTACTTGACAAACAATTGATACTATTCGAAAGAAAGAGGCGTCTAGAAGATGGACTTATCAACAAGTCCAAAGAACAGTCTGCCAAAAGTCTTGCAGAAGCAGAGAAACTGGATCTTGAGCTTGATTATCAAGATGATGAGGATGAATGGAAGTCGACTGTTGCTCAGATTGAAAAGTTGAAACTCGACAGCACTGAAGCTTGTAACCTAACTGCTATGCGGATGAAGATGCACGAGAGCCTATGCTCAGATATACAAAAAGCAGTAGAAGGAAGAGATCTGCTACAACAAAAGATGATGAAACTTCAATCCAAAGTTGATGCTGATGTGGCTCTATTGACATCAGTAGTTCCTAATATTTTGCCAGACAAGGCTTCCGAGATCATCAATATACTTCTTCTTGGATCAGATGATGATTGAAGCTATAACCTTAAACCTGTATCACATCGGGCACAGATTGAATCATCATTACATCTTGCTGTTTTTCCTTTGTTTGAATAGCAGCAAGACCATTCCTCTCAATAGTACACCAATTCTGTTGTAGAAAGGCGGCATCCTGTTTGGTTATACCCACTCCATCATTGTCACAGATAGAAGAACTTGTCAACTCCACTCTTCCGCCATTTTTTATTAAGATGCCACTATGATCTCTCGAGGCTCCTGTGACAATGATGCTCTCCCAGTTGCCACCAGCATTACTGTCAACAAAAATGCAGTTGCCTATACTGCCTCGATTATCAAGATTGCACTTATACATGTCCAGACAGCCACCTGATTCAATTCTCAACATGTCTTTGTTGGGCGGTGGTCCTGTAGAAGCTATTCTAGAGCGTCGTATTGTTAATCCTTCCATCCAGCCACGAGACTTCCAGCCTAATTCACCTCTCAATTCAAGTATGACATGTCCTGGTTCATTCTCGTCTCCCACAAGTCGTATCGGCTTGTCGACGAGTAGTCCCGGGTCGTTGATAAAGTAATGCCCGTCACCAAGCTCAATTGTGTTACCTGGATGAGCTGCTTCGATGGCATCGGATAGTGTACAAAAGTGATTCGGTGTCAGCTGATTCTTGTCCTTCACCATTGCACCTTGTTCAATTGGCCATACATGAAGTATAAAAGAGGCATCATTTGCCGCAATCTGCCAATTAGAACAGGTTGCAGCACAAGTAGTACGTTCGGGGTATGGAGAAAGGTACCCCATAACCTTGATGAGGAGCTTGTTTGGTAGTGCCGTCCATCCTTTCTTCCTCGCATTCTCTTCTGCTTCCAAGTTCTTGAGGACTTGAGGCTTCTCCCAAGCTACTTCACCCGTGTCGACATTATGCCAATAAGATAGGTTACTACGTCCTTCATCGGACTTTGTAATCCAATTCTCACCAGTTAGCTTTCGTTTCACAATCTCAGACTTGAGACGTGTTTTCTCTCGAATATACAATTCTCTTTGACGAGGTAGTGCCTCTGGCTCAGGAAATGTAGCGAGTAGATCACCATCCTCAAATGCCTTGAGTTCATCCTTGACCTTCTGTTGTTCAATCTCTTCAATGTCCCACTCATTACTTTCTTCAGTAGTCTGAGCTTTTCGTTGATACTCTGCCCAAAAGTACTTCGAGTAGAATGGGTCGATGTATTCTTTTACATTCAACCCATATCGCTCAAGGGGATTCAGGGATTCGTGTATTGTAGAGGCATCCATGCCAACCTTTTTCTGCCACTTTGCAAACTCTTGTTCCATCACCTTCTCGTCATCAGATTCGGTATCTTTCTTCGACTTTGGATTACCACTGCTCCCATCAGTTGAATCTACACTGAGACGTTTCTTGTTTGGTTTCTTCTCTTGCTTGGCATCTTTGTCCTTTGATTCGTCGAGTGCATTCTCATCCTTTTGGGCGGTCTCATCAAACTCTTGTAGCTCAGCAGCTGCTTCTTGTTTTGCACTTTGCATTGCCTTGGCATCATCTTCATCTTCTAACGTTGCCATCGCTGCCTCAAGTTGATCTTTGCTCATTGGATTATCCGACTTACTTGATTCTGGTTCAGCCTTGTCAGCCTCATCTGCCTGAATGCCTAGAATGTTTTGCAACTTGTCCTTTGTGAACGTGCTGTCATCTTCAATCTTGGTATTGTCTGTTGCAACTTGCTCTTCTTTGGGTGCAGATGAAGCATGAAACTTGCCTTCATCCATCACCAAGAAGTCAAGATTACTCTTCTGTTTAGCTTTTCTGAGTATATTCTCTTCAATTGAGTGTTCAGTGACCATACGATAAATGTGTACCTCACGGGTCTGTCCAATACGATGAGCTCTAAGTGAAGAAGAAGATA
>Ga0075437_12438_pt1 | contig 18399 bp, 11 predicted proteins | sample MintriMetagenome_FD_74266 | JGI IMG/M metagenome (GOLD analysis project Ga0075437, IMG submission 74266) | Marine eukaryotic communities from Monterey Bay, USA to study complex ecological interactions - Minidiscus trioculatus and... | ecosystem: Environmental > Aquatic > Marine > Unclassified...
GTCTAATGATGGCAATTTATATTATGGCACAGGAAGTGATGATGATATTGAGGAGTTAATAAATGAGAATTTGCCGGGCATGTTGGAACGAGTTTGGTGTGATGATTTACCTGTTAGAGATACTGATGATGCTAGTGACGAGGATAGTGAAGAAGAAGATGAGAATGATGATCAAGAGGTTTTAGACGAAGAAGATATCAAAGAAGATGACGACTACATAAATCCAAACAAACATCCAAAAGATCGCAAACCCAAGAAATGGTGGATTAATCAAGGTCCAATCTTCTCCACAGATATACAATTAAATGCAATTGGAGACGACAACGAAGATATACAGAATAATGGATCAATTATACCAATTGATCTATCTGTGAATCATTTACAACGTATTAAAAAAGCGGGTGGATCACCTAACAAGAAGAATACAGCACTATCAGAAGAGTTTTTACCTATAGTCTTATCAGATGATATAAACTTTCGATGGAGGAGTAAAGCAAAGAGTAATGCCCGTCCTGAGAATATAATACAAACATCAGCGTATCAAATTGTTACAAGATTAGCACATGATAGTACCCGATCAACATTATGGAATTCAGGAAAGGTAGTAACACCCAACGGATTACCAGATGTTGTACACATCTCCTTAAAGCAATTAGGACCACAAGTGGGCATAGGTGCCATTATTGAATGGTATGTGAAAATTTGGGATTCCAATGATGTTACAGGTGGTAATATCGCCACTTCTGAAGTACAAAAGTTTGCTATTGGACCGTCACAGAAGGATTGGGTAGGTAAATGGATATCACACCCTATTGATTTGTCATCATGGAGTAATACCGACGCGAGTGCATTTTGGGGTAATAATAAGGAAGTTAATGAAGATGGATTAGGTCCACAAGATGTGGCATGTCGAAATTGGGAAAAGCGGAGTCAATTACCTATATTTAGAGTTAAGTTACCTGCCTTGGATGCTGAAGAGGACATGACAGAGGTAGCCTCGGCACTTCTTGTAGTGAGCGGATTGGGATCATTCCGAACAAGTTTAGACGGCGTACCACTTAGTTCCTCTGGTCCGTTAGATCCACCATTAACAGACTATGCACAACGTGTATCATACCGTGGATATGATGTTACCAAATTCTTAACGGGTAATGGTCAGGCACGGAAGGAACACGTTGTTGGTATTTCCATGGGTAGTGGATGGTGGGATCATCGTCCGATTGCTGGTAGTTTTATACGTTTGTTCTACTTCCCTCACGGAGCAGTTACATGTATTGCTCAATTACATATTACATATAAAAAGACTGGTGAGACAAAGGTTTTATACCCTACTGGGTATGGTGCCTCGGGTTGGCAAGTTGCCAAGGGACATTTGAGAGAATCAAGTTTGTTTACTGGTGAATATATCGATTTACAATCTATGTCAAAATTTCAAAATTGGGATAGTTTACCTGGATGGAAGGATGAAGTTGTGTCAAACCCGACAAACATTCATTCATGGGTAAAACCAAAGAATTATGTAAGTGATACAACATTAGAATCATGGAGACATAGTTTACATATAAAGTCGAATGCCAAAGCAAGAGGTGCCGGTGAACGAGGTCCAATTATGCCTAGTCATAAACTGGCACCGATTGGTAAGTTAATACCCAATGAGATACCTCCTGTACTACCCATGGAGAAGATTATGCCTGAGGAGGTTTATGAACTTGATGAAGGACGATGGATGGTTGACTTTGGTAAAGGATTCTCGGGTATGGTACGGTTTGAAAAGGGATTGCCTCGACCAATTGTTCCAGAAGATGGATACCCACGTGGTCATACTGTTAGTACATTAAATCCCGACGAATCATTTATCACAGTTGTGTATGGTGATTCGATTGAATTGACAAGAGGTGATATCAATATAGCTGGTGAGTTTCTTGTTTCAATGATTTCAATTGTCTGCATCGTCTAATACTCGTCTTCTTACATCTAATACACACCAACCTCAACTAAACAGTCGTTGCTGGTATGGGCTTGCACGACGGAGGACCTAAGCACAAGTCAAAGAAGGCAGGTGATGCAGAAGGCAAGGGTGGACCCTGGAAAGTCCGCGTTAGTATTGGTTTGTCATATGAATGCGTGTGTTCAACATAAAGTGTCGACAAGTTGACTACTTCGTTTGACCTTACTTTGCCTTAATTTTGCCTTTGCAACCCATGTGTTCTAACATAAGTTCCTATCATCTCTCTCTAACTTCGTAAACTGTGAAACGCGCATCTTCCAGCTACCCCAAAGATCATATCGAGGCCGGATCATTGTTACAACGAGATGTATACATTCTCCCTAAATCAGGAGGAGGCAGTTTTGCCAGTGCTCGGCAATCACACTTCACTACACATGCATTCCGCTTTGCAGAGGTTTGTTGTACAAAACATCCTCCAGTAGGCATGTATGCAATGGTATATCGGACAGCATTCAATGAATGGGGAACGTTCAGTAGTAGCAATATACGTCTCAATGGTGGATATGAGCTTGTGAAGAATGCCATGAATAGCAACATGCTAAGTGTCCAGTCGGACTGTCCACATAGGGAAAAGATACAGTATGGAGGAGATATCTTAGCCGATTCACCATCAAGTTTACACATGTATGATATGAGTTCATTCTACAGAAAAGTAGTCTGGGATTGGGGTGATCAGCAGTGGGATAATGGTGCATATGCAGGCACTAGTTATTGGCTGGCATTGAATGACTATGCTGGTATTGGTACTGGCTCAGGTGAGACGGTATGGGCTAGTGCTCCCATCGTCATGACAGCAAGACATATGCAACACTACGGAGACTTAAAGCTACTTGAACAATCCTACGACAACCATGTGAAATGGTTGGACTTTCTTCAATTGCATTTCGATAAGGGGTTGTTGGCCAAGGGATATGATGAAAAGTTACAAGGCTATACAAGAGAAGGGAGTGGATTAGGTGACTGGCTGACCTTTCGTGGACGAGATACATGGCTCATGCATCAGAGTTTCTATATGGCTAGTGCAAGATCTATTGCCTATATTGCTGCTAAGCTTGGAAGGAAGAAGGAATCTGTTTTAGCATTAAAGTTGGCCAACCGTGTAAAGGATCGTATTGCCGGGCTATATCAACGGAAAGATGGTGCCTTTCTACCTCCAGAGCCAGGTTCTGCTTGGCAACTAAGTCCTGGACCTGAGATGAGCCTCTACTCTAAGGTAGTGCATGGGAAGAATAGATGTACAGTCCTTAGAAAGTACTTTGAACGGAAGGGCCATACATGGCCTGGATCAGAAGAGAATACATTTGTAAGAGAAATGTCCGAAACAACAAAACAAGAAATGATTGAATCAGGAGAAATAACAAAACGAGGACAAGAATGGAGTATGGGTTGGTCTCAATGGCATGGTTTCTCCGAGGGTATCTTTGCAGTACGGTATGCTCTTCAAACCTTATCAGATAATGGGTTTCACAATCTAGCTCTAGGCAAGGCCACAGGGTTTGGTTGTGGTACTTTCGAGTATATGTTATCACATAATGCCACTACACATTGGGAAAGTTGGTGGAGGTCTGAGGATTTATATTCACACAATCATCCCATGCTCGGGGCAACAGCTGAATGGATGGTATCAAGTGTTGCGGGAGTTCAGCTTCATCCATCTACTACCGGTGGAAAGAGAGTACTGTTTTGGCCACGTTTCCCCAACTCTGCCCAGGATCTTATATATGCTCGAGCAACACAGGGTACAAGAAGAGGTGACTTTTCCATAGCGTGGAGATTTGAGGACATACCTGAGGATAGTCTTGATTCAGGAGTAGTCAAGATTCATATACGTCTCTTTGTACCTCCGGATGGTGAGGCTGTGTTTCGTCTACCGGAGTATAGTAACGGAGAAGGAGTTCGCTCTGTTATCAAGTATGCAACACAACTTTCAACCTTTGATGAAGTGAAGATAGTATCATATCATGAATGTAAAGAACATCGTAGGGAAAAGAAGGGATTTAGTTACAACTGGGAGTTTGATAGAAAGGAGGAAACTTGGGACAAAGTACACCGGAAGAAAGAAATTGGCACACCTTGTGAAAGCTTTCTGTTTCATCCTATATTAGATGGTCTTCAGGGTCCTGCTACTGCTGGGATCAAGTGGAGTATACCCAAAAGTATAGTTGGTACATCAGAGAATGGACAAGAAGTAGAATTAGGTCCTGGTTTGTATGATGTCATAATAGACGAATGGCAACTTAAGCCGGAAATCAAGGAATCAAGAGTTGATTGGAGACTTGCTTCCCCAAAGGAATTCTACAAAGATGCAGATGTGGGTCCCTATTGTGCGGACGAAGATACATTCAATTGGGATGTAAATGATGCATCATTTCTGATATAGTAGAGTAACATAACTGGTGCTTTATGAGACAACTTACACCATTCATCATCATCGTCTCTCTCACCCTGCCTCTTCTCTCGAAAAGGATACCCCTTGTGTGGTATCCATTTTTGTAATAGTATACAATAAGGCACACAGATTTTGATTATTGTATTTACGCTTGATATATTGTTTGTTTGTTATATGCTTGTTGATGCTCAGATATACTTATATCAACAACAGCGAAGTAAGTATTCAGTATATTACATCGTCAGTATGTCTTCAATGCAGGCAGTTCGATATCATGGAGCAAATGAGCCACTAACTCTTGAGAATTTACCTAGACCATCATGTTCTTCATCGACTGACGTACTCGTCAAGGTTGAAGCAGCGGCATTATGTCATACAGAATTGCACTTTGCAGATGGTACATTACAATTAGGTGTACAACCTATGACTTTAGGGCATGAGGCTGTCGGTACGATAGTTGCAGTTGGTAGTGATGTAGATGAAAGTAGAATTGGAGAACGAGTGATCAATTACTATTACGGTTGTAAGAAATGTAGGTGGTGTAAAAAAGGTGATGAACAGGTATGCCCAGCGTTAAAAGCTGAGCATGGATTTATTACAGATGGTGGATTGGCAGAGTATCTAGTTACACCGTCAAATAATGCGGTAGTACTCCCCGATAATTTATCTTTTGTTAATGCAGCTCCGATTGGATGCGGTGTTACTACAGCGGTTCATGCGGCCAAACTTGGACGTGTTACTTCTGAAGATCAATGTTGTTTGATATATGGTTGTAATGGGGTTGGATTTGGACTAGTCCAACTTTTAAAGAATGTATACGGTATATCAAAAGTTGGAGTAATTGCAAGATCAGAGAGTAAACAAACAAAGGCTGTCGAATTAGGGGCAGACTTTGCCATTGATGGTAGTGGAGACGATGTAGCTGCAAAAGTAAGGGAACATACAAACGGGGAAGGTGCCGATGTCATATTTGAATGTGTGGGAAAGCGTGAGACAATGGATGCATGTGTGGGATGGGTTGGTGCACTAGGTCGTCGTGGTAGATTAGTCTTAGTTGGATATCACGCAGGAGAGGAGCATGACTTCAAATGTCATCCTATGCCTCTAATTGTATATGAGCAGACTATTGTAGGATCTGTCGGAGCAACCTTGGAGGACTTAAAAGAAGCAGTTCAATACTGTGCCGATGGGAAGATTCAAACAGTAGTGGATAGTACACTACCATTAAGTGAATTTCAACAGGGATTAGATAAGATTCAGAGTTGTGATTGTATCGGAAAGGTTGTCTGTCTTCCATGCCATGCTTAGTATGGCACATTATGGATAGATATAAGACATGATAAAGATTATATTAGTAGGTTTGAGAAAATAATAATAACCAATAATGGTAGATAGGTATTTACTTTAACACAAGACAGAATACTGTCTCCTCTTCCGAATATCACACTCCTCCTGTTTGCTAAGCATCTTTGTTCTTAGGTAACCTTAACAGGCCCACGGCCCACGGCCCAGCCTCTTTGGCAGTTCCTCTCTACGATATTGTATCTCTTGCCATATAACTCTCTCTACCAAAAGGAGTATTTACACCGTGAAAACTAAAAATTGAAAAAAAAACATAACATATTATCATAACAAAGTGGATTGCCAAGTGGTTGCTTCCTATACCAAATAGGAGCCGAGTATTGCAATAATCATTATGAGCATGCAATCTAGAAGATATAGGTCGCATGGCTGTGGAGTTAAAAGTTCATTGCAAAACAAAAAAGGAACACATCTTGTGCACAAAAATTGTTCATCTCCTACATCCACTGCAAAGAGAAGGAGAAGACGATTACATTATAGTACATCATATATATCATGCATATGTTTCATAATAATAAGGTCAATCAATCATACATATGGACAAGATTCAAATCATTTCTTCTGCGGTACATCATGGTAAGTAGTTAGTTGCAAAAAAACAGGTGCACATCTTGTGTGTAATAATATGTGCATAAACCTATACCATTCTCTCTCTTACATATATCCTATATATGCAATTGATGTATTAATCTTATACATTTACTATCCAATAATATACAAACAGGGCTGATGCATCCGATAACTGTGACGAGCGACAGCATTGTCCATCTGGGACAGATGACGAATGCGAAACCGAGGGACACATTTGCTTTGGCGGTACAACCTGTGATAGTAAAACAGGACATGGAAATAAATTCAAATATGCCAATGTTCCATATGATGATATTAGTAATACAAGATTTTGTGGTTTGGGTTGGCAGGGTGCTATTGATCATTGCAGGTAAGTTATTGATGTATGGTGTTTATTGTGGATTAAAGTTCATTCGCTACAAAAACTGATTATCAATAATGAAACTATTCACAAAACAAAACAAACTAAACAACCAACACATATTGTAGTATTGACACACACTGCCCATCAGGCTTTACAGAAGAATGTCCCGAAGGATATAGCTGTTACGGTGGACTACCATGTAATGTCAAAGATATAGTAGAAGCATTAGAAGAAGCAAATATCTCACCAGATGGAGAAGAAATAATAGATAAACATTCACCCAAACGACATAACTTTTGTGGATCAAGTTGGGCAGATGCTAATTCAAAGTGTAGTATATGGTGTCCATCTGGGGAAGCAGTTGATTGTCCTGGTGGTATGAATTGCTTTGGAAGTACGGGATGTTATCAAGATATGCCACCAACTAGTATGCCTATATCAGAAACACCTACGTTGGAACCTACCCCATCTCCTGCGGCATATAAGGATCCTATGAATGTTCGATATTGTGTAAGTGTATGGTTGGTTGGTATATGTTTGTTTGGTGTTACATGCTTTGATATGTAAACTGAAGGAATTCTCATATCATATATGTTACACTCTATCTTAAACAGGGAACATCTTGGGCAGTGGCTGTTCGTAATTGTAGTTTAGAGACTTGGTGCCCAGGAGGAACCAGTGATGAATGTCCAAAGGGTGAAAGTTGCCATGCTGGTATAACGGAATGCAATATGGTTGATCTAATGGCAAAAGAAAAGGGTGGTGATGATTCTGTCATTACACAGACACGACCTTCACTTTCCAGTGATGATCCGAGAAATAGTAAATTTGTGAGTTCTTCTTTATCCTTACCATTGCCTTGGTAGTGCATTCATATATTACTCATCTAACGTACAATCTATCTGTCGTATAGTGTGGTAAAAGTTGGCAACTGGCAAGTGACAACTGTTCATTAAAGACGCATTGCCCTGATGATCAGTGTCCGGCAGGAGACGTTTGCTATGGAGGTATTAACGGTTGTAATGCTAATGAAATGACCAACAGTCCATCGAGACGCCCCACACAAGAGCCCTCTGATGCACCATCACCGAGGCCAACGAATCCAACATCAACACCGTCATTCTCACCAACGACATTAACAAAAGCTCCATTCACTGATCATCCAACAATTAGTTCTCCTCCCACGCCAGCGCCAATGATAGATGCTGATGATATTCGACATTCATATTTTTGTGGGAAAGATTGGGCAGACGTAACTGAACATTGTCATCAACCTTGTATTAGTGGACAGGATACAGAATGTCCGGACGATATGAATTGTATCGCCTTTACATCCTGCCGGCCAAAGACACCGCCGCCGACCAATAAGCCAGCAACAGAGAGCCCATCTCCTCCACCTGTATTATCTCCTCCAACAATTAGTCCGGTGACAGATGTGCCAAGCAAGAAACCAGTAGCACTAACATTACCTCCGACTGAATTAGTTACACAAGATTATAGCACTGAAGAAGTTACTATACCCGACGAATCGCCTCCTACATTTCCGCCAATAACAATGAAACCAATTGCTGCCGAGCCGGAATGGGATGAACCAAAGCTTACATTTCAACCAACACGACGGCCAAGTCCCAAACCTATCTCACCATTGCCGCCAACGACACCTCCACAAGCGGCTTTACCACCATCGTCAAAGGCTAGTATTCCATCGCCATCTCCCGAATTGATTGCTTCTGTTGGATCTATATTGGTAGCCGCCTCAAATAGTATATCCAACAATATCCTTGTCAGGACCGACATGATGACAATGCAAGAGTCGCCCTCACAAATGTATCAGTTTAGTGGATTTATCAATGCTCTTGGTATCATTAGTAAAGGGGATATGGGTTCGAACTACTTTTATCTTGGTTCAAACCCTGAGCAACCAAATTATGGACTGGCAAATGTGGCTCTCTTCCTTTCTCAAGCAGCGGTTGAATCTGTTCAGTATGACATCTGTGATGATATTAGTTGGGAGATGGACGTATTTGGTCGATACCCAATTGCAAACAGTTGTGGTCAAGGCAAATCACTCGGTTACACCTCATACGAAGAGTCTAATCCATGCTCTGTAGATGAGGCCTACATGGCATGTGATGTAGATGTGGAAATGAAAGCAGTAGCCGAAACCCACGGCATATTCAGCGGCGCTCCTCCTCCTCTTGAGTGTTATCCAAGTACACCGGCAGAACCGTTCACAGGTGCTTGGAATCCGGCAGACTCGTGCATCGAAGATGGCTGTAGTGCATATACTGGTCAGACGATGGGAAGGGTTGATCCACAAAGTATCCCCGCTGCTAATTCATTTGGAAAGAAAAGCGTAGACGGATGTTGCTGGTGGGGTCGAGGACCGTATCCACGCGGGGCATCTGGCACTTGCATGATAGGGCAGCTCAACTACTTCCTCGGCAAACGTGCACTTGACGAGGATCGTCCCTCGGCTCGATATGAGGTTGATTTCTGTAAAGATCCAAGCGCCGTTTGTAGAGGATATTATCCAGATGATGAAACCAACTCAGAAATAAGGTGGCTCATGGGATTACTGTATTGGATGAATAAAGTACAATCATACAGCAGAAATGATTGGAGTTACATGATCAAATTACATGAGTTTGTCGACGGGGGATTTAGAGATGGTCAATTTTTAACTGCCGTCTCGGGTATTGTTACAAAAGGTCGACACGATTCTACCCCTATCCTTCCTGCCGAACGAAAGGAACGATTTGATAAGATCATGGACTACTTCAAAAGGGCACAAAGTGGCACATTATTAGACGAGGAGGTGGAAGAAGAAGAGATTAGTATGGCAACAACAAAGCCGACGCCTCTACCATCATCGATGAAGAAACCGACTCTTCCTCCTGTTGAACAAACCAATCCACCATCATCCCGATCACCATCAGATCATCCTACTCCGGGACAGGCTAAGGAGATAGTAGATTCACGTGCCCCGGTCGTTCCACTACCACTGATTGAACTTTTGCCGATCGGGGAAGATGAAACAACTTCAGAGGCGGCAGAAGAGGAGAATCATTCATTGACTCCATCAGAGTTGGCTCAACGTCTCAACTTTGAGAATAACTATTGTGCATCTAGTGCAGAAGAAGCCGAGGCCAAGTGTGCAACAACACTTAGAACATGCAACTTTGATGATGATCCTTGTACTTTTGGTCTGGCGTGTTTTGGCAATGTGGCTTGTCAGATCAATTGGTCAGATGGGTTTGACTCTGTCACCGCCGATGAAGACGGAGAAAGTCCAAAATCCACTGATCCTAACGAGGAATCTCCTCATGAGGAGGTATCTGATCCCCCTTCTGGCCCCGTCTCGTGTAATGGGATATGTCTTCGGCCACTAAGTGCTAATGAATGTTTGGCTGGAGGGGATCTAATATCAATACTACCGGATTGCTTTACTTCATCTATTGGAGAAATGTGTCAAACCGAGGATAGTGAATGTATAAATGATGAAGTAACTGGGTACATAAGTGCCTGTGGAGGGAGACATGCATTTATGCATGTTATTAACGAATTGTGTGATACATTATCAACAGAGGCACCCTCTATCGATTCATCTCTCGAACCGACACCATCTCCTTCAATCAATACAACATCTTATTCATCAGAATCACATACCAATGTTACGAACTTGAATGAAACCAACATAACCAATCCACAAGATAATAAGTCAGCGGTAGAGGAGGATAGTGGAGAGTTCTCTTGGACACCAGACGATTATGAAGATGATAGACCTGGTGCTTGGTGGATATTAAATGATTCAAACAGCAGTTCCAACCAATGTTCCAAGTCCATTACAATGCTCTTGTTGACCATGATATCCTGTTATACATTTTATAATTGAATAACTTTTACATAATGATTAATTATACACATACATCATACATAACCTTAAGCATACTATCAAACTTAGAATACTTTGCAATTCACAATTGGTTATACATTAGTTTATAGTATTTACATATGGCTAGAGTTATCTCTATCACCAATATTTTACATATATCAAAAGTGTGCACATATCTTGTGTCTCAAAAACTTTAAAGCAATAATAGCTTGCTATATTGAGCGGCAGTGGCAGTTGCATAGCTCTCTTGTTCATCTAGGAGCAATACCAAAGCACTTGTCCTTGCCTTCTCTCTTGCCCAACCACTATATGTCTCAGATTTCCTTGCTAACTTTTCTGCATCAACATTTGGTCTTCGTGCTTCTTGAAGTACAGCTCTCTTGAGAATAATCCTATGTTGCATATATTCGAATGATAGTTGTGCAGAAAGATGTTTCTCTAATCCAAATACATTCTTAATCTTGTGAAGTTCTTGTTCATTCATTGACAGGTAGTGTATGAGAGATCGTGTATTCAACTTGAACTCGTTTAGTTCGTCGGTTGACCAATATATCTCATCTTTGTATTGACTCTTTGACAAGTCATCAACAATGTACATATCACATAATGGAGCAAACTGTACTCTCTTTATCGTCTTCGTCTTCATAATCTTCGTCATATAGTGGGATATGGGATGTATATTGTCAATTGTGTTCAATTCAACATATAATGGCTCTATTATTGTGTTTAGGTTGTTCATTTTTGCTCAACGGCACGATCAAGAGTATGTCTCAGCTGAAACGTCAGCTATAAATACAAGAAAGGGCGTACAAACTCGTGATAAGGCAAGAAGACATCGGCATCCATTCTTCAACTCAATTTATGTACTTCAATGAAAATGTGAGACATAATTTATGTGATTACGGTCATTGTCACAACGATTTGCATTCTTTCTACTGCCTTAACCTCCTGCCCTTTTACATTATCTCTATTCAAGCATGCTATCTTCAAGCATTGAAGTATGAACTCGCTTCTCAACTTCATAAGCCTGAGTCTTCTCGTCAAGCATTGCAGTCTTCCATACTCTATTGGTATAGTAACTGCCAAATCCTATCTTCCGCTGTGTCTTTCTCCGAGGAGAGCACCCTCACCGATTATAGCATGGTGCTGGCACCAGAATAACAAACATAACACCCCATATTGATAACTTATCTAGTCGTCCATCCACCAGTCTTCACATATGAAAAGGATATTATCAGACAATTGTTGAGGGAGTTGGAGAGCTGATGAATTCACTCTCTATACTCTAAACTTAGGGTTTCTTATAACCTAAACTTTTATAGACCGCAAGTGTGGCTTGGTGGCTGTTGGCTTTTCTCTGAGTGAGGTTTGATATTTAAAAGTTATCGAAAGTTGCATCCAAGCTTCATCATCAGAAACAACAGCCGCTGCTATCTACAAGCAAGCAAACTCTGTCTCATAATAATATGCCGACCTAGCCCATTAATATAATATACGTATTATAATAATATAAAATGGCCAGTCTATTATCCGCCGTCAAATCAAAAGCCAAACGAATACAACAACTACAACTACTGCAAATCGTAATCGTCTTTCATCATACTCCTCCGAAGACAGTACTACTAATAATGGAGATTCATCCACTACGTCCTCATATAATTCTGGTAATCAATCTCCAATTGCAATGACTAATTATCAAAAACTTTCATCGTCGACTGAAGAGGAAGAGGATATCAACATGCCCTCAAATAATAATATCAATACCTCGATAGTATCAAAAGATAACGATGATTCAACAACTCTAACTCCTATACAAAATGTATATAATAATCCTAATCGATTTATTATGACTGATGAGCAGCAGAAGCAGCAAGTAGCTACCGACGATAACGTCGGTGGTAGTGTTGCAAAGCGTAGTAGTAAGACGGCGGCACAGCGGCACTTTAATAGCTCATCTATTGCAAAGCAACAACCGTCATCAACAACATCGAAACAGAAGGTCCGTAATAATAACAACCGTAGTAAAATATCACGTGGTAGAAATAGTAACCGACGTCGTGGTACCAACAGCCGTAAATCACCTACCCACAAAGACGACAAAGATGATGATCTAATAATTAAAACAGCCGTAGCAATAGATAACTATGTAGCCGAATCGAACTGTTCACCAACTGGTATTGAAAATATCAAACAATCAACTAAAAAATTTGGTTTTAAGTTATTCAAAGAGGCATTGTCATGTTATGATGATGTTACTACACCAAATGATGAGAGTAGGTTACGAAGTAAGGGTGATGGTTATTTTGATGACGTTGAAGATGATATTGAAGAAGTATCTCAAAAGTTATTTCCAGATGGTAATGAATTAGATAGTTATGCTGGAACGAGTGTTACTTCTTCAAACTCCTTCCTTGATAACAATAGAGCTCGACGTGGTATTAGCAGTAGTAGGAGGAAGGATAGACAACTACAAGAACTAGAAACAAGAAGTGTAACATCCATACATACAACAAATACAATCTCATCACTCAACAATCTATGCGGTGCCAATATCGATTTGTCAATCTTAGAAGAGGCATTAGATATAACATCCAATGAGATTGAACAATTACAATCTAAAAGTATGATGGAACATATACAATCTAAAAGTAGTAAATTGAAGAATGTTGATAAGTTATTAGTTTGTAATGGTAGTGGTGGTTGTGATATGGCAAATGTTAATGATTATGATGAACACGATGATAGAGTAAATCGATTGAAATCACTTACTAAAAAGTTTTCAAAGACTAAGAAGATGAATATGAAGAAGAGTAGTAGTATTCCGGTATCAAAGAAGGATACACCTACAAAGCAAAAGGCAGTAGAGAAACTAGAGAAGATGACGAAGGGAGAAGAGGTAAAAAAGTTAGATGAGTCATTAGATTTTACTATGGCGGTAAAGAAAGAGTTAGATAAATCGTTAGATTGGTTAGATGTTGAGGATGTATCCTTCTTTGATGTTGGTACGAATGTATTCAATACTGGCAGTAGCGGCGGTTTGAATGAAGGAGAAGAAGTGCAATTGTGAACGGGAGTGACTAAGTAAGGTATTGAGATGGAACTCAGTTCTGAAAGTATATGTTCCAAAGGAGATGGTGGAAAGCTTAAGATATGGAATGAATGCTTGCACAGAAGGAGTTATGTGTAAAGTAATATATGTATTGACATCTTAAATTTTATTAACTACTTAACGCCCCCTTCGAACAACTGCCAAGAAGGATCATATCCATCGTTCTTCTTTACACTACATGAATGGCATCTTTTGGTCTCTTGGGTGTCATCATTTGAACTTTTAATGATGCCTTTCGTGCACATACTGATCCTTTGATATAGGTCGAATACATGTATGAAACAAGTAATAGTACAAAGCATAGAGTAATCACTTCATTCAAGGAGATTGATACATCTGTAGTTGATATTGTTGGTAATATACTCCCACCCATCCAAATGCCACTAGAGGTTGATTTCTCATCTGTTGCTGATAAAGCTTTACTCTCACCAATCTTACAATCTTGTCCACTACCAAAGATAAAGTTCCTATACTTGGCTGTAAGTGGATGACCAAGTTCTTTAAACTCATTTGTATCATCAGTCGGCCACATATTCATCATTATACGATGTGTCGTATCATTTGGATTGGGAATTGGATATGCCGCTGACCCTTTGGAGGTATGTACCAATTCACGATCAACATACCATTCAATCGATGATTCACTCCATTTGAAACCATACTTGTGAAATTCTTCATTAGCTTGATAATCTAATTGTATTGTTGTGGCATCATGTCCATCACTGGCATCATCGTTTGTCCAATATCTTGTTTGAAATGATGTCATATCCTTTCCGAGGAATTGTATATTAATCTCATTATGCAATCGAGGTACCCCATCAGGACTATCATTCGGTCCTGAAAATGTAAAGAAGGCAGTTGTTACGCCCGGATGAGCCACTGGTTTCATTTCAACTTCATAACAACCATATCCATAAAATCCTGTAGAACGTAATTCACCACTAGTGTACTCCTCTTGATAGCGGTATTCTTTGGGTGATGCCCATATTGTTTTATCTAATATAACTGACATGCCATTTTGTTTATCATACTTTATAACATTCTCACTCCATCCATTTGCAAATGGCGGGCCCTGTAGTGTAGGTATTTAGGCAGTGGATAGATTAGAGATATCATCGACATCGATATGATAGATTTGCAATACTAGTACACATGATATGCACAAAACTTACATTAGACCATCCGTCTGCCTTGAACCACCTATCCTTTGGTGATGTTAGTGCATCGATAAAGTCCTCTGTATATCCTCTAGTCCAAAAATATCCCTCAGTTGCAATTGGTAGTAGTAGTGATAGAAGAAATAGCCCTATCATTGTCATTTTGCATTGCAAATGTCGATGAGTTGGGGGCGAATATTGATTAGAACCTCTTCGGTACTTCGAACAGCGGCTAATACCTAAATAATATACCGTCTAAACAGAAGTTCAGAGAGGTAGAGATGCAACTTACTGCAATAAACAACACTAACAACACATCCACTGCCATCATTATTGCTCTCAAAAGCAATGAGCTCTGAACTGCCCAACCATCTATCGCCAAAAATCGCGAAATCCTACTGTCACATGGCGTCCCCATCAATTGACATTACTTAACACAGAGACACAAAATCACAATAGACTAAGTTTAAATTAATTACATGATGCTATGCTAGAGGAGGATAAAAGTACTATTACCTTTAATTTAGTATCTTTCTAACTGATACTTACTGATGTTAGTGAGTACTAATTGCTTACGGTATCCTCGATTCACTGATCCACATCAATAATTGATTCTGATTCTCTTAATCACTGGCTGGTACCTCTTGCATTTGATATTGCATTGTCACCTTCTTCATCATCACTATCTGGGTCTATAAACTGTGCCCAGGGTGATTCGGCATCTGGTGTTCCATCAAAAATATTGAATACCAAACTTGATCTTCTTCTACTACTAATGACTTCTTCTGCACCATTTTCTGTTTTTCTTTTTGCATTTGATCTAATATCTCTAACTGTGGGATGTTGACCATTTACGAGTCTGCCCATTCTTTCCCCTGATACTGATATATTCTGTGTCATCCTTTCCGATTGTAAATGTGGTAAGCATTCGACTTTTGGTGTTCCTATTCTCTCTAACAAAAAGTATACTAACATGAAAACAAATCCCTGAAGAGCATATATGCAATTTACCAGAATCCCCAAATTGTATAGATAATCCCCTCCTGATGCGAGAGTGTAGGCCATATGAATGATGCTGAGAACATATGTAAACCAAAACGACAACAAATATAAAGATATCTGCTTTGCTATACTTTTCGCCATATCTCTCCGAACATTCTCTCGTATTTGATGCATCCCCCTGCAGCTACTTATCTTTTTTTGTATCCTACGTATCCAGCAGTACATGACCAGAATAACCGAAGGTGGGAATACAAAGTATAGAAATACCTGAGTAAATCCGAGTATGTATGCCAATGCCGATATATCTTCTCCTCTCTCGCAGTCAACATTAGGATCTGTCTCACACCCTCGTGGGGCCTTTGCATACCAACAACCAGCACCACTTGGATTTAGATTCTCTGTGACCGCAATAACTATTGCAACTGCACAAGGATAACTTAATGCCAACATGTGTATCCACTTCTCTATCCATCTATATTTCTCCTCTTTGAAGTTATTTCTCATTGCCATATATGCTTGCAATACAAGTGATCCGTAATAAATTGGAACAGTCATATCAAACATAACACCGATGAATCCTGAGGTTTGACGGGGGTATACCATTATTAGTACAAAATCAATGAAATAGAAACTGATACTTATTTACTCATTATCAAACACAACTAACCTTGAACGGTACAAGTTGCAATAGTACCCCTAGCACCAACATAATATGGAGTGCCTTCTGGAACTGCCCAGGTGCCCCATATATAATAAAATGATAGGAATAGTAAGGCGATATTCATCATAAGAACTAGCCTATGATAAAGTCTTTTTAATCTCGACCGATCTTTTAAAAGTAGATAGTAAATAACGTATGTCGATGCTAAAAATGATATTATTGCAAATGGCTTTGGAGCAATTGCCAGTCCTCTTTGTTGAGAGAGGTTTGGATACGCCATGATGGTTAACAACTATCAATCAAATGACTGTGATAAAGTTAGTTGTGCACAAGATGTGTACTTTTTTTAGTTTCGGTTCTTTTCAGCTATTAAAGCTTTTAGATTGCAGTGTCTACTAAATGATGTGGTCAATAAAGATGTCATGTATTCACAAGGCCGCATAGGTATCACTACGGCCGTAATAAGCCCAATGCAAGCCTACCTCATATCACCATCTTGCTTTTCTTCACCTCAATAATACGTTCGATCGCCAGATAATGCTTCTTCATTTCCGCCCTCCCTCTACCTCTATTCATTATGTGCCGCGATGATACGCTCCTTAATAGCTCTCTGCTTTCTCGGCATAACTAATGCCTTTGCTCCTTCCCATCATTATCAGTCAAGGGCCATAGTAGTATCAAAGACTATATTAAATGCGGCAGCTGCAAAAAAAGTTCACGTTCTACCAAGTGAAGAAGATGTGACGTTAGTGAGTTGTTCCTTGATGATTTTAATATATGTTTGCATATGCTTATACTGTACTGAGCCTCGGTGCATATGTAAAGTGTTCATATGATCTAATGCTTATTAACTCCTCTGCAATCTGTTGTAGGCAGTACATCAAATCGTAGAAAATTCAGCAAAGGAAGCAGTTGCAACAAAAGGATCATTCACCCTTGCAATTCCCGGCGGATCTGTATTAAAAGTATTAAGTACATTAAACCCCTCATCTGATTGGGTATCAAAGACTACATTAGCATTTGTTAATCACAAATGTGTTGATATTACCGATACTTCTTCGGCTATTGAGGCACAAGCACGTGAAAAGTTTTTAGATCGATGGGGATTATCAAACATAATCTCATTAGACGGTACCTCGGATGGTGAACAGGAGGCAATTAATTACGAAAAGAAGATGAAGAGTGTATCAGAAGAGACATTGCCAAGGGATAGTGATGGGTTTCCGGTCTTTGATCTAGCATTAGTGGGTGTAGGTGATGATGGACATATTGGTAGTTTATATCCCAATCGGGGGGAGATTGACGTAATTGACGGACCATGGATTGTACCTGCCTTCATGAAAGATCCACCCTCTATATCATTAACATTACCAGTTATGCAACGAGCTAAGTGTACGGTAATTTCAGCTGCCGGTCAAAGTGTTAAATATCCAAATGGTAAAGCATCGGCAATGCGTTTAGCAATTGCAGATGATGAGGTGACACCACAAACTTTCCCTGCTAGTAGTTTAAGGGATCATGCGGTGTGGATATTAGACGCACCAAACGGAAGTGAGATGGATATCGAGTTGTCTACTGTTGAAAAGGCCGTGGCTGATGCTTGAGAGATATGATGAAGAACATGCTAGCTATATGAGTGTTTATCAATGGGGGGATTGAGATTTGGGATTAATTAAAATGAGTATGAACGACACATGATATGTCACTTATTTCGGGCTCTTTATCCTAACATAGTAAAGAGCATGGTCAAATAGTAGAACACTTTATCGTATGTATTTGCATCTCTACGCTTCTAGACTGACCACATCTTCAATGCTATCCTCGATACTACAAGAAGATCTTTCCGATTGGATACCCTTTCGTCCGAGAAGAGTTTATACAG